>JACCDP010841717.1_pt1 | contig 27093 bp, 53 predicted proteins | sample 7445841 | NCBI WGS metagenome assembly JACCDP01 (sample SAMN15323441, study PRJNA562643) | freshwater metagenome | isolation source: river surface water | place: USA:Blue River Watershed | collected 2017-08-17 | reverse complement strand
CCCGTACCAATCATTTCAAAATTACGATAGGTTGTTTGGTTTTGATTTGGGTCTACCAATACCCACATTTGAATAATACCATTTTGCATTCCAACTTTCAAAACTTGCGAATCAATTGGTAATTCAATTGTTCTTGAAAATCCATATTTGTAAATCGTTCTCATATTTTTATTTTAAATAGTATTCATACAAATTATAATCTTTTCGGGCATATCTATTTCGTCTTTAGTCAACCAAAGTGTTTTACCTTCATATTCCATAATGTAATGTCCACTATCGGTTTGCCTTCTATGTAGTAAAATTGAATAAGGTGAATTCATTCTATCGTTATTCAAATGAAATTCATAATGCTTATCCTCTTCAAGCACCCCTATAATCGTTAATCGGTCATCATATTTCATACCAACTATTTTACTGATATTCTGAATTTTTAATTTAGATTCTTTTGATTCAAAAAGGTCTTTATTTTGTTTCATCCATTCATCCAATACCATACGAGCTTGCTGTTCTGCTACATCTTTGATTTGTTGTCCTATGTTTCCGAATTGAGCAAGAGTTTGTGGTTGTGCTACTGGTTTTGGTGGTATTGGTAATTGTGGCATATTATCGTTTTATCCAGTTATTAAGTTTATCGGTAATATACATATGTCCTTCTTTATTCATATGCCCATCGATATCAATTAATCCATTATTTTTTGTATATTCAAACATAGAATAGTTCCCATCTATATTAAAAAAGTTTCTTTGTTTTAATTTAGTTATTTGGTTATCATTTAAATCAGGCCAATAAAGAAAAACTATTTTATTGTTATTCAATTTAGCCCACTCATTAAACATATCTACATTTAACATTAATGATTCGAATTCCGCATCATCATTGTAAATCCATTTTAAATATGTTTCATAGAATTTTAGTAAATCATTTCCAATTTCATTACTTAATTCACCATTTCGTAATTCATCAAATTCTTTTAGATACGATTCTTTACCCATAGTTTTCGTATTTAATTTTGCATCCATATTAATACCATATGGCTGATAATCATACCATTCATTTAGTACATCGTGAAACATACCAAATCTATGCGTAAAAGTTAATTGACAAATTATGTAACTATTTTTTATATTACCAAAATTAACAAAATCGTATATGCTTTTAATTATAGATTGATTACTTCTACCCGAACGTGATATATTGGTAACTTTGTAACCATATATTTCACTCAAACATTTTGAATACGTTTCATTTACGGGCGTATATGAGAATGAGCAACCTGATACTATAATTTTTTGTGGCATATATTAATCTATTGCTATTCTACATTCAATTTTATCTTCACTTTCAAATAACCATTCAGTATAATGAAATCCATCTATGTTGCCCGTAATTTCTCTTACAAATCTAAAACGTCTGAATCCTCCCGTTTTTGGATTATCAATAAAGAATTCCTTTTTTTGATTTGGAAATGCTTCGGGATGAAAATTACCATCCGGCATTACTGCTTCTAAAAAAGGTGCTTCCGCATAAAATGAATTCGTATCTTTATTCCAAACGAATTGCCTAATATGATATCTATAATCCATAACCTACTTTTAATCGTTTTTTGTTTTCCCTATCTAATTCGTTTGAATATCGTTCTTTCATTCCAATTATTCTATGAAAATCTTTATATGCTTTTGGGTGATAATCTTTTAAATAAGATAATCCAATTTCATATTCAGAAATAATATCTTCATAACGATGTTCTTTTGCATCAAAGCCATCTTCTAAAAAAAAGATTTCAGTTTGTAAACTATCAATTACTTTGTTTAAAGAATCCCGCTTTTCTAACGATTGTAAATAACTCGCTTCTGCTTTTGTTATATTTACTTTATTATGATTCATACTTAAACCAACTGCTATAAATCCTATAACAAGTATTGTAAATAACCCAATCTTATATGTTGTATTCGAATCCATATTATTCTACGATTATATATTCCGAACGTCTATATTCTTTTTTTGCAATATAATCCAAATTCCAATTATTAATAATTTCTTCAGCTTGTGATTTATGTTGAAATGGATGTGCTCCACTTACCCATACTTTAAATGGTAAATAAAAGTAGTTTGTTTTATACCAAACTTTTCTTTGTGGTAAATAAAATCGTTGACCATTATCTACCCAAGTCTCAATACGATACTTTGGTTTTGCTTCTAATGTTATCACTCCCAATAACAATAGTACTGTAATTACTTTTTTCATATTCTTATTTGCTCTGTTTCTCTCAAATAATCGTCAATACACATTTCCACAATTTGTCTGAATGAGCTTATATTTTGGATGTTTACTAAATTTATCATTCTTTGAATTGTAATATTTCGAGGAACATCTTTTAATATTAATCGCTTTGTTGAACCTTGAATTAATGGTTCAAAAACCTCTTCCATTTCCAATTGTAAACCCAATCTATTTTTTGTGACTAAATTCATAACATCTGCATAATAGATTGTTTCTTGCGCATTATGTATTGGATTGATTATACAATAATCTTTAAAAGTTATTCCACTCAATTTTTGCCAACCTTTTATTTTCATTAAAATAAAGATTTTAATAATTGAAAAATCATTGAAAATCCAAAACCTAAAATCATTAATCCAAAGCTAATACCAAAAGCGAACATTATTACTTCCGCAGTTTTAGCTAAAAAAACTTTTTGTTTTTCATTCAGTTTCATAACTTATTCTTCATTTTTGTTTTTACGTCTTTTGTTTAACTCATTTTCGAGCTTCTTCTTTTTTGATTTGGCATTGTCAATACGAATTTGTTTACCCCATTTACCAAGCCAATTTTGAGCAGGATAATTTTCCCAATACTCCAACTCATCTTCGATTTCTTTTAGTTTCTTTTTTAACGCCATTTTATTTTACTTTTAAAACTTTACTGAAATTAAAACTTCTCCAACCTTCCTTTTCCAAATCATATGCCGTAATTAAATCGGTTTCGATTACATTTCCGTTTTCATCTAATTTTACAACTTTATCCGTTTTTGGATGCTGAGCTTCGGGAATTTTACTTAACATTTTTGTACATAACATTGTACGCTCACTCCCATCGGCTTTTGTAAATACTAAACTCACCAATTCAGTTTGTAATTTTTCTAATAACTCTTCTTTTGTAATTTCTAATGACATATTCTTTTGATTTAAATTGTTTAGGTCAAATATACCATTTTTATTTCAAATTTCCAAATAAATCAATTTCTATTTGTCGATTAAATAAGGTAATTATGTTTAGTTTCTAATCCTAATTCTGTTAACAATAATCTAAAAAATATGTTATGCCCATTTTTAGACAAATGTAAATCATTTATTTCACCATTTGTATCTGAAAAAATAGTCATATTTTGAGTTTTAAAATATTCAATCCATCCATATTTGTATGTATCATTGCCCGTATGATTTTTTAAATATATACTATCCAATTCAACTCTATTTTCGTATATATTTTTTATAGAAAAATTCTTTGAAGATTCTGTTGGAAATAAATTCCAATATATAACTTTTCTAACTATTTTATTATCGTTTAAATATTTTGCTAAATTGATTATAGATTTTATTTGATTTGTATAATAGAATCCATCTAAAATAAAGTTATTAAAAAAAGAAATTATTGAATCCAATTCATATCGCTGAAAATGTTTTAAATAAAAATCCGGTTCATCGAATATTGTATTTTGATGGATAAATACAGGATTAACATTTGCATGTCCATATTTTGAATCCTTTTCAGGCACTACCATTCTACCTAATGTGGATGATTCTATAATTATAACGTCATCTTTTTTTAATTGGTTTAAATTTTGAATAATAGTTTCTAAAATGGTTTCATTTGGTAATCCGTTATCACCAAAGTTTTTTAAATCATATTCTAATTGATTAGCTAATAGATTATTCCATTTTAAATTTTTATCCGCATTCTTATATTCAGGAATTTCACCATTCATTCCATGTCCTCGCGTAAAACTATCACCAAATGTCCAAAGTGTAGGCATTATTCTATTTTAGCTTCAGGAATTAAATTAACAAACAAATATTCGTTGGTTTGATTACTCTTCAATATTTTTTCAACTCTATAATATTGTTTTAATACTGAAGCGTTCTCACCACTTATTTCTTTTGTTATTTTGTGATATGGGACTCTAGCAATAACTTCGAATAATTCTCCATTTATTGTTATCAAATCTAATTTTCTCATAACAAAACATCAGTAATTATCAATTGACCGTTATTGTAAGGCGTAGAATGATAATCAAAATCATGCTTATCAATAACTTCTCTTATGATTCTAATTTGAAGTTTCGGTGAATTGCCTGTAATTACTTTGCAAGAAAACGCTCCACCTTTTGCTTCAGCTGATTGTTTTAATACAAAATCTTCTGCTCTACTTACTGCTTCATCGTGGCTTAATCCGTGTAAATCTATTTCTTTCATTTCCAAAATATTTGAATTCCTAAAATACAACAAGCTAAAATTAAACACAAAAATGTTTTTAAATTAATAGCTTCGTTAAATAAAAAATAACTCATTAAAGCAAACACAATTATGCCAACCCCAAATCCTATAAGACGGGATGGCCATATTTCTCCATTAAAGTGTTGGACGAATGCTTCTACCGATTTAATATATAACCAAGCCATTGGTATTGATATCGATAGTAATAGAATTGGATATTTTTCATACCAATTCCATTTTATATTTCCCTGCAATTGCAGAAATGTGAGTATTTGTGCTCCTAAAGCATACAAAAACCCTAAAAGTAACTTATTCATTTAATTTTTGTTTATTCCATATAATCCGAAATATCGATACCATCCGCATCTTCGTCATCATATATGGCATCTTCCATTTCTGCTAAAGTTTCCCATACATTATCAATTAGTGGATGATATGTACCTTCGTTTTCAATTTGCTTTAAATCATCTTTGATTAAGCCAATCATTTTTAATAGTTCTTGTTTCATACTAAAATTTATTGTAAATTATTTGTAAAGGTTTTTTATAAAAATTTTCAATAAATATAGTATTATTATTTTTCGATGAAAAATATTGATAATATAAATCATGTAAATCCGATGTACTCATAGTTAATATATCTTTTACTTTTGATTTAATAGCTGCCATTCTCAATCTGTCATCTTCAATCGTATCATAATCGTGATTCCAACCATCTATTGATAAATCGAATTCAAATCTATTGGTTAAATGCTTAATCGTATTTGCTTTAGATAACATTACAAATGGCGTACCCACTCTAATTGCTTTACAACTTTTCTCACTTACATTATTCCAATCAATACGGGTATCCATAGTAGGTCTTATATTTTCTCTATGGTAAAAATGTGTTTCAGGAACTATTTCAAAATATGTGTTGAAATAATTCATAAAGTTTACATGCGCAGGATAATTATGATATTTCCATTTATCAAACAAATCGAAATCTTTTGAATTCGGAATCCTTTCTAATATTTTAAAATTTCTGAACTCTTGCTCATTTTGTTCGGGTATAAATTCTCTATATAATTCCGGCTGAAATGTTTCATCGGTACAACTCCAAATAAAATTATTTTCTAATAATCCATTTACATATAAATAATTTAATAATTCTACTTTGTGAAATCTAATATGCCCAGCTAAAAATAATCCTTTAAATTGTTTTCTAAATTTTTTAAACCAATCATTCAAATCGTTATATTGATTAATATATTTTGTAATATACATCGATGTATGATATGCGTGATGTTCAAAAAATAATATGTCATCTGCTATTTGAATTAAGTTTTTATCTATAAAATATAATTCTTTATTACATTCTTTTCTACACCATTCATAGAATGTTTTATTAATATCTTGATGGTCATATGAAGATAAATCTATAAAAACTTTTTTACAATCCTTATTAAAAATACTTTTTATTTTATCCAAAAATATAGAGTCCTCCATATCAATTGTAGATATGGTTAGTACAATAGATGTATTTTTATCAATATTATCTATAATAATCGGTTCAATTTCAAAATTAAATTCTTTAAAAGATGTAACCATTTCGCTGATTTCATCATATGGTTTCACATTCTGAAAATACCAATCAAATTTTGGTCCTCCCAATAAATTTGGTTTGTTATTTCTAATTAATTTAGCGAAGCAAACTTTCTTCATAATTTTTTAGTAATCTTTTTTTTAATTCTAAAAACATTTTTTTATTATTTAAATGTTTTTGTTTTATTGTTTCAAAATGTTTTTCGAAATTATCTTTTATATTATTCTCACACACTTGCTTAACTATCATATTCATTCTCTTTTCATCGTCATATTCTTCATCAAATGAATAATCGATTATTTCATCAAACATTTCAAATCCCCATTCTTTTAATTTAGAAAATGTTTTAGGTAATGCTAAAGCAATAAATGGAAATCCAAATACTAATGGTTTGAGTGTTTTTTCAGATATTAAAATAAATTCTTTATCTTTTTTAGCTGGATTAATGGCAAATTCAAATATGGTTTCACTTACTATTTCTACATAAGATTCATTGTAAAAATCTAAATTAGCAACATAGCCAGGGTTATCAAATATAGCCGCATTTCCCATATTGTGGTATTGTGCTTGGTCGTGAATATCAAAATCCAAACTCTTTGGTAAATATTTTAATATTTCTAAATTTTTATGAATATCAACATACTCCAATGGGATACAAGTTCTGTATAAACTTTTATCTTCGTATTCAATTCTTCTTAAAGACCATTTTACACTATCCAATTTAGATTTTTCCAATAGTTTATTTAAAAATAATAATCTATGCCACCTCGCATGCCCACCCAAAAAGAAAAACATATCATTTTTTATAGAATTTTTTAATTCAAAATCTAATACTTTTATTCTATGCATTAATGGGTCATTGTAAATATATCCAGGTTTTTCAAAGGCATTTTTCGAAATAACAATAATTTCATTTGCTTTTATTTTTGATTTAACCTTATCAATATCTTCAAATCTTAACCAATAATCATCAGCACCACTAAAATCTAAAAAAACTTTATCGTATTCTAATAAATTGTATGTATTATTTAGCTGAAAAAAATCCCAAGTACTATTATAAAACAAATGCAATACCTTTTTATCAGTATAATAATTTTGATATAAAGTTGTAGCATTTACAATAGAAATGCTATGAGGATTAATATCTACTATATTAAATTCTTTATTTAATTCTTTAAATTCTATCATAACTGATTCATCAAATCCCTAATTTTTGCGCATTTTTCGTACTCTTCTATTGACAAAAAATAGTTCATTGCTTTTTCTAATGTCAGATTAACATTTTCTTTTTTAATAATAAAAACTACATTATCACTTAAATTAGATACCATAACTGCCTGAATAAAATCCATCTTATTTTTTATCAGCTTTTCAGAAAATCTAACTAATTCTGAATATATAATATATCGATTTTCCTTTAACCACGATTGTAAAGATTGATTACCTAAATCAATATGCAATATCATTGGATTTCCTTTTTCCATATATGCTATTTTAGAATAAGTATTCTAATCCTTCAGTATTTGCTCTTCTAAATTTAATATCTATTTCGGATTTTGTTGTAAATTCTTTAACTTGCTTTTTATACCAAAAATATAAATCTTCTAAAGTTCCTTTACCTCTTTGTCTTTCCAAAGCTTTATCCCATAAATCCTTTCCAAATTCGGCTGTAAGTTCTTTACGAAGTTTCCAAAGAATTCTATTCTCATCAGCCATTGCTTCCATTTCTAATTTAATGGCTTTAATTCTTTTCATCCTTCCAGCTTCCAAAGAAGCCTGAATACGATTCTGCTCATCCGTGCCCCCATAATTCTTATAAGCATCCTCACCAGCTTTTTTGGCAGATTCTTTAACCAACCGAGCTTCACTAAACATATAAGAATAATCAAAGTCACCATTTCGTATTTTCAATAGGAGTGGAGCATCTGCTTTTAATGGTTTATTAGGTCTACCCTTTGTCCACCATCTGAATTTATTGTATGCCATATAATTATTTTAATTTAAATTTATTAGTGCCATCATTAATCCATTTCATTGTTTTAGAATCACCCATTTGTTCTCTACCAATTAAATCCAATTGACCATCATTATTTATATCTACAAATCTAATCCACACCAACCAAAGGAATTCATCTGGCTTAGCATTTGGAATATTGTATTTGTAATTATCTAAATAAGTTTCAGTAACTTCGGTAAACGTTCTATCTTTATTATTTCTTAAAAATTGTATGTAATATCCGTTACCTCGCCAACAACTTCTAAAGTTTACAATATCCACATACCCATCGTTATTAAAATCTATTATTTTAAAGTCATCAACAATAGCGAATGTATCTTTTGTAGCTGGATATGTCATTGGTAATACAGTTGTATTTGAATAATAAAGTTTACCATTACCTTCATCGTTCCAATACACTCTACTTCTACCATTATATTTTCGTGGATTACTATCCCAAATCGAATCACCAAATACTTCAGAGCATCCAAATAATGCATCCATCTTACCATCGTTATCGAAATCAGCCGTTACATTATGATAATACCCCAATCCTTTTATTGGTTGTAAATCGGTTGGACTGGCGTAAATGGCATCTGATTTGGTGAATACGCCTTTACCATCATTTATATATTTGGAATCTAAAGTAATAATATCAATATCGCCATCGGTATCTATATCCCCACTAGCTGCAGCATGATTATATTCTTTTATATTCGTTATTAATTTAGTTTCCGCCGAATCCTTATAAAAATAAACTATACCCAATTCAGCACCTGGGTATGTATTCGTTTGTGGATTTTCATAACCTTGGTCAGCTACTAAAAAATCAATATATCCATTCCCATCGTAATCACCTAATATTGATTGGCGGGGCCAATAGAATCCATTTAGCTTTTTCCATAATGAATAGAATCCATTACCTTTGTTTTCTATAATATAAACCGATTGTCTGATTTGGGAATATTGTGTTGTAGCAAAAACAAAATCAGCATCACCATCTTTATCGAAATCAAAATAATTAAATGCCGATGAAATTTTTTCATTTGGATTATCTATAAACTTCCAAAACTCATTAAAGTTATAATAAGCAGATTTAGATTCATTTAATCCAATATAAGCTGATGTACTTTTGTTTAAAACACTAAAACCATTTACTACAACATTTGTAATAGATGGTTTCGTTGTGTTTATTGTAGTATCCGTTTTCGGAATAACTACAACGGGTTCAATTATTTCTTTCTCACACCCCGTCAGTATCGTTAGTACTACTATCGCTGTTAATATTATTCTCATATTCAATTACTTTTTTTTCTAAAAATTCAATTCTATCCGAATCACCCATAATAGAATCATACTTTGTGTATATTCTCACAAATTCTGCTAATCCATTCCTATCTATTTCGGATTGCATTATTTCAATTGATGGTAATATACATTTATTGAATCCCATTAATCAATATTGTTTTGGTAATCCTCAAAATTATCTCCAGCATATCCATTAAAATCTAAAGGTAGATTTGCTTTATATTTTTTGGCAGCTTTTTTAAGATTCTCATTTGGTTCAGATGGAGTTTCATTAGCTCTAATTATAGTTCTAACATCTTCTTCTGAAAATTTCAACTGCTCTTGCTCATATTCATATTCTTTAATGAATGCTTCTTTTTCTTCAGCATCTTCTTCTGAATAAACATCAGCCATCTCTTTCACCCAATCTCTGAATCCATCTTTACTGAATCCCATAGCAATTGTAAGCGATTCAAATACTTCCATCACTTCATTCAAATCGATATCACTATGGTCGATTTCTATTGTAATAGTTTTATCGTAGTGCTTAGCGGTAAACGTTGTTGGTTTACTCATATCCGATAGTGCTTTGTACATCATATATTTTATTTTAATCGAACCATTGAGTTCTATTTGTTTTAATATTTTTAATTCCTTTATCTTTAAACTTTGGGTCTCCGCCCAACTTTTCAGATGCTTTACTTATATTAAGCATTCTCGCTTCATCACCTTCTTTACCAATCTCTTTTGCTTTTTTTAACTCTTCAGTTGTAAGTGCATCCCCTTTAGTCCAAGCTGCGAAATGTTTTGTTTCGTATGAACCTAAAGGTCGTGTAAATTGTTTTAAGTGAGCTGCCTTTTGGTCTAAATAACTAAAAAAATCATCTTCCGATAATTCTTTCAACTGCTCATCAGTTAGCTCCAAATTCGGATTGTAGGTAATCATCTAAATTAATTTTAGGGTTTAACTTATAAACTAATTCGCCGTTAGAATCTACTGCATCTGCTATTAGTAATTCTTCTTGATACATAGCATTCATTACTCTATGTACGCCATCTCTATGAACTTCTTTTATAATATTGATAAGCTGCTCTTCACTCAAATACATATTATCCAATTGCTCCCAATTGTACTGCATTTGAATTTCCATTTTTCTTTTTAATTCCTGTGCATCAACAAAAATATTTTCATTGAAAAAATTATTCTCAGCCAATTCTAATAGAAGTTGCTCAGCCATTTCAGTTATTTCCGTCAGTATATTCATTCTTTTTATTTTCATTAAATAATTTAAATGCCGCCTCCTCTTCTTCTTTTGTTGGATGATATGTAGATTTATAATACTCATCATCATAGAACATATCATCTGGAAATATAGAACCACTACTTTCTACCCAATTCCAAAATTCAGATTCTTCTTTAGCCCTTTGGTCAAGCCATTGTTGAAAATGATATTCATCATCAATAAATTCAGCGTTACTTCCAGTCATTTGTTGCTGATATTCTATAAACAATTCTTTCATTCTACCCATAACTTTACTTTTTATTTTTGATATTAAAACTAATGTTACTTAATAATTCAATTTCATTTTGAAATACAGCTTCTTCAAATTCGTTTCTACTTTTTTCAATTGCCTTTTCTACAATCTTAATTACAATAGCTTGAAATGCCTGTAAAGATGTATTACTAAATGTGAATTTATGGTTTGTAATGGTAATACCATCTTCCCATAATCTTACCCAATACTCTAATCTTTTGTTAACTAAAAAATATCTACCACTAATCGGAGCCATTTTAATTTCAGTATCGGATTGCTCGCACAAATTTGTTACAATATCCAAAATAAGTTGCTCTTTTGGATTTGGTTTAAATGGTGGAATCAGTTTGTTTTTTAACCAGTCTATCATATGTTTAAGTTTTAATTGTTACACAATATACGAAAAAAATCGCTTATTTCAAAATTATTTTTTCTGTCTTTACAATGTTTTTATATCTAACAACAATATTCATAGTATCGCCTCGCATTTCCCATTTAGGTGCTATAACAGTATTGATACTACCATCTGCAGAATTATAAGATACCTTATTAATTGTAGGAACTAATGCGTTCACACTATTAATCATAGGTGGTAGCGTAACGATTGTAAATTGACTTGTATAATAGTTTAAATATGTTTTAGTTATTGTAGCAATCGTATCACCTTTATTTAAATTCCAATACAAATTGTTTTCCCATTCAACTTTTACACGTGGATTATCAGGCACCTTTCCATTAATACGAATTGAGCCTGATATTGTATGGATGTTTTGAGAGCTTTTTGTGTACATATTAAATACAGAATATCCATTTGTATCTTTTGGTAATTTTGTATCAATACTCAATTCGACATTTTCCGTAGGAAAAATATCATCTTTACTACACGCTGATAAAAAAATCAAACTTGCTAAAAATATGTTTTTCATTTTGTTTCTTTTAAAAGTTTTATGTGTTTACAATCTCTACCTCTACTAAATCCGTATGAAGGACAAGAGCAACTCCATCTGAAATTATTATTTACAACTTCATAGATTTTACCTTTACTACCCTCAACTGAATAAGTTTTCTTTTTTATAGATTTTGGTAATGATACTACGGATTCTTTTGAATTTTTAAACTCGGTTTGAATCCACATTTTTTTCAACTCTTCCCAACTATATTTCCTATCAACAGCTACCCAACCCAATTTAGGGTCGGTTGTTACGATATACCATTGACCAGATACTACGGACTGAATAGATGTGGGCGGTAGTAATGAATGTATTTTCATATTTATTTTATTCACCATAGGGTGCTTCATTGAAGGTTTTGTAATCATAATTTTTCACTATCCAATTTGATGGATTAGCCAACTTCACCTCATACTTACCATCATCTGTTTTACTTAAATAACGACGTGTATTTCGGTTTTTATATGGTATTCTTAAATTCTTTAAGATGTGGGAGAAACTATTTGAACCACCCGTTACGAATTTATAAAACTCATTCATTTCGGTATAGGTAGAAGCACCCGTATTTTCCACATAATCCAATATGTATTGGCTAGTACCTTTATCAAAAGGTTTAGTTTTACTTTTTTCATACCTTTCCTCATCTTGCTCCAATGTAGAACGATAATCTTCATCAGCTTCTTCATTAGTCACATAGTGTGGAAATGAATCTTCTGATAATCGGTTTTCTAACCAATCATTTTCTTCATCATCCTCAACTTCTAAGCTCATTTGATATGCCAATTGAGCATGAAGTTTTTCCATCAACGATTGATTCAATTCCTTATCCAACATCTTACCTTTAAGGGCGGTAATACCCAACGAATAAACGAGCTCGTTCAACTCTTTGATAGTAAAATTCATAGTTTAAGTTTTAATTATGTTTCATACCTTTACATACACCATATCCCTGCCTAGCAGCTAATCTGATAATGTTTTCGGCAATATCTTTTGGTAAAATTTGAATAGTGTTGCCCGTTTTGTGGTTGGTAATTGGAACGCCACCAACACGCTCAACAGAGCTACAACTTACACAATGTTTGTACCCATACTTTTCTAAACGAAGTAGGGGCATCTCGCCCCCACATTTCGTACATAATGTCATTTCCAATACTTTCATATGTTAAGCAATTTTATGATAAATTGTTTCACCATTTGAAAACACAGCAGTTACGCCATACTTTTCTGAATATTTTTTGAATACATCTTCGATAAATTCTATATACTCATTTGAAATTCGTAATACATTAGCATCATCAGCGTATGTATCATCTTCGTTTCCGTTTACATATAACTTAACATGCCAATCTAAATTACAACCCTCATAGTAACCACTACGAATAACAGGCGTAATGTATATTTCAACATCATCTTCATCAATAGTTAGTGAACTACTGAATGAACCTAAAGAACGAGATGGATACGAGCGTAACTCATGCGGGTCACTTTTACCATAATCTGAATAATCATTATGAATATCGAATTCAGATTCTAAATTATATACTAAATCCTCATAACCCCACTCATCTTCTAATTGAACCGCAAAAATGTGTGTAGCGTTAACATTGTGAAAATTTGAAGTAGCCATAGTTATTTAGTTTTAGATTTGATTGAATAAAATTTGTTAGTTTCAGTCTTAGCTTTTGCTAATTTTTTCTTAGCCGCTGTTTTGTTTCCGGCAAATAGTAATTCCAATGACTCCATCATTAGAATACGATGTTTGGGTAATTTACTCATAACTTTATTTTTAATATTAAAGACCTTGCTCTCTACGAAGGTCATACTCTTCTTTATCAATTTCGGAATACTCTACCACTTTAAGGTAAGGTTTGAAATCCGTTTGGTAATATCCATTAAGATTAGCCAAACTAATCAATGAATCAATGAATGATTTACGAACATAAGTCATATCGGATGAACCAAAACCCTGGTCTTCAGGCCAATCTGAATAATCTTCGATTACATCATTCAACGCCTCATATACGGCATCTGAATAAGTGATAACACGTTTAGTAAAACGTCCCTCAACAGGGAAAGCGTTTCTAACTACATCGAACCCTTCTACTAAAGAAGCGGTTGCGAGAACTGAATTAAGATTGAAAGGTAAACTCATAACTGATTGATTTAGGTGATTAATAACTCTCATTTACAAAGTAAATATACAAAATTCCGCTCATATGGCCAAGCATTTAACCAATTATTTTTAAAATATTTTTAAATATTTTTGATAGGTAGGCATAGAATAAGGGGTCAGAAACCCACAGAAACCCGGTAAATTTTGCTCAAATATACCGAATAAGGTAAGTTTCCAACCCCTTATATTAAGCTATTATATATGTGTAATTCATTGATTATCAATACCTAGCTAACCGATTGATAATCAATTGGTTATTATTTTTCAAACTTCTGAACTACCAACATAGCATCCGTAACATCTTCGGCTCTTAAATAACCCACCACATCACCTTTAGCAACTGGGTTATCATAATGAATATGCCCATCTTTAAATACTGCTAATTCATATAATCCCTTATCACCACCATAGGTATAAGGTCCTTTAACTACGCTAACGCCAAATCCATTATCAAAATCAAATCTGGCTTGCACACCCAACCCATTCGGATGCGGTTCAAAGTTTAAATCTTTAAATGTTTTCATCTCTATTATTGAATATTTTTAAACAATTGTGGTACAGTTCCGTAAGTTGGTAATTTACCATCCCACTTCTGTACGAACTCCAACTGAATCAACAATGGAGTCAATGTTTGTTGCTTCATTCTATTTGCTTCAGCTTCAGCCTTAGCGGATGTTAGTAATGCCTGAGCGTTACCTTCCGCAGTTGCTACTTTAATCTTCGCTTGTGCTTCTGCCGTTTTAACTTCATTCTCTGCTCTCAATGCCGCCTGAACTGCGTTGTTTTTAGCTTCAATTGCCGCTTTAAATGTTTCAGGGTAAACTAAATTAGATGTAAACTGATTAACCACAAACCCCTCTCTTAACAATTGTGATTCTAAAATTCTACGAACTTCAATTTCATACGCCTGTCTATTACCAATCAATTCATCAGCCGTATATTTGTTGGTTGCCAATCTGAATGCGTCAAATACAGATGTTTTCAAAAATCCTTCTTCAATTTGCTCCAAACTTCTACGATATTTTGCGAAGATAGCCGGAACTTTCTCTCTTTGAACTGAATAGTTGATGATAGGTGAAACATGAAACTCACTACCATCTTTACTATTTACTACGAATGAGTTATCACCGGTGTATTCTTTGTGTTGAATAAATGTAGGAAACTCATAGATGTTATGTGTAATTGGATTATAGAATACCATACCAGTTACTTCGGTTACATCACTTACACCTTTATTATCACCATAAAGGTTTACTTTAACACCCACATGCCCTGCATCAATTCTTTCACAAGACATAAATAAAAATACCAATAGGAAAAATCCTACTACTGCTGCTCCAATTGTTTTAAACATTTTTTTTAATTTTAATTGTTGTTCTAATTTTAATTGTTTTCTTTGTTCTTCGATTTGTGCTTGCCTTTGCTGCCAAGCATCATTAATATCATATCCCATATTATTGTTTTGGTTTTTTAGTGTATTTACTTTTTGATTTAGCAGCCATTTTTTCTGCTTCTTTTAATTCCTCTTTATCAACTATTCCACCACCATCACTTCTTACATAATTGTAAAGTGCTAGCCCACCCCATACAATTAATAACAATAATCCAATACCTGCCATAATGTTATAGAATGTGTTAGCAGTTGTAAGACCAGGATAAATTGCGAATTCTACAATCAAAAATATCGTAATGATATTAAAGATTTGCTCTTTGTACTTTTTTAAAAATTCTACCATTTTATTTTTAATTTTATGTTTAACAAAAATACTAATTTTATTTTAAATTACCAAATCGAAAATCCACCACAATTACGAAGAAAGGTTACCCATTGTTTTAATCTACCTAATGAAGTGCTATAAGATGATTCTACCATTGTACCATCAACTGCTACAACAGGTCCATAAAGGATATCACCATACTCATATTGTTCATTCAATATCGCTTGAACCTCCGATGGAATGAATCTGCCAGTTCCGGCTTCACACCACATACCCATAACAATATAAATCCTATCTTCATCCGTTGTAAGGTATTCATTGTAGTTATTGGATATCAGCAACTCAATAGCATCTGCTAACTTATCACATTGCTTTTGTGTTGTTAATCCTTTACCATCATTTGAACCCCAATACGAAGTATCGTACTTCAATTTGCTATTCAACATAGCTGCTTCGGATAGGGCTAGAATAGGTCTCCATCCCCACCAATTAGAAGAAAAGTAATCACCTTCTTCTGTTTTAGGCTTTCTGCCTGATATATCAACTCCCATAACTTATAGTTTAATAGTTTAAAAATTTTAAAGCTCTTCAGCTATTCCCAATATTTCAGCTACAATGAATAATACACCTGCTATCCAAATATCGGATTTACATAATGCGATACCAGCGGCAATTCGTAATGCAGATTTAACTACACTAATACGAAAGTGCCAATTTGTTTTTGATTCTTTTACTTGCATATTCTCTAATTTAAAAGTTACTAAATACATTAATATATTGTGTATGTAATTCGTTACATACTTTTTTACTTACACCTTTTGTGAAAGGTTTGTAATCGTGTCCGAATGCCAGATAAGCCTGAATCTCATCGTTTATTACCATATCAGTATATCCCATTCCAATTAGATTATTTCTGAAAGTCAGATAATCTTTTGTAGAAATAGTTTCGGTAATCTCATCCACCAACTCTTTATATTGCTTATTAGTCGCATATAACCCGTGGCATATTTCGTGTTGGAATGTATCACCTTCAGTGCTACCTGCTCCAATCATATACCCATCACAATCATCACCATTTAATTCGTATAATTTATGAATGATTGATTCCATCACATCATCGTAATCGGTATATCTATCGGTCAATGTATCGTAGCAATTGTAAGCAACTTCTAAAGGAACATTGAATCCACTCCAATCCATACCATAGGTGAATCCTCTACCATATTCTTTACTATACCATTTCATATATTCAGTAAAACTAAAATCCTTATTACCTCTAAACTTTGGGTTTGGTGATTCGTAGTATTCCTGAATTCGTAAGAATGTCATTGCCCTATCATATTGCTCTTCGATAATAACAGCGAACACTTTAGGTTTAACTTTCTCTATTTTATATTCAATGTTTAACATAATTTATATTTTATATCATACTCTAAAAAAATAGAACCCCACTAAAAGTGGGGTCTATTAAACGGGGTGGGAGAGTTATGAGTATGAGTTATGAGTAACCACCCCGTAATCATTTTACCAAACAATTTCATCTTTAACTTCTTCTACTACATTATCATATAGTTTAGAATCGTTTTCAGTTCTAACATATTTTTGAACTAATTGTTTGATATAAGTTCTTTCTGAATCCATACCACCATCCTGCGAATAAAGTGGGAAGATAGCAACTTCGGCTGCTTCAATGATATTGAAACCATCGTAAATCAAACCAGCCATCTCTACTGAAATACGAGTCGAAACTGCCGTACTGATTTTACCAACATCTGATTTTATCTGGTCACGAGTGTGAGAAGCGATTTCAGCGATTGCTTTTAAATCTTCAGCGTTAGCTTCAGGATATAACATTGTAAGTAATTCGAATTCCTGCTCAGCGTTCAACACATCCACCTCAATCGTTACGAAACGGTCAATCAATGCACGGTCAAGAACACGCGTTGAAGTAAATTCGTTACCGATGTTAGCGGTAGCGATAAAGGTAACACCTTCAGCTACTTTAACAATTGGTGAATCAACAGCCTCATCCAATCGTAAGTAACGCTGTCCGGCATCCAACACAGTCATCAAAATGTTCCACGCTTCAGGGTGTGAACGGGACAACTCATCCAATAGAACAACTGAATAAGGTGTCTTAATTGCTTTTACGAAAGCGGATTCGTTAAAGTAAGTACCTTCAGCTTTATTAAAGTGAGTATTACCAATTAACGATGCTCTCGGGTCCTGCGTAGCACCAAGGTTGAAATAGAAGAACGGACGGTTAAGAGCCTCAACCAATGCTTTAGCTGCCATAGTTTTACCACTACCGGCAGGTCCGGTCATCATAATATTTTTAGCTCTCACAGCTGAACGAAGTAAGTATTTCCACTTCAATTCAGTCATAATAAGATTAGCAGGTTTTAATTTGATACCATCTTTGTGAACAAAATCAATAACCGCTGAATGGTCGGTTGGATTTTCCACAACAGTTTCAGCCAATGCGGTATTGATTGGTTTTACCAACATATCGTTGTATTCAGCGATATCAACCATACGGAAAGATTTCTTACCTGCTTTGTTGATGTGCCCACGCAACGCCGAATTAGAATTGTGAGCTTTTTTACGAAGAAACGAAGTAACAATTGTAGAATCAGCTTCTACATCACCGGCCGTATTAATAAGGTTAAAACGGCTACCATTTTTTTCAACTTTGTAGATTTCATTAGTGTAACCTACCAACACTTCTTTTTTAGTCTTACTCATAACTTTATTTTTAAAAGGTTTATAACTCATTAACAGAACAAATATACAGAAAATAGCTCATATAGCCAAGCATTTTATCAATTATTTTTAAAATATTTATAAATCATTGATTATCAATGCAATATAACTGGCTGATTATCAACCAGTTATATTTTTATTTTTTAAGGAACAATTCGTTCAAAGTTTTAGTAATTGGAACAATATTTTCGATATCAATAAATCGGCTATCTTCACCATACATTTTTTTGAACTTTCTTTGTGAACCATCACTGGCACCATAATCAGAAACGAAGTAAGCCATAATGTTAATACCTTGCTCTTTCATTTTCTTAACCATCTTACGAGTATGCTCAACGGCAAGGTCACCATAGTAGTTAGTACCATCATCACTAAAGTTAGGTTCACCATCACAAATGTTTAAGAAGTATGAATCGATATCTTTGGTTGTAGGTACAAAGTATTTCATAGTTGCTTCGTAACACAAACCTTCAGGCGTTGTACCATTAGCGTGCAATGCCGGAAACAATCTTTTCACTTTATCGAACTTATCTACACGCGAATCATATGCCTGGCAGATGTAAGGTTTTCTACCCCACTGTCCTCTAATTGTAACCTGAACATTTAAGTTACTAACCATCGAAGCTGCTTTACAAATAGCGATTGTAGTTGTAAGTGCTTTGTTCCAAGCAGAACCACTCATAGAACCACTACCATCCAAACTGATATGTAAGTTAGCTTTCTTAAACTTATCTACATCTTTAGTACTGAATACATTTACATAATCATAACCAAGTCCGGCAATCAATCTACGGTCAATCTTACCACTCTTTTGACGAGGATTATCAGTAACACGCTCCTCACTACGAACAGCCAATCTTTTACCTAACAAAGTACCTAATTGAATACCCTTTCTCAAAGCTGCTTCGTTATAGCCAGAGAATCTAGCTTCTTCATCGCCCCAACCTCTCCACCAATCAGCGAAAGGAAAATCTCTATCTTTCATTAATTCTTCAGTCATCTTTTTAGATACAATACATTGTGTACCTTTTAAGAACCCAGCTCCAACTTGCTCACCACCAACACTAACTAATTCAGTACCACTCTTTTCAACCGAATCAAGCAATTGTTCATCTTTTTTACTAATTGCTTTCTTTTTGATTTCGTTATTGATGAAGTTTTTTTGATTCTGAATTTTTTTGTTAAGTTGTTTCTTAATGTTATCAGCCAATGTTTGTTTACCTTCACCATTAGCATCATCTTTATCACCATCAGCTGTACCATTATCTTCATCAGATTCAGTACCACCCATTGTAGGTTGATTTTTCATAGAACCACCACCAGTAGAAGGCGATTGCTCATCGTTTGATGCATCACTATCAATATCTTCTTGCTCATCATTATCACCTTCACCACCATTACCAGCGGTTTGTTGTGGTTCACCATCTTTATCTTGCTCACCTTGCCCACCATTTTGTGGTTGTGGTTGTGGAAGAGGGTCAATAGCTTTACCAATGATTTCAGCTATTTGTTCAGCTACTGATAAACTATCCAAAGTTGATTTCAAACGATTGATATTTTTAAGGTCAACCAATGAATAAATCTTAGCCAAACCTTTCAATTTTCTTAAATTGGTTTTAGGATTGGTAAGATTGATAATACGAAACATATAAGATTCGATAGTTTCATCGGTAAATTCATCGGATATCAAACCCTTATCAATTACCTTATCATTGAAGTATTCATCATATAGAGCACGATAGTAATCTCTATAACCTGGACAGGTATCGAAGATGAATTGGTCAATACGTCTATCTTCAATCCAATTGGTAAGATTTTTAGCTAAATCCCAAACGATATGGGAACTAACATTTTTCGATTCGAACAAATCACGCAAATATTGTGGCGGAGTGTAGGAATGAAATGTACCAAAGTTAGTTAAGTTAATGTGGGATGCTTCGTGCAATGCTAAACCAACAGCCACATCAAACTTCTCTGGCTTAACTTCAGCGGAAAGAACAACGTGTTGCCCGTTAGTGTAAGATTCACCTTTTTTGTAGAACTTAACAGGGATACTTTTGTTTGTAAGAATGTTAACGAAGTTAGCGATTGCTCTTCGGTGAGCCGATAACCTTAACATTTCAACGGTTGAAGATTCGGATGAAGATAACTTTTTAGTTGTCCATTCACCTTTCTCATCATCGTAATAAGATTCAGCGAAAACATCATCATCATAGTTACTCCATTCATCAGCCCAAAAGGATGAAGCAGAAGAAACTTTTGATTTTTTGTTGGAACTCCATTTAGATAGGTAACTCATATATACTCAATTTTATAGTTTAACTCTCAATTACTCTGCAATATACGAAGAATTTTTGATATGGCCAAGCATTTTGATAAATATTTTTAAATTATTTTATAAATCATTGATTATCAACATGTTAGGCATAAAAAAAGACCTACATATGTAAGTCTTTGATTATCAATTAGTTATGATTATAAGGTAAAATCATCCGAAGCATTGAATCCTTTTGCTTTTGGAACTGAATTACTTTGTGGTTTATTACCAACGACTGTAATTTTTGTTTGTGGCGAACTTTGTTCTTTTAATAACTCTTTTATTTCTTTTAATAATTCTATTATTTGTTCAGTTTGTTCGTTTGTCATATAATTTTATGTTTTTCAAATAGGTTTTGAGAAAGTATTTTACCCATCAATTCAAAATTGTTTGTTTCTATTATCTCATTTGTTTCATAACATTCGTGTAATGAATTCATAACTTGCTCATTGGTATATTCTTTTATGAATTTAGAATTAGCGAACCAAAAACCAGCTTCGTGCAAATCTTTCATATGCATCGGTGATGTTATCAACATTGTGCTAACTCCAAATAATTCTAACCAAGAACTTTTCAAAATCTTTTCAGTTGTAAAATATGGTAATTCATTTCTATCATTGAAATGAGTTTCGGCAGTTAAAAAATAACTACATTCGCCAAAATCAAATGGAAATGAAAAGTGCTGATTTCTCATATATTGAGATAATTCGAATATAGATGGCCTTTGATATGAAATAACTTTGGTATCAGATTTAGATTTAAAATAATCAACATATTCATTTCTCCAAGTTCTATTCGTTGAACCATCATTTTCTTTCCATTTGGATAATCCATATAATCCTACTTTATATCTTTTATCAAAATTTACTTTTTTTGTATTTTCTCTATCAGTATAGCACGAACCATTATAGAAATGAAAATATTGTAATGAAAATGCCAAATCATAAATAAAATTTGGATGGTCCATTAAATTCGGCTCCCAAGTTGATGAATATAGTTTAACACCTTTATCCATCAAAACTTTAAAGTTATTAGATGCTTGGCTCATTCCTTCACCAAAATACCATAGAGCAAAATACTTTTTAGAATGGTCTAATTTATTCCATAACGATAATATATCGTTTTCTTTGGATTCATGCATTAAAGCTGATGTAAAATCAATTTCTATTACATCAAATCCTTCCGTATGAAACATATCATATTTACCATCATATATAAAGGTATGCTCAATAGTTGAAAACTCGTATCTTCCAGGCACAACCTTATTAAAGGTTATACTATCTTTATACGATTCTTCTGCTATAAAATATGATAACTGATTACAAAATCTAACTTTCATATTATTCGGTTTCTTCCGAAATTATATCACCATATTGTTTTGCTGCCTTTGGATTTCTTTCCATAAATATTTCATATGCCACTTCATGTCTACCTAATTCAACTTTTAAAGGCCACATTTCAGCTTCCAATGAATCGCATTTCTTTTGTAATGAATCAATTGTTTGAGCTTTGGCAATATCACCACCACCCAATACTTCGATTTTCTTTTCACTACGCAATTTTGCTAATTCTTTTTGTTGAAAATAACAAATCAACAATACGGCTACAGCGCCTGTTCCAACAATTGCTTTCTGATACTTTGCTATAAATTCTTTCATAACTTATTTTTTAATTTTAAAAATCTCCTTCTGAATGTACTAAATTATCATCCCACCCATCTCTTCCAGCTGATTTTGTAATATCATCCCATCCATCGTTTTTTCCATCCCAATTTAAAAAATCTTCACCTTTGTAATCTGGATGGTTTTTTTGCATATAATCTATACCTCTTACCCAAAAATAAGATATAATTGCAGATATGAATAATACTATTCCGATAACTATTAAATGTTCCATAAAACGATTGTGTGATACTTTGAGTGTATATATATGTATATTTTATTTTTTAATCCCACCAAGCTCTCATATCAGTTCCATCGTAGTTTTCGCCGTACACTTTTGAATTCTTTGTACCTTCAAAAATATTCCATAATTCTTTCCACTCTTTTGCTTCGATAGCTGCTGCTCTTTTGAATACTCTACGATTATGTACTTTTTCTCTTTTGGTTTCGGTATCTTTTATTTGAAAGTTACCATTATCAACCTCTTCAAATTCCCAATCACGCATAATTAATTCACCCAATTCGGCTTCTGCTCTATCAATATAATCATCATCCAATTTATGTTTCAAAAGTTCCAATGCTCTAGCCATTGATTTTACTTTTGGGTCACGTGTTTCACTAACTTCATGTCCTCCATCCTTCATTCCTTGGTATGTAATTGTAAGAGAACGATATAGTATTTCTAAATTGAAACGGTAGTCCCACCATTGATGATTTGCTAATTCTTTTCTGAATCTCCATACATTCTTTATGAATAGTGGAATATCATAACGAAATAAGGCATACGTTTTATATAACCAATGTTGCTGCCAAATTAATTTTCTTAATGATTTTGTAAATGTATCTGTGATTTGTACTTTCATATTAATTTTTTTTTATTTTAATGGTGATACCGGCAGTTCCTGCTGATATTAAGTATGTATTGAATCTATTGTCATTTATCCAACCATATTTATCAAATCGAAAAATAATAACATCTTTACCTTCGAAATTCGCATGAATAGCATTAGTAGCATAATCAATAGAGGGATGTATTATGAATCCCATTTTCCAACTATCTACAAATTCAGATTCTAATTCTTCTGGCAGAATATTAATTATCATTTTATTTAAATAAATCTTTTAATTTTTTAGTTGGTTTGATTATTTTACCAGTCTTTTCATCCATCATTGGTGCTCTCCAAATTTCATAAGCTACCCAAATAAATGTACCAATTATTCCGATTAAAATATATTTCATATTAATTATTTTTCATAATTTTATATCTACGATGCCTTTCCTCTTCACTTAACACTTCGGTATAAGTGTGTTCAATATTAACTTTGACACAGGTTTCTGGCAATCTTTGATTTCTTAAATAATTGTTTACATATCCCATAATATTAGCCGAACCAATTGGATTAGCTGAATGTACATAAATTTGTGGTAATGGAATATTTTTGGTCATACTTTCAGCAACTAACCATTTAGCACAATCCATTCCCGTTTTCTCTTCGATTCTTTTATAATCTAATTCGAAATTTGGCTTTGTGTTTGTGTAATATTCCTGCATAGCACTTTCACCCAAATCGTGGTCTAAAGAAATTACTTCATAACTTTCTAAACCATTCATTCTAATATGTGCTACGAATTCATCGTAATTTCTTACAACTTCCCAATCAGGCACTCCATCCACCCATGCATTGTTTGGATTTTTTGGAATTCTAACATCATCTAAATACAATCTTATTTTTTCTCTTCTCATTATATAAAATTCAATTCTCTATTGGAAAAATTATAATCAAATGTAATTGGGTTATTGTTTGGTTCATAACTCAATGTACAAACACATCCGTTAAATGCGTATCCACTCCAATCACCATAGTTAATTGGTGCATATCCATAATCTTCGTGAATGTGTCCACTAAAATGTAAATGTGGTTTTACTGCGTGTAATCTATGTAATAAATCAGCACATCCAACGTTTTCATATGTACGATATGTTTTATCCCTATAACCATAGATAGGTCCGTGAGTAATTACAATATCAGTATCGTTTGGAATACCATCCCAAACTTTCGAAATATCCTCACCCCTATCTTCGTTAAATGCCCATCCATATCCAAACGATGGACTGATAGGCGAACCCCAAATCTTTATTCCATCCAATTCAACAAATGAATTTTCTAAATAGAATACGTTTGAATTCAATTCCGAATTTAATAATATATCCAACCATTGTGGTTTACCGACTGAAGCAAGTGTATCCCAATTGTTTCTACCCCCATCAAAATAATCTAATTTATTTCTTAATAAAATTTCACTATCAAAACACAAATCGTGATTACCTGCGATGAATACTTTATTTGTATATCCTTCGATTTTATTGAACCACTTAATAAAATCTTTAACTTCAGATTCTCTACCTAACGAACTGATATCACCACTGTGAATAAGTAAATCACCACCCGGCAGTTTTCCGTTTAGCTTTTTGTGCTTATTGTGTGTATCACTAATGTGTGTTATTCTCATCTTCATAACTATCTTCTTTATTGCCTATCAACTGATAAGCTTCTAATAATAATTCTAATGCTTTATCTAATTTAGATTGTATTTCAGGTTCTTTTTCTGATAATGGATGATTCAATATATGGTCATCAATTATACAAGATACTATATGAATCCTATCCATCAACTCTAAATAGTGCCCTTTGTTTATTTCGTTTTCCATGCTACAATATACGAAAAATATTTCATTATTCCAAATAAAAAAAACCCATCAATCGATGGGTTATGTCTTTTTTTTATAATTTCCTCTTTTTTGTTGGGATTTTATAGTGGCTTTTGCCATTTTTTTTCTGTTTTTTGATGCCTTTTCTCTTTTAGTCATAATACATTTAAGTTAATAAAAATAAATATATTATTTATAAAAATAACTTATGCCAGACCATTGATTTTCAACAATATCTTTTACATCAATTCGTTTTCCATTTGTATATTTACCTGCTCTAATTTCAGCTATCAATTGTGGAACTCCCATATTATCTTCTGATAAGGCTGTATCGTGAAACCCTATAATTCCACCGGTCTTTACTAATGGGTAATATAATAGAAAATCACACAAAACCGATTCATAAGAATGATTACCATCTATGAATAAAAAATCTATTTCAGAAACTTTTTTGTAAACATTTGAAATAAGCTTTTCATCATTTGAATAACCAACAAAAAATTCAGAATGGCCATCATCTAAAACCCAATCTCCATAAAACTTTTTCATATTACGACCAAACTCTCTGATTCTTTCAAAGTTTTTTTCGATTGTAATAACTCTATCGTAAATTTGCCTCCAAAGAAAATGAGTACTTCCAAAAAATCCTAAACCAATTTCTAAACAGCTATTAGTATCGTGTTCTAATAATATATCGATAAATCTTTCCAACTCTTCTTTGTTTTGTTGGATTCCAGCTTCTTCATTTAAATAATTTTTTTGAATAATTGGATATGGATTAAAATCAATCGGAACATATCCACCATTTCCTTTATCAGAAACCCAATCATCTAATTGCAAAAGTATTTTTTCAGTTTTATTATTCATTAACTTATTAAATTAAATGGCTGGTAAGGATGGATTCGAACCACCACGAGGTCTTTAGCCATAGAACATTTGCCGGCGATGTGGTCAACCCATTATTCTATGTTTATCAGATACTCCTCACCCCCGAGACAGGAGGGCTTGTCTGCCAATTTCAACACTCACCAATATGCGGAGAAACAGGGATTCGAACCCCAGATACCTTTCAGTATGCCGGTTTTCAAGACCGGTGCATTCAACCACTCTGCCATTTCTCCTTTATATACAACTATATGTATATATTAAAATATTTTCTCTTCTTTAAAATCTTTGGTATCTAATGTAGTCGCTCTTCTACGAGCTTCTTCGGCTTCTTTATACCATCTAAGCCAAGTTAAACACACATCAACAGGTGCTAACACCCAAGCCATAATTACTACCATTATAGCATCTAAACCTGGGGATAACCCAATCATACCTGGGTTATATCTTTGTCTGTATTTTGTAACTAATTGATAAAAACAATAAATAATACAAATGAAATAATAGGTTAAAAACATAATTTTTTATTTTAATTTGGTTAAAGATATGACAATTATTTCATATTACCAAATTTATTTTATCTATTCAATTTTTTAACACATTCATCAATCTTATCTCTTAATTTACCACCCAATCCCCAATCACCATCAACCTGAACATGATGCCATTGTGGAATGCCTAATGATTTGTACCCATAGTTTAACTGCATATCATCGATAGAAATCCAATTTTTAGGTTTGAATGATTTAACCCACGTTTCAATCTCACATGCTCTATCCCAAGCTCCTGATGAACTCAATTTCTTTTTGGGATTAAAGTGTGTTGTGGTATCCAATAAGTTCCATCTACCAATACCATAATATTCAAATATCATAGCCAAATCAGCAAGCACATAATGCTTTCTCCAATCTGATGATACTACCAATCTCGCATCGGTTTGCTTTATAATTTCAGCCAATGCATCACAATCTTCTTTAACCCACGGATATGGTATTGTAAATTCATGCGAAGTTCCCT
>JACCDP011095814.1_pt1 | contig 27101 bp, 10 predicted proteins | sample 7445841 | NCBI WGS metagenome assembly JACCDP01 (sample SAMN15323441, study PRJNA562643) | freshwater metagenome | isolation source: river surface water | place: USA:Blue River Watershed | collected 2017-08-17 | reverse complement strand
TAAAGAGGTTTAAAGCAGAACTTATTTTTTTAACCATTTTCTGGAAACAAAAGTGTTGTCTTCAAAACGCCCTATCAGTAAATAGATTCCGGGAGGAAGTTCGTCTACATTAATTTCATGGGTATGGGAACTGGTAGAAGTGTTTATTTCCTTTACGACTTGCCCTTGGACACTAAAAATCTTTATGGAATAGAGATTTATGCCATTTATGATAATATAGTTGTCTGCCGGAATAGGAAAAACGCTAAGATCATGATGTGAGGCAGTTTGGCAGTTAGTATGAGCTATAACCGGCGAATAATTTACTTCACCATTAAAGTCTACCTGCTTTAGTCTGTAATAAGAAACAGTTGTACTATTACTGTAAAGAGATATTTCAGGAGTTTCAGTAAAAGAATAATGCCTAAGCTCCTGTGAAAACCCGGCTCCTGGAATCAGTCCAATTTTTTTCCAGTTAACACCATCAATAGTTTTTTCAATACTAAAATAATTATTATTAAGTTCTGAAGCTGTTTCCCAGTGAAGGGTAACCATGTTATCATAACAGGTTTCATAAAAAGAAATTAATTCAACCGGCAAAGGTGTGGTGGTTTCATACGCTCCAATCCACGGAGTGGTAGCATGCCGCGAATTTGCATCAAAATCATCAGATACCGGTGGGGATAAATCATAGCCTGTATTTAACACATCGCCTGAACTGGCAGATGGAACTGCTCCTAATGAATTAAGCGTAATGGTGCTATTTTTATCATTAGTGCCTGAAACGCCCTGCCAAAGGGCAAAGGTTGTTTTAGTAGTGCCTTCCCAATTACCAATAGTGCTTGCTTCCAGATAGTTATTTGTTTCGGTCCACGTTGTTCCAGTTGTTGTTTTTTGAATGGCATACTTTAAACCAGTACCACCTGTTGAAACATTCTGAAAAATGTTATTTCTGATTATGTAGGTGCCGGTGGTGGCGGTGGTGAACCAGGCAGTTCTTGTTGCTGTACCTGATGTAGTACCGGATATTTTTACCGTGTTATGGTAAAAATTATGAGTTCCGGTTCCAGAGGTAGCATCAAAATAGAATCCTTCAATTTGCATATAGTTGGTATTAGAACCATTATTTAATAGAATTACGTTATTGTACGAGTTAGTATTTCCAGTCGCACTGCTTCGTATGCCTACTATTCGTGCCGAATTTGTTCCTATAGTTCCTTTATGTGTTAATCCTGTAATTCTATTTTTTTCCATAGTAATTGTGCCAGTTGCAGCTCTAAGAAAAATCCCAGCTGTCCATAAATCGCAAGTTGACGATGTGGTAGAAGATTCTAAATCTGCAATAACATTAAGAGTAAATGAAGTTGTTCCCCCTCCCGAATAATAAAAACCACACGTTAGGTAGTAATTATTGTGTATCGCAAACGTTCCGGTTCCGGCACAAGTAATGTTATCAAATAAATTTGATGAAAATGAATTATTTCCGGTAGAAGATGAACCGGTATAGCAGCAAACAAATCTAGACTCTGTACCGGTAGAACTGACATGAATATTTTGAATGGTATTAGAAGTGCATGTAATATCTCCACAATCATTAAAGTATAACCCTATATTAAAAGTATTGCCAGATAGTGTAATATCATTACTAACATTGGTTTCTCCAATAGTATTGCTTGTGCATGTTACAGATGCAGAGGTATTATTAATATAAATAAGATGCGCCAGCGAGCTGCTGCTTGAAAATGTAATTGCTTTAATGATATTATTAGTAATCGATACTGATTCGGCAGGAGTAAATGAAATAATGCCCTGGCTATTAGTGCTGGCTGAATAGTTGCTGGCAGATGATAATCCGAAGAATGAATTTGTATTGCAGGATAATTGATTGAGTGCATAAAGTGTTTTATAATCACCTGCAGCTGCATTGTTATCTATGTTGCATATGATATTATTATTGATTGTAGAGGTGCCATCACACGCAGCCAGCACATAAATAATATAGGTGATAGCTCCCGAGTTGGGGCTTAGTATAATATTATCGGCTGTACTATTTCCTACTGTATTATCACTAAACGTTACGGTTCCGTCACCTAAATACATACCATATATTCTTTTTCCGGTATTTATGTTAGAACCATTAAATGTTATAGCACCTACTGTATTATACCTGATACTGGTAGTGCCAGTGGATAAAATATACCCTATTATATTTTGAATAGCGCTTGCACTATTAGTAGCATTATCAGTACATATTATATTGCCTGCACCGGATGTAGCACCAATAGTGTTACCGTTCCCCGAAGAACCAATGGTAAAGTTTGCTGCTCCGGCAGCTACATAAAAAGGAGCCCATTGATTACCTGCCAGCGTGCAAGTAAAAGCAATATTTTGTATGTAATTACCGCTGATGGTGATGGTTCCGGCATCGCAATCATTAATATAAATTGGGTGGAATGCTTGGTTGCTGTTCAGTGTATAAGCAGATCCTCCGCATGAAACATCACGGCCTCCAAAATAATTTCCCGTTATCGTATAGTCCGTTCCATCCGCTATGTGAAGCATATACACAACATTTGTCCATCCGCTTTGGGCATAATCGGCATACAAACTATTACCAGTGATGGTCCAGTTATCATTATTTGCTCCATTAGCCCATATACCGTAATAAGTAAAGTTGACAATGCTACAATTTGTTATACTAATTTGGTTATTGTTCGTAGCATCGTAGCTATTAATACATACGGCAGGATAGTTTGATCCTGATTGCATTATAATACAATTAGCAATAGTATTATTGCTATTGGTTCCGGAACTAAACATAATGACACCAGGAGCGGTGGAGCTGGCGTTACTTGAGGTATTAGAGCCTTTTACAGTGCAGTATTTAATAGTGTTTCCGGTTGATCCTCCAGAAAATTGAATGGCATATTTGGAAGCAGCTGCCTGAGTGTTTTCTATAGTAAATAAACTGGTACTTCCGGTTGATCCTATTCTTCCATCAATGGTAATATTATCTCCGGCAGTAAAACTAAAAACTGAAGCCGCAGAACCGGTACTAATAGTAAGTACAGACGCAATAGTTGAGTGCGGTCTTATAATGATGCTGGCAGCCGTGTTGGCTGCAAAAGTAATAGGCTTGGCCTCGGCATTGGCATAAGTGCTTTTTACTTCAATGATGTAATTGGTACCAGCACTGGTACAAGCAGCGTAGGCCGCTGCAATGGTGGTATAGGTTTCGGCAGAGCCAACATAAAGAGTAGTTTGGGCAAAGCTTTTGTTATAGGAAAGAAGTATAAAAACTATAACTGTAAACAGACATTTTTTCATGGCCATAACACGAATGAGATAAACAAAGTTGTGTAAACAAAGCTCAATACCACCTAACTAAATTACAAAACGAATAACTCATTGGCAACTCAATTAGCGGAAAAAACAGGACAAAACAATATGGTGTAATGTCAAAAAAACGACAATCAATAAAGCAGAGGCTATATTTTTTGCCATTTAAAGCAGACTTCTTTTTTATTTCTTCCCGAAAGTTTTAAAAAATAAATTCCCTGACTTAATTCTTCAACGGCAATAACATGATGCCTGGCTGAAGGGTCTATCGGAATATGCTTAACAATTTCATTCAAAGAATTCAGAATATAAATAGTTTCGTATCCCTGAGCGTCCACGTGCAGGGTGTTTGTTGAGGGGTTAGGAAACATACACAAATTTTCTTTTTCTGTTGTGCATGTACTTTTCAAGGCAGGCGAGAAGTGTTGTTGGCCATCAAAGTCTGTTTGTACAAGCCGGTAATAAGAGGTGGTAAATTCAGCGGAGCTTGCAGTAAGGGTGTCGGTGTAGGAATATAGGAGATGATGATTGGAATTTCCAGCGCCTGGAATTAGTCCAATTTTTTTCCAGTTAACACCATCAATAGTTTTTTCAATACTAAAATAATCATTATTAAGTTCTGAAGCTGTTTCCCAATGAAGGCTAACAATGTTATCAAAACAGGATTCATAAAAAGAAATTAATTCAACCGGGAGTGGTGTGGTGGTTTCATAAGCCCCCCGCCAGGGTGCTGCTGGGCGTGAATTCCCGTCATAATCATCGCTTACTGTAGCGCTGAGGTTGGTTCCATTGGTTTTTACGTCGCTGGTGGTACCTGCAGGCACAGAACCATCAGCAGCAATGGTGATGGTAGCATTGCTATTATTGGTAGCTCCTGAAGAAGTATTCCAGGCTGCAAACGTTTTATCTGTTCCCTGCCAATGGCCAACATTAGCGGCGGTACTAGACTCTAAATAGTTATAATCTTCGGTAAAGGTGTTTCCTGCAGAAGCATTGAAGATGGCATAATGTTTTCCGGTGCCGCCGGTACGTAAATTTTGGAAAATATTATTTTTTACAGTGTTGGTTCCTGAGGTGGTATTGATGTAAAAAGGATAAGTGTGAACGGTACTGCTGGAGGTAGAACCTGAGACTTTGGCAGTATTGTGATAAGCAGTGAGGGTACCGGTATTATAAGAGTGTATACCAAGTATATTCATAGCATTGGTATTACTTCCGTTGCTTAACAAAATAATATTATTATAAAGGTTTTTTGCAGTACCACTATTTAGCAGATAAATACCAATTAATTCAGCGCTAACGGTGCCGAGTGTACCGTTGTGAACAAAGTTGTATATTTTGTTTTTGCTTAATGTGCAGGTTCCGGTGTTGGTAAATAAATTAATGCCTACAATAAACCCACCGCAGGAGGCCGAGTTGGAAAGTAAAGTAAAATTACTAAAGCTGTTTTTGGTGAAGGTAGAAGTGGCCGTACCGTTAAAGGAAAGTCCGCATATACGGTTTGTTCCTGTGTTGGATATAACCTCACTGGAAATATTGTCTACCCCATTATTGGAAATGGTAGCGGCACCACTAAGCCCATTAATAACGCTAATAGCATCGAAAGTATTGGAGCTGTTGGAATTAGACAAGTAGATGTTTTGTATGATATTACTACTCATGCCTAGTGTAGTACCTCCAGCAATATATATGGCGGCCTGGTAATTGTTTCCGGCAAGAGTTATATCGTTGCTTACGCCGTAGCTTCCAATTATATTGGAGTTCATAGTTATGGATGAACTGAAGGAATAGACATAGATCAATATACTTTGTGAGGAGGTGCCGGAAAAATTAATATCAGATATAGTATTAGAGCTAATGGTGGCGCTGGCGGAATTGTAATAATGGTAGATGAGGAAATTGGAGGAATTGCCGGTACAGTTTACTCCGCCGATGGTATTGCCCGTGCAACTAAGGGTGCTACCCTGACTATTTATGCAGTTAAAATTTCCGGAAGCAGTTTGGTAGAAATTTTGGAAGGTGTTGTTTTGAACTGTAAATGTACCCGACCCGGTATTTATCAATCCGTAGAAACCAGCTCCACTATTGGTATAGCGTATATTATCGGCAGTAGTATTACCAAAAGTATTGCTGCTAAAGGTGTTGGTGCCCTGATCGGAATAAGCGATATAATAATCTTTGGCTGCAGAGTTAGTTCCATTGAAGGTAATGCTTCCGACGGTATTGTTGGAATAAGTGTTGGTACCGGTTCCACTAAATTGCCCCAATAGATATTCCGCTGCAGATGCACTGGTTCCGTTATCGGTAATGGTAATGTTTCCGGTTCCGCTGGTAGAGCCAATGGTATTTCCGCTAATAACATAATTGGAAGATCCCCAGGTATCAAAGGGGCACCAGTGATTTCCTGCCCCCTTTGTGGTGGTGTAGGCAATGTTTTGTATAGTGTTATTTGAAATGGTAATAGTTCCACTGGTAGAGTGGTTAAAAAAAATGCAGTTCAGTATATCGTTGCCGGTAAAGGTAAATGCGCTTCCGCCGCATTGCGCGGCTTGTCCACCAAAATAATTTCCGGAAATGGTATACCCGGTTCCTTCTTCCAGGTAAATAAATAGGATATCACCAGAACCTCCCGTTTGAGTGGCTGTTTGGTAAAAACTATTACCGCTGATGGTCCAGCCTGTATTGTTATTACCATCAGCCCATATAGGGCGGTATTCAAAATTTATAAAGTTGTTATTGCTGATCGTAAGCAAATTATTGTTGGTGGCATTATAACTAAAGATACCTACTAAAGGAAGGTTACTTCCAGATTCACGGACAGTACAATTATCAATGGTATTGTTGCTATTGGTTCCGGAACTAAACATAATAACACCCGGAGCGGTAGAGCTGGCTGTACTGGAGGTGTTAGAGCCTTTTACCGTACAGTATTTAATGGTGTTGCCGTTAGATCCTCCCGAAAATTGGATAGCGTATTTGGAAGCATTAGCCTGAGTATTTTCTATAGTAAATAAACTGGTACTTCCGGTAGATCCAACTCTTCCATCAATAGTAATATTATCTCCTGCAGTAAAGCTGAAAACAGAAGTGGCAGAGCCAGTGCTAATGGTAAGTACAGACACAATAGTTGAGTGTGGTCTTATAATAATGCTGGCGGCTGTATTGGCTGCAAAAGTGATAGGCTTGGCCTCGGCATTGGCGTAGGTGTTTTTAACTTCAATAATATAATTAGTACCTGCGCTGGTACAGGCGGCATAAGCAGCAGCAATGGTAGTATAGGTTTCAGCAGAACCCACATAAAGAGTGGTTTGCGCAGAGGATAAGTATGTAACGATAACAAAAAAAATGACAACACGTATTTTAGCGGCTGGATGGTTCATAGTATAGTTAATTATATACCCTATTCAACAATTAGTAATGAATAATTGTTGATACAGCTATAAACTAAAATACGAAATTTCTATACAGACTAAAATGAAAAAGTAATAATGACAGAAATTTACAGAATTAGAGAAAGGATTATGGTTTGTTTTGGTCGATGAACATTTTCAATTTAAGAGTAGCTGAAACTATAACGGCAGCTGCAATTCGACCATCCATGCACGATTCAAAAGCTTCAGTGGTATGGATGTTTTGTTCTGCTTATAAGCGGGTATAGCCATATTGCACTATTTGTGTCAGGTACGGGATTCTGTTTATCTTGGCCTTCACCCAGTCAATAACGTTAAAATACTCAAACACCAATTGTGTATTGTAATTACTCTTATACTCTTTTAAAAGTTCAGTGAGGAGGCTGTTAAGTAATGCCATTTCTTCATTGTTGCTTTCCATATTAATAACTGAATGGAAAAACAATAGTACCTTTTGCTCATATTCATTTAAACCTTTATGTTGTTTTACGAATTTTTCTGTGTATTTTAACTGGTATTCTAAATGGTCTATGTCTCCCTTTTCATACTGGATAATAAGATAAAACAGGTGTGAAAAGCACTTGATGTCTGACCTAAGGGCTCCGTGATGGTGAATGATTTTATTAACATAAAAAGTGGCTTGTGAGAGTAATTGATTGCCAAAAAATATTATTGACATGTTGTCATAACTTGCCAATAGAAAGTCTTCATTCATCAGGTGTTCCTGTTTTTCCAGTTCAGTTACAATTGATCTTGCATATTTAAGTCCTTCCTCAAATTTTAAAGTTTTTATATAGTACCCAAGTTTCAACATCACTTCCTTTTCAAAAATCCTTAACTTTTCTTCCGGATAAAGGGCAGAGAAACCAGAAAGCACATTAAAATAGTGCAGTACTTCTTTATCATCATATTCGTCAGAGGCATCGCATAAATAATTGCTGACTGCTGCAAGGTAAAGACCACGTTCTTCCTTTGCAAAATTCGGATTTTCTTCAAATAGTTTAAGGCTTTTGATTTTCTCCTTTCTTACCAGATGCTTATCTTTTTTGTACCACTCGAAGATGGAGCCCCGTATATTATGATATAAAATGCGGGACATCAAAGTATAAGGCAAAGTTTGATCTGCCAGTAAAGCATTATTGCTTACTTTTTCAATTTCAATTTCCTTTATTAAGTATGATTGACGCGAATAAAATATAGACCAGTTTTCATAAGATAGTTTCCTATATTCATTCAATTCATTAATTTGTACCAGTAATTTTTTTATTTGTTCAACGATCTGAAAGGGCTGATCGTTTTTATAAAAGGCGGATCGGTTAATGATGAATCGATGCATCATCAGATAAATTTCCAGACTTAAGGCAAATTTTTCATGCCGCTGTGTTAATTCTAATGCTTTCAACAGGCGTTTGGAAGCTTCTTTGTAAAAGGCCTTCCTCGTAAGCACATTACTTTCGAGAATAAGATTATACACAAGGGTATCCACATCGGTTTTCTGTTGATGTTGTTTCAGACTTTTAATAATAAGGTTAAAAAGGTAGTTTTTGCTAAAGGCAAATTGCCTGATGAAGGCTTTTCCTGAGTGTTGTTTTTTGAACTCAGCTTCAATATAGATTTTTTCGGCGGCCATTGCATCAAATAACTGCAGATATATTTTATTTAGTTTATCTCCCGTTCCGGCCACGTATTTTTTGAAATAGCTTTTTTCCCCTTTACTCAGGGAAAGAATAAGAGAATGAAGCAAATCTTTATTTGACATTAGGGTATAAGTTGATAAAGATTTATTTAATGGTATATTTTAATAGGCTAAGGATTTGCTTTGCACTTTGAAATGTATAATTCATAAGTGATAAAAGGATACTTTTAAAGTTAAGAAAAATTAATCGTCTATGAATAGAAAATAGGTGGTTAAAAAGTTAATTTTTAGCAGTAAGAATAATTTTTTCGCAGGATTAGTTCCCACCAAAGGAGTACCCGTAAGGCGAGTGGGAAACAATCCCCACTTGAGATAGAGAAAGCACAAACAAAAATAAAGGACTTCAAATTGTACTTATTTGCTTATTATCAGTCGCAGTACCTTATTCTCACCTCCTGCAGATAAAACAGCATGATATAAACCTTCTGGCATAGCAAAACCATCTAATGCAATGTGGTTCTCACCAGGTTCACCTTTGATTTTGGCAGAGTATAAAGTTTGACCTAATAAACTTTGGATCGTTAGTTTGATTTCCCCGGCAGACATCATAAAAACATGCAGGTAAGAATAATCAGTAGCGGGATTAGGCATAAAGTAAGCATTCTTAAATGTTGCATTGTTTTTTTCTGTAATTTCTACAGGAGTATCAATAATATTGATGTCATCTAAAAATATGTTGTTGGTACCAAATCCCCCGGAAGTAGCCACAAATTTTATAATTACTTCATTGCTGTTTTGCACCGGGGCAAGAGAAACGGTTTCTTTTCTCCAGTCGGAGGCGACTTTAGGTACAAAATCAGAAGCTGCAGCATGTGTGTAATAAGCAGCACCCATTTTGGAGTGTACCGTTTTCCAGGTAACTCCACAATCACTGGATGCCAATACCTCAATTTTTTCATTGGGAATACTCGAATTGCCGGTCATTTCAGCAGCAGCAAAATGGAAGGTAAGTACTGGGTTGTTCCCTAAACTCATGAGTGGCAATATCATTTCGTTAACCACCCCTTTCATTTGCACCCAGGCAGCATGAATCCAGGCGGCTCCTCCTCCTGTGGCGGAACCCGCCAAAGTTGGGTAGCTACTATAACTGTTTTCCCAGGGATAACCGTATTTATTCATATCATTAATTAACCAGGATGGGGTGGGAGGGAAAGTGGAAGAGGTAAAACCTTCTTTGAATGGCATTAAAACAGGGTTAGCATAATTAAAAATAGTAGTAGTCTTTGTGTCAAAGAGTGTATTCATATCAACCTGCCCATTGGGAGATTTAACAGTGGCCGTAATGGTATGCGCGCCGGGATTAGTAAAGGTAAAGGAGGGTAATGACACATGAGCAACAGCCCCGGAGGCCAGGTTTCCAGAGAAATGATAGGTTTGCATGCTGCCATTATCAATACTATAGTCTATAACCGCAGAAGTTAAAACCGGGGTTCCTGAATTTTTTATAGAGACTACAGGAGCAAAAGAAGATGTGCAACCAATGATACCATTTGAAATGTCTTTAATAACAGCATCTAAAGTTGGCAAAGGAGCTACTTCGCTATAAGCAGCATTCAGTACTTTTTTGTTTCCATTATCCTGAATGAAAACAACTACGGCCAATTGGGTTTTATCTTTTATATAAGCAGGAATTTTGGCTTTTAAAGTTATGTTTTGAGTTTGACCATTTGTCCAGGAGCCGGGAGTCATAGCGGTCCCGTTTGCATCCGGAAGCATCTTACGCATGATAAATTCAAAATCCCTTTCTCCGTTCGAACCTGGAGCTTTATCAAAGTGTATAAATTCTTCGGTAAGTGCACACTGCAATTTTAACACTCCATTCGGAGCATAGGCTTCTGCAGCAGTTGCTTTAATGTTGATAGATAAGGAATCAGCGTTGGCATTTAATTGGTGGCTAACAGTAAGTGAAAAGGGGGAAGGTACTGCGTATGCACTGTCAATTATTCTTTGAGAAAGATCTCCGGCATGACCAGTAGCAGGCACCAGAATCCCGTTGATGCGGGCATAAGGAGCAAAGGGAACACCGTAGTAATTTTTTCTTGCATCAATTTCCACAGGATTATCTTTATATAATGATCCTGCTCCGGGCGCACTGGGGATGGGAACCATATACCTGAGCAATATTATTTTTGAGGGATTATTAAGCACAAGCGTGGTAATTGATGGGTTAACCATAGCACAAGGACCGCAATTTTCGCCTGTAAATTCTTCATACAGGGAAATACGTTGTGTTTGAGCAAAGGCCCATGTGGCACTGAATAGGGAAAGGTTAAAAAGTAATTTTTTCATCTGTAATTGGTTTTAAATTTTAAAAACAATGAATTTGTCTTTCTTAAGACTTCAGACATAAGTTGAATAATCCCGGTCACGAAAGTGCCAGAAGGTATAATACCCCGTTGCAAGGTGTTGTAACCCGCCCCGAACTTGCCCCGGGGCTTATACCTGTATTGTTTATGTTAGTCAGATAATTTAAGCATGCTGGTTAATTATAAAGTAATTTTAATTACTCTTTGAAATTCCTGTGTACCGATTCTTACGAGGTATACACCAGTTGCTAAACCAGCTATATTCATTGTGGTTTCAAACGAATCAGAGCTAACGGGTACAGTTTTTTCTTCAAGCAATTTTCCCGATATTTCAAATAGCTGAACCGTGTAGTTATTTTTGAAGGGAATATTTTCAGCTCTTATCAGTAACTCGTTTCCTGATAGCTGTGTGATCAGCTTAACATCAGGACTTGGGTTTGTTGCCACATCCGTGACACATGCGGCAGCAAGCTGAAAGGAGAAAATTCCTGTTTTTCGGTCATTATTACTATAAGTCCCGGTATGCCAAAAGGTATTCGGATTCGCTGGGTCAAGTGAAGTATGCGCATAATCACCAATACGACTGGAACCGGGTATGGATCCGGTTCCAGGAAATACCACTGTTTCAGCTATAGACATGGTACCTAAGGGATCTGTTGAAAGCCGGCCGGTAAAGGCTAAGCTCATAGGAATTGAGACCGAAGATTTTGAATAAGCTAATCCTATATTACCATCACAATCCATGGCAATACTTCCAATCCATCGGTTAGCAGCATCAGGAGCATAAATACCTTCCTGATAAAGAGACCATGCTTTCGTAGTTTGATTTTGACGAAGCTCTACCCATTTAATTGCAAATTGATTAGTGCTCATTTTCACAGACCAATTTAAAGCAACTCTATTTGTTCCAATAAAACTATTCCATTGTGCTCGAAACATTGCTACTCTACCTATAATATCGAGTTTAAGTGAACCGGGCTGCTGAATAAGTCCTATGCCCCATCCAAATGAGCAATCAAAGGCAGCAACCGGCACAGTAGCATCCAGGCTGACATTAGCTGTTGGGGTGCTTCCCCACGTTGTGCCAACCGACCAAATTCTAACACCATCTATGTTTCCTGAACCCCACGAATTATCTGTATATGCAAATATGGGAAATCTTAACCCTGCAGGAGGAATATATCCGTCGGCATAGGTGCCCAAAATAAACCGCCTTCCACACCAGAGGGTGGAGTATAAGAAGCTTTTAACATTCTTGCTGCGGCGTTACCAGCAATCATAGCAGCTCTTTCCAGAACAATAACTGAACTTTGTGTGGTGCTATTATTTGCAGTAATGTAATATCCATCCGACCATACTCCTAATTTCAGGTAATCTAAACCATCAACTCCTGCATAACTGTATGCGTTCCATAATCCTGAGGGGTCATTGGTTTTTGATACAGCAATTCCAAATTTATCGGTACCACCATCAAGTTCTAATACAACCCAGCGATCGGCAAATTTATCATAGATAATTACCGGATCACCCATTGAAGTTCCGGTTCCTGTAACTGCACCTATTGTTCCCTGGAAAACAGGTGTGCCGGTTCCGGTTTTATCATAAACAGCAAAGGGGGTTAAGTTAACAGCCTGCACATATTTTGTCATTCCTGCCGCACCAGAAGGATCTAAAGGCTCTGAACTATTACTAAGTCCTTCCCATTTTTTAATAACACCTAATGATTGGCGTGTACCCATTACCTTCTGAATAGTGCTTTCATCATTTCCATATTGTGCCCCATCGGCTATTGTAAATAATTTCACATTTGGTTCCTTTCGGTTCTCCATTTCCTTCCTTGCTCTTTCAGCATCATCATATTCTGGTTGACCCTTTGTACCACTTAAAAGCAAATTAGGAGATTGAGTTATTTTAAATGATAGAGGATAAGAAACCGTACACTCTTGGGTAAGCGACTGAGGGGCGTTTTTTTCCTGTGCTGAAAGCCGGACGAATAGAAGCAGGCAACCAAGCACTAACATTTTTTTTTTCATTTCAGTTTTGGTTTTAATTTGTAAAGTGATGAACCTTTGCTTTTAATAGTTTACAACAGCAGCACTTTCAACACCTTTAAAAACAGGAACAGCTTAATAACCACATTGATTATGACAGCGAAGAGAAAGTATATTCCATTCAAAAGCAAACTTAATATTTCGGGTTTGCAACAGTTCAAATGAATAGGTATAGGAAGAGATGAATAGTATATGGCTGTTTTTAAACTGGTTGCACTGTTACGAAGAAACTCTTCTGCATCATTTTAAGGTTAACTGTTAACTACTGCTTGTAGACGGTCTCACAAGTATTTGTTTATACAACGAAACGTAATGAAACAAATAAGAATAATGCACAGGGAATCCCGGATTCAAGTAATGCAACTTCGTGAGAAAAATTGCAGGTAGCTTTCTGTATGCTGTAAAAAAGAAATTTCAGAGTCAATTCCCCTGTAAAATGTCCGGAGAGCGGAAAACGATTCTTCTGTTAATCCAGGCAAAGAGCTGGAAATAGTTGCAGGAAGAATAACTGCAGGCATAAACAGGTATACAAAACTAAGTGGTGGGTATTAATTTTTTGTCAATCCAGGCAATCATATCAATATCATCAAATATATGATTTTCCAAAGGGTTTTCAATTAAAAGCAACACCTCTTTTTTGAGTTGAAGAAGGATGAGATTTTTTTCGGCAATTGATTCGGAACGGAAGAGGAGAGTTAAATATTTAAAAAGTACCGTGATGAACTGAGGCTTTCTTTTCTTTCTGTTGTTGTTCATTGATTTTTTGAGTGAGGAAAAGATGTCTTCATTACCCAATTCAACATGAATTAAAACATATAGCGTTTGTAATACATACCGAATATCATCTCTTATCTTGGGAAGGTTTGTCATGGCCTCATTACAAGCCCTGAGGGCTAACTTATAGTACCCGGCTCCAAAATAAATGCAGGCAATATTTGACTGAATACATAAGCGAAAGGAAGGGATAAAGTTATTTTCATATTTTTTCCTTTCAGCATCGTATTTTTTGATTTGAGGAATGGCATGTTCATAATCTCTGAATATAAGAGCAATATGAGTATATAATACATAATAAACCTGAAATATTTGTGCCTGTGTATGAAAGCAACTATTTTTTTCTCCAATTAAAGTAGGAATAGAAGTCAGTTTATTTAACATAGCGTCGGCCTCTTCACGGTTATTACCGAACACCCGCTCAGAAATAAATGCATGAAGTATGTATACATAGTGATCAATATTATCAGCAATACGGTTTGTATGTTCATCAAACAGTGTAACCAGTTTTCTGATGTATATAGCCCCGGTTTTTGTGTCGGTTAAAAGCCGGTTATATTCTACCTTTGAGAGCAGGTAAAATAAATTTGCATCGAATGAAGAGCCATCAGGTGCTATATTAAAGAAGGGATTATCACAAATAGGTTTTAAATGCAGGCTTTTTTCCTGTGGATCGGTTATAAGACCCAGTTGGCGTCTTTTGAGTAATAATTCATCATAAATTTTATTGTATTCCAGCTTCTCTTTTATACACGCTAAGGCTGTAAAATTTTTTTTGTAGTAAGTCTGGATATCTTCGCAAGAAATGGTCTCTTTGTTAAATCCAATGGCCTTCCAAAGAGAATTAAGGGCAATAATGTTTTCGAACCGCATATGCTCTTCAGATAATTGCCATGCTTTTTTTATAATTTTATTACTTTGTCCATCCAGGCCTTTGTCAGACAATACGCGGGAGATGTTAATATATTTGCTAATCTTGCTGTCTATAGAAGAGTTTTTATGGTAAAAATCCAGGCAATCCAGAATAAGTATGTACAGGTAATTTTTAATTCCTCTGATATCGCCGGTAAATGAGGCGTTTTTCACTTTTTCCTGAAGTTTTATGGCATCATATTCTTTTAGTTTGTCGATAATCTCAAAGAGCATTAAATAGTTTTTTTTGCAATCCGAGGAATAACCCAATGCATAAATTTTAAAAAAGCGTTTTTCGCTTTTAGAAAGAGATTTGATGAGTTCAAACAGACTTTTGCTTTTCATCTTCTGGTGACAAATTCTTTAAACATGTTATAGTAGGCAATAGCATATCATTGAAAAAACAAATAGACAATGAGTGTGTATTTTTTATAAAAAGGCCTGGTTTTCCCCGTTTATATACATTTAAAATTAATTTCGTGCTTATCTAATCAATTCTACATAACCTTTTAAAATTGTTTTGCCCCATTTAGCTATGTAATAATAAGTTCCGTCTTTTGCCTTTACATGATCCATTATCATTCCATTCCAGCAATTAACAGTAGATTCTTCGGAAGACTCAAAAATTTTAAGCCCCCAGCGGTCATATATTTCCATTTTTATACAATGTTCAAGGGTAGTATTCGATGGCTCTTGAAAAGCAGAAAAAAAACAGTCATTCAATCCATCACCATTTGGAGTAAATATATTGACTGGAGTAATTGGAGTATCGTCTATTTTTAGTTGCTTAGTAATTGTGGCTGTGCAAGGAGGTTGTGATACGACTAAGGTTATTGTATAAAGGGATTTATCAGTAGGAAATAAAACCTGTGGGTGCTGAATAGCTGAAGAGCTGCCATTGTCAAAATTCCAGACCCAGGAAGTAACCGGAAGTGGAGTGCTTTTATCTGCAAACTGAACCAAGGAGCCTTCGTAGGCAATGTTTTGGTGGAATTCAAAATCAGCAACTAATTTAGCAGAAGGAGCTATTGTTACTGTAGTAGTGTTGGAAAAGCAACCACTACTATCTTTTACAAGGACAGAATAAGTTCCGGGGGCTAATCCGCTGGCCATTTGAGTGGTTTGTGGGGGCAGACTGTTCCATAGATAGGAATACGGAGGAGTTCCACCGTTTGCATAGACTATTGCAGATCCATTATTAAGGGAGCAGCTTGTAGGAGTTACGGTTGTATTCAAAGAAATGGGTAGGGTAGAACAGGCAAGCGATTCCTTTTCTAAAAAAACTCCGGAATCAAAGTCTCCGTCTCCGGCATCTGCAATAGCAATCTTAAAGCGGTAGGTTGCACAGGGCATTACGTTAAGTGTAATGTTGATGGGTTTGGTGAAACCATCATATTGAATAGTTTGGCCTGGCGGGGTTTCGTTTTCTATATAATATTGGGAATTCGAAATATTATTTACATTATCAATGGTAACAGCAACACCTGGTGGGGAAGGAGGAGGTAATAGGGCAATATTATATCCAGCATAGGCCGGACCCATAGTATTAGGGCCGGTAACAAAAATCCCATAGGCATCATTAAATCCTTGACTTATAAATTCAAGATATTCTTCGGAGCCAAATGAAAAGGTAAAGGAAAGGATCTTGCAGGAAGGTGTGGCATCGAATTCCAATTTACAAAGATCATATGAAGCTTCTGGTTCTATGGCCAGTAGATCAGGGTCAGAAAAAGTAACCTGATGATCGGCACTCGTGTCTGGAACAGTATTAGGATCCATAGCATTGGCTACCATACCATTGGTAGGTAATATACCTGATGTTATTCCTAAGTTAGAGTTTGTTCCGTTAAAGAGTCCACTGGCACCAGTAGGGCAATTAATTTTAGCATTTGAAACAATAACTCCTGAGCCCGCTAATGTTTGCGCCAGTTGAGTAGCATTGCTACTTGCTGTAACCTGAAGTTGAGCAAAAAGTTTTCCTGAGCTAATGACTAACACTGTAATGAAAATTTTGGTAAGTCGAAAGAATCTGCTGTTCATCAAATAATATTTTGTTGTAATTAACTGCTGTATTTTATGAGGGTTCGCCAATAAAGACTTTTTGTTGCCAGAGTCGGCACTTGCTGGTGAAATCACCCCTGACTAAAAAATTAGTATAAAAGTTGCTGCCACCATTTTGAAATAATTTTACATATTAGTTACCCAAACCCAAGGCACTATTGCAAGTGGAATGTGTTTTTCTGCAATCGATTAATAGTCGACTTCGAAATGATTTTCGTAAACTAATGTATCTTGTATTTTAAAACGAATTCTGCTGAAGCAAAACCGCCTTTTGTAAAATAACTGTTAGTGTTAAGGAGCTGATGATTTATCCATTTCTCCACTTTAATTTCCGCCAGTTGCTTAAATCCGGCGTAGTAGTTACAACGTATTCCGCTTACTAAACGGTCTTTCCAGAACTTAAATTCAAGACCCACACCAGCCTGAATTAGCGGCGCAATAGGGTTGACTCTGGAAGAAAATTTAAATTCACCGGAGTTTCCATTTTGTAAATAGATAGGAACAGATGGAGAGTTACCTGAGTAATATATGCTTTTGCTGATAACCATGGAGCCCCCGATAGTAGAGGTAAAGAACAGTTGTTGTTTGTATAAAGGGTATTGGTATGAAAGGCGGAGCGGTATAAGAAAGGTATTCAGGGAGAAAGTTCCATGTAAACGTCCGTCAAAGCCCCAATCATATGGCAGAAGGCTATCTGCAACACCTGCAAATAGATTACCAAAAGTATTGGTGTAGGTGTGGTAAATAAAGCCGGTTTCAATGCCAAATGTATTATTTAGCTGGTAGCTGATATTAATTCCACGATGCCGTGAAGCGGTGTGATAACCAGGACGCAAGTCGTCCTTGCGGCTAAAAAAATTATGAGCGAAGAATTTTATTTCAGTACCAAGATATACTTGTTTCTGCCCAAAAAGAATAGAGTACCGGGTGAAAATGATGAAAATAATTACTGCTGCTTTTTTCATAATTAGCGATTTATTTTAGTTGAATTATAATCGATGAAATGACTATGATGTCGGTTTATTTGTGATACATTCTGCTTCAGCAGAATTAGTCCCCGCCTGCCTACATACCTGCGATTATCTGAATTACTTATGCTCCATTTATATCATTTCTGGTTAAGGGTTTTTTGTTCAATTATTATAGTGCTTAGCCTTCCGTTGTATAGAATATCCGGCTATCATGTTGTTATCTTCTTTAAGTGTGTATGTCGCGCTTATGTACATTTCTAGTTAGAATAAAAATTATTGCCCATTTACCCGCAGCATTCTGCTTTAGCAAGATTAACCTCCAATAGCTGCGCATCTTAAGACGCACACACTCACTCAAAGACACAGTGCCTTTTGAAAAGGAATAAATATCCCTGGTTTTACAAAGGGCTCATGCCATTGATGTTAAAATCAGTGATGCTTATGGTACAGATAGATTTTCCTGTAAAATGTTTAGTAGTTTTTTTGCATGTACTTACCAGTAATTTTTAGCATAATAACGCGTCACGCATTTTTAATAATTGCTACTAAAGATTCCATCATAACAGTACACCCTTTTTAAGGGGATAAGCATTGTTTGTCAGGTTAGAAACAAAGCCCTGTGTGCATGAAGTCTTTAAAGTTTCATATGTAGATAATTTGTTTTTTTAGTTGTCATATGGAATACCCAGTCTTCCCACAACCTGGCTCAAATGTGTACTACACATTTGCCCTCATCAGTGTTTGTGTTTCGCCAAACATGGTTATTTCATAAATATATTTCTGCGAAGAAATTTTTCTCCAACACCACAAGTGCATGATGATGTACTAATTGAAAATGATTAGCTAAAGTTGTTACATACAATATCAATTGTCATTTGGAAAACCTTTTCTTCTTATTTTCGATCATCAGATGTATGTGGTGAATTTGAGTGCAAAATAAAGGGTGTTTGAGTTCCGCAACAAGAAAATAACACCAAAAGTTTAGGTAGTTTTGGTAGTGAAACGTAGTGACAGGATGAGGTTAAATAAAAGACAATCAATGAATTAAACTAAACGACAAATTAGGTTGAACAGATTCTCCGGGGGAAAGTATTATCAGGAGAAACATTCCTAACTTTATCCTTTATGGCTATTTAGAACAAGGAAGAACCATATTACTTTTTTCAGAGAGCAGGTTAAAAAGAACATGAGATGACAATTTTCAACAGACAATAAAGTGCTAACAAGAATTAAATTCTTTGTTGCTCTAACAGCAATTTCAATTTAAGAATAGCTGCAACTGTAATGGCATCTGTAATTCGCCCATCCATGCACCATTCAAAAGCTTCATCAATGTGTATTTTTTTTAGTTGTAACACTTCGCTTTCTTCCGGTTCCGGATTTTCAAATGATAATTCCCGGCCAACGAAAATTATGGCAAGTTCGTCGGTGGCAGAATTACTGGTGTGAAGGCGCAATAGCTCTGTATATTTTTTGGCAATGATGCCGGTTTCTTCTTTTAATTCCTTTTGAGCAGACACTACGGGGTCTTTTTCCGGATCTCCTCCTCCCTCACAAATTTCCCAACTGTAGCTTTTTGTCGGGTAACGGTATTGACCAACGAGCCAGGTAAAATTATGTTCATCGAGCGGAATTACGCCAATAGCAAGGTTTTTGAAGTGTACTACGCTATATATGGCATCTCGGCCGGCCGGATTTAATACCTCATATTTATTCACTTTAATCCAGGGCGATTCATAAACGGTGGCTGTTGTTTTGGTTACCCAGGGATTTTGCTCTAATGATTGATTCATGTCTGTCTGTTGGTAATGAAGTGTAAAAAAATGTCTGCCTGTTTTTCCTTTCAACATAATTTATGTTGAAAAAACAATGAACAGACAAATATCGTAACAAAAAAATAATTAAATTCGTAAGAAGCTAATCTGTTAATTATATGTTAATAACATTACCAGTACACAGAGTCCGGCATTTTTTCCTTTTGGTTTTCTTGATCTTAGCGGGTTTTATGCAAGCCGGGAAACTTTATTGGGTAGGTGGTTCGGGCAATTTTAATGATCCGGCACACTGGTCTTCAGTAAGTGGTGGAAAAGGTGGTGTTAAAACTCCAACTGCAAACGATGATGTCTGTTTCGACAAAAATTCATTCAGAGGAAAGTCTGTTATTAGTATAATTGGTGGAGCGCAAGTTCACGATATTGTTTTTATCGACCGTACGCCTCAGGTAATTATAGAAGGAACTGCGAATGAAAAATTAACCATTACCGGTTCAGTTCACTTTAATCAGGATGTAATTAATGATTTTAAGGGAAGCATTTTTTTAAACGCTGTAGCAGGGCAAACCAATGTTGTCTCTTTTTCACATGCCCAGATTAAGGGTGATCTTTATCTGGAAGGTTCCGGAACCTGGGATATTAGAACATTTATTACCCATAAAACATCAACAGTATACCTGAATGGTGGTAAAGTAAATGTATTAAGCGGAGGTGGAATTTTTGCCGGAAATATTGTGGCCAATAAACAACCTGTTACTTTGGTTATAAAGGAGGCCATATTAAAAGTAGAAAGCCAACTGATACTGGGAGCAAATGTTAGTCTGGAGGATGATCACGCTATAGTTCAGGCAAATTTCGCAGACAATCAAAAAACAAAGATTTCTTCTTCAGTTACATTTTCACCTTCAGTTGAAAGGGTTTCGCCTGTACCATTAGGTCCCTGTATTATTGCGGAATCTTCCAAGTCAAACCCAACCTGTGCGGGTATGTCAAACGGTAGTGTTACTTACGTTATGCCTCCAACCTGTACTACATCAGGCCCACCTTACAGGGCAACATGGTCTTTACCTGTTGGTAGTACCTGTGCACTGCCCATCCCAAATCCGGTTACCGGAATACCTGCAGGTAATTATACCCAGGCGGGCTTTGCAGGTTGTGGAGATACTTATACAGTTATTTTCAGGGATGCATCTAATGCGGTTGCTCAAATTAAAACAGTACAATTTATTTCTCCCGGAGAAATTGTTCCTTTATTTACAGCAACTCCCCCTACTTGCCGTAGTAATTGCAATGGAAGTATAGATCTGGTATTATCAGGCGGTGTGGCAAATTACAATATCACCTGGAATCCCGGAGCTATACTACATAGTAATAATCCGGGAATTGATGGTTTAACAGGATTGTGTGTAAGCGGCTCATCAGATACCTATACAGTTACGATTGTTGATGCAAACGGATGTTCAAAAGTAGACAGCATTACTATAACCCAACCAGACACCTTATTGGCCAACGGAACCTCTTCCAATGTAACCTGCTTTGGATTTACAAATGGATCAGCTACAGTAACTCCAACGGGAGGAACCACAGCATATACTTATCAATGGGATGGTAATCCTTTATTAAACACCAATTCTATTAACACACTTAGTGCCCCCACCTCTCATACCTGTGTTGTTACAGATGCTAATAGTTGTACAGATACCTATACAGTTAGCATTACACAGCCCGCAAACCTAACGTATGTTACCACCAGTAATACACCTTTAAATTGCGCGGATGTTTGTGACGGAATAGCAAATGTGAACACCATTGCTGGTGGTACCACTCCATACTCGTATGCATGGAGTCCGGCCCCAGGTTCAGTAGTAAATACAACAAGCAGCTCTATAGCTAACGGAGCATGCCCTACTGATTATACATTAACGGTTACGGACGCAAACACCTGTACCTATGATATTGCTTTTTCTTTTACATCACCGACTTTACTTGTTGCGGGAGCAAACATAACGAACGCGGTCTGTAATGGGGGCCCTACAGGAGCACTTGCAGGTAATGCTACCGGAGGCACACCGGGTTATACCTATAACTGGTATAAAACTGCTGCCCCTCCGGCCAGTGCAGATTTTACCGGAACTCCATATACTACCCTTACTGCTGGCACCTATACATTAGTGGTGGTAGACAACCTGGGCTGTAATGATACTGCTACTTACGTGGTTGCAGAACCAGCAACCATAGCGATCACACTTACCCCAACTGATCCAACCTGCTTTGGTTATACCGATGGGCAAATAGCCTCTTCGGTAACAGGTGGTACAGCGCCATATACCTATAGCTGGAGTACTACTCCTGCGCAAACAACAGCAACAGCAACCGGATTACCTTCCGGTACTTATACCCTTACGGTAACCGATTTTAATAATTGTACGCAAACAGCCAATGTTACATTAACCGATCCACCAGTTGTAGCTCCTAATATAACAGTTACCAACCCAACCTGTAATGCAGCTTGTGATGGTATTGTAGCTTCAGCTCCTGCAGGCGGTGGTTTTGGGGCACCTTATACTTTTTTATGGGCCTGTGATGCTTCTACCATCGATTCTTTAACAGCACAGTGTGCAGGAAACTGTATACTTACCGTTACAGACGCCGGTGGCTGCTTTGCCAGTGCAACAGCTACTTTTACCGATCCTGCGGCCATTACCTATACCACTACACAAACCAACCTTACCTGCTTGGATGTGTGTGACGGAATAACTACTGTTTCCACAATCGCAGGCGGTACAACACCTTATACATATGCCTGGGCTGGTAGTTCTCCTACAGGTGCAAATACTAACACGGCTACTTCATCAAGCATCAATAGTTTATGTGCCGGAACTTATACCTTAACCATCACCGATGCGCATAATTGTACAGCTACTCCCAGCTTTACCCTTACTTCCCCAACATTACTGGTTGCTGGTGCAACCCCAACAAATATTACCTGTAATGGTGCCAGTACAGGATCTCTTGCTGGCAATGCTACCGGAGGCACGCCAGCCTATACATACAACTGGTATAAAACCTCTCCTCCACCTGCTGCTCCAATATTTACCGGCACACCATATTCTTTGTTAACAGCAGGGACCTATACCCTGGTGGTGTTAGATGCTAACGGTTGTAATGATACGGCAACCTATACTATTACAGAACCCCCACCCATAACAATAACCATTACCCCCACTAATCCTCCATGCTTCGGAACCGCTACAGGTACTTTAGCGGCTGTTGTTGCTGGTGGAACACCGGGTTATGCCTATTCCTGGAACACTACTCCCGTTCAGGGAACGGCAACAGCTACGAATGTTCCGGCAGGATCCTATACCTTAACCGTTTTAGATGCGAATAATTGTATAAAAACGGCAACGGCTACCTTAACAGATCCTACAGACATAAGCCCCAATTTATCGGTAGTGAACCCTACCTGCTTTGGGGCTTGTGATGGTATAGCTTCAGTAGCTCCAACAGGTGGCGGAGGCGGCTCGCCCTATACTTTTTTATGGGCATGTAATGCCTCCACAAACGATTCCATTACGGGGCAATGTGCAGGCACCTGTAATGTTACTATAACCGATATTTTAGGTTGTAATAAAACAGTAACAGCAACCCTTACAGCCCCGGCAGCCATTACCGTTACATTAACGGCTGGTGCAGTTCCCTGCTCTGGCGGCACTTCTACCATTACCAGTGCCGTTTCCGGTGGCACAGCTCCTTATGTCTATGCCTGGTCACCGGGAGGGCAAATCACTCCCAATATTAGTGGTGCTACAGCAGGTACTTATACCCTTAATATTACAGATGCAAATAACTGTACAGGATCAGGCACAGCAACCGTTACTATTCCCAGTTCATTGTCCATAACGCTTACACCAACTTCCCCGCTGTGTCATGGAGGTACTAATGGATCTATTGCTTCAGCAGTTACCGGTGGTACCGGAGCATACCATTATTCATGGTCACCCGGTGGACAAACTACCGCAAACATCTCATCGCTTACGGCAACCACATATACCTTATCAGTAACCGACGATAACGGTTGTAATGGTACACAAACAACAACGGTTACAGAACCAACAGATATTACGTTTACCACTTCCAGCACAACAGTAAGTTGTAATGGTGGTAATGATGGAACAGCCACAGCAACTCCAACTGGCGGTACTACACCTTATGCATCCTACTCATGGGCTCCTGTGGGTGGAACAGGTGGAACTACCACCACCTACAGTGATTTAATTGCCGGAACCTATACTATAACTGTAACAGATGCCAATGCCTGTATTAAAACAACAACAGTTACTGTTTCACAACCACCTGCATTAACCGTTTCTGTTGGTAGCATAGTTCCAGCCTGTAATGTATGTACAGGTGCTGCTACTTTAAGCAGCACAGGAGGCACCGGGGCAGTACAATATAGTGTAGATGGCGGAGCCTATTCTTCAACTACGGCATTAACTGCTTTGTGTTCTGGTGTGCATACGGTTACGGTTAAGGATGCAAATAATTGCACGGCAACGGCCAGTTTTACGGTTCCGCAGGTAATCAATATTTCTGTAACTACCACCAGCACGGTATTAACCTGTAATGGTTCCTGTGATGGGGCTGCTACCGCCAACGTTACCGGTAGTGTGGGTACTGTTGCATATAGTTGGTTACCCAGTGCTCAAACAACCCAGGTAGCAACGGGTTTGTGTGCGGGAACACATACCATTACTGCAACCGATGGTGCCAACGGATGTTTTGCGTCAACAACAGTTACCTTCACTAATCCTCCGGTATTTACTGTAACCACCTCCAGCACGGCGGTTAGCTGTTTCGGTGATTGTGATGGTACGGTTACTGCTACACCGGTTGGTGGCGTTGCACCCTATATCTATTCATGGTCTTCAGGCGCGGCCACCGCTACTGCAACCAACCTGTGCGCCGGAACATACACTGTAACGGTTACCGATAATCAGGGTTGCGTGTTTAGTCCGCTTCCTACAGCAACTATTTCTTCTCCAGCCAGCTTTGCAGGAACAACGGTAACACCAACACCTCCAACTACCTGTACCTCTTCTGATGGTTCAGTAGTTGTAACTATGGCCGGAGGTACAGCGCCTTACACCTATACCTGGTCACCTTCACCGGGTACTGCAATAGGCGGCAGCTTAACCGGAGTGCCTGATGGCGTGTATACCGTTTTGGTGAGAGATGCAAATAATTGTGATACAACAATAATAGTAGGGTTAAGTGACCCATCAGGTGCAACCACTGCACATACCAATACCAATAATACCTGTAACGGATCATGTACGGCTACAGCTACAGTGAGTGTGGTAGCGGGCAATCCTCCCTATACAGTTACCTGGCCTGGAGGTACTCCTGCAGGTGCTCCGCCCTTAACGGCTTCAAACCTATGTGCAGGGGTGTATGCGGCAAGTGTTTTGGATGCAAGTGGTTGTACAGTTTATGAAACGGTAACCATTACAGAACCTGCAACAGTTACCGATAATGCCACCATAACCCATGTAAGTTGTAATGGTGGAACAAATGGAATTATACTGTTAGCTCCAACAGGGGGTACAGCACCGTATACATACACCATTAATGGCGTAGCAGATGACAATAACATGACGGGGCTTTCTGCCGGAACCTATACTATTGTGGTGACCGATTTCAGCCTTTGTACCTATACCTTTACCCACACCGTTACTCAACCAACAGCGGTTACTGTTACTACAACGCCTGTTAAAATTAATTGCCTTGGACCAAATACCGGCTCAGCAACAGCCAGTGTTTCTGGCGGTACTCCACCTTATACCTACCTGTGGTCAACCGGTAGTGTTACCAATAGCATAGTGAATGTTCCGGTAGGTACTTATACCATTACCGTTACCGATGGAGGAAATTGTACAGGAACTGCAACAGCAACAGTAGGGCAAAACCCTGCTCTGGCTTCTGGTTTCACCAAAACCAATAACCTGTGTAATACCGGTTGTACGGGTACAGCCAGCGTTACACCTACAGGTGGCGACGGGGCTTATACCTATTTATGGAATACAACCGGAAGTCCTACCACCAATAATGTTACAGCAGTTTGCCCCGGAACATATAAAGTAATTGTTTATGATAGCAACAATTGTTCCGACACTACTAACTTTACTATTACTGCTCCTACAGCAGTTTCTGCAACATTTACCAATGTTAGCCCAAGTTGTCACGGATTAAGTGATGGTTCAACAACCGCAGCAGGTACCGGAGGTACTCCACCTTATGCGTCATATTCCTGGGCTCCCTTAGCAGGTGCTACAGCTACTTTAAGCAACATTAACGCTAGCACTACCTATACCGTTACCATTACAGATGCAAATGCCTGCGTGGGTACTGCAACAGTTACTGTAACAGAACCAGCAGTGCTTAATTCAACTGTTACCGTTACACAACCTTCCTGTAATGGAATATGCGATGCTACTTTAAGCTCCGTTCCAACAGGAGGCACAGGCCCATACACCTACAATTGGTTTCCGGCTACTACCAGCAGTTTAACCAACCAATGCCCCGGAACCTACACGCTGGTGGTGATAGATGCACATAATTGTAAAGACTCCGTAAACCCGGTAGTTACAGATCCTGCAGCATTGAGTTTGTCTGCATCAACAGCTACATCCACTTGCGGTGCCTGTAATGGTTCAATTACGGTTACGCTTGCAGGTGGGCAAACCATCAATTGGTTAACTACCCCGCCGGGAGGTACTAATCCGGTACAAACCAATTTATGCCCGGGAGCCTACTCCATTGAATTAACACAAGGGGTTTGTAAAGACACGTTCTCAGTTATTGTTAATACTACTTCCGGGCCAACGGTTACCTTAGCTACCACCAATGCCACTTGTAACGGAGCCTGTGATGGTGCAGTTACCATTGCTTCTATTTCAGGAGTATTCCCCTTTACTTATTCCTGGTCGGCACCCTTAAGTGGTACGGGCACTTCTGTTTCTAATATTTGCGCCGGGAGTTATATATCCACCGTTACCGACAATGCAGGCTGTTCTACCTTAACTCCGTTTACCATTACAGCGCCTGCAATTATTGATGACAATGCAGCACTTACCAATGCAACCTGTGTGGGCATTAACAATGGAGCTATTGATATAACCCCAAGCGGAGATACACCTCCTTATACGTATTTGTGGAATACGGGGGCCACCACTCAAGACCTTACCAATATAGGCCCCGGTTCTTACACCCTTACCATTACAGGGGCCAGTGCCAGTCATTGTTCCAGAACATTTACCTATAATGTGGGAGCTAATACACAAATCAATTATTCTTTAAGTGTTGTCAATAACGTGTGTTCGGGTCAATGTCTGGGTTCTGCTACCTTAAGCGGAATATCTGGTGGTACAGCACCGTACACTTATTTGTGGAATGACCCTTCCGCTTCAACCACCGTAAGTGCCATTAATCTTTGCTCAGGAAATTATACCGTAACTATTACAGATAATATTGGTTGTTTAAGGCAGATAGACACGTCTATCATCACACCTAACCCAATTGTAGACAATGAAACACATACCACACCAACTTGCGGATTAAGTGATGCCACAATTACATTGTCACCAACCGGTGGTACCGTTCCTTATACTTTTGTTTGGAGTACCGGTGCTATAACACAAAACATTAGCAGTGTTGGCGCAGGCTCCTATACAGTAACCATTACGGATGCTAATTCCTGTTTCTCTACTTTTACGTATAATGTAAGTAATGGCAGCGCACCTTCAGTATCAACTTCGGTTACCAATGTTG
>JACCDP010139397.1_pt1 | contig 27101 bp, 20 predicted proteins | sample 7445841 | NCBI WGS metagenome assembly JACCDP01 (sample SAMN15323441, study PRJNA562643) | freshwater metagenome | isolation source: river surface water | place: USA:Blue River Watershed | collected 2017-08-17 | reverse complement strand
GGTGCCCGCGTTCCGGTCCTGTCTGAACCCAAGGGTTTCCCGGTCGGAAGCATGGGTTGGCTCAAGCAGGCGTCCAACGACCAGAAACGCCGGGAAAAGCAGTTGCGTTTGGGAGGTTTCTAACCACGCTGCAGACAAATGGAGTCAGACGACATGATGATGATGGGGGGCGTCCCTCCCGAACAACCCCCCATGATGCCCGGCATGATGCCTCAGCAGCCTGGCATGGCTCCCATGCAGCAGCAGCCCGGCCAAGGTCGCATCCGTCGTGACGTCATGGAGCCCCCGAAGGCCCGTCTCGAGCTCGTCAAGGAAATCTGCGAGAAGGTCCGTTCCGGCAAGGCCAAGCACGAAGCCGCGTTCAAGCGTATGCGTGACGACATGGACTTCGTTTCCGGGAAACAATGGGAAGGCGGCGACGAAGGTCGCTATGTCGCCAACATCACGCAGCGTCACATCGCACAGCGTGTCGCGGCCCTGTATTGCAAGAACCCGAAGGCAACGGCGAAGCGTAAGAAACGCCTCGAATACTCGCTTTGGAGCGAGTCCATGTCCGAGCTTCAGTCAGCACAGGCCATGTCCGCCATGGCCATGCAGCAGGGCATGCCTCCTGACCCCAATGCGGTCGCGTTGATGCAGGACTTCCAGCAAGGTTCGCAGAAGCGTGTCATGCTCGACAAGGTCGCCAAGACCATGGAACTCGTTTTCGAGCACGTCATCTCCGAGCAGCAGCCCAATTTCAAGGCACAGATGAAGCAGCTTGTCCGTCGTGTCTGCGTGACCGGCGTCGGCTATGTCAAGATTGGCTTCGAGCGTGTGACCGAGCGTCGCCCCGAGGATGCCGAGAAAATCCGCGACATCACGGAGCAAATCGCCGCGGTCGAACGACTTACGCAGGACGTCGAGGACGGTGAAATCAAGGAGAACGAAGCCAACCTCGAGCGTCTGCGTCTGATGATGCGTGACCTGTCTGAGAAGCCGGAGGTCATGGTGCGAGAAGGCGTCGTGTTCGACTTCCCTCCGTCCACCAGCATCATCATCGACCCCAAGTGCCGCCACCTTTCCTCGTTCCTCGGTGCGGAATGGGTCGCTCAGGAGTTCATGATGAGCCCTGACGACATCAAGGAAGTCTACAAGGTGGACATCGGCAACGAATACAACTCCTACAAGGAAGGCCGCAACATCGCCCATCCGGAAATCGGCGGCAACGGCGAGCGTGCTGACGACCGCTGTTGCGTCTGGGAGGTCTATTCCAAGAAGGACAAGATGAAGTATGTCGTCGTCGACGGCTTCCATGACTTCCTTGTCGAGCCCGAGTCTCCGTGGCCTGAACTCGAAGGCTTCTGGCCCATCTTCCCTCTCGTTTTCAACGAGGTCGAAAACGAGAAGTGCATCTTCCCGCAGTCCGACGTATCGCTCATCCGTCCTATCCAGGTCGAATACAACCGTGCACGCGAAGGTCTGCGTGAGCATCGTCACGCCAACCGCCCGGCCTACGCCGTGCCCTTCGGCATGATGGATGAGAAGGACAAGATGAACCTCGCCGAGCGTCCTGCCCACGCCATCATCGAACTTCGCGGCCTGCAGCCCGGTCAGCCTGTCGACGCCATCCTCCAGCACATCAAGCCGGTCGCAATCGACCCTGCTTTGTATGACACGAGCATGCTCGTGGACGACACGCTTCGCATCCTGGGTTCCCAGGAGGCCAACATCGGCGGCACGGCTGCCTCCGGAACCACGGCCACCGAGGTTTCCGTCGCCGAGTCCAGCCGCATGTCTGCGGTCGGCTCCAATGTGGACGACCTTGATGAGTTCCTCGGCATGATTTGCCGTGCTGCTGGTCAGGTCATGCTCAAGGAGTTCTCCCAGGAGTATGTGACCAAGGTCGTCGGCCCTGGTGCTGTCTGGCCCCAGTTCACCCGCGAGGAAATCTCCGAGCAGCTTTACCTCGACATCGAGGCTGGCTCCTCCGGACGTCCGAATAAGGCCCAGGAACTGCAGAATTGGGAGCGTATGGCCCCCATCCTGATGCAAATCCCTGGTATTCCTCCGGATTTCCTGGCCAAGGAGACATTCCGTCGCCTGGATGACCGTCTGGACACCACGGACCTCATCGTTGCCACCATTCCGTCCATCGTCGCCATGAACGCCAACCAAAAGGCCATGGCCGGAGACGCTGCCGCCACCACGGAGAGCAATCCGAACGCCCAGGGCCCTGAAGGAGCCAATAATGCCCCCGTCCAGGGAGCTGCTCCTGGTGCCCCTGGTCCTCAGACGACAGACAATCAGACGCCTCCTCAGTTGATGGCGTAAAAACGCTTGCTTTGTCTGCAGACACAGACAAAGTGTGACTTATCCCACATGGAAACAGACGATAACAACCCGGTAGCCTCGTCGGCTGCGGAAAATACCGACAAAAACAACGGAAACACCGTTCCCTCCCAGGAAAATGCTGTGAGCCAGCAGCCTGCAGACGTGAACGGTGGTTCGGACGCTAATAATGTGCCGCAGGCCCCGTCCGCCGCGGAGACAGACGCTAACAAAAAGCGGACCACCCTACTCGATGTCGTAAAAAGCGTCGCTGCGGGTAAATCCGACGCGGGTTCGTCGCCTGCGGGGAATAACGAAGTCGCATCCAAGGATGCCGAAGGCGGAGAAAAAGCGGTCAAGGACGACGCTGCCGCCGACGGTAAGGCCGAGGACAAACTTCCGTTCCACAATCACCCTCGATGGAAGGCCTTACTGTCTGAACGCGACTCCCTAAAGGGTCGTGCCGAACAGTATGACAAGATTGAGACGTTCATGACCAACAACCAGCTGACGCCTCAAGAGGTGGCAGAAGGTTATCAGGTCATGGCCCTCATCAAGCACAATCCGTTCGAGGCTTACAAGGTACTGCAGAGCCATCTGTCGCGATTGGCACCGGTGGTCGGCGAAATCTTGCCTGAAGACATCAGCAAGCGTGTCGACAACGGAGACGCGGACATTGAGTCCGCGAAAGAACTGGCGAAAGCCAGGGCTCAGGCGAACTTCCTCGCTGCACAGCAGCAGCAGGCGTACGCTCAAAAGCAGGAACTTGAGAACACGGCGAAGATGAGCCAGACTCGCGACGCCGTGGTGGCATGGGAGGAGAACGTCAAGAAACGCGATGTCGATTACTCCAAGAAGCAGCGGTTTGTGATGGATAAGGTCCGTCTGATGCTACAGGTGCAACCTCCGCAATCGGCCCAGGAAGCCGTCAGCATGGTCGAAAAGGCCTATGCAGACGTCAACGAAGCCATGCGGTCGATTATCCCTGTGCGTCCGGCCCAAGTCGTCACGAGCTCAGTTTCGTCCGTCTCCGCTCAGCCCCAGCCTAAGACGTTGCTCGACGTCGTGCGGTTGGCGGCGGCACGCTAACATCCGAACCAGATAAAACATCATGGCCTTCACCACTCAGGAACTCGAGAACATCGCGGCTGCTACGCTCGACTTCTACATCAAGGACAAGCCGTTCGCCCAGACCATCCAGGAAAAGCCCCTGCTCGCGGCCCTCACCCGCAAGCAGAAGACCTTCCCCGGCGGCAAGGGCAAAATCGACCTCCCGGTCATCTTCGACTACACCACCGCCATCAAGGGCTTCTCGCACCTTGACTCGGTGACGTACGACAATCCGGCCAACCTCAAGCGGGTCAACTACCCGTGGAAGGAAATCCACGCCGGTATCACCGTCTCCCTGACGGAGCTCAAGCACGACGGTATCTCCGTCGTCGACTCCCTCAACGGTGCCTCGACCAGCAAGCACTCCGACCGCGAAATGACCGCCCTCACCGGCCTCCTCGAGCACAAGCTCGCGGACATGGCTGAAGGCTGGGCTCGCTCGTTCAACGAGATGCTCTGGAAGGACGGCACTCAGGACCCCAAGCTCATCCCCGGCGTTACGGCCTTCATCTCTGACGACCCCACCACGGGCACCGTCGGCGGTATCGACCGTGCTGCCGTCCCGGCTTGGCGTAACCGTGCGGCCGTGGGTGCGAACAAGATTATCGCCTCCAAGACCAATCAGACGCTCACCAAGTTCCTCCGTGCTGAGGTCCGTCAGCTGACCCGCTTTGGCGGCAAGCCGAACCTCATCTTCTGCGGTTCTGCGGCCCTGGCCAAGCTGGAAGAAGAAGTCTTCGAGAAGGGTATCTACACCCAGACCGGCTTCCTCAACGGCGGCTCGACCGAACTCGGCATGGCTGACATCAGCATGCGTGGCGTCGGCAAGTTCGTGTATGACCCGACCCTGGACACCCTGGGCAAGTCGGACTACATCTACTTCATCGACGAGAGCAACCTGAAGCTCTACGTCATGGACGGCGAGGACAAGAAGACCCATAACCCGGCCCGTCCTCACGACCAGTACGTCATCTACCGTGCCATGACCTGGACCGGCGGCATGACCGCCACCCAGCTCAACGGCTCGGCGGTGTACCAGGTGGGCTAAGCCTGTCTGACAGACGTCAATCCGAGGGGTCCCCGAGAGGGGGCCCCTCTTTTTGTTTGCAGACCTGTCTGTGTCTGCTTGACTGTCTGCGTATGCAAACCGTCACCTGCGAAATCCTGCTCTCCGGCGACATCGGCAACACCGTTGTCAAGGAAGGTATCACCGTCCCCGAAATCGTCCTGTTGAACGCCCTACACGGCGTCGGCTCGGTCCGTAACATCAAGCTCGAGGGCGACGCCGCCATCGGCAACGTCAAGGAAGTCGAGCGTCTGACCGCCACTTATGGCAAAGACATCATGGCTCGTGCCTTCCCTGGCTCCAACCCGAACCTGCCGAAGAAGCTCGTCGACATCGGCATCGAGGACGCTCCCGTCGCGGAGGTGAAGAAGTAAGATGGCTCGCGGCACGTCGCTATCACAGCTGCGGGACCAGCTGCGTGCCGAAATCGGTGCGTCGCCCAATCCCGCCATGGGCACGAACCAAGTCCACCAGATGAACCTGCTGCTTTCCCGCACGCAGGAACGTCTGTGGAACGACTTTGATTGGCCGTTTCTCATGGTCACGCGGGACGTCGACCTGCTCGATGGACAGCGTTACTACGCTTTCCCGAACGACCTTGACTTCAACCGCATCAATCAGACGGAAGTGAAGTATTCCGGCGTCTGGCGTCCCATGGAGTACGGCATCGGCAACGCCGACTACAACTTCATGGACTCGGACGAAGGCGAACGCCAGGACCCTTCTCTGAAATGGTCTACCTATGAAGGTGGCTCGCAGTTCGAGGTCTGGCCAATTCCGGCCTCGAATGACATGACCCTCCGTTTCTCTGGAGTCCGGAAACTCGCCCCGCTAATCGGGGACACGGACGTCTGCGAGCTTGATGACCATCTTCTGACCCTTTACGCGGCCGCAGAACTGCTTTCGCACAACAAGTCTCCGGATGCACCGGCCAAACTGAACCTCGCAAACGTGCACTACGCCCGTCTGCGTGGCATGTCTGGCAAGGGCGGTCTGACGACCTACGGTGGCGGCTCTCCGGGCGTCAAGCCGACCTACCGGATGATTGGCGGCAAGGTCCAGAACTAATCCAATGGCATACCTCGTAGTCGAGAACTTCAAACGTGGGCTCGATACGAGACGCAACATCCTCACGTCTGAGGCCGGTTGCCTCGTTGAGATGGACAACGCCCACGTCACCCGTGGTGGCGAAGTCGAGAAGCGTAAGGCCTTTAAATTGGTCGGCAGCGTAGGTATCGAGACTTACGGCCTTGAGGGCTGCGGTGACACGGTGTTCGTTTTCGGCTCCGCAGCCACGGCACAGGTTCCTCCTGGCGTCACATACCAACGCCTAATCCACCCGGACGGTCCTTCCTTCAGCATGACGAAGGTGGTATCGTTCACTTCCTACGCCGGTAAGCCTTTTGTCATCGCCGAGTTCAACGACGGTGCACGCTATTGCTACTACAACGGCGAGGTCGTGCCAGACTCAGTCAATGGCATCTACCGCCTGTCTCATGGCAACATCCAGGGTTTCCTTGAGCACATCGAGTCGCTCCTACCTGACGGCTATTCGGCGGTGGTCAATGGAAGCGGCATCACCCTTGTCGGACCGCAGGGGACGGCGTTCACGGTCAATACGACCGTGTCTGGAAAGTTCACGGCATCTGCACCTACGACTTCTCAGACAGCTGTTAAGCCAATTCCGGAGGTACTTGCCAAAGGTAGTTTCATTGTTTCTGGTGGTTCCGCCAAGCCAGCACGCCTTGTCTTTGACGGACGAAACATGGATGCGGCCAGCTGCCCTGGCATCCGAAGCATCCGCGTTGGAGCTTCAAGCCCGACGGCAGACGACGGACTTGACCTTATCGGTTGGAGTGGCTCCTTGGGTCTGAAGTTCAATACATACACTCCAACTTACACGACTGGCTCAAACTGGGGCAGCCTTCTTTTTAACATCGCCAAGGCCATCAACGACAACACGACTGCTGGCCTTGCCCACAGTTATTCAGCATACTCATACCTTCGTGCGTACAACTCAGGAAACGACACGAACACGATGTTCTTGTATGGACCTGATGAAGCGGGTGCGGATGCCAACGGTCAGCTTGTTCAAATCGAGTTTGATGACAATCCCCACCAAATCTACGACATCGCTACCCTGATTAACCCAACCACGATTGCACCGAGTCCGTACAATCAGGGCAAATACATCGCGACTGCCGGTAATCTTGGCGTAGGGTCATGGATTGACATGTCCAACGTAGGCACCACCAATGCCATCACCGAGGTCAAGGTTGACGGCGTGGACATCCTTGGTGGTCATGTTCATTGGACTCAGTCCAATTCAAACACGGCACAGAAGGTAGCCGATAAAATCAACTCGTTCCAGTCCATCCCCGAATACGTCGCGTCCGTCGTCAACGGAAAGGTAATCCTAACCGCGTCTGAAAACACCGGTGCTTCTACGAACGGAAAGATTATCCAAATCACGACGGTCGGAAACGTCGCAATCAGCTCGGTCGTGCCTATGGCCGGTGGCGTGGACCCAGTTGGCGGCATCAGCCAAAGAACCACCGTCGGACTTGCGACCTCCGGAACTCATGCCGAAACGGTAGGCTCAACCTTCCGTCTGACCATCATTGAGACGGAGAACACGACTTACCCGAAGTATGTAGGCTCGACCGCCATGGGCGGCCTGAAACTGAACTACTGCTTCACCTACAAGTCCAAGGTCAACCTGCTGGCCGACTCTTACCTGATTTCGTCCGCACTTGATGACCCCAAGGACTGGAAGCCAAGCGGCATCGGCGTGTTCTTCATCGACATGTCGAACAACACGAATGGCACCGAGGACCTGGTAGCGGCGGCTCCCTATCAGGGAAAACTTGCCGTATTCAGTCGTAGTTCCTGTCAGATTTGGGCAATCGACGTCGACCCCCAGAACAATGCCCTGTCTCAGGTCGTCCTTAATACCGGCACCGTAGCCCCTGGGTCCGTCATCAGTTACGGCGAATTGGACGTCTTCTACCTGTCTGACAGCGGTATTCGCTCCCTGAAGGCACGAGACTCGTCCAGCCAAGCCCAGGTCGCAGACGTGGGCGTCAACATCGACACCATCGTGTCTGAGAAGCTGTCTGCAATCCCAGAGTCGACCATCTTCAACACCGCGTGCTCGGTAATCGAGCCTCGTGATAACCGCCTCATCATGAACGTCTACGACAAGATGTTCGTGCTGTCCAGTTACCCTACGGCTGGCATCCAGGCCTGGTCCACTTACAGTCCGGAAATCCTCCCGGTCAAACTGATGACCATCAAGGGCAAGATGTACGCCAGGTATGGTAACTCCATCTACCTGTACGGAGGCGTAACCGGAAACGAGTATGACGACTCGACGGCCTCCATGACCCTGCCTTATCTCGACGCCGGTAAGCCAGCCCACCAGAAGCACCTCGAAGGCGTCGACCTGACGTCTGACGGTTCTTGGGATTTCTACGTCGGAACAGACCCTTACCGTCCGGAAGTCCGCGACCACATCGGCATCATCGACACCTCGACGTTCCAACTCGGACGCGTGGTAGCGGTGGGTATCGGCACGCACATCGGGGTTAGGCTGACGAGCCGTGGCAGCACTTACGGACGCATTGGTAACCTCGTCCTGCACTTCCAGACCAATGAAGCTGACTAAACTGAACTATCCCGACGTTCTGTATGTTGCCGAGAACATGCGTGAGTGGGATAAGCGTGAAATCTACGCCGGTAGGTTCACGGACGACCCGCATGACCTGGCTGAGTCCATCTGTCTGACTGGTGGCATCAGTTACGTCGTGAAGACGGACGACGACGAGCCTGTGGTTGTTTTTGGGGTCGTCCCAATCAGCCCTACGTTTTGGAACGTCTACATGTTCTGTACGGACAGGTTTTCGGAAATCGCCGTTGAATTGGGCAAATACATCAAGCGTATCATCATCCCGGGCGTGATGACCACGGGAGCCCTGCGTGCCGAGTGCCGTTCAATGGAAGGCCACCTGGACGCACACCGCTGGCTCAAGTTCCTCGGCTTTAAGTTCGAGGGCGAGAACCGTATGCTCGGGAAGCATGGCGAGACATTCTACCTTTTCGCCTTTACTCAGACAGGCCTTCAGACAGATTAGTCGCAAATGTGCTTTTCATCCGGAGATGGAGGGGCTGCCGCCCGTGCTCGTGCTGACGAAGACGCACGCCAGGCCCGCATCAAGGCCGGGACTGACAAGATTAACGAGACTTTCTCGCAGTTTGACGACAGTTTCTACCAAAAGCGTGCCGACGACTTCAAGGCCTTTGCCGCTCCGGAAGCTGAACGTCAATACAAGGACGCCAACCGCGACCTTCTTTTCAACCTCGCTCGGTCCGGTAACCTGGCTTCGTCTGAACGTGCCAGACAGATGTCTGTCGTAGACCGGGAACGCGACATGGCAGCCATGCGTATCGCAGACAAGGGTCAGGAATACGCCAACCAGGCCCGTCAGCAGGTCGAGCAGAACCGTACGGACCTAATCAATCAGACGATGGCGAGCGGCGACGACTCCCTTGCGGCCAATCAGGCCCGCCAGCGTGTTGGCATGCTCAGCACTTCACCGGCCTTCGAGGGGCTTGGCTCCCTGTTCGAGACGACCGGAGGCATCATCAAGTCTACGCGAAACGTAGAAGCATACCAGCCCTGGGCTCCTGGTATGTCAGCCTTCACCAGCCCAGGAAAGTCCTCCAAGGTCGTAGGAGACAAGTAACATGTGCGAACTGATGACCAATCTGACGTATGCGGCCATGGCGGCCGGTACCGCCGCGAAATACGCAGCTGCAGACAAGAGCTCGAAGGCCATGTCTGCGGTCCAACGCCTTGAGGCGGAACGCCAGGAACGACTGGATAAGGAGGCGGAAGCCTTGCTGGCCAACAGCACGGAGGAAAACACGCGTATGAGTGTCGATACGCAGCTGGATGAGAACAAGAACAAGCGTCTGGCCGCGATGAACGCAGCCGTCGATGCCATCCCTGTTGGAGATGCCGTGAGCAGGCTTGGTGAGTCCGGCAAGAACCGACTTGTTCAGGCGGAAACGGCGTCTAAATCCGCAGAGGCAGACGCAGTCAACAAAAGCACCGGGTCCGCCATGGCCTCCATGGGGTCCTTGGCAGACACCAATCTAAACCTCGGCATCAGCAACGCCCGTGGGTTACAGAACATCAGCAAAGTCGGCAATTTCAAGCGTGGCTCCGGCCAGGTTGCGAACATCGAGAACGAGTCCGCAAGCCATGCCGGAGACAACCTATCGCAGATTGGAGACATCTTGAACGCACTTGCTGTAGTGTCTGGCGGATACGCCGCACAGGGCACTACCCCATGGATGTCGACGACCGAAAAGGCCGCAAAGCTCGCAGAAGCCCAAAAAGTTTGGCTCGCCGAAGCCACAAAAGCAGGCCTTCCTGCCGCTGCCGCAGCCGCCGGTACGCCTACCGCACTTGTTGGGTCGTCCGCCGGGCAGGTTGGTAACCTTCTTGCTCAAGGCGGAGCTTTTACTGGCGGTTTCGGGATGAACAATCGTAAGCGTCAGGCCTACCCAATCTACAATAACGGACAAACTTTCTCTGTCTAACATGGCCCCTACCAAGAACCCTTTTGTTGCAGCCCTTGAGGGCTTTGCAGTTGACCCCGAAGCACAGGCGAAGGGACAGGTGTATCTTGGTCAGACCGCCAAGCTTGGAAACGAGAATAAAATCCTGACCGACCGTATCGCGGCCAGAACTCGCATGCTTGCCGACCCTAATACGCCTCCGCACATTCGTGACATGCTTCTTGCGAATGAGGTGATTGACGCCACCAAGGCAACCGGTGCTACGCGTGAGTTCTTCGGAACGAACACCCTTTTCCCGGGAGGCAAACCGGCCACCAACCTGACCCCCGAAGCCCGTTCGGCAGGTCTTGCCGCGTGGGGTATCAACCCGAACGACAACATGGTGCACGGGCTATCAGGCCTTCCAGGCACGGCTCCATCGAGTACGCCCACCAAGGACCCTGAAGTCCACATGGTTGACGGCGTTCCTCATGTCTGGACCAATGTCCAAGGAAAGGACGCCAGCGGCAAGGTCGTCATGGAAAGGCGTCTGATGCCAGCGGCCGGAGTTACCACTCAGACGCTTGCCAAGCCGGTCGTTCCAGGCGACAAGCCCACGGTCGTCAACAAGAGGGTTGGAGAAAGCGGTCAGATTGAGACTTCATACAGCACCCCGGAAGTCAAAGGTGGTCAGCTTGTCAGCGTGGCTGACTTGATGAGAATTACGGAAGAACGACGAAAGCAGGCTACCATGCAACTTGGTACCGCTGCCTTGAAGTACCCTTCCGGTCCTTACGCGTTCCTGCTCGACAGACAACTTGGACGCATCGACGAGCAGGGTAATCCGAGGGAAGGAGTCATGTCCCTCAACCCGCTTGAGGCTAATTCCATCATCAACCTTGCTACTGAACTTCAAGGCCGTGGTTACCTCCCCCTCGAGGCGTTTAACCTTGCGATGGAGATGCACCCCAAGATTAAGACTGCAATTCAGGCCGGAACCATGGCTACGGGGGATTTTGACGAGGGTTATGCTTGGAACCCGTTTAGCGGAACCGGAACCTACAAAGTTGGCACCGAAATCAAGAGGTTCCCCCATTTTGGAGGCGACTTCTCCATGAGCCCTGGTTTTGCTCCCAAGGAGTCTGGAGACTACAGCAATCGTGTTGCCGGTACCGTTCCAGTCCCCTCAGACACGGTCATTGTGTCTCAGCCTGACCTTGCATCTGCCGTGTCTGCCGGTGTGGCTATCCGCCCCCGTTTTGCTGCTCCAATCCCTTCGGATGTTACTACGGCAAAGGAAGGCGATTACTACTACGGCGGAACAGCCGAGTCTCCACGTTTTGTCGTGGCCCGCCAGCAAGACGGCAAGATTGTCCTCGTTCCTGTAACTGGTCTGCAGCAGTAAGTCTCGACAGACGTGTCTGAAGCACTATCTGTCAGACATGGCTAAGAAGGACAACTTTGACCTACGCAAAGCACTCGAGCAACGTGGTCTGACACCTGTTACTATTGTCGGCGACCCGAGCAGCCAAGAAGGAGCAAGGGGCGTTCGCTCTGGCACCTGGAACCCGTCCTATGACGAGACTCGTGCCGTAGCTAACCAGCATCTTTCAAACTTCAAAAACTCCGCCTTCCCCGACGGACTTCGTAGTGGCGGACGCTTTCAAAGCCCAGGTGGTGGCCTCAATGTAATCACGGATGTCTATGTGGACATCGGCGAAGACGGGTTCCCGTCTGTTAAGAGCTTCTCGTTCTCAGACCCGAATGGTCAGGAATACACATACCATCTCGACGCACAGGTAGAAGGTCAGGCCGAACCTCAGTCAATCGTCACTCCGAAGGCTGACCCAAATGTCGCAGCCAATCGTCTGTCCCAAATCCGCCCAACCGGTCCTGCAAATACTGAATTAAGGGCACCGATGCCTGAGCCTGGCTTGCTCGGCAAGGCCGCAGGTGAAATCCGCATGGCGGCTGGTGCGGTTAAGGACAAGATTTATGACGGTGCCGCACTCCTGTTCGGCGAAAAGTCAGGGACGATTGAAAACAAGACGCTTCCGTCTCCCCCCGGATGGTCTGAGCACCAGCTTCGCTCGTTCCACAGCACGGGAGCACTACCGAGTGGTGCGTCTTGGGATGACGTCTTTTACCCGAACTTCACCCCCATCACCAACGCAAGGGGTGAGACTATTGGATACCATCAGCCGGGAGAACTTCGTGCACCGCTCGAATACAAGCCTTGGATGCCGAGCGACACTATCACCGAGGAAGCGTTCAAAAGGGACGGACTGATTGGCGGAATGTTCGCCATGCAGAACCCGTATGGCAACATCAAGGACATCATCCATAACCTCCCTATTCCGGGCGGTGAAGGCAAGTATGACACCATCGGAAATCGTGCCGCAGGCATGATTGGCCTCGAGCAGCGACTCCCAGGAAAAGGACTCCCGCTCGTTGGACAAGGGAACGCCACCCCTCAGCAGCACCTTTTCCAGCCTCAATACATCGCACCAAGCGACTCTGGCCTCGCGACTGGACTCAAGGGTGCCTACAACGTTGGCACTGGTGTTGCCAACGTAATCTACTCCATCCCTGAGTTCATGCACAGCGGAACCGGACGTGCGGTTCAGGGCGTCGGAATGAAATTGCAGGCAGCCAAGGCTGCAATTCCGCAGGCTATGATGCAGACAGGTGCGGCCTCTCCGCAGACGGCTGCTGCCGTCAATACGGCCAGGAAATGGCTTGCTGCAGACACAGCAGCACAGGGCATGTTCCTCGGACACATGGGCGGTGCGACTATTGATGCCGGGAAGAACGTTGTTGAGCAAGTTCGCCAAGGAGACTACGCGAACCTAACCTCATCGCTTCCTGACCTTATTGCGTCAGGTCTGTTCACCGCTCAGATTGGGAAGCACACCCTTGGAAACATCCCCCAGCTTACCCACGGTGGCATGCACAGGGTTGGCGTAGATGCGGGCATGCAGCAGGTCGTTGACCACAACATGTCTGCGATTGATAGGAACTTTGCTCAGACGCCTGACGTCGTCCGAGAAGCCGACGTGCGTACGGCTTTCGGAGATGTCTTTACGGCTGAAACCTACGGTCCCGGTGGTGTCCCGATTAATCCCATTGTTTATGGCAGGAATTACGCAGGAGTTCAGGGACTTCCGCAGAAGCCCATTACTGCGGCTAACGGACAGGTAATCTATCAGCCGCAAGAAGGCGATTTGACATCCGGCTCACGACTTGACCTTCGTGACCTTGCCAAGCCTGAAGGTAAGCCCGTCGAACTCAGCCCGGCTGCAGCAAGGCTGATGAAGGAAGGCGAAGAACTGACCGCCAAAGAGGCGGCAGACAGGGTTCAGCGTTCTGCCGCAGACGAGGCCGAGCGTGCCCGTGTTCTTGCTGAGCTTGAAAAGCAGGGCTTCACGGCAGAGCAACAGGCCAAGGGTGATGTTGAACTTGGTGACTACCTGCAACGTATGCAGGAGGAACGCCTCAAACTTTTCCAGGAAACCGGACACTACTATCACCCTGACGAACTCCTTGCGGCTACCTCCGGTGGTCGTGCTGGTGGTCGTCGCATTGACCCGGCCAAGGGCGGCCAGAGGGGCACGAGCCCGGTCGACATCGCGGCTGAAGCACGTCGTCGCCAGGAACTCATCAACAATGGCATCAATCCTGATACTAATCAGCCGATGGCCAAGCCTGGCACCCTGCCTGCCGACGTCCTCACCGGCCCTCGCGGTGCGGCGACCATGGCTCCTGACGCTACAGCTGCCCGTCCTAATCTTCCCGCCGAAGGCGTCACGAACATCGAGTCCCAGCGTAATGCCGCTGGCACGATGGACGTTCCGACCGCACGTCTGCCCGAAGTCCACTCATCCCTGTTCAGCGGCCCGGCAGGTCGCAACCTGATTGACGTAGCCGCCGCAGAACTTGGCCTACCAAAGCCCTCAGAGTCGGTCGATACCGGTTTCTGGAGCGAGGGTGGGGTTATGCAGAACAATGGTGCGTCTGCTTTCCGTTTCCAATTCCAGTCCGGAACCGACATGGCTGACGCCATGCGTCGCGTCGGACAGTTTGCGACATCCTTGTCTGCGGCCCATGGACAGAAGGGCGTGGGTTGGTCTATTATCAGACACGACATCCAGCCCGACACGAAAGGAAACTACCCCAACTACAAGGGGGAGAACCAGATGGGTACCGCTATTCAGCTCGACGCGGGTCGAAAGTTGAACAGGCCTGAAACCATCGCCTTCTCGAAGGAAGTCGAAAAAATACTGAAGGAGAACTACCAAATCGACGCCTCCGGCTCCGTTGGCCCTATGAGCCATGAGGGTGGTGTCCGAATGTTTGACTTTATGGGCAAGGTGCCCGATAAGATGGTCTTGGCTGAGGCGTCCCGCCTGGCCTGGGAAAGAACCATCGGCCGCGACAGCGGTCACAACGCAACCGTCCGACTAATCGCTTATGAAGGCAAATACGAACAACAACAAGGCTGGGCTGATGGCTCAGAACCAGGCACAACCCCGGAGTTTAAGCCAGGCACCTTCGGGGGCCGGTACGGCCAGGTTCTTGGCCTGGGAACCGACACAGGCATCAGCCCAAGACTACGTCGAGCTATTGATGCAGCCACCCGCGAACGAAACCAGCAGACGAAACTCTACTCAGGTCACGGAGGGAAGCGAGGAACTCAATTCCATCCTCAGACAGGGCAACCCCTCGACCCGACCGGACGCCGGGTCAATGCAACCCCTCTCGCCCTCACCGGAGACAGGCAGCTTTCCCAGCCCGTCCGCCCCGTCCTTCCCCAGTCAAATGCCGAGCAAATCCCCCTTACAAGCGGGTATGGACGTGCAGAACCCCGACTCCCAGGAAGCCCTCAATCTCGGGCAGCTATTCCAGCAGCCGATGCCAACCAGGCAGCCCAGGATGTAGGTCGCTTTCGCGACCTCGACAATCAGGATGCAAGGCTTGGTGGCGGCAAAAATGCCGTCCAGGCCCCCTTGTCGAGAGGTCTGTCTAACCTACTCAGACAGACGTCTGAGCGTGGCGACAACCTGACTCTCGAAGTTCTGAGCGAGAAAGAGTCGCTTGACGGTGCCGTTAGGGGCAGCAACCCAGGCGTCCCAACCAGGATGAACACGGTTCACCTGCTGCTTCGCTCTGACAAGGAAATCCCAGTCCCGCCGACTGCAACCGGCCGTCCGGATTACACCGGGATGTCCAACCTTTTCAGGGGCGAGGCAGGTCGCCGCGTAGCCACGGAAATCATCGGCTCCATCAGGACTTCAAAAGGTGGACAGCCGGAGGTCTACATTGAACGCTTTGACACTCATCCTGGCCTTCGCAGGCAGGGTATGCTCAAGGGGCTTCTTGCTGAGTTTGTCCATCGTATCAACAACGAGGCTGAAGCCCAGGGGCTGACCAGCATGAAATACAGCCTTGAGGACGTTTCCGACCTCAGCGTGTCCTCAAGGTTGCTGGCTGAAATCGTGGGTCCGGACAATGTCACAATCAGGGTTCGAGGCGGCAGGGAAATGCCGTACAGGGAGTGGCGTGAAAAGTTCGACTCCGACATCAAGCGTAGGAGCGATGCGGAGAGGGATGAGGCCACAACGTTCGAGGACGCCCTGCAGGCAAATGACGATTTTCATGCCGGTCGCATCAGCGAGCAGGAGCGTGACGCCATCCTTGCGGCTCACTATGACGCATCTCAGCGTCTTGAAAGCCAGTCTGAACTCCCCTACCGGTCTGCTCGCGGTGCTTACGGCTTCTCAATGCTTGGAAACCGCTCCCTTCAGCAGGGGGACTCGCTCGAGAACCAGATTGCTGACCACTACAGGCGTATCGAAGAAACCAAGGGGAAGATTGAGCGTGGCGAAGGTAACCGAAGGAACCTGGAGTCGGATTTGGAAATGCTTGGAGAGGACCTTCAGGAACTTCTCAGACAGCAGGATAAGCAAGCTGGTCTGAGCACCTTCGACGCCAAGCCTGCCGAAGCACCGGCCGAAACAAGCAACGTCCCACGCTGGGAGCAGCCAATGCCTGCCCACCTTCAGCCGGGTACGCCTGCTTACAACCGTGAAATCATGGAGCGTCATCACGCCAAGATGGACTCCATGAAGATGTCTGGCAACCAGGCCCGCTTCCTCCCCCCGAAGGCCGAAGTCGAGCTGATGGGTCTGCGTCGTCTGATGCGTGATGTGTCTGACGGCAAGGTTTCCACCGGAGAAGCCACCGAGGCCATCCAGCGTTCCATCGAAAAACTTGTGGACCGCACCTCCGTTTCCAAGGAGCGTGGCCTTGCCGAACTTCGGAACATCCAGGGTATCGACCAGCAGTTCCTTGACATGGCTGCCCGTAAGTTCGACGAGCGTGAAGCCCGTCGCACTCAGGCATCTCAGCCAGCCCCACAAGGTGGCACCACCGGCCGTGACCGTGTCCGTGACCCCCTCGCAAAGCCCCAGGTGTGGGAGCGACGCAAGGAACGAACCGGCCCCGAAGCCCTTACCGAAACCGGCGACCCGTCTCGTCTTACCTACGACGAACTTGTGGACCTTCAGACGCGGCTTGAGAAGAACAAGGGCTCCGCAGACCCTGACCTCCTCCGCTCGGTCACCGAGGAGATGCAGAACCGCCACCGCCAATACGGCAACGAAGGTGAGCGTAACACCGCCCTTGGCGGCTTCGTCCCCGAGACTACCCCGAAGTCCCAGCTGAACGACATGGTTCGCAGTCTTCCGGACCAAATCCGTTCAGACCGCGAGCGTCTGTCTGAGCTCAACAAGCGTGATGGCCGCAACCGGTCCCCTGAAGCGGCTCAGCTGGCCACCGAAATCAAGGTCAATGAGGAGCGTCTGCGTGCCGCCAAGGTTGAACTAAACGCCCGTGCACGACAGCAGGGTAACTGGGAACGCCTTGACCGAACCCGGATTGTGCAGCGTGAACGCGACAAGCAGACGTTCGACAACCCGGACAATCCCGGCCCTCGCGTCAAGCGTGACCCTGTCCAGGCACTGAATTGGGCTCGCGGTCGCTTCGACCGTCTGACCATCGACGAACTCATCCAGGCCCGCGATGCCCTCAAGGAACAGGGTCGCCCCTATTGGCGTGAGGTCGAAAAGGCCATCAATGAGCGTCGTAAGGCGATGCCAGAGATGCGTCGTGAAGAAGGTCGCACTACGGACATCGTTCCGGAAAACATGACCCGCCCCGAACTGGACGCGGAGGTTGACCGTCTGTCCACGGAGATTGAGGCCAACAACGCCCGCGTGTCCGAGATGCAGGCCGCAGGTGCGTCTGCTGCTGAAATCGAAGCCGTCCGGGCCGAAGTTGACCCCCAGCGTGGTCGTCTGTCTGAGTTCCAGGCAGAGGTCGAAAACCGCGACCGCATCGAAACCACCGACTTCCGACGCGAAAACGAGAAGCAAATTGGCGGACACCAGCAATTCAGGAACGAGATGGCTGGGCGTCGCAAGAAGCTCGACATTGTTAGTCGGGTCGAAGGACGTGACAACCAGTCTGGCCAATTCTGGCAGGAAGAAGCTCGCTACTACGGTTTGTCTGCGGCTGCCCGTGACGTCGTCAACATGACCTTCAGGGGTAATGCCACCGTAAAAGACGTGCTTCAACGCATCGTCAAGAACTCCAAGAGCAAGGACATGCAGGGCATCGACCCTGAACTTGGCAAGCTCGCCGAGTATCTGCTGAAGAACCAGGACCCAAGGAGTCTCAGGGTTGTCGTCGGAGCGTGGGGAAAGAACAGCGGAGAAGCTTCTGGCTATGTAGCCGGATGGAGGCCCGAGTCTGGCAACATCCAGGGCGGAACCAAATGGGGTGGCATCAAGTTTAGCCGCGAGCAACTGTCAAATCCGGAGCTCGCACTTGAAATCGTGATGCACGAAATCGTGCATAGTGCCACGGCGGACAAGGTAAATAGGGCCATCTTTGGAACCGTAGGCGTCATCACCGGCGACACGGGCATTGATGTCGTCGGCTCGAGTGGAACCAAATACTTCGACCGGCTTCGTGCATACGCCCAGAGTTCCAGTTCAGACAAGTCCGTACGCAGGCTCGTTCAGACGTACCTGAAGGTTCTGTCTGAGCAGAAGGATAACAGCAAGCCGCTTAGCATCGACAAGCTGAACAGCCTCAAGGACGACAAGAATAACGCATCACGCAACATTTTTGGTCCTGGCTCAGACATGAACAGGTTGGCGGCCGCCGGACAGTACCCGCTTGCCGACCTCAATGAGTTCATCGCCCACGCCTCCACGAACCCGGAGTTCAAGGCCTATCTGAAGACCATCAAGATGGGCGAAACCAACGCTTGGTCCAAGTTCAAGCAGGCCGTCAAGGAAATCTTGGGCATCGAAGGAGGCACCGCTCTGGATGCCGCCATGGAGTCCATCCTCGAAATCTCGGCTAAAAACATCTCTGACTTCAAGAAGCCCGACGCGGAATACTACAGTCAGCTTTTCGACATTCGCTCCCAACGCAAGCAGGCGGAAGGCATGAGCCCGGCCGACGCCGACGCCGCCACGGCTGCCGAAATCCATCCGAGAGGCTTCGACGAGTTCGGCGTCGGAAAGCAGTCCATCGCCCGTGGTCCAAAGGACGTTGAGGCGGACCTTGAAGAAATCGACGTACGCAAGAAAGGGCAGCAGCGTTGGACGCAGGACGAAGTCAAGGAAGTGAACGACCTCATCAGCGAGAGCACCGACTACTACGAGATGTTCGAGAAGCGATTTGAGAACAACAAGGCTTACCAGGAGGCCAAGAAAGACCTCGAAAGCGAACTCGGACGCGAGGCCACTCATGACGAAGTCATCCAGGAGATGGACTTCCGTGAGACTATGTCAGAACCTGGCGAATACAACTATCGTCAGTTTGAGCGTGACCGCAAGAGGGAGACTCGTGGCAAGTCCGAGCAAGAACTCATGGACCGCCTTCGCGAGGAACCCGGTATGGAAGGCAAGCTCCCGAAGGACGAGCCCCTTGACCCCGATTTTGAAGCCGAGCTTGCCAAGGAAGCGGCCACCTCCATGGGTCTTGAAAACGACACGCTTGAAGCCCTTGGCATCATCACCCGCGAGGAACGCCGTTCTTCCGGTGAGTTCGCCCCAGGTTCCATTGAGCGACGAGACGAACTTTACCAGGGCTTCGTCGAACTCGGCGGAGACACGGACGTCCGTAACTCGTCTGAAATCCCGTCTGACGTACAGCGTGCCTTCAAGGAACGCTATGGTTTTGAATACAAGCCCGAGGAGGTCGAGACTCTCGGCGAGCCGAGGCTCGGGAACAAGGACATCAAGGGTCTTGAAGGTGGGACCAACGGCTTCCGCATGTCGTCAAACAAGAGTTTCCTGCGGGAAGAAGCCCAGGCCTCCATCAATGTCGTCAAGAAAGGCATCGAGGGTCTTAAGCGTGCCAAGGACAACATCACGGACAAGGAAACGTTCTTGCAGCATGGCGTCGATTTCGCCACCGCTTCTTTCCTTCGGTCCTCGCAGGCTCAGTTGGACATCCTCGCGGACAGACGCCAGTCGAAGACCCTTCGCAAGGTCAGCGAACTCCTGAACAGCACCCTTGCTGGACGCACGGATAAGGCAGCCAAAATCGGCTTCCATACCGCGGTCAGCCGGAGCCAGCTCCAGTTCAAGAACGAACTCGCAGACGCACTTCGTCCGTTCGAGGCAGAGCTGAAACTCAAGGATGTAGACGGACAGAAGCAGTTCCTGGAAGACCTTGGCCGTGCCATGGTGCAGCCCGGACTTCCGTCTGACCCCAAGATGGCCCAGGCTGTCACCTCGCTGAGAGGACTCTACCGACGGATGCACCAGTATCAAATCCGTGCTGGCATCAAGCTCGACAATGCCGGTGAAACCTACGTTCCCCGCATGCTCGACAACGAGAGGGTTCTGAAGGACCGAAGCGGCTTCCTTGACGCAGCACAGCGGGCCTACGAAACCACCGGCATGGACCCAGTAGAAGCACGCGAAGCTGCTGCGGAATGGTATGACGCCATCCTACGCGGAGACAGCGGTTTCACGTTTGACCAGAAGTTCGTATTCGACTCGTCCAACCTGAACGGCGAGCCGAAGCACACCCGCTCCCGCAAGTTCAATAAGGTGGCCGAAGGGTTCATGGAGAAGTATTACAACCGGAACATCCTTGACGCCACCAACTCGTACATCGGGCGTGCCGTCAAGAACGCCGAAATCGCACGACGCTTCGGTGCTGAGTTTGAACTTTACCGTGGACTGGAGCAGGACCTCATCGACGAGGGCAACCGCACCGCCCTGCAGGAGATGAACTCCCTCGTTGCCAACCAGTTGGGCACCAACCAACTCAAGGACTACAAGGGCCAGGGCATCATCAACTTCCTGAACGCCTATTCGGCCATCCACTTCCTGCCTCGTGCCACCCTGTCTTCGATTGGTGAGCCCTTGGTTACCGGCCTTCGGACCGGCAACGTCGTGGATAGCCTGTCTGCCGTGGGTAATTCCCTGGTCTACATGAAGCGAAAGCTCCTCAAGGACGACCCTGATTACTACCACAAACTTGCACAGGACGTTGGTGTCGTCGTGTCTGAACTGTCTGGACAGGCCGTAAGCTCGTCTGTCGACAGCCGCTATTGGACTGACCAGAGCCGCTCCGCAAGCAAGTACCTGACCGACCAGTTCTTCCGTAAGACCGGCCTTCACCAATGGACGGAAGGCACTCGTATCGCCTCTGTAAAGGCTGGCACCGTGTTCCTTCGACGACTTGCGGAAGACATCAATGACAACGGCCGCATGAAAGCCTCGTCTGCCAGGTACCTCAACGAGCTTGGAGTTACTGACCACGCCTCGTTTGCCAAGTTCGTCAAGCAACTTGAGAAACTCGACGAGGCAGGGAAGCTTGCCCTGCTCAGCAGACAGAACGGCAAGGGTCCTCAGATGTATCGTGACGCCCTGGCTCGCTTTGCCGAACAGGTCATCATGAACCCGAACGCTGGCACCCGTCCCCGCTGGGCCAACCACCCCCTTGGTTCCGTCATCTTCAACCTTCAGTCGTACCTCTACGCCTTCCACGAAAACGTCACCAAGCGTGCACTCCGTCTGGCGAAGACGGCCGTGTCGAAGAATGAACTGACTGCCATGGACCGCATGCACATGCTCGGGCCCGCCATGATGCTGCCTGTCCTCACCGGAGTGCAGTACCTCATGGGCGAAGCCAGAGATGAGGCCTTCAAGGACCCGGCACGAGTCAACGAAGCGAAGATGAGCGAGGGCATGAAGATTGCTCGAGCCATGTCCCGCTCCAACCTGTTCGGACGCTTCGACTTCATGGCGAACGCCGCACTTAGTGCACGCTACGACAAGGACCCGGCTACCGTCATGCTTGGCCCTGTCCTTGGAACCTTCTCCGAAGGCATCAAGGGTGGCGTAGATTACTTCGGTCCGAAGAACTCCGAGAACACCAACACGGCCGAACGCCGCTTTGCTCGACTTGGCTATGACCTCGCAATCCAGCCTGCGGCAAACGCAGCCTTTGCCCTTGGACCTGGCAAAATCATGGGAGGCCTTGGGGCCGTCGGCATCCAGGCCGCCAGCCACCCGGCCACTCGAGAGTATGTGGTCAAGGGGCTCGCAGGTAAGCCAGCCAAGCCGCAGAAGCGTAAAGACGACGAAGACGACAACATCATCGACGAGCTCCTAAAGTGAACCGGCTCGAGCTAAAGCGGACGCGGATGATGGCCTACCGAAAGGCATTTCCGAACGTCATGCTTTACGCTCTGGCAAAACAGCGTGCCAGACAGAAGAACCTCAAGTTTGCGATAACGCCGGAGGACATCGTAATCCCGAAGCGTTGTCCCGTCCTTGGCATTACGCTTGCACACGGAAAGAACAAGCGACCACGACCCACGTCACCGACATTAGATAGGATAATCCCATCCAAAGGGTATGTCCGTGGAAACATCATCGTCATTTCGTCGCTTGCAAACAGGGTAAAATCCACGGCAAACTGGTCGCAGATTTTAGCGGTAGGCTATTGGCTCAAACGCTTGACCAGCAGACGAGTCAGACAATGATGTCTGAACCATGATTGCCTTCATTATTGGCCTCCTCGTCGGCTTCGTCGCCGGTGCCCTTGTCTTCCGAAAGCACGCCGCCAAGGCGTCTGAGCTCGAGCAAAAGGGCAAGACCATCCTCGACGCCCTCAAGGGTAAGTAATCGAATAACAGGGTTTACCAAAATAAGATGCGTCTGATTTTGGTAATCGCCTTGCTCGCCCTGGCCGGGTGCAAATCCAAGCCGTTAGACGAGCCTTTGCCAAAGCAGCCGGAGGCTCCGACCAAGCAGTCGAGCGTTTCGGCACTCGGCAAAGACCTTGACAAGACCGACCACCGCGTCGCGTCTGCGTTAATCGCAATCGAGAAGAACGCAGACAAGCCAAAGGTCGTCGTCGCCGAGTCCCGCCTCGCCCAGTCCTATCTGCCCCAGCCCCCCGAGGCTGATGTGGCCTTCGCCGTGGCCCGGGCTACCAAGGCCGACCCCATCGACTACGCAAAGCAGATGGAGTTCGGACGCAAACTCGCCACCGCCGTCAACAAGGCCTGGGAGAAACTTGAGGCCGACCAGGCCGAGGCTAAGCGTGTGTCTGACATGAAGGACAAGCGGATTTCAGACCTCCAGGCAGAGGTTGAACGCGTGAAGAAGGATGCGTCATCTCAGACATGGACCCTCGTAGGTGCCGGTCTGGCTGTCGTCGGTGCCCTCACCACGGCGTTTATGGGTCCTCGCATCGGCATCCCGCTCCTGCTTTGCGGAGCCTTCTGTGGGTCAATCCCATTCATCATCGACTCTCCATACTTCGAGTATGTAGCCGGTGCCACCTTGGCAATCTCCTGCGGACTTGGTCTGTGGTGGCTTGCGGACAAGGTCCGCGACTCGGTCAATGAACCCCCTAAAAACGATGGCCAAGAAAAACCCAAAGAGGACCATCCGGTTCGTTAATCTCGGCAAGGAAGCACCGAACGGTAAGCCGGGTGGCACGCCATTCGGAGACTTCGACCCTAACACAGGGGTCATCCGTGTGGACCCTCGCCAGAAAGAGGACGAACTTTTCGACACCCTCGTCCATGAACTCATCCATGCGGCGTATCCTTTCCTAATCGAGGACTCGGTTCATAAGGGAGCCACATCAATCTCATCGGTCCTATGGGACCTCGGATACCGGAGAACCCACAAGTGAGTCCCCCTCCCCCAGCAGACCCGGAGTCCAGCAAGGACCTGCTTCAGACCCTGAAAGAAGGCGGCTTTACGGCCTCGCTAATCGGCGTCGCTGGCATGGTCGCAAGGCTTCTTCTCGCAGAAGGTAAGACGACCATAGGCGGCGGTATCAGACATGTGTTCGCCGCCGGTATCGTGGCGTATTTCGTGGACCAAGGACTCCAAGACCAGTCGATGTCAAGGGGTCTGAAGGTGGCTTGCATCGGCATCAGCGGTGCTACCGCGACCGAGCTCGTGGAGTTCATCGTCAAGTGGGTTAGGGCGAAGGGCTCTGCCGAGGTTTCAAAAATCTCACCCAAGGGGAAATCCAATGACCGACGAAAGAAGTGAGTCCAGCAACCTTCACCTGGCACTCGTAGGCACCCTTGTAGTGGCCGACGCTGTCTGCGTCAGACTGTGGTTCATCATGGAGGAAATCAGGCTGGCCCTGACCGACCCAAATGCCATGGCGTTCATAATCACAGACGACAAGATTGTCTCCGACAGCAAGAAGTCGGAGGACATGCTGGCGTCAGCACAGGGCGGGTTTCATGACGCCGAGAGGGCTGTCCTTGTGTTCTCGGCCTGCCTGTCACTCATCACGCTGGCCATGGCCATGCGTATCATCAAAGGAATGAGACGGCCTGCCGCAGGTGGTTCGGCGAATGGTGGGCGTAGACGCGGATGACGGTCTGAACCGTGTCCCCAAGGACACCGGCTATGTCGAACATCGACACGCCGGATTGTGCGGCCAGCGTGGCCCATGTGTGGCGGAGCGTGTGCGGCGTCATGGCTTCCCACTTGTCGGAATACTGAGGGTGACGCTCCTTGAGCAGAACCTTGAGCCGCAGGAACTCCCGGTGCATGGGCGTGTTGTTGCCGGTCACGAACTCGCTCGTAGGCTGAGGCGAGCAATAGCGTTCCTTGAGGGTGTCGAACAGGGCCTTGTTCATCGGAACCTTGACCTTACGCTTCTTGGTCCGGACAGACCCGTCGTCGAAGTTAATCATGCCGTTGGCGAAGTCTACCCGGTCCCATGTCAGATGCTCGATGGACCCCTTTCTGGCAGCCGTGTAGGCGGCAATCATGACGAACAGGTAGGTCCGCTCGCCGCAGTCCTTGGCCGTATCAATGGCCATCTGCAGTTGCTCCTTGGTGAGGTAGAGGTCCTTGGGGGCTGGCTGTCTGGGGATGAACATGTGTCTGAGGCTGTCTGAAGTCAGACGGCCAGCCTTAATGCCATGGTTGATGGCGGCACGGAGCATGCCAATCTCCCGACGGACTGTCGACTCTGCCACGGCGTTAGCCCCGCAGCGGCCAGCCTGCCGCAGGTTGTTGTATTTGAGTGTCTCGGCCATCCCGATGTCCCGGGGCTTGACCTTCCCGAACATGGCGAGGAGGGGGAGGGCACATTGTTCCTGCCTCTCCTGTGCGACCACACGCGTCTCGACGTGCTCACGCATGTAATCGGCTATGACCATGTCAAGGGTGGGGTCAGCCTTGTCTATGGCCGCCTGCTTGGACAGCGTGCACCACTTGCCGAACGCCTGCATGGCTTCGTCGTAGTCGCGGGTGCCAAGCGAGCGAACGCGGGAACGCCCATCCTGTGTGAAGCGGACCTCGTAGATTGCGGTTTCTGGGTTCTTGACGAGCCTTGGGATACTCATGGGAAAAGCCACCATGGGAAACATTCACATCATGTCAACCGCCAAAATGGGGTTGACTTTGTGTAGGTGGCTTCCCAAGGTGTCGGTGCTATGGAACTCAACACTATCACCAAAATGGACGTCGACAAAATCGTGAAGCGGTTTGGCGGCGTCAACGAACTACATCACCGCCTGCTTGCCAAAGGCGTTGACGTCAACCCCAAGACCATCGAGAAGTGGCGTGAGCGTCGCCGCATCCCATCTTGGCGTCTGCTTCAAATCATCGCACTCGCCAAGGTCGAAGGCCAGCCCATCGACATCCTCGAGTACGCCGCCAACTGATTTCCACCCACACCACACAACATGAAACTGAAGAAGAACACCGTCAAGGACCTCGCCGATGCGTACAAGACCATGAGCATCGTCCGTCTGCGTGAGATGTACGCGATGGCCGTCGAGGACGTCAACCGCAGCAAGAAGAACATGGACCTCATCAAGGCCGAACTGAGCACCCGCTTCTCGAACACGGCCCTGCTCGAAATCGCGTCCCGTGGCAAGGAGCACGGCGAGTGCACCATCGAGCAGGACGGCGTCAAGGTCGTCTGCGAAGTCGGCCAGAAGGTCACATGGGACACCGAGAAACTCAAGGCCATCGCCGCGAGCCTCCCGGCCGAAACCGTCCAGCGTCTCATGAAGGTCACCATCACCGTGCCCGAACGCGTGTATCACAGCGTCACGGAAAAAGACCTCCTTGACAAACTGACGGACGCACGCACGGTGCGTATCGACGAACCCAAGTTCTCGTTCCCTGCCTCCGAGTGAGGCAGGTTCCTTTCCCATCCACACACACATGAAAGGCATCATCAAGGCCGACGACCGCCTCAAGGTCGTCCCGAAAGTCAACATCGTCATGTTCGGCCCCAGCGGGGTCGGCAAGACGACGCAGGCCCGGACCCTCAACCCGAACGACACGCTGTTCATCGACCTCGAGGCTGGCACTCTTGCCATCCAAGATTGGGCTGGTGACGTCGTGGACATTCGCAAGCAGGCCGCTTCCCTCGGCATCCATCCGTGGGAATACTGCCGTGCCCTCACCCTGTTCATCTGCGGCCCAGACCCCAGCGACCCCGCCGGTCCCTATGGCATCGAGACTTACAAGCGTCTGTGTGCCCACGAGGCTTTCGGCGACCCGACCACGCTGGCCAAATACAAGAACCTGTATGTCGACTCCATCACCGTAGCCAGCCGTCTGGCGTTCGAGTGGGCTCAGACGCAGCCCTCGTCCATGTCCGAGAAGACGGGGAAGTTGGACAAGCGTGCCGCCTACGGCACCCTCAAGTCCGAACTCATCCGCTGGCTTACCCACCTCCAGCACTCCGACCGCTCCACCATCCTCGTCGGCATCCTCGATGCCGAGAAGGACGAGTTCGGTCGCCTCGTCTACACGCCCCAGATTGAAGGTGCCGCCACGGCACGCGAACTCCCGGGCATCTTCGACCAAGTCATCACGCTCCAGACGTTCAAGACCGACTCCGGCGTCCAGCGTGCCTTCGTCTGCAGACAGGACAACGAATGGGGATACCCCGCCAAGGACCGCTCCGGCCGACTCGAGAGCGTCGAAGCCCCGGACCTTGGCATGCTCATGCGGAAAATCCGCGAGGGCAAGCGACTCGACACCACGCTGATTACCAGCCTTACGGCCGACGTGTCCAACAACAACAAGGCGGAAACCAAATAAAAACCCAAACCCAAGAACATCATGTTCACCAGCAAAGACTCCGCAGGCCAGTCCATCGGCCTCATCCCGGACAAGACCGCCAGCAAGGCGGTCGTCAACGTCCGCGGCATCAAGAACAGCGACAAGACCGGCAGCCGGTACCTCGACGTCGAGTTCACGCTCGTCGGCGGTGAGTTCAACGGCCGCAAGGTCTGGTCCATCATCATGGACCCGACGTTCGACGGCAACACCCCCGAAGCCAAGAGCCTCGGTAAGAAGTTCATCGTCCGCATGCTCGAGGCCGCTGGCCTCGTGACCGTGGGCGACGAGGCTTCCTACGGTCGCTTCCCCACCCTGCAGGACGTGGTCAACGCCCTCAACGGCCAGACCGTCGCCATCAAGGTCGGCATCAAGAAGGGCTCCGAGGG
>JACCDP010748265.1_pt1 | contig 27108 bp, 17 predicted proteins | sample 7445841 | NCBI WGS metagenome assembly JACCDP01 (sample SAMN15323441, study PRJNA562643) | freshwater metagenome | isolation source: river surface water | place: USA:Blue River Watershed | collected 2017-08-17 | reverse complement strand
TGCTCGGACTTTTCTTTTTTCAGTGTTTTATCTTATTGCACGAGTGTGGTCATTTTAGTTTTTTCAAAAACAGAAAGCTCAACCTGGCTCTGGGGCATTTGTTTTCCTTTTTATCCTTTATCCCCTTCACCTCCTGGGTAAGTATTCATAACCTGCACCATAAATGGACAGGTTACCGGGATAAAGATCCAACAACAGAAGGCACCGTAAATCCTCCTTTAAACCCCTATCTTAAAAAACTGATTAATTTATGCTGGCTCTTATGGATACCTTTGTTCAGCCTTGCCTACCGTTATGAAAACTACTGGAGTCCTAACAAATTAAAGCGTTTTGTAAATGATAAAAAATTGTCAATCATCAAAACAAATAAAATTCTTTTATTAGTAATTTACATAGCGCTGATTATTTTTAGCTGGAAGTACCTGTTGGTATTTGTACTTCCGGCATACCTCCTCAGCCTCGTCATTAGCGATATTTTTATACTTAGCCAACATTCTCATATTCCCATTCCTCTTGCCGGAACACAACCGGTAAAACCTATAAAATACATACAGCAAATAGCCTATACCAGAAGCCTGCATATTAACAGCATAGTTGCCAGGTTTTTGTTTCTTAACTTTAATCAACATGAATTGCATCATGCCTGCCCGGGAGTTCCAGCCTATTATTTGGACCAGCTTCGTTTGGAAACCCCCAATACCGTTGAGTTCTTCAGCTACCTGAGAGATGCTAAATCCATGAAAGGGCTTGACTTTATTTTTTCGGTATCAGACAAAAAACCTGGCACCAAACATTGAATTCCATCATATACTTGGCCCCGTATCACTTAACGAAGTTCTTATTTTTATGATGGCAAAAAACTCATGTGCATCTCCGGTAAACTGAACCCGTTCTGAAGGGCTCGCGGTAACGTTGTCATCAAATATTTCCCATTGTCTTCCGGTATCTATCAAGCCTGATTCTGTTAAATAAATTTTACGTTTTCCAACACTCACATTTAATGCCTGTGCGGCTGTAACCCTGTTTACCCATATCTGCCTTGTATTGTTCCAGTCTGTTTGAACCCTGTTTAATTCTACATTACCACCGATCACAATCATGAATCTTTGACCTTGTATAGTTAATCCACCTTCCGCAACTCTGTCCGGGTCTCTTCCAAACTCAAACACTATGTCTGAATGTGATTCACCCCGGTTTACCCGCCAGGTAGTTGTATTCACCACACTTTCATAGGTTAGGTGCCTGCCCGATCTGGCTATAATATCACCTATCTGAGGTGCATATTCATTAATTCTGTAGGCCCAGAAGGGATTATTAATTACGCGCATATGCCTGTTATATACTGCCCGGGCTACAAAATCAACATGCCTTACAGAGCGTGGGAATACCGAATTACTACTAATTCCTGCCCTGTTTACAACATAGCAGATAAAAGCAGCGCTCCAATACCCTTGTCCGGGTGGGATACCTTCACTGTTTAACTGTGTAGTTCTGTCTACACCAGACGGCAATGTTTCAGCATCAATTTGTCCATCTGCATAGAGTTGGTCATGTGCATTTGCAGTGGATACAACAACACCATGTATGTCCGCATCAAAGGTACTCATCCAGTATTGCGATAATCGCGGCCTGATGTACGAATCCCTCTCCCAATAAGGACTTCCCATTCTTCTGGGCCCTGGCCTTCCGATGGGATTAGGGTCTGGATTAGCATGCCAGTACTCATATTCTTCCTGCGCCATTCTGGCCATGCTGGCTCCAAATCCTGTCATACTGGCCGGCACACCACTCATCCAGGTGGTTGGCGTTGTACCACTCACCACTTGTCCTTCACCTCCTGTTGAACTAACCGGAACCCTATCGCGGAAATGAACCACCTGTATAAATAAATTACTTTCCGGGTTATCTAATACCATTTGCTCAAAGGCACGTATAAATTCATTGAAGTTTTGGGTAATGGTACTTCCGGTAGCAGGATCATTAAGGGTTAATTGCGCATGTTCAAAATCATTCGCATTGGGCGCTTCTATTTTCTTAAGTATACGGGCATGTGGAGAAAACACTCCGCCTGCACTTGCTGCATCTGTTGTTACCCACAACGGCCCGTAAGTTCTCAGCCATTCAATATACTGGCTCAGGGGGTAACTGGCTGGTGGCTCTCCTACCATTCCCAGCGAGGTAATAAATTCTTCTTTCTGTGCTGCAGGCATACTTTGGTTGTTAGTGTACATGCTCACGTAGCGTTCTGCATCGGGCGGTGATAAATGATTTCCTGCATACCTTAACACATCAGTTACTGCTGCCGTATCCCTGTTTCTCCAGTTCATCATCATGGTAGCCGCAGTGGCCCAGCAGGTCATGGATGTTGACTGACGTAAAGCAGACACTTCATACTCTACCCTCACATTTCCTTCTGAGCTTGCCGGGGAAGATATGTTTACAGACTCAATATTACCATCCGTATCTGTACGCTGTGCCACCACACTTCTTCCGTCACTGGCAGCTCTAATAGCTGCATCTGCCAATGATGGTCTTTCTCTTTCCCTTTCTGTTCTGGCTTCTTCCCTGGATATATCACCTCCATCTATTTGTTGCTCTATATGCCTTCTGGTAAGTTCTGCACGTTCTGTATCTGTAATAGCTCCGCTGGCGTGTGCGCTTTCAATGCTGTTGGAGATGGCATCGGAATTCGTAGTATTGTGTTGCTGAGTGGCCATTGATTTTGCCATTTCTGCAAAAGCTTTTGCATTTTCCTGATTAGAGAGGTAAGTGCGGATAGCATTTTGCTGGTTGCCCTGTAACCCTGTTATATCATTAAACACCCCCGATTTGCCTAACAAGTCATTTAATCCCGCCAATCCAGCCCCGGGAGCTGGTGTTGCCGGCGCATTCTGAATATTTACTAAGGGTTGTGCAAAATCTTTGAAGGCCGCTTTCCAATCAGTTACTGTAGGTGTGGGAGGAGTAACCGTAGCTACCGCCGTTGGCTCATCTACTTTAAATTTGTCCCAGTCCTGAGAGGTATTCGGCATCACTTTTTCACAGGCATCGCAGGAGCCTTGTACAGCCTCCAAAAACACGCCTTTGGTGGGTACACTGATACGGTAGGGTTGTAATGGAGTAAGTGGTTTATAGTGGCTAAACAAAGCTGCGGTTTCAGTTTCTGAAAGTCCTTCTTCAGTAACTTCCTCTACAATGTACGACTGACTTAGCCTGTAGCCCTCTGCCACTGGAAACACCAATGAGTTACCGGCAATGGTGATCAATTGATTTTTAACGACGGAAGCAATGCTTCTGTACGCAATGGGCAGCCCTTCCTGATTAAACACCTGTATGTGAAAGCCATCCAGCAGCATAAAACGCCTGTCGGCATCCAGGTTGTACCATAATATTTTATTGTAGTATTCAATATTGCTGTTCAGGTGCTCCATGAGTTGCTGCACCAGCAGCCTGTCTTCCTTACGGGGATCTCTTTTATCCATAGTAGTAAGCGGGATATATAATCTTACATCATCATATAAATCATCTCCAACATATCCCTTAAACAATGGGCCTTCAAAATGAGCCGTGGTATAACTCAGGTTTACGCTATCCACAATCAAAGAAATAGAACCTCCCTGTAAAGCCCTTACCAGACTATTGGTACTTATCCTGATGGTCTCCGGCAAATCACTTCTTCTGATATGCGTATTGTTAGCCCTAAGCCTCAGGGTCATGGTTCTTTCCCCTCCGGTATATTCATTAAGGCGGGTAACATCAAATGCCAAACGCTCAAAACGTATGCTCTCTGTAATTTTATTAAATACTTCCGGGGCTATATCTTTATAAAAAATGTCATCCCACTCCGCAATAAGTCTGCCTGCGAAATAATAATCCAGCATATTATACACTCCTCTTTCACCAGTATATCCGAGTAAATTGGCATAAGCCACCCATAAACGTTTATCGTTTGCCCCATTTTCAAAAAATTCATCGCCTGTAATTGTAGTTAATCCTATTAATGTAAAAATAGAGCGTGGCTGAAAGCTTTTCACCCGTATACAATGCGCAGGACTCACGGTGGCATAGTTGGCATCGAGGGTCATGAACTGATCAAATATTTTTCCAACCACAACTATCTCTTCTGATGTTGTTCTGGTCTCAGTTCCAAATCCAAAAAACCCAAAGGGAATTGCCGCAAGCAAAGCATTTCTTCTATAAGTGGCCTCTAAGTCTACCTCGGAACTGGTTACTGTTTGAGTAACCATAGGTAGTGATTTAATTCTGTCGTACCTCGTTTTAGGCCGGGTAAGATTTGTTCTCAGGGAGATGGTACCTTGCACCGACATCATCACCTCATCGGCATAACGGGATCCGGCAGGGGGATAATCTACCTGAGCATAATTGGTTTTTATGCGATCATTGGCATCGAATGCCTTGAGTAAGGGATGTTGCCTTCCTGTTTTCAATAACTGATAGGGTTGCAGGTAGGTGCTTGAATTAATGGGCAAAAGGTTTTTGGCCAGTACATCTTTCCACTTGGCAATATTGGCCGTTGTAAAATTGGTCATGAGCAGTGGCACAAATACACATTCTTCTACCCGCGATAATTCCTGAAAAATGGCATAGTGTTTCAATACCTCAAAGTACATCATGGTTAAGGAGTGGCAATGGTTGTGGTTCGCCACCACCTCTGTTTCCACTGCATACTGTTGCCCTTCCCGAACAGAAGTAACAACTGTAGCATTGAGCTGCCTGTAGCTTTCGGCATTTTGCATGATAGACTGGCGCAGACGCTCTCCAAAAAACTGAGAGATGTTACGTGAACTGTTTTGTGAGGCTGAAGAATTAGAGTTGGAGTATCCTCCTGCTACTCCCAATGAACCACCTACCATTCCGGCCGATACACCTACCCCCAAACCAGCACTGATACCGGCTGTGCTGGCATTGCTTCTTCCATCCAAGGCTTCTCCTATTGTTCCGCTTAACTGATCAGTAATGGATCTGTCGTTGACAAGGTTGGCCGCTAAGCTTTCTCCCTGCGATATACTCTGCGTTTCCGCTCCGGTTAAAGTATGTGCAGCGTCAAATACTACAATTTGTTTTTTTTGACCAGGCGCTAAAGGCAAGGAATACAGTAATTCACCCAGTGAATATCCGTCTGCCTTAAAAACAGATTTGTAATAGAGTATGTGACCGGTAGCTACTGTTACTGCCTGATACAGGGAAAGGTTACTTCCCGAATCCGGTGACTCCTGCCAGCGAATGGGGTTATGTAAATTCACTACGTCTCTACTGATGGTACTGGAGCTGCTCCGTAAACGATATACTACATCCCCACTGGTGCTGGTTATTTTTTCAAGGGTGTAATTCGCCACATCCGGATCTGAAACCCGAACAATAGCATTATATTCATACTCCCTCAGTGTTCTGTTCGGCACGGTCAGGTTTACACAGGAACCACCAACATCCTGGCTATAATCAGCCGAATCAATTAAATCTTCCTGATCCGGCAATCTCCTTATTTGTTTACCTTCATGGCAGGCGCAATCATCCTCTGCCGCTGAGGCATTAGTAATATCATTTATTAATAAGTAAATAAAATCATCGGCAATCGATTCTTCCGGGCGAGAAGGATCTATTGTTACTGTACTTGGAGAATTTGGCGCAATGGAAAGAATAACCTGTGCTTTTGAAAAATTACCAAATGGGTAGGGCATAGAAAAATTACCCTGCCTGTCTGTTTGAGCTGCCCCGGAAATTTTCCATATTGTTTCGCCGGCTTTTTGAGTTTGGAGCAACACCGTTAAATTAACTAATTGCTTTTTGTTTTCTTGTCTTGTAGTAATAACCTGTCCGCGTAATTTTTTTAAGGTTCCTGTGGCGCCATTTGTTCCGCCGGAAATAGTATTAACCCTGGAATAAGGAATTCTAATATCAATGGGGCTGATGTTTTGCGTTGTAAGGTTTATCTCCTGATGCCAGAGTATGGAATTATCAAAAAACTTCACCCGAAGATGAGCAAGACCCGACAGGGCATTTACCTGAAAGGAGAAGGGAATAGCCTTGTTGGCAATTGATTCCTGACCCGACAGGTTCCAGTTAAACTGCCTTACCTGAGGAATTCCGTTTACCTGATACTCCAGAGATAAGTGGTAAAACGATAATTGTGTTACTGGTATATGGCTTGTACTCTCTGACAGAATAGTAAATGTTCCATTAATTACTTTTTCTCCTGCTGTTTCCTGTTGTTGTAAATTAAACTCAAACAATATATTAAAATCGTAGGACTGTATTTTATTTCTTAACTCCTCGATTTTTGCCGCAGCGTTGGAAGCAAAGGTTTTGTCGAAAACCGGTGTTAATGCCGCAAGCAGGTTTCTGCTAAAAAGAGCTTTATCAATATTAAATTCGTTTTCATTTTTCTTTAAAGCGAGGTATAGGTACAATAATACCAGATTGGCAAATGAACCCAGATTAAGCAGATCAATTAAATCGGCGTATGCAGCCTTATTCATAAACAGGGTAAGGTAACCATCACTGAACGCGCTGGGGTTGGTTATAGTGCCGTGCAACGGAACTACCAAATCAATAACTTCAAATTCATAGCTGTTTTTTTGGGCATCTGATTGAAATAAATCAACAGCCATAACAAAAGACAGGTCTTCAATATTTACACTGAAAAAATTATTGGCCAGAATAAAATTCCTGAAATAATCTAACCTTAAGCTTTGTTGACCCGAACTAAAAAGCTGTTGTTCATCAATGCTTAAACTACCAGATGTTCCAGCTTCAACCTGTATCACTTCCCCGTGTAGCCGCAACACCTGCCTTTGGTATATATCTTGTAGAGCAGTAGAACTTGCAGCACCCTGAGCTGGAAGTGTGAATTTCGAATAATTAAAAACCGGAACCTGAATTTGAACCCGGCTAATCTGAGACAATTGAGTTGTAGGAAATTTTATGCTTTTAATAATTGCCATAGCCTATATTTTTTGAATGTTTAATGACAGGTGAATGACCTGCAAGTACGCAAGAATTGTTTTCGTTTACCACAAGAGAAACCCCTGCTTCAGCCCAGGATTTTTCCCTGAACTTCTGTTCTTAATTCCTGCTCACTATAATGAAAAAAGATTATCTTTAAAGCCTGATTATTAACTAACAGTCCTTGCTAATGCCCAATTCCAGAAGAAAATTCATTCAACTTTCAGCCCTCAGCGCATCCATGTTTGCCTTTAATAAAAGTAAAGCCCTGCAATTTTTAAATACCGGAACTACTGTGAATAAACCTTTGGTAATTTCTACCTGGGATTTTGGCTTAACAGCCAATCAGGCTGCCTGGAAAATTCTTGAACAGGGAGGAAGGGCTTTGGACGCTGTAGAAGCAGGTGTAAAAGTACCAGAGGCAGACCCAAAAGAAAGAAGTGTTGGCTTAGGTGGAAGACCCGACAGAGACGGGCATGTAACCTTAGATGCCTGTATTATGGATGAGCATGCAAACATTGGGTCCGTAGCCTGCCTCGAGCATATTGTACATGCCGTTTCCGTTGCCAGGGCGGTGATGGAAAAAACTCCTCACGTTATGCTTTCCGGTAAAGGAGCTTTGCAATTTGCCTTATCGCAGGGGTTTAAAAAAGAAAATTTACTTACTCCCGAATCGGAAGCAGAATGGAAAAAATGGTTAAAAACAGCTACCTATAAACCCGTTATTAATATTGAAAATCATGATACCATTGGCATGCTGGCTTTAGATAAAAACGGAAACCTTTCCGGAGCCTGCACCACCAGCGGTATGTCTTATAAAATGCATGGGCGTATAGGAGACTCTCCTATTATTGGTGCCGGACTTTTTGTAGATAATGAAATGGGCGCAGCTACTGCCACAGGGCATGGAGAGGAAGTAATACGCGTGGCAGGAAGTCATTTGGTAGTAGAATTGATGCGTCAGGGTCTCCATCCGCAGGAGGCTTGCGAAAAAGCTGTAGAACGAATTTATAAAAACCGTAAAGGCGAGGTAAAAGACTTACAAATTGGTTTCATAGCCATTAATAAAAAAGGCGAACACGGAGCCTATTGCATGCACAAAGGATTTAGTTATGCAGTTTGCAGTGCTAAACAAGCCAATACCTTATTTGAAGGAAAAAGCAAAATGCCCTGATGTCAGAAAAAATACTTGAAATAGCCGCTTTCAACATAGATTCAGCAATTGCTGCTGAACAAGGTGGAGCTAACAGAATAGAGCTATGCATTAACCAGGAAGAAGGCGGAACAAGTCCGCCTTTTTTACTTGTAAAGGAAGTGTTGAGCCAGGTAAGCATCCCCGTTAATGTGATGGTAAGACCCAGAAGTGGTGATTTTATTTACACTCCCGCAGAGCTCGATCAAATGAAAGCGGAAATTACTTTACTCAAAAGTTTGCCCATAAACGGGCTGGTGTTTGGATTGCTCACAAAACAACTGGAGGTAGACTTAATACATTGTAAAGAATTGCTTGCCTTGTCTGCCCCACTCCCCTGTACCTTTCACCGGGCCTTTGATTTATGCCCCAGGCCAATTGTTGCGCTGGAAGAGATTATCCACTGTGGTTTCTCCCACCTGCTGTGTTCGGGCAACACCGGGCCGGCTGCTGAAGGATTAACAACACTCAAAAAATTAATCGAACAAGCCTGTGATAGAATGGTGATTATGCCAGGTGGCGGCATACGCTCCGGAAATCTATTACCTTTGCTTCATGCAACAGGAGCCCGTGAAGTACATTCTTCTGCACTTAAGAATGGAAACATTGCAGACATACAAGAAATACAACAACTCAAAAAAATACTTAACACATGCCAAGAGTAATTTTGTTGTTTTTTATTATTCTCAGTTGCCTGAGCAGCCTGGCACAGCATAAACAGGAGTTATTGTTGCATGAAGACTGGCTGTTTCGTGGATCGGATAGCTCCAGGTGGTTTCCGGCTAAAGTTCCCGGAACGGTGCATACTGACTTATTTTACACGGATCAAATTCCGGATCCCTACCTCTATGAAAATGAAAAACAATTGCAATGGATAGAAAATAAAAGCTGGGAATATAAATGTACATTCCAGGTGGAAGATGCTTTTTTGCTTTACTCCAACATAGAACTTGTTTTTGAAGGATTAGATACTTATGCAAAAGTCTACCTTAACCAGCAATTGATATTGGATGCCGCGAATATGTTTCGTTCGTCGAAAATAAACATTAAACCACTCATAAAAAGAAGAAACAACCACCTTCGGATTGTTTTTGATCCTGCCGTAAAAAATGGCAAAGAAAAAAGTAAACAATTAACCTACACCTTACCTGGTGATGAGAAGGTGTTTACCCGCAAAGCACAGTACCAATATGGCTGGGACTGGGGGCCCCGCTTTGTTGGCTGCGGCATCTGGAAGCCTGTTAAATTATGCGGCTGGAACAGGGCAAGAATTACAGATGCGCACCTCAACACCCTTTCTTTCGATTCAAAAGAAGCTCAATTAAGCATAAATATTGGCATTCAAAGTGCTGCTAAGCATTCAACACGTCTACGCATCCGTAATCCCTTTTTAACAAGCAGCCCAGTGCTAAAAACCGAATTAACTGCAGGTGCTAATCAGCTGACTATCCCTTTTAACCTCGCTAATCCTCAATTATGGTGGTGTAATGGCTATGGTAAACCTTATCTTTATCGATTTAATATTGAGTTGTGGAATGATAATATACTGGAAGATACCTTTAGCATTCAGGCTGGAATACGTACCATTGAACTGGTGCAGGAAACAGATGCCTTCGGAAGCTCTTTTTACTTTAAACTCAATCACGAACCTGTATTTATTAAAGGCGCTAACTGGATTCCGGTAAGTAGCTTCCCTAACTCCGGAGATAGCAGCTCTTACCGGTTATTATTGCAAGAAGCCGTAAAAGCGAACATGAATATGCTGCGGGTATGGGGCGGTGGTATATATGAAGATGATTTATTTTACAACTATTGCGATCAGCTGGGGATATTGGTGTGGCAGGATTTTATGTTTGCCTGCGCCATGTATCCGGGAGACAGCTCTTTTTTAAACAATGTGGAACAGGAAGCCATTGACAACATTAAACGCATTCGTTCGCACAGCTGCCTGGCGCTGTGGTGTGGCAACAATGAAATAAACGAGGGCTGGCACAACTGGGGTTGGCAAAAACAATACCGCTACAGTTATGCAGACTCCGCCAACATCTGGAATAACTATACATTACTATTTGAAAACAAACTCAAAAATTTGGTTCAACAGTTTAACCCCGGAACACCCTATTGGCCATCATCACCATCCATTGGCTGGGGCAGGAAAGAAAGTCTGCTAAAAGGCGATGCACATTACTGGGGTGTTTGGTGGGGGATGGAGGATTTCGATAAGTATGAAACTAAAACCGGCAGGTTCATGAGTGAATACGGCTTTCAGGGCATGCCCCCTGTTTCCTATTACAAGCAATTTTGCGGTGATACTCTTTCCCTGAATTCGCCCTGTGTAAAACTGCACCAAAAACACCCCAAAGGATTTGAAACCATCAACACTTACATGGAACGCGATTTTCTGGTACCGCAAAACTTTGCTGAATATGTTTATGTATCACAATTGTTGCAAGCCTACGGAATTAAAAAAGCGGTAGAGAGTCACCGCCATAAAAAACCCTATTGCATGGGAACCTTATACTGGCAATTCAACGATTGCTGGCCTGTATGCTCCTGGAGCAGCCTGGATGCGAAAGGAAATGCAAAAGCCCTTTATTATCAGATAAAAAAATCCTATCAGGATCTTTTACTTTCTTTCAGCCAACAAAGAGACAACTGGCAGCTATTTATTGTTTCCGATAACAGGGAATCTGTTTCAGGAACCTTGACCTACCGTATTTGCACGATGGAAGGCAAAACCTTACTGCAAAAAAACCTCCCGCTAAAATTACCTGCTAAGTCTTCCGCCGTTTACCTGAGTTTGCAAGAAAATGAACTGTCTGGTTTTAAGAAAAATGAAATTTTTTTACAAGCCACATTTAACGCTGAAAATAATCAACTCAGTGCATCCTGCATTCATTTTTTTGTAAAGCCTAAAGATTTGCTCCTGAAGAAACCATCCGTAAAAATAAAAGTAAACGAGGATCAAAAAATCATAGAATTAAGTAGTAATGTGCTGGTAAAGGGTTTGTATTTATACACTTCAACGAAGGAATTAAAACTGGATGATAACTTTTTTGACCTGGCACCAGGTGAGAAAAAAATTATTACTTATCAGGATGAAAATTTAAGCAGGGAGGAAATTAAATGGATGAGTTTATATACGACCCTTAATCATTAAACTAAGCGTACCTTCTGAACACAGTTATATGATACACCGTACCTGCATCCTTCTCAGCATAAGCTTATAACAAAACATATAGCTTATTAAAATCATCAACACTACTTTTCAACACCATAATAAATGAGGTACTTTCACAAGTTCCTTTTAACTTTCTATGATTAAACAACGGGCATTTTTATGGGTATTAAAGGTATATTGAAACTGCTTACTCAATAAAAAAAAACACATCGCTTTTCATTCAACTCCTTATTTTGGCTTCATTTTTACTTCTTTAGTGTTGAAATAGATTATAAATTTGGTATTAAACTCAGCGAATCTCTTTATATAGTATTTATCCGGGATCATTCGTTTCTTGTTTGCTATTAAAACTATCAAGTAATCCCCCCAGGCTGGAATTTATAATTCATAAGGAAATAACAGCGAAATAACCATTCCAATTGTCAGGCTTTGTATAGAAAAACGTCGATGCTTCTAACTATGAATAAAGTTATTAGTTATTGGCATGCACATAATTTTAAAATTTTGGCGAATCCATATAGTATTAAATTAAACTAAACCAATCGAACAATTAACTATGAAAACAAAATCAATCATCTTAGGTCTGACTTTATTTTTTGCCCTGGCTTTAAAAACAAATGCGCAATTACCTGATGGTAGTATAGCTCCAAATTTTACCATGACAGATATCAACGGAACCTCCTGGGATCTGTATACTATATTAAATCAGGGTAAATCTGTTATTATAGATGTATCTGCCACATGGTGAAGCCCCTGCTGGAGCTATCATGCTTCCCGTAATTTGGATCGTTTCTATGAACATTATGGGCCTAACGGGACAATAAGTCCTGATCTGGCAATGGTTTTCTTTATTGAAGGAGACATTGACACACCTATAGCTGACTTAAACGGAACTGGTTCACAAACTCCAGGTGATTGGATAACAGGAACGCCTTATCCTATTTTTAATCCGGTAAATCCCCAATGCGCTCAATTTTTGTCCGACTACAAAATTCAAGGTTATCCTTCCTTCTTCTTAATCTGCCCCGATAAAAAAATATATACACTACGTTGGCCAACTGAGTCAGATATTCTTTCCAATATACGTGATTCATGTGTTAGGGCTACTCTGGATGCAAGCACGATTGCCATGCAAACTTCAATCATGTGTACAAACACTTTTTCCCCGATTGTTTCATTAAACAATGGTGGAACCACATCTTTGACAACCTGTAAACTAACTTATAAAATTGATAATGGATCTCCACTTACCTTTAATTGGACGGGCAATCTTGCATCAAAGAATACAATTAATGTTACCTTACCTGGTATCACTACAACTCCAGGGGATCATACGTTAACGGTTGTTACCAGTATACCAAATGGGGGGCAGGATCAGTTCCAGCATAATGACTCGAAAACCTATCCACTTCACGTATTTTCAACTACAGGCAGTGCACTACCTTATTCAGAAGGTTTTGAAGGAACTTTTCCGGTTACCGGTTTATATATCAACAATCCGCAAGAAGATATTACCTGGAAAAAAACCTCAACAGTTGGTGGTTTTGGGGCTTCAAATTCTTGCATTTATTACGATGCGTATAATAATTCAGATTCAGAATTCGACGAATTTATATTAGCTCCTGTTAACCTTAGTGGTGTTACTTCCCCCATACTTGAGTTTAATTTGGCCTATGCCCAATTGGATGAATACACTACTGAAATTTTGGAAGTACTTATTTCCACCGACTGTGCTCAAACCTGGAGCAATATCTATACTAAATCAGCTGCGAATCTAGCCACAGCTGGTTTTACAGAAGATCTTTTCATTCCTGCTGCTAATGAATGGAGAAAAGAAATAATTGATTTGAGCACTTTTAACACTAATTCATCCGTGCATATAAAATTTAAAATTTCAAATTACCATGGAAATGCTTTATACATAGATGATATTAACGTAAATCATAGTATCGGAATAAAAGAGGATTTAATTGACTATTCCCTATCCGTTTTTCCTTCACCGGCTTGTGAATTCATTAACGTGGCTTTCCTGAATAATAGTACTGAGCAAGTCATGATTAACTTGTACAATGGGCTAGGAGAATTAGTAAAAAATTCTGCTCATACTGTGAGTAAAGGGCAACAAAACATCAAGCTATCGGTTCAGGGCTTACCGAAAGGATTCTACACCCTTGAGCTTAGGTCAGGAAATGGAAGCGTTTCACGTAAGATAAGCGTACAATAATTTGTCAAAAAACAAACAGAGGTATCGGTTTAAACGGTGCCTCTGCTTTTAGGTATATTTACGATTCTTGGAGATACAATGGAATTTTGTTAATCTCCAAGATTGCCATAACCATAAGAGTTGCATTAGTAGAACTCCTTTTATTTTAATATTTACTTTTCTTTACTACCATCAAACGCAATTCTAAAAATCATTACTGAGCTGATTGGTGGCCTTTTGTAATATTTCAAAGGCGTTCTCGGCCATCAGGTTTTCTTTATCCAGAGTAGGATTTATTTCTACCATCTCGAAACAAACAATTTTTTTGCTGCGCATGAGGTAATAGATGAGATTGCCAGCTTCTTTTTCGGTTATTCCGTTAGGAACCGGGGTTCCTGTTCCGGAAGAAATTCTTGAATCCATACTGTCTACATCAAAACTAACGTACACCATATCGCAATGGTCTAAGTAATTTAATGACTCAATGGCTACCCGCTCTACTGCCTTTTTCCGGATCTCTGCCAAATTAAAAATGCGCACTTTATTCTTTTTCAGCAAATAGTCTTCCGGAGCTTCAAAGTCCCGCATGGCTATATACACCAGGTCGTTGTACCCAATTTTGGGGTAGATATTGCCTAAATTTTTCAGTTTCTCCCAGTATTCAATGGTTTCATCATCTGGCCTGTTCTGTTGTCTGTCTTTGTTATCTTCTCCTAAAACACAAGCAATGGGCATACCGTGCATATTACCCGATGGGGTGGTGTAAGGCGAATGGATATCGGCGTGGGCATCAATCCAGATCACTCCGAGTCGCTTCTCAGGATAGGCCATTTTAATTCCACTTATGGTTCCAAGGGCAGAGCTATGATCTCCGGCTAATACAATGGGTATGGCGTTTTCCTTTACCAAAGTCCTTTGTATTTCTGACGCCAGTCGCTCGTTTAAGGCAAATATTCCCTTAATTCTCTTCGCATAGTCGTGCACCACGGGCTCCAGTAACAGGTGATTTTCGGTTTTCAGCTCCACGCTTTTAAACTTTTTAAAGAACGGACTTCCAAAATCCAATGCGGCAATTTTTATTGCATCTACCCCCATACTGGCGCCTCTGGTTCCTGCTCCTATCTCCGACTTTACCTCAATTAATTTAATTGGCTTTATCATAATATTTCAAGATTTTTGGTTTGGATCATTATTTTCACATCCAAATCATTTACATTTGTAAAAAATTATCAATCCGGTTAACTTACAATGCTTAAAGCAAAAGAAAACACCTACCTCAACCTCATTCAACAAACCTTTAATTTTCCGCAGGAATCATTCGAGGTTATAGATAATGAACTGATATTTAACGGAATACCCTTAATGGATATTATTAAACAATACGGTACTCCATTAAAAATAACCTACCTGCCAAAAATAAGCTCACAGATTCAAAAAGCTAAACGCCTTTTTCATGTGGCTATGGCAAAAACAGATTATAAGGGTAAATATATATATTGTTATTGCACAAAAAGTTCTCATTTTTCATTTGTGTTGGATGAAGTACTGAAAAATGATGTTCATATAGAAACTTCTTCTGCATACGATATTCAGATTTTAAAAGAACAATACAAAAAGAAGAAACTTACCAAAGATACATATATTATTTGTAATGGGTATAAACGCCTGACCTATCAGCAGTACATCACAGAGATGATTAATGATGGCTTTAACCTTATTCCGGTACTTGACCATAAAGACGAGCTGGATTATTACATTAAGCATTGTAAAGTTCCGAAAGTAAAACTGGGCATACGTATTTCTACTGAAGAAGAACCCAGCTTTGCTTTTTATTCTTCCCGGCTGGGGATAAGAAGTGCAGACATCCTTGATTTTTATAAACAAAAACTGATCGATAATCCCCGTTTCGAACTTAAATTACTCCACTTCTTTATTAATACCGGAATTAAAGACACCATTTATTATTGGACAGAGCTGGTGAAATGCATGAACATTTATTATGAGCTAAAAAAGATATGTCCGAGTTTAGACTCCCTGAATATAGGTGGCGGTATGCCTATTCGTACTTCCTTAGGCTTTGAATACGATTACGAATACATGATTGAAGAAATTGTGGAGCAAATAAAGGTGTTTTGTGTGCAGCATAATATTGATGAGCCGCATATTTTTACAGAGTTCGGTTCATTTACCGTGGGGGAAAGTGGCGCTACCCTTTATTCAGTAGTTGACCAAAAACAACAGAACGACAGGGAAACCTGGTATATGATAGACAGTTCTTTTATTACTACCCTGCCCGATACCTGGGGTATTAATCAACGCTTTATTTTACTTGCCATTAATAACTGGGACAACAAATACCAACCCGTAAACCTTGGTGGCTTAACCTGTGACAGCATGGATTATTATAATTCTGAGGCACACACTAATCAGGTTTTTTTGCCGGAATTAAGCGTAGGCTCAAAAGAACCATTATACGTGGGTTTCTTTCATACCGGAGCTTATCAGGAGGCACTCAGCGGATATGGTGGGACACAACATTGCCTTATTCCGGCACCAAAACATGTTTTAATTGATAAGGATGAAAACGGGGAAATAACTACCAAACTCTTTGCTAAGGAACAAAGTTACAAAAGCATGCTTAAAATACTGGGGTATTAATATGTCGGTCAATTCCAGTAATTGACATCTTTTTTCATTTCGTTTTGTCGTTTTTCTTTCACTAATAATCAGTTGGTATATGGCAGGGTATCATACCTTCCTACGCACCTTCGGTGGTCGGGATTGTTCCCTGCACGCCACAAGCAGGTGCTGGTGCATAGGCAGTCGGGGACTAATTTCGCTGAAGCAGAATGTCTCACGAATAAATGTTGTGTAACATTTATTTTCCTTATTGAAATTTTAATAGTAATTTGCATATATTTAGTTGTGCGCTTTATAAGAATCTCTAATATCCCCGTTACATTCCTTGCAGTATTTCTGTTGCTATGTTCCTGTGCAGAAAAATCTGACAGCCTTAGCGAAGGGTCTATTGAGTATTGCACCGAAGTAGTGGATGCCGCCCACCCTTTAGCTGACCTGGCCCCCAGCAGTATGACCCTGAAATTTAAAGGCGACAAATATGTGGCGGAAATGAGCACTATGGGCTTTTTCTCTACTCATTTTATTTTAGATATTAAGAAAAAAACCTTAACTCAACTGGTTAAAGTTTTAGATGTAAAAAACGCTTGTATTGATGATGAAAATGCCTTGAAAGCGGAAAGCGATACTTATAAACTCAAATTTACCGAGACCAATGAAACTAAAATGATTGCCGGCTATAAATGTAAGAAACTGGTTGCAGAAAAATTAGATGACCCTACTGACAAATTTATTGTTTATTATACTGAAGCCTTAAATGTACAGAGTCCTAACTTTTCCAATCCTTATTCAGCCATAAAAGGCATGTTGATGGAGTACCGCTTGAAGAAATTTGGATTGGAAATGTCCTTTAAAGCAAAAGCGGTACATCATGAAAAAGTTCCGGACAGTGAATTTGAGTTACCTTCTAATTTTAAACTGATGAGCCGAAAAGAAATGGATGATTTCTTTAAAACTTTTGAATAAGTTATTTACATTGTCTCGTCACCTGTGTGAATGTGCATCTTTCTTCTACCAAAACCACTAAGCTACACTACCTTTTTTATCCCGGTGTTTTAACACTTTTGCCTCAATAAAGAAAATAATTTCGTTAGCTATATTTTTGCATTGATCTCCTGCCCTTTCCAGCTTACGGATAACGGAAAGCAACTCCAGGTATTCTTCAACATGCTCGGGGTCTTTTTTTATACTCTCTATTATAATCGCTCTTGCTACCTTATTGAGTTCATTCAGGGTTTTATCCCGTTTAAAAATATTTTCGGCCAATTGCGACTGCTCCTTTTCAAAAGATTCAAAAACATCTTCCACCAAATCGCAGGCTTCTTCAAACATCTGAAGGGCGTTTATTTTCTCTATCATCCCCACATAATTAAAATCATTCGATCTTTTTACAAATTTGGCTACGCTGGCTGCGATATCACCAATTTTCTCAAGGTTATAATTAATCCTTAACAAGGCCAGCACCAATCTCAAGTCATTGGCAACAGGATTGTGAAGGGCAAAAATATTTTCACAACTGCGGTCAATCTTTAAATCCAATATGTTCACCTTCTTTTCTGTTTCAATTATTTTTCTTGAAACTTCTTTATCCATACCTGCTAAGGCAACCATTGCCCCCTTCATTTGCTCGGTTACCAATTTCCACATATCAACAATTTCCAATTTCAATTGCGTTAATTCATGTTCCAGTGGACTCATATTAATTTGTTTTAAATGAAGGTAAAAAAAATATTGAACAGTTCCTAACCAAATCTTCCTGTAATATAATTTTGTGTACGTTCTACTTTTGGGTTGGTGAAAATTTCGCGGGTGGCATTGTATTCAATTAATTCTCCCATATAGAAGAATGCGGTATTACTACTTACACGGGCTGCCTGTTGCATGTTGTGGGTTACAATAACTATGGTGTATTTGTTCTTTAGTTCAAAAATTAGTTCTTCTACTTTCGCGGTAGAAATAGGATCGAGTGCAGAGGTAGGTTCATCCATTAATAATACAGAAGGCTGAACTGCTAAAGCTCTGGCTATGCAAAGGCGTTGTTGCTGCCCTCCCGATAGCTCAAAGGCAGACTTTTTCAGTTTGTCTTTAACTTCCTCCCACAAGGCCACTTGCTGTATGGAAGTTTCTACCCTTTCCTGAATAAAGGCCTTATCTTTTATCCCATTCACTCTTAGTCCATAGGCCACATTTTCAAAAATAGATTTGGGAAAGGGGTTGGGTTTCTGAAACACCATTCCGGTTTTTTTTCGCAAACTATCTACATTCACTCCTTTGGCATAAATATTATTGCCGTCTATCATCACCTCTCCTTTTATATGCGTGCTACCAATCAGGTCATTCATGCGGTTGAACAAACGCAGGTAAGTAGATTTTCCGCATCCGGAAGGGCCAATTAAAGCGGTTACGCTATTTTCATGTATGCCCAGGTTTATATTCTTTAGTGCTTGTGAAGTGCCGTAATAAAAATCGAGGTTCTTGGATTCCAGCTTGTACATACTAATTCATTTTTACTTTGTTACTGAAATATTTTCTGAGTCCATTTGCCGCCAGGTTACAGAGCAAAACAATGATGATGAGTACCAATGCGGTTCCATAGGCTATTGGTCTGGATTCCTCAATATTAGTGCCGCTGGTAGAAATAACATAGAGGTGATATGGTAAAGCCATAGCCTGTTCAAAAATACCTGTAGGTATTTTAGGCAGGAAGTAAGCTGCTACTGTAAAAAGTATTGGTGCTGTTTCACCCGAAACACGCCCCACAGAGAGGATAAGTCCGGTAATTATATTGGGAAAAGCAATGGGTAGTACCACATTGCGGATGGTTTGCCATTTAGAAGCTCCCAGGCCATAACTGGCATGGCGAAAGGTATCGTCAACAGATTTCAGGGCTTCTTCTGTGGTGCGGATGACAACGGGCAGAGCCAGTAATCCGAGTGTGAGTGAACCAGCCAGGATAGAATCTCCAAAGCCCAGTTTATTCACAAATAAGGCCATTCCAAACAAGCCAAAAACAATAGAGGGCACACCGGAAAGGTTATTGGTCATGAGGCGAATAATTTTTTTCACCCACCCTTCTTTCACATACTCATTCATATAAATGGCAGCCATTACTCCAAAAGGAAAAGCAAAAAGCATACTGCCCAGTATCAGGTAAAAAGTACCTACAATGGCTGGTAATATCCCACCTTTGGTCATTCCTTCCTCCGGCATTTGCGTTAGAAAGCCCCAGCTAATTACCGAAAAACCCTTATAAATAATAAAAGATAATATGGCAATAAGTATGGCCACAATAAAATATCCGAAAAATCCAAAAGTATAAAAAGCAATTTTTTGATTCCATTTTTTACTACGGGCCAGCTTGTTCTCATCGGGTACTTGCATGTTAGTGCTTTTTAATGGTTTTACGTTTAAACACAAATTCAACCGTGAGGTTAATCAAAAGGGTCATCACAAATAAAATACAGCCTAATGCAAAAAGTCCTTTATAATGAAGGCCACCATTGGAGGCCTCTCCCAGTTCGGCGGCAATAGTAGCCGGTATGGTGCGCACAGGCTCCAGCAAACTATGCGGAATAACTGCCGCATTACCGGTAACCATCAACACTGCCATGGTTTCACCTATTGCCCTGCCAATCCCTAATATAGCCGCAGCAGAGATTCCGGATATGGAATAAGGAATAACCACTTTGTAAATGGTTTGCCACTTGCTGGCCCCAAGTGCTAAGCTGGCTTCTTTCATTGCCCTGGGAGTGTTGCGCATGGCATCTTCTGAAATAGTTATTATGGTAGGAAGGGCCATTATCCCTAAAATAATACACCCGGCAAGGCCAGTTTCACCAACAGGAACTGTAAAAGTTTGTTGTATCAGCGGAACAATGACCACTAATCCAAAAAAGCCATAAACCACAGAAGGTATTCCAGCTAACAGTTCAATAAAGGGTTTTAAAATTTTTCTGGTTCTGTTACTGGCTATTTCACTTAAAAAAATCGCAGCTGCTAAGCCTAAGGGAAGTGAAAACAAAATAGCTCCCAGGCTTACCCATATTGTTCCCATGATCAGAGGTTTTGCCCCCATTTGCGCAACAGGTTGTGCCGTTGGGAACCATTCTTCTCCGCCAAAAAAAGTTTTGAAACTTATCGGATCTAACTCTAATTTCTTACCTGTAAAATTCTGACCAATATACTTATCCGGAAAAAAGGCAATGATGCCCGGTAAACTATCTACCAACTGATTAATGCATTGCGGAAGTCCTTCAAATTCTCCTCCAATTTGTTCTTCGGTAAAATAATTGCCAATATCTTCAAAGCGAATGAGAATTATAGAATCGGAACCAGCCCCAAGTGTTTTCCAGGAAGTGATTTCCTGATCATAAATGTTTTTTATTTCCGTTGCCGTGAGTTTTCTTACCTTATTGTTCTTATTGATAACAACGCTATAACCCGCTTCTATAGGTTGCTCATTAAAAACAGTAAAACCTTCTTTAAATAAAAAGAAGGTAATCAGTATTACGGTGATGCTGGTGATGGTACCGCTGAACATGAGCAGCCCTTCTATCAACCTCTCTTTAAAATTTTTAAGAAAATTTTTCAAAACATCTGAATTAAAAACTTGCTGCAAACAAAGCGGCTGAACCCAGGGGAGAACAGCCGCTTCACAGGTATTATTTGGTTAAGGGAACATATCCAATCGATTCCACAATTTTTTGTCCTTCAGTAGAAAGGCAATAATCCACAAAAGGCTTTAAATTCTTTTCATTGGTAGCCAGGTAGTAATAATACAATGGCCTTACAACTGGGTAAGTATGATTCATAGCGGTTGCCATCGATGGCTTAACGTAGTTTTTCCCTTTATCAAACGAAACGGAAATGGCTTTCACATCTTTTTCAATATAAGCTAAACCCACATAACCAATAGCTCCTTTGGTTTGGCTGATAGACTGAACAATGGCACCGGTTGCTGGCATGCTTAGAACCGAGCTGGCGTAATTTTTATTGTTCATAATGTATTCTTTTATAAAGTCATAGGTTCCGGAACTTGATTCCCTGGAATATACCACAATGGCCATATCCTCTCCTCCAACTTCTTTCCAGTTCTTTATTTTCCCGGTAAAAATGCCTTCTAATTGTTCGCGGGTGAGTTGCGATACTTTGTTAGCTGGGTTTACTACAATTGCCAGAGCATCATAGGCAACAATGGTTTCTTTGGTTGATTTACCTGCTTCTGTTAATTTCATTTTTTCAGACAACTTTATTTTACGGGAGGACATAGCTATTTCCGTTGTTCCATCTATTAATGAAGAAATACCTACTCCACTTCCGCCTCCGGTTACATTAACATGAGCCGATTTATTCTTTTTCATGTAGCTTTCTGCTTCCTTTTGAGCTAAAGGTAAAACAGTATCACTACCTTTTAGTTTTTGCGCTAAAAGACTACCAGTGTAAAGTGAAAATGCCAGAAGAATAATTTTTGTTTTCATTTATTATATACCATTTTTATTTATGAATAATTTGAATGACTCTATTTCCATCATTTATGGCTTCCCCTTGCAAATGGGATCGCTACCTAAATTTAAAATCCGCCGCAAATGTATTAAATGTTTCATCAAAACCTGAATTGTAAAGAGGTTGTTATAACATTATCTTTTAAATCTTTTTCATAACCTTTCGTTAAAGTATTTTCATTCATTCCCTAATCATAACATAACATTGACTTAACCTATATGGTTGCGCCGTAGGTGCCCCCAAACCTGAAAGTATCAAAACTTATATCACCAGTATTGGCATTGACACAAGGGCTACAAAGGCACCGGGATCAGGTTCTTCCTGAAATAATATCTGGTTAACTCTTGTCTTTTCATTGATTTCATACACCCCTGAAAATTGGTCTGATTCAAAACCAAACTGATCCTGCAACTTGTTCACACTTCTGGTAAGTGTAGCTATGAGGGGTTCAATTGCTTCGGTGTTAGACAGATCTTGAGCCATGATCAGTTTTGCCATGAACAACATTCCTAAAAGTAAACTTAACCTGTGTTTCATGTTAAATAATAGTTAACTGACGCAAAATTAGTTGCTCATTTTGGTTCTAATGTTACCAAATTGTTAATAATAGATTATGGCATTGAGGCCTTAACTTATATACCCCGTTTCATAATTAATTGATAATACAGATTTGATATAGAGTGCAAACAAGCTAATTAATATTGTCCCAACCCGAAAGCTATGGAACGGATGTTCCAGCCCTTGAGAAATAAGGGGGATATGCTAACTAAATTTTAAACCATCTTATGAAAAAAACTGTAACAACAAGTGTCATTGGGCTTTTCCTGAGTACCCTAATGATACCGGCCACTAAGGCTCAGGTAATTCCGCTTCAGGATTATAACAATAATAAGTCCGCCCCAATTGGGACATACCAGGGGATTCCATTCAGGGAAGCGGGTTTTTCAGCCTTGTACCCCATTGCCGGAACCAATGGACGCGAGTTCTGGACCTGTTCAGACAGAGGGGTGAATATTGATGCTGCCAGCGCCAACCCTTCTGCCTGCAGGCCCACTTACGATAAAATTTTTCCCTTCCCGGCTTACGTTCCAAAAATTCACCGCATCAGGGTACAGGGAGATTCCATTCAAATCGTGCAAAGCATTACCATGAAACGCCCGAATGGCAGTGGCGCTAGTGGTTTAATGAATCCTACCTATTTTGGAAGCACCGCTACTGAAGTAGTTACTACTGATACAGTACTCAATTGCCTTAATTTCTCAGCGAAAACAGCTGCAAAAGATACTTTTGGCATAGATGCAGAAGGATTAGCGGTTGATAAAGAGGGGAATTTCTGGATTTGTGAAGAAGGTGGACCTACCATCTGGAAATTAAGTTCCAGCGGAGTGCTTTTAAAACGTTTTAGTCCTTACGCAACCCAAAACGGGCATCAATCGGTTGATGTAGCCATAGACACTGTGTTTAAATACAGAAAAAATAACAGGGGCTTTGAAGGAATTACCATTACCCCTAATGGAAAAATCTACGCCATTATACAAAGTCCGCTTTTGTACCCAAACAAAAGCACAGGAGAAGGTACACGGATACACCGCATACTGGAAATTGATCCGCAAACCAATACTACCAGAATGTTTGCTTATTTAAATGATGGTATCATTGGTGCCAGCGGTGCTAATCAGATAAGACTAAGAGACTGGAAAATAGGAGACCTGGCGGCGATTAACAATGAAGAGTTTTTAGTAATTGAAGCGGCATTGAGGGGAAGCAGCGACTTTAAAAGAATTTACAAAATCAACATTCACAATGCCAGTGCAGTAAGTTCAGCATTATATAGCGGTAAAACGCTGGAAGGGCTTGTTGATGCTGCCGGTCTTGCTGCTAATGGAATAGTTCCGGTTAGCAAAACCCTGTTCATGGATTTGTTGGCCAATGCCTGGCCGGCTTCATTTGAAAAGGCCGAAGGCATAGCCATCATTAACGATAGTACTATTGCTGTATGTAATGACAATGACTACGGAGTTGTTTCAACATTAGAAAACGGAATTGCAACAGCCACCGGCATTAGCTCACATCTTATTACCTACCGGCTTAGGGGTGCAAACATTATTAATGGATTTGTTCCTTCCGGTACTTTGATGAATCAGGGTATTACCGGATTATCCAGCTCACAAACCCCATACCTGCACCCGCTGTTGCCAGAAGGCTCATTCACCTCTATACTGACTGTTGCCGATCAATCTGGTGCCTATAAAATGTGTGGCATTCCCGACGGACTTGGAGCCCTCGACAATGGTGACAGTACCTTTACCTTGTATATGAATCATGAAATTGGCAAAACTTTAGGAGCCGTTCATGCTCATGGTTCTAAAGGTGCTTTTGTTTCCAAATGGATCATTAATAAATCCGATTTATCGGTGTTACAGGGAGAAGACCTGATTAAAAATGTCAATTTATGGAATGGCAGCTCCTACTCCACTTTCAACGCCTCCAACCCTTCTTCTTTAGCTGCTTTTAGTCGTTTCTGTTCTGCTGATATTCCTGCGCTTTCCGCGTTTTACAATCAGGATAACGGACTGGGAACTATGGAAAGAATATTTATGACGGGAGAAGAATCAGGAACTGAGGGAAGGGTGTTTGCTGCAATTGTTACAGGACCCAATACCGGTACTGCGTATGAGCTACCTTATTTAGGAAAAGCTGCATGGGAAAATGCTGTAGCATCGCCTATCAAAAGTAATAAAACATTAGTTGGATTATTGGATGACGGTTTAGATGGTCAGGTGTATTTTTATATTGGGCAAAAAACCAACTCAGGCAATGAAATTGAAAAAGCAGGATTACAGGGAGGACATTCTTACGGCGTTAAAGTAAGTGGTTTTTCAAAAGAACGGGTGAATGCTACAACAATAAATAATCCTCCGGCTCCAGGAACCCGGTTTAGCCTTATTGATATGGGAACGCTGGAAACATTGAACGGAGCTGACTTTAACACTGCAAGTAATACCGCAGGTATTACCAGTTTCTCCAGGCCAGAAGATGGGCATTGGGATCCGCAACACCCGGAAGATTTTTATTTCATCACCACCGATCAGTTAGATAAAGTTTACGATGGAGTAGGAACACAAATTGGAAGAACAAGGGTGTGGAAATTACACTTCGACAGTATTCAGCAACCCAAGTTAGGAGGAACCATTGAAGCAGTGATTGAAGGAACGGAAGGTGTAAACATGCTGGACAATATGACCTTAGACCGTTACGGGCATATATTGCTTCAGGAAGATGTTGGAAATACCGGTCACAACGGAAAAATATGGCAATACAACATTGCTACAGATGAATTAACCATAGTAGCAAAACATAATCCTGCACGTTTCGGTGATTTATATCAGGCAGCAACTAGTCCCTATAGTCAGGATGAAGAAAGTTCAGGTATTATTGATATGCAGGAAATTTTAGGACAGGGTATGTTTTTATTAACAGACCAGGCTCACTATGCTATTCCAGGCGACCTGGTTGAGGGAGGCCAGTTATTGAGTTATTTTAATCCGGCTACCTATTATGCTGCGCCTCATAAATTTGTGGTTAATGGCGGAGGCTCCTACTGCGCTGGATCTGTTGGTAAAGAAATAAGCTTAAGCAGTTCAGAGAAAGGGGTAAATTACCAATTAGTACTCAATGGTACGCAAAACATTGGAAACAGTATTGCAGGAACAGGTGATGCTCTCAATTTCGGTGTACAGACCCTGGCTGGAAATTATACGGTGAGTGCCAGCAACAGTAAAACAGGTGTGTCAAGCACTATGCAGGGAATGGCCACCATAAGCATTTTATCTGCCCCAATAGTGGAGGCCGGTAATAATAAAAATGTATATGTTGGTTACAGTCCTTTGGCCTGTGTAACACTTACAGCAGGTATTAGTGGTGGACAAGCCCCTTATACTACACTTTGGAGTACAGGAGCCAGCAGCGCTTCAATACCGGTTTGTCCGGTTACCACTACCACTTACCAGGTTTACGCAACAGATGCAAATGGTTGCAAAAGCAAAGACAGCGTGAAGGTTTGCGCCCTCAATGTAAAATGCGGAAAAAACAATGTAAACGTATGTGCTATATTTAAAATAGGCGTTGTTTCCTGAATAAACAATAATAAGTTAATAAACATTAGGGGGATACATACAAAGAACAAAACCGGCGAGAGAGTTTTGAGTATGCAAAAACAAAAAACAGGTTCTCGCCGTAACACTTCAAAGAAGTGTCGGTATAAAGTTACAAATTGGTCTGAATATAATCGTTCTTTGATAAAAAGGGGTAAGCCGGAAAATTGGCTAAACGCAGAAGTATTAGATCGATGGTATTATGAAGGCCATCAAAATAAAGGAGGTCAGATAGAGTTTTCAGATTATTGCATAGAAATATGCTTAACAATAAAACTCGTTTATGGCTTGGGTTATAGACAAACACAAGGCTATATAGAATCCCATTTTTTGGATCGAGGAATTGATCTCAAGGTACCCAGCTATTCTCTATTGTGCAAACGAAGTGGAAAGATAACAGTAGAATTAAATCCCAACTCAGGTGATAAAGTTAAGTTAAGGCTAGCGGGAGATAGCACAGGATTGAAAGTTTTTGGTGAAGGAGAGTGGAAGGTTCGTAAGCATGGCTGGGGCAAACACAGGACATGGCAAAAACTTCATTTAGTGGTTGAAACTGAAGATAAATATATTCATGGAGTAGAACTCACAACAAATGCTATAGATGATGCCGCCGTTGTAGATTCGTTGCTAGATCAGGTAAAAGGAACAATAAAAGTGTTTGCAGGAGATGGAGCTTACGATAAGATGAAGGTTTATGAAAGCTTACAAGACAGAAAAATAAAACCAGTAATTCCACCCAGAAAAGGTGCAAGAATAAAATTTCACGGAAACAGCAGAACACGAAGGCACCAAAGAGATGAAAATATATGGGAAATTCGAATAGTTGGAAGAAAAAACTGGAAAGTCCGCTCAAAATATCATAAAAGAAGTATAGCGGAGACAACCATGTTTCGATATAAAATAATCATAGGGCCAAACTTAAAATCACGCATCTTTGACAAGCAAAAAACAGAAACAAAAATCGGATGTAAAATCCTGAACAAATTCACTGAAATTGGGATGCCTATTTCAGTTAAAATAAAAACTTGAAAAATTATTCAGGAAACACCACCCATCAGGCTTGTGATTTTTATCATCTTTACGAGCAGGATATAGCTATTGCACATTCACTTCACATCCCAAATTTTCGCTTTTCCATTTCCTGGAGCAGGGTTCTTCCAGAGGGTACCGGAAAAATAAATCAAAAGGGGCTTGACTTTTATTGCAGGTTAACCGACACCTTACTGAAAAATAATATTGAAACCTGGATAACATTATATCATTGGGACTTGCCCTT
>JACCDP011286841.1_pt1 | contig 27121 bp, 5 predicted proteins | sample 7445841 | NCBI WGS metagenome assembly JACCDP01 (sample SAMN15323441, study PRJNA562643) | freshwater metagenome | isolation source: river surface water | place: USA:Blue River Watershed | collected 2017-08-17 | reverse complement strand
GGTATAATCGGCAGAGATGGCCCGGTAGCTCAATGGATAGAGCATCAGTCTTCGGAACTGAGTGTTGGGGGTTCGATTCCCTCCCGGGTCGCCACTTTGCACCTGTTAGCATACGTTGCTAACAGGTTTGTTGTATGCGGTATACTGGGGGCACATACGCTGGATTGATGGAAAATGCCCCCATGACATCTGCGCATTCTACGCCCCCGCGCTGGCCTGTTGGCATGCGTGCCACGGTCGCACTCGCGTTCGATGTCGACGGACCGAGTGGCGACGCGATGCTCGACGACTCACTGCCACACAACCTGCGCTACTTTGGCGAGGGAAGCTACGGTCCATACCGAGCCGTACCACGCCTGCTCGATCTGCTGCAACAATATGCGCTGCCCTGCACCTTTTTTGTGCCGACATGGGTGGTCACCCACTGGCCAGACATCTGCGAGCGCATGGTGCGCGATGGGCACGAAATCGCCTATCACGGCCACCGGCACGAGGTGTTTTTTGACCTCACACTCGACCAACAACAGCAGATCATGGAAACATCGCGCGACATCTTCCAACGCAGACTCGGTATCACGCCCTGCGGCTTTCGCACTCCCTCAGGTGACTGGAGTCGCGACACTGCCGTATTACTGCGCCGTTTTGGTCTGTTGTACTCGAGTTCTATGCGTGGCGATGATCGCCCATACTTCCACCCCGATGTCGATGATGGCCACGGCCTCGTCGAATTGCCGGCACGCTGGGATATCGACGATTATACGGCACTCGCACTATTCGAGCATCCAGCATTCCCGCACGGACATGACCGCATCCCCGCATACCAGAGCGTGCTCGACAACTGGAGTGCCGAGTTCAACGGGTATTACCGTGACGGGCTGCTGTGGAGCACGATTCTCCACCCCAAAGTCAGCGCCAAACCAGGACGACTACGCATCCTCGAAGGGCTCTTTCAGCAAATCCGCCAGCATCCCGATGTCTGGGTGGCCACTGGCAGCGAAGTCGCCAACTGGTGGGTTTCGCAGTATCGTACGGGAGGTCGCTAATGCATCCGTGGCCCATGCAAGCCCGCTGTGCTGTCGCCATTCAAATCCTGTGTAACGATGGTGTGGATGCGATTGCCGTGGCTCCCGATTTACCACAACGGAGCAAAAGTTTTTCGGTGTGGCAGTATGGTGCCTTGCGCGGCGTAGACCGGCTGTTGCACACACTCGACACGTGGCAGATCACGAGTACCTGGTTTGTGCCTGGCAGCATTGCGCCCCAGCATCGCAGTTTGTTGCAGACACTCACCGCCCAACAGCACGAAGTCGCAGCCCTCGGTTGGGAGTACGAGTCTTTCGACCAGCTCGACAGCACCCAGCAACACGCCATTCTCAACCAGAGTCGTACGCTCCTCAGCGAAACAAGTGCCCAAACCGTCAGCGGCTTCCGCTTGCCACGTGGGCTATGGCCACGTCATTTCGATCAGGTGCTCATCCGTAGCGGCTACACATATTCGGCCACACTCAATGGCGATGATAGGCCATACATGCACACGAGTGGTCTCGTAGAAATACCGGTACATGTGGAGCTCGATGATCGCCCCTATTTCCAGTTCAATTTCACACCAGCCTTTCCGCGTGGGCATAGTCGCCTACCCAGCTACAATGGTGTCTTGCACAACTGGCTGTGGGAGTTCGATGCCTACTACCGCTTTGGGGGATGCTATGTGCTCCAACTGCATCCAGAATGGATTGGGACGCCGGGACGCATTCACCTCGTCCACGATGTGTTGCGCCACATCACCCAGCATCCCGATGTATGGGTGGCCACCAGCCGCGAGATTGCACAGTGGCATGCCCTACATGCCACGCCCTTACCCGCTACGCATCCACTCCATGTCTACGAGGCCTATCGGCGCGAGCGTGGTCTGCCATGAACGACGCCACATACACCCACACCATGGCCACACACGCGGTCAACACAGCAGCAGACACATACGATGCAGCCACACTCCACAAAGCCAAACTACATCTGCTCGACACACTCGAAGTCATGCTCGCAGGCAGTCTCGCCCCCGAAACCACGCGCAGCACTCGGCATCAGCGCAGACCATGGCGGTCAATCATACCTGTGTGGCGATACGGCCAAGTGTGACAGTCGTACCGCAGCCCTCATCAATGGTGTGGCCGCCCATGCCTACGAACTCGACGATAGCGGCGGCTGTGATCATTCTGGGGCAGTCGTTGTACCCGCCTTGCTGGCATACGCAGATGGCATGTCGTCACCAGTGCGGGGTGGTTGGTGGTTGCATGCCATGATCCAAGGCTACGAAGTTGGACGGCGTGTGCTTGAAGCCTGTGGCGGTTACGAGCCCCACAATGGGGTCGGCTGGCACTCAACCGGCACCTGTGGTGCATTTGGGGCAACGACAGCCACCACCGTACTCATGCACGGCGATAGCGTGCAGATGGGGCATTGCCCCCTTTCACGTGACATCCATGTTTCGCCAATGACAAGCATAACCAGTATGTGTTTTGCCGCCGTAGGCAAACTCTCAAAGAATGGATCAGTGACGTCTTCGGAATACTGTCCTCTACGAGCAAATGCATTGGCATACATGATATTCTTCTGAGGATGCCCCTGCGCCTGCTCACATACGACTCGCACTTGTTCAAAGGCATACATGCGACCAGACACCGCTGCGACGATATTTTGAAACAATCGGCATTCTGGGACTGCTATTGTGATCATCTGTCAATGCTGGCACTGTCAACACGCGTATTTGCGCATCCTGCAAGTTCACCTGATGGTGCGTAGCAACAAATAATGTCATTTGTGCAAAGACAGACTACAGTGACGTATAAATGGTGGCAATTGGGGGCGCTACATGTGAGCGGTTTTCTAATACGATACACACATGCACGTGCGCATACCGCGAAGACAACCACAAACGAATACCGTGTGATGCATCGCTATGCATACCACTTCACCAGTCAACACAATACATTTCTGTGGTTACTGGAGCGCGTGTTCGATAGTGTGCAAGATATCATCATGACCAAACAGTTGTGTCTTAGCAAGTTGCCCCATGACTCTTTCTTCAAGCCGTACGATTGCAGTAAGTGTTGCCAATTATTGTCCGAAAACAACGATGCAAATCGTTGCAACCATAGTACAGGTATGCCACGGGCATCAATCAACTATTTCATTTCAATAATTTAACACAGAAGCATCAAAATAAAACCATACTTTAACCACTGCCTCAAACACGAGCCGTGAGGCATAATTTTTACGTTCTGGTCGTGTCATAAACCAATCGTCAAAATTTGCACGGGAGAGCAGAATCTGATAATCATGCTTAAGTATATGCCAAATATCAACCGCATAGCTATTTTGTTGTGTAGGCGCAACAACGCCAATCGCATCACAGAATTGATGACAGCTTGATCTAAGCCTATATCGTCATACGTCATGTGATTTCCTGACTATTGTCGATAACAATATTCGTCATGTAAAACAACATCATATTATCAACTCTATCTCTTCAATTGCGTGTATTTTCTCGTTATTGTTGCACGAAAAAAACACCTGCACCTCGTGATAGGATGCAAGTACGCATCCCGTTTCCCAACATTCAAGATAGAGAGTACCCGTATGACCCGTTTAACTCGTTTCTATCTCATATCGATTTTCGTGATGTTGTTAGCAAGCGTTGGGGTCAGCCTACTTAACCATATCGTATCGCTTCCCGAACACACAACAGTCGCAGCTGCCTGGCAGCGCATGGCGTTGAGTGGTAGCTATACATTTGAAACAGAAATTGATCAAGTCAACACACTTGAACCACGGTTGAGCAATGTCGGGGTCTCGGCACGCCGAAAACACTACAAGATCTACGGTTCTATCAACGAGAGTGACCAATCTAGCACCGTGCGGATAGAAGACCTCGAACAGACCACTGCCGCATATGAAATTCGCCAAACACAGGGGCAGGTATATGTGCGTCGTGCTGGCCAAACATGGCAAAAAATTGGCGCATCGAATTTCGCTGACAATGCCACCATGCGCACTGCGTCATTTTTGCTTGGTGTCGTCGAAACAACCTCGCCACAAACAAATCACTATGAAGTCACTTTCAGTGGAGCGCAATACCTCAACGGGCTTCAACAGTTTGCACAGCAACAGCAAAACACCACACGCCAATCAGCACAATCCACGATTGTCCAACACGTTGCTGAGCAACAACAGATGCAACAGGCCACGGGCACTGGCACCATCACCCTCACCCCTGATGGACTCCCGGACAGTATGCGGCTGACCATATCACTGCCGGCAATCGGCAATGATGTCGCCAAAACACTCACCATATACAGCACATTCCAAGACTATGCGCGTGATGGTCTGGCACTGAAAACACTCACCAATCAACCCATCAATATGCTAGCTCAGTACTTGAATATCGACATGCGTGATGTGTTGTTTGTGGTCTATGGCATCGGCGCGCTATGGGTGTTGGTTGCATTGATCTGGACCATCTACAGCATGGGTATCCACCTGCGTATTCCGCTGGCATTGTTGACAGTCAGCATGCTCATCTTCCAGCCATACAGCACCCTGCCACGCACTCAAGCAGCCCAAAACCCTGCCGTACCTGAAATTAGTCAATCCAACACAGAAAACAATGATCCTATTCTGGTAGATCTGCCTACAGATTATCAATTCGACCCCACAGTATCACCGCTTGACGCAGCGGCATTGCAGCCCGGTAGTTCATTCCAATCACCGCTCGCGCAGTCTTTCGACAGTCTCGGGTTGCAGCGTAGTGTCCGGAGCAGTGTCAGCACAGACACCGATGGTGACGGTCTCACCAATGACCAAGAGCAACTCCTCGGCAGCAATATCAACCTCAAAGACTCTGACAGCGATGGGCTGAGCGATTTCGAAGAACACAACATTGGTACCAATCTGCTGTCAACAGACAGCGATTATGATCAACTGTCTGACTTCATTGAAGTGACCGTGCCATCAAGATATGGCTCCATATCACTCTACACGAACCCACTCAAAAGTGACACCAACGGTGATGGGATACCTGACCTCATCGAATGCCCAGAGCATGCAATCACTCCCATTCAAGCGTGTGCTGATAACGATGGTGATGGGCAACCTAACTTCTTGGATTTCGACAACGACAACGATGGTGTACCAGATCACATTGACGAAAATATCATTGGTAGTCGCGGGAGTATCAGTCAGCCACTTTCACGCAGTAATCCGTTTTCGTATCAACTCACTTTGCACAAAGATACCGGGGTTCGGAAATACGTGGAAGTCAACATGCAGTTTCGGTTGGCCGATGCAGCGTACATGTACAGCCATCAGGCAATTTATGACTGGCCCAATAACGACACTTCAGGGCAAGTCCAACGCACCAACAACACGACATTCAAAGATTTGCCGAACTCAGCGGGACTCAACGACAATTTTGCTCGTGGTGACCTCTCCCTCAATGGCACCGTCATGGTCGAGGTGCCGATTACAGGCGGAGACTGGGGCAACCTCCCCGTCACAGAACAGTGTAAAGCAAATCCAGCAACAGCTACCTGTGCGCAAGGGGATACGCTCCCAGCATGGCTAGACACTGCGGTACTCAGCACATACGGCATCAGTGCGAATTATGCCAGCAAACGTGATGGCAGTGTCGATAAAGACATCATCCAAATCACGACACCGGTATACCCTATCTACGACACTTCCAACACATTAGTTGCCTACAAGAGCAAGATCATCTACCAGGTGAATAAGCCCACGATTGTTCCCGGGACCAATACAATTGAACCTGTGTGGACGATTAGTGGCATCATCAGCACCTGCCCAGACAACACCAACACCTGTGCTGCAAAGACACGCGTTGACAAGATTACTGCATTGCATTCGTACCACCCCGACTGGATTTTGACCGGCATGACTGCCACCGAGCATATCGAAACCACGTTAGCGTATGTTGTCGAAGATGCCACCAAAAAGAGTGTCAGTGAACCAAATGTACGACGCAAAGCCATCATACGTGTACACCAGTTCCTGGAAGGGGCCTTCATCGACACCCATTCATTGAGCATTGATAGCACAATACCAGCCCAGTCAATTGTCAAGCTATTGAACAACACGAGCTCTACAGCAGCGCTCGCCAAAATATATGGCATTGAAACTGATGCATTTCGTGTGTACACGAACAAATACTACACACAGCCTGACATCACCATGGCGACCGTCAACCAAGAAAACCACCTCACAAACCTTGTGGGGGGGAACAAAAAATTCAGTACATACGCGGCAGGATGTGTCGCACAACCGATGGCCATTTCGTGTACACCAGCCATGATTACACTCACCGAATCTCGAACACGAAGTGCGCAATTTACCGACACAAAGTCGGCGTCCGGTGCTCTTTCGTTGGCAAACAGCGATGTCACCGTTGATCGTTCGATGATCGGCGAGATTTACACACCAGTGTACAACACACAAAATCCCACTGAAATAGCCTGGGATGGCATTGGACTCGAGGCCTACGACGCTGAAGTTGATCTAATTCGACCCTATATCACCCCAAAAGATACTGTCAGTATTGATAATATTCCCAGCGATCTTTGGGGCGTATTACGCATGCAAACGTTCGTATCAAGTATCGGTAATTTTTTGACAACTACAAGTAGTACAGTTGCCGAAATCAAAGACATGCGTACATTTCAGACTCTTCCAAATGATTCATGGCAAAGTCAGATCACGCAGTTCATCACGGCCAACAGCGCATACTACATCAAGCTCGCACAAATCATGACAAAGGGCATATTTGCCGATGTATCACAAGAAACAATATACAGTCAAATTATCAAAGATGCCCTGAACGCACCAAAGCAGCTGTATGGGTCGAATGTACTTATCAACATTGGAACCATTGCGTGGAGCGGCCGGTCAATTATCCCTGAAATGCAGTATCCAGGTTTGCAACTCATCAACCAGATGAACACGGGAGTAAGTTCTACACAGAGTACGGCGGATGAATACAAACGTGTGCTAAAAGGTGTGATACGTTTAGGTCTCAGTATTACAACAATCAAAGATTGGTATCAAGAAAGAAAGATCTACAATCTCGCCGTCAAATCAAACATTGCTGGATTTGCAGAAGCCGTTAGTACCGCACGCAAATGGGCATACTCAAAAAAATTCAACCCCAGTGGAGTATTGGGGGCAGGATTCGATGAGATGCTTTCAATTGCACTTAAGCAAAGTGCAGACAAAGGGCTCATGACTGAACGTGCTTTTGACGATGCCAATAAAATTATTTCTAACGCAAAGGGAGCAAAAGCTGCTACGGCGGCAACCGATCTTGTTGGTGGTGTATCAAAAATTGCCAAAGCCGTTGCGAAACTCAAGTCAGCGGTACGCGTACTCGGCAAAGCCGGAGATGTTCTTGCTGTGGGATTAGTCATATACGAGGGGATAAACAATATCTCTGATGCCAAATATAATTTCCAAGTGGGCAATGCAGTTGGCGACATGATTGGTGATCTTGCAGCAACGGTTTTTTTGATTGCCTTGAGCTCTAGCGGGATAGGTGCTGTGATTGCGGCAGTCATCGGTGCACTTGATTTCGGAATTAGTGAACTATGTGATGCCTATGTCAGCAAAAAAGACCAACGAGAAACAGGGTACAAACTGCTGTGTGGTGGCTTTACTGGTCTATTAAGTAATCTTTTTAATCCATATAGCACGTACCCCATTGTCGATATTTCTGATGAGTATTCACGCAGTTATTCGGTAACAGAATCAAGCGGAATGCTGGTCGATGTCACACAGGGATATAGTGTGGGCAACTCATTTCAAACGTCATTGCAGTTGACCGATTATGTCGAAAAAATGCCGTTTCCTGCTGATTGGAAATCAGCAATGTTCTTCTGGCAATGGCTCAACGCCGATGTCGAAGACACCTCCGTTGCATATGAGTTATCCCCTCAAAAAAACGATATATCGTATACCATCGGTGAAGGTACTCAACGAGCACAATGGAAATCGACCAACGAAAAACCTGATTTCAGCTATAAAAAAATAGCGCGGGTTAACAGTACCAGTGAATTCAAGGCTGCCGGTATCAACCAAAAAATGAGTGACCTCTACCTTACACAGGCATTCGTCACCCCCCAACAGACCTGCTTCGGTATATTTTTCTTCTATGTTCCTCTCGCAGTATGTTATATGGACACGTTTGATGATATCCAATACACAAACATTAGCGAAGATGACCCAACATATTTTGACATCTTCCCACAGACGTTTACAGAATTCATGACGTTCAGCAGAACCAGTAGTCAATTCAGATTTGCCTGGAACACCTCCACCACCGCGTCGTTCCCAGCGTTGGTTGATGCAGACAACGATGGACTCACCGCACTCGTAGAAGCGAGACTCGGCACTGACGATTCCAAATGGGATACGGATAGCGATGGAATTGTCGACAGTAGCGAAAACGATCTTGGCAGCAACCCCTTGTTAGTCGATGCCGATTTAGACGGTCTAACAGATCCCGAGGAATTCCGCTATGGTACCAACCCCAACGCCGTCGATAGTGATGGTGATGGACTCACCGATGGCGAAGAAATCGTCCGCGTCAAGGACGGTCAACGCGTGGGTGGTTGGGAAGTATACTACGCGTTGGGGAAATTCACATGGGTAGGCTCAGATCCACTCAGTGGCGATGGCGACAGTGATGGCATCATTGACTCGCGTGAACGCACTCTGGGGTGGAGCCCAACGGCGTACAACAACGATCAAGTGCTTTCTATTGCCTCAACTACCAGCGAGGCGTATGTCCCTGCGCACAATTATCCGTTTGGCGATGATACAGCTATGCCTACAGTCAATGCCGGAGCTACACGTGTGGTTGATACTGCGCCAGTATGTACATTAACCGGTTGTACACTTGGGATGCCCCCCACACAAGTCTTACAGGCCAACCAAGTGACACTCACAAACATTCCCTACCAATACCTCTCCGAATTTACATTCGGCTTTTGGATCAAACCAGCGTACGTGAATAGGAATCTTGATATTGTCATTGCCAATGGTGCCATAAACATACGCCTCAATATGTGGAATCTTGTTTTGGAGGTCAATGGGGTATCTACCGGTCTCCTTTTTCCTTCACCGAAGTGGAATTATCTCAGCATTACACGCAATGGTCGTATCCTCAATATCGAGATCATTGCAGGTGAATCGTCTGACAACCAATACGTTCAAAAGAGCATTGTATTGACAGACAATCTCCTCAATACTTTGGATGCATTCCGTTCTGTATCAAGTGCAACTATTACCTCATCAAACATGCGTATCGACGATATTCGTTGGTTCCGCAAGGCCCTCACTACTGCAGAAACACGGCAGTTGTTGCATGGCACGCTCGACCTCACCAATGACAATATGGTGGCACCAGGCAATAATCTGCTCGTTACGACCAATGTCAAAAACAACTTACTTGGGCGCACCATTCACGCCAATACCGAATTGCGCATACCCGGGTATGGTGCATCCATGGGGGACACCACAGACACGGAATCGGTACAGCTCGCTCCAAATGCAGCGAATGTCGCCTATCAGACAGCTCACATACCCGGGAATCGGACGATTGTGAATGGCACAACCACATTTGTGGCGGGGTGTGCATACCCCACCGCGCTCCTCTGTGTACCATTCGACACAGCGACAACGGTTGGGAACACATTAACATTCAAGGACTGGTCTGCCCATAACCACACCATTGCAACGAGCATTGATGCAGGGCCACAACAGCGCACCAACACCTACTGGGAGTTCAATAACAACAAACAGAATCTGCAACTGAGATTGCCCAACGATGTCGTGATGCCGTTGCTTCAGGACAATTTCACCATTTCACTCTGGGTGAATCCACGTAATCAACAAGTCACCCAGCGCCCACTAGTACACCCAGTAGCAGCGCTCAACAACGATTACCCCACGATGACCGTAGGTGGTATAACACTCACAGCCACGACCACAATACCACTGAACACATGGACACATCTGACGTTTCGACTCGTCAATCGCACCATGCAGATTTTTATCGATGGCGTGCTCAACGCCAGCAGCACCAAAGCCGTACCGGTCAGCGGTGCCACTGGAACATATGCCATTGGTAGCAATCTTAATGGAGTCGCTGCCCAAAGTTGGCTGGCCAACCTCGAAATATATGGATCAGCACTTGACAGCAAACGTATCCTCGCCATTGCCAATCATTGTACGGATGATGCATTGATAGCATGTTACCCATTCAATGAAACCTCTGGAATGAGCAAACTTGCCAATATCGTGTCTCAGGGCTATATCCAGAATGATCCGTTGAACTGTGATAGCATCACTTGTATGTCTTCTACATCTCAAGCAGTCAGAATCAGTCATGCATACTTCCCACGTGGTACTGCAGCACACCTCCTACAACATGAATTCACGGTCATGGCGGCATTTACACTGAATTCCCCCATGGGAGATTCCTTTATTCTCGCATCGCCTTCTGCGGGTGATCAAGTCAAGATTTTTGTCAGCCACGGTACCAACATACCGACATTTCGTATAAAAGATACGGTGCTTACTATGCCAAATACCACCTTGGCAGTGGGAACACCCTATATGCTAACAGCGCGATACATATCCAACAGTACCGGCACCAACACAATGGTGCTGTCGTTGAGTCGTGTATCGGGAAGTACTATCCTTACAACACACACCAATGCTACAACAGTTGCAGATCTCACAAACATTGCAGACCCCCTCAGACTAGGGAATGATTTGGGGACTATTTTTGATGATGTACGGGTTTATCACGATGCTGTGGATGATGCGCATATTGACAACATGGCCCAAATCCTGTTGCGCCAACAGGTGAATCGCTTCGCAAATTCATCACCACAGACACATAACGTCAACATCGAAGCTGAAACACAGGGGCAAGTCATCAACACATTCGATACCGCCAAACCATGCAACTACGCTGACCCTACAGCCTTGCTTTGTGCCAGCTTTAACGACTACGAAACCATCCAAACAGATGCACGGTCATCCGCCGTTGCAGAGCAATCATCGGAGTCGTCGGGAGGAAAGGCAAGTCGAAGTATCGACCGCAACGACAACAGCTATTCGTTTCAAAATTGGCAGAGCGGGTCGATCAATCACACCTCGAACATCGGCGGTTATCAATGGTGGCAAATGGACATGAATGGGTATCGTGAAATTGCTTCCGTTGAGATTGACAACCGTGTTGATTGCTGTTCGACCCGCTTGAATAATGCTCGACTGTTGCTCAGTGACTCTTCGTTTGGAACTGGTCAGGTCGGCAACCCTGCAGATGTAACTGCAAAGTTCAACAAAAATATTATTTGTAATAGTGATATTTGGAATTGTGCAATAAGTGCATCGGCAAATCACACGGTGAAGGTCTGGCCACCCGTCACTGCACGCTATCTGCGTATTCAACAAACCACGACCGAGCCGCTCCATGTTGCTGAAGTCCGCGCCTATGGGCGTATTCTTCCTTGTTATGCTACGGGAGCACAATCCCAAAACCCAAACGACACATGCCCGATAATGGGCAATCAAGGTATGCAGTTTGATGGGTCGAAATATTTACGCTTAAACAACGTTATCTCCGAAAAATTCACCGGGACGCAAACCTTCACCATCATGACGTGGGTCAAAGTGGCTCCTGGCTACACCGGTAACAGTAGTATCGGCATACCCATCATTCGTGATGTTGATACGGTAAGTGCAAACAAAACGATGCGCTTTGGATTCAAGGGAACCAATAATTCACAGCTGTGTTACAGCACTGGTACATCAGAAATCTGTGGTAGTACTGTCATTAGTAGTGGATGGAACCATGTGGCACTCGTTCGTAGTAGCACGGCAACATCTCTCTACCTCAATGGAAAATTGTTAACATCCGGAGCCAACTACGTACTGAGTGAAGCCACGAATCTGTATATCGGGGCAGGATTAAAGGGTACACTCAATAATCTACAAATTTATAGTCAGGCCCTCAGTCAAGAAAGCATCAACAATACAATGCATTTAAATGCACCTGTAATCGATTTTACCTTCGACGAATCTGCCATGAGCACGATATTTACCAATACCGACAATACCATCAAATTGATGTCGGTGTGTAAAGACAACTCATGCCCTATTGCGGGTCAGTCTGGCAAGTTCCTGCGCAGCGTTTACTTTAATGGTAAGAACAGCCTCTATGGCATCATTACAAATCTAACAAGCTCCCTCGAAACAGCACAGCATTACTCTGTCGGTGTCTGGGTAAAGCCCAAACGTTGGGGAGGGTCAATCCTCGGTCAAATGGGAGCAATCAATACCCCGTTTGATATCGAACTGAATCCCGATGGCACGATTGATTTTGCAGTAGTAAATGCCATTGCTGATAATAGCAATAAGGCCACACATCACACAGACGTAAAGCTCCCACTCAACGAGTGGTCGTATGTAGGATTTAGTGTTAATCAGGGCGTTCCCACCTTCTATGTCAATACTCCACAACAGGCATATACTGGCACTGCGTTTTCTTACAGAAACACAGGACCCATATCTCAATTCTTAGTAGGCAAAGGCTTTGTCGGCAATATCGATAATCTGACGATCGACGCCTTTGGTGGTTTCACCTTGGAACGACCACGGGCTGCACTGGCATATTCGTTCTCGGATGTGCTCCGTGCGAGTGCAACGACGACTCCCACCATCACCGCGTTTGTCCCACAAACCCAAAGCCTAGGCCACACCAGCGTGCACACCCCCATGCAATACCTTGCCACGTGTACTGGCACCCCGTTCCAATGCCCCAACAATGCTGAAATGGGCTACATTGGTAACGCCGTCACCTTCAACGGCACCACCGATGGCTTGGTCGTCAAGAATGCCTTCGCAGTGAATAGCAATGTGTTGTCTGCACCCAAATCAATCGAATTTTTTGTGCGACCCGAGCAATTTACGCAGACCAATCCAATCATCGTAGCCCAGGGTGACCCCAATAATCTCAGCACAACGGATTGGCGCATCACCATTGCCAACAAACGCATCAACGTGGTATCGGCTGGGCGTACGACGCTCGTCAGCACCACCGATCTGGCACTGGGGTGGAATCATATTGTTGTATCGTACGAAAACACCAACATGGTCATCTACAAAAACGGCTATCGCGATACTTCAATAAACACGACAAGTAATTATTTCACCGGCAGTGCCAATACCGATCTCATCATAGGTGCGAAATTCGCCGGCGCTATCGATGAGCTTTCCTTCACGAATGCCCCACTCCTCACGAGTGACATATTGCGCACAAGTATTATTCAATCGGCCTATACCTCGAGTGAAACCACCACCAATTTTACGGTGGATGCCGATGTGCCAAGTATTGCCCTCGTCCACAATCCGTATGTCTCTCGTTTACCACAGGTCTTCTTGGCCACAGCCAACGACTCAACCTCCACAGTTACCAAGCTGACATCCACGATTACTGCACCCGATGGAACCCAACGCATCACTACTAACGTCCCTGCGTGTGTTGATAGTCTGTCACTTGGAAATTACTGTCCCACATTTGCGGTCTCACAAGATACGAGTGTGAATGTCGAAGGGCAATATGCCGTTGCCATCACCGCCACGGATAGTGTCGGCAATCAAGCCAGCAAAAGTAGCATCATCACGGTGGACACCACCCCTCCAACGGCAGTCCTTTCCCGTGACACCAGCGTCTACAGCACGACACAAGAGTTTTACCCGGTCATTCATGTTAAAGGCAGCATCACCGATCCTGTCATTGGCAATACCTCACCCGCAGTGTCTGGCAGTGGCGTAAAGTCGCTGGAATTGTATGTCCAGGACATTGGTGGACGCAGTGGAATCACCGAGATTGTCGCTGCTACAGTCAATGGTAGTGCCTGGACGGCAGACCTCAAACTGCGCTACCAGAAGGCTAGCGGACTCTATCATCTCTATGCGCGGACCACTGATACCGTGGGCAACGTTAGTCCGTTCTTTCGACTGACGGACAGTACCCCCATTCAGGTCGATAATATTGCACCAAACGATACCACCGATCTCGAATCCCCCACCCTGAAAGCTCCAGTTGTCGGTAAAACGGAGATTCGTGGTATCGTGTCCGATCGTTCGGATAGTCGACCCGCACTCCAAACCGCTATCACAGTGCGCCTTGATTTCGAGACGGACGTAGCCTCAAGCATATTCGTCAATCGTGCCGACTATCCTGCTCGCATTACCTGTACCACATGTCCAAACATTGTCAACGACACGAGCATCACCAGCCGAGTTGCGCAATTCAACATCGGTGCCATCAAAAATCAGACGCTCAACATTCGCAATGTGAATATGCTCTTCCAGCATAATTTCAGCATGGTAATGCGTGTCAAAATCGCAAGCAGCGGTACCATCGTATCAGTCGGTACGAGTAGTACCCCCCGCTTGCGCATCCAAGCCGAAGCATCAGGAAGTGCCTTTGCCCTCAAGGTCACCAATGGAATCAACATCCTACGCAATACCAAAAGTTTGTTGCGGCCCAACACGTGGTACACGGTCATCTACTCCGAATCCAAAGGCATTATGTCGCTGTCACACGGCGAAACTCTTGACGCCCTCAATACTGTGACACTCCCCATCAATTCACCAATCACCACGACGGCAGACACCGCCACGCTGGGTGCCATTACATCAAACACAGACACCCTTGAAGATTTCATAACGGGGTACATCGATGATGTAATCATTTTCAACACCGCCATCCCAACAAACAGTCTCAAGACACTCAATGAAACTATTGCTGGCAGTGGTGTAAATTGGCATGCGGTACGCTTTAACACGCAACCCAGCATTATCACCGAGGGCGACACCATCTCGACTAAATTGGCAGCATTTTATCCCATCAACCAAGCCAGTTACCCATTGATCAATGTAATCAATGGAAAGCGCACCTCGGTGTGTGCTACTATTCCGCCTCAACAAGCACACCTCTGCCCTGATTTCATTTCCGGGTTCACGAGTAATGCCCTGGTCCTGCAAACACCCAGCGACGGCGGGTACTTGGATTATCCCCTGCACGCCAACACCGATCATTCAGCGACCTTTGCCTTCCGAACATTCGTTTCCAAACGCAGCACCACCGGCAACATTATTTCGTTGGAGAGTACTGCACCCAACACCAATTCATCAGCCTGGCAAGTGGTCTACGATGCCGAGAAACAGCAATTCATCGCCATCGTCACTGCCCAAGATGCGAGCCAGCAATTTGCAATACATGATGTTCAGGCGAGTGATGCCGGAGATTGGTACACGCTGGCAGTATCATTGGAGCCCAACACCGTTGACCCCACCAAAACCGACTTTACCTGGTATATTGATGGACGGCCACATCGTCTGACACGCACTGCACTGGTCGACATGAACCGTACAACCATTCACATTGGTAGTGACACGGCAGCCATTATCGACATCACTAGCCCAATAGCCGCCACAAACACCTATATTGACGACATTGCCTACTTCCACACGCCGCTGACCCGCGCAGAAATGGTGTACTTCAGTGTGGGTATGCAACCCGTCTTCCAAGAGGATTTCTTCGAATCTAGCTATATCGACAAACAAATCGCGAATCCCCAGTCTCCCTATACACTCCCCGTGCAGTACAACACGGGCTCCACCATCAACACGGCACCAGGCCTTGCTGGCTCATATAGTATTGCCCTGACCGAAAACGACACGCTGAGTATCGTCGACAAACGTGGGTTGACCTTCAGCGCTGCCACAGAACCGTGGGGTTTGTCGGTTTGGGTGGATAGCACGGATCAAAACGGGAGCATTATCACCGGTCAAGCACAAGATTACCGTTATGCCCTCACCATCGAAGCCGGCAAACTGGTCTTTTCCATGGCTGGAGCACGATTAGATGGTCCCACTGCACCAAGTAGCCCATACCATGTGGTAATTACCAGTGATGGGGCAAACATCAGTATGTATGTTAACGGCGCTCGTGTCGCAAATAGGAGCGTAGGGACAATAGCACTCCCACAAATCCCGATGCGTGCAATGCCAACATTCGCTGTTCAGTTTCCTCCATACGTAACCGCTAGCGCAGCATTCGACGATAACCCTACTACTTGTTCGCTCATTGATCCTTCATCATTCGGATATATATACCTGGAATTGCCCCCTGATGTCCTGATTGATGACGTCGAAATCGTCAAGTGTGACGTCAAGGAATTCAACGTCAACATGATGGATATGAACAATTTGCGCATATACCAGATCACAAACGGCAATTTCTCTATCACTACCAAAAATACTGCTGATAAGAAGATTGTTGTTCCCATCAATGGTATGTTACAAACGTTTTATGTTCTGAACACTAAACCGTCAGGAGTAACCGGCTACAATGAAATTCGGGCGCTGACATATCCCAAGGTCGTGATAGGTTCGGCATTCACAGGTGCACTCGACAGCATACAGGTGTTCCGCCGTTCATTGAATGCCGGCGATATTGGACAACTGTATGCCCAAGGGTGGCAAGCGACCACGCGTACAGTTACCACTGACGGATATACGTGGAGCACAAACCTCCCTGACAACATCGAAGCAACCGTCGATATGTTTACCACAGCAACAGACAATGCTGGCAATATACGCACAACAGGCGACGAAAATGCCCTGTGGGGTGGTGAAATCGACACCTATGCGCCACGTGTCACCCAGCAATTCGTGCCCGCTGCGATGACTGGTACGTACACCTATACCATACGCATCGATGACCAGAATTTGGATCTCGCTAGCATCCAAACACCCTGTGGTGAGCATCTGCGCTACACGCTGTCGGCGCCTGAATCCATCCTCAACTACACGTACAACCAAATCTATGCCGGCGCCGTTCGCAAACGCACCCATTTTGAAGGCACCTGTCAGCTCTCCACCACCCCCACACTCACCACACTCACCGAAACACCACTCGATCATACCCGTGTGGCTGTCAATGGGAAACGCATGCAGTATGTTGGTGGTGTCAATGAGGTGTTTGTCTACGACAGTTTCAATGCTATCCAGCCCATCGTCTCGCGGGTTCCCGTGGCAGGCACGGTCACTCACCTCTTGACCAGCGCAGACCAAAACACACTCTTTGTGCTGAGCAAGGCACCCACGAGCACCACTACCACCCTCAGCATCTTTGACATCTCACTACAGCTATACGCACCTACATTGCTGAGCACGCTGAATGTTGTCCTCGCTAATACGACGTCAGTAGCCGCAGTAGCCTTGACCAATCATGATGCAAACCTGTTTGTGCTGACCACCGGTGCAAGCAATCAACTCATCCGCATCAGCGTCGGCAGTCGTAAGAATCCCACTACTGCCGAACGCTATACCAACAATGGTGGTGTTGATATCACCGCCATCGGGAATATTTTGAGTGTGGCTAATGGTGCGTATGGCATCAGCATCTACACCGTCTCAGAATTCGGCGAGTTACAGTTTGTCAGACGCTATGACACTCCTGGGTATGCAAATCGCATCTTCAGCGATAATCGAAGACTCTACATCCTCGATGACGAAGAGCCTATTGTAGACGGCGTGTTGCCACAATCCGTGAATCGCCTGCGCCTGCTCCCATTGGTCGTGGTCGACAGTGATGGGGTACCGGTGCTTGATGGCGATGGCTACCCATCCATTCAGTCACAACTCACCGAATCATTCGAATACTTCCATATCATCCCTAGCAACCAAGAATTTGAAGCACTCCGCATCAATGCAGTTCAAATGCACGGGGCCAATGAGGTGTTTTTGCTGAGCAGTGGCACGAATACCCAACGATTAAGTCTGCTTGACATCACTACATCCCCTCCAGCACTCCGGACTGAGACGTCGTTCTCGCGCACGGTGAATGATACCGTCACGACCATGCTCCCCATCGGCAACAACATCATCGGTCTCGGCATGCGTGACTCCACGTCTACTCTTTCACGCTTCACACTGGCAGACATCCAGGCATCTACACGCATTTGCGATCTGGTAGCCAACTGCACCACGCTCAGTGGCGTAGCCCCGTCGTCTGCAATGCAAGCTGACGATATCAAAGCGATCGATTTGATATCGTCAACGAGTCAACTCACATCATTGCCAGCCACGGTTACCTGGAATCCAATTACACGCACTGGCCGCTCAACCAATACATTGAATTGGAGTCGCACACTCACCATTACGGATCATGTAGATATCTTCAATATGCGTAAGGGATATACAACAACCCAAGCAGATTTCTTGGTGCGTGCAGATAGCACTGCCGGCATCAAATATATCACGCTCTTCATCGATGATACGGCAGTCGTCTCACACACGGTGACTGCCGTCAATTCGCTCGAGCACCGATTCACTGCCGTACCGCTACCTGTCGGTATGCATACCGTACGGGCGAGCATGACCGATATCAATGACCAGGTGACCAAGACAACTGCTCGCGAAATCGCCGTAGACCAGGCTCCACCGACCATCATCATACCCACAAGCATTAGTCGCAATGCCCTCATCAACGATTTCGCCGTGGTTCCAGTTACTATCACCGAGGATACTCGTCTCCTGACCAGTCAATTCCGGCTCAAAGCGGAAGCGCCTCCCCTCATCAGTGAGCTTACCCCCACCGCAACCGGGTATACAGGCGTCATCTACGTCCCCTATCGCGCATTTGAGGCAAAACAGATAACTATCCTCTCAACCGTAGTCGACATCGTCGGTAACACCGTCACAAACACGCACTCACTGGTCATCGATGTTGACCCACCCGTCATTGCGCAACCGGCCTTCCAAATAGTGGCTGGCAAGACGACGATCTCGTTGCCCAACAACAGCGTGATAACCCCATCTATCACCATCAATCCTATACTCGGCTGGTCGAGCATCATCGACCAATCATCGATCCAAGAGTTACAGGTGAAATACGCTATCGAAACGATTAACAGCACGACCACCTACACGCAAACGCTTCCAGTCAATGCACTCAAATCGAACCCCCTCACTGGTGTCGAAGCCAGTCGCATGACGGCCTCGATTTTGGCAGTCGATGTTCAGCAAAACGCGTCGCAAACTGTGGTCGGCAATCTATATTTCGATAGTCAACTCACACCCGACTACACCCCTATCGCACCTACAGAAGCGGTCTATCATGGCTGGATGGACCAGGGATGTGCCGTACTCGGCTCGTCCACCAACAACGACTACAACACTAGCACGCAGCAATTCGCCAGCACGTGGGATAGCTCATCTGTACGATTCAATTGGCAGGGTGCCAACTGGGACAACGATGGGGATCTGTTCATTTACATCGACAGTGTTGCGGGCGGCACCGTGGAAGCATTCCGCCCGATCAAGTACACACGGACCATTACTGATTATGTAGCCTCTGGTATTGATATTGTGACACTGCCCAGTGATTTTGCATCACGTAGCCAAGTATCGACATCCGCAAACATGTACCAGACGCTCAACACCAAACGCAACACGCTCATTCGTTCGCAACTCGCAACATCAACCGCAACGGTCCAAGGTGCAGATTATGTCATCTACATTCCCAGCACTGATCATGCCGAGTTATGGCAGTGGGATGCCAACTCTGCAAGTTGGCGCCAATCAGTGGCAATTCCAGACTACCGCTTCACGCAAGAAAACGGGAAGCTCCATACCGATGTGCGCATCAGCAAAACGGCGCTGGCGTATGCCAGTGGCACCCCCTTTGGCGTGATGGCATTCGCCACCACCGAAGAATACCTTCTCCCCTGGCGGACCTTCCCTGTGGCCAACCCGACCAACTATGCCATGGACGGCAAACGCATCCAGATTACCTCGCTCATCAACGGCTATGGCTGGAGCAATCTCAACGATGGAGTATGCCCCTCCAAGCGTGTCAAGACCCCTGATGGCACGCTCGTCACTGCTTCCATTGGCAGTACCCCAACCGGCATCAACACCAATGCAATTATTGATGGATTCGGGAACACCGATGCAGATGCCATCGCTAATGCTATCAAACAAAGTGCTGAGGTCTGTAATCTGCTGCCCAACGAAAACTGGTGTCGTTCGGTGGAGTACTTTCAACGCACTGGTACTGCGGGCACCGATCTCCTATCAGGCCTGATAATGGATGCAAATACCCAAAACACACCATACTTGGGCAATGATTCAGTGCTCACGTACACGTTCACCATTGCCAACAACCAACCGCAATCTACCAAACCGCTATACGCCATTGTCGAAACCTACGGTCCCGTGTGGTTGACCGCCGCAAATACCGCAAGTAATCTCCCGATTGCGATTATTGACGGGGGTATTTACGACTATCACACCGTCGTTGATTCTGATATTCGTGACTACCTCGTCCTCAAGATTGCCCCACTAGCAAGCAATAGCAGTCGTACAATTGAACTCCCCGCCATCATCGACAGCAACAAAGCCCAATCGAGCATCAGCGACTGGATTCAAACTGGCAGTGTGGCCAAGGTAGAAGTGCGGATTACCGACGAAATCCCCAACAACAACACAACCGGGCGCACTATTGAATGGCTCAACAACGCTGTCCGCATTGATGCATCAGCACCTACTAATGTTGTGCCAGACAATCATCCCACGGTTGGTTTTGGCCAGGTGACAATCACCGGAAGCATCAATGATGCCTCGCCAGTAATTGCTACTCAGATGCAATACACGAACAGCAGTACGGGGTCAGTCAAAAATGCCACCTGTACGATGACCACAGACACCCGCTGGCGTTGTATTGCCCAAGCATCCCCGGGCTCGGAGGTCTTCAGCTATCGCGTACGCGCCAGTGATGTTTACGGGCAACTCAACGCCTGGAGTCAATGGTATGTGGCATATACCGATAACAACAAACCCACCTTCGTCTTTGACACTGCCACCCAAGCCTACTTCTCGGGCAGGCCCTATGGAGGGAGCGACATCACCTTCAGTGGCAGTGTCTCTGACACATCAAGTCTTGCATCGATCATCGTCTGTGATTACAGCACCGATGACTGTGACACTGCACGCAACACCAATGCCGTTGCGTCCACGATATTCTTTACCGCCACCAATACTGATGCCACGTTTGTGGAAGATGAACACATGTGCAGTATGCTTCCCATCGAGGAGTACTATACCCTGCCCATCGTAATCAGTGGCGATCCACGATCACGTGTGTCCACCCTCACCGTGGAAGTATCGGCCGACCACCTGGCCGCTGCCGAACTCAACCTCAAGCTACGCTCACCCAACAACACCATCATCGATTTGATGCGGAATGCCCAAAATACCAGCACCAATCTGCGTGCGCTCTTTACAGACAGCACCAACACGGTGGCGGCAGATTTGACGGGCGTCTACTCAGACACCTTCGTCTTGGTCAATCCAGTGACACCATTGTCAACCCTTACCAACGAAAGCATCAATGGTACATGGAGTCTCCTCGCCTGTGATCGCTTCATGAATGGCAACTCTGGCAGAATCAACAGTGTGAAGCTCAACATCACCGCAACTACACCAGAAGCCAGTGCCAATGAATGGATGTACCAGGTCAACAATCAAACAGGGCTTGATTTCGTGCCACGTGACTTCCTCGTGCGAGCCCGCGACGACGCTGGCAACACGAGTGGGTCTCAAGTCAAACAGATTATCATCGATAATGTGGCACCTCAAGTCATCATCACGCAACAACAACACATCGTTTTGCCTAGCCCCAGCACGACACTCTTTACGGGGATAAGCACTGATGGTGGTCAGATCAGCACCATCAACGCCGTATTGTCAAAGTATGGTACCCGGCTCAATTCCTATGCAATTACCCCTAATTTGGTTACCGGGTTATCGTGCGCTAATACTCAGCAAGTTGGCTTGCAATGCCTTGATCGTCAGGTTGTGCACACCTATACCTGGGATTGGAATGTCGATACCAAAGACCTCACACCAGGTGACTACACCGTACAATTCCAGATCCAAGACAGCGCCGGCAATGTCTACACGACACAAGCATATGCCTTCATTATGCCCAATCGTTCAGCACCCACGGTGCACAATGTACAGAAGTATGCCGACGATGCTGATGCCAAAACCCAACTCTCGTATGTCATCGACACCGGTGCAGCCATAACCAATCTTCAGATTGGCGTTTCGTTGAACTTTAGTGATACCGTAGACATTTCTGGGAACGAATTCGGCTTTTATCACCCAACTCGGAGCGTCGACACACCAATCGATGGCACACGATTTGATAGTGGGACGGATATGCAGACCATGAGCGTAAAGGACCTGCACGTCTATCCTGATGGAGTCATCGCCCTCTCACACACGGGGGTTGTCACCACACGGTACGACAATAATACGGCACCCCTGGTACTAGCGGGACTCCCCACCAATATCCGCGCCATATCGCTGGCAGATTATGTTACCTCAGCGGATTTGCGCCTGCTCTCGCTCAGCACTGATGGGGTAGTCTACGAAAGCACCAGCATTACGACGACGATGCTGATTACCAATACCAACATCATTGATATTGCGGCCGGCAGAACGCATAATCTCGCGCTCATCAATACCGGTCGTGTGATTGCCTGGGGCAGTAACAGCGACGGCCAAGCGACCGTCCCCCCGGAAGCACAATTCAATATCGTGCAAGTCGCTGCCGGTGACAATACCAGCTATGCCCCCACCAATACCGGCCGTGTGATAGCCTGGGGCAACAACAGCGATAATGCCACCACGGTACCTGTAGCTGCCTTGTCACAGGTCATCTTCATCGCAGCCGGCTATCGCCATGCCATTGCCCTCAAAAATGACGGATCAGTAGTTATGTGGGGCAAAGGTTCCACCAGCGCATACGCCGAAGACATGCTCCTCGAACTCGCAACACTTGACACGGTCTTCGTCAATGCTGGCGCCAATGGCAGTGTCGCCGTGACCAGCAATGGTAAGTTGCATTATTGGGATAGCGATGGATATAAGATTGCACCAGTTGACTATAGTAGCCATGTTGCTATCAATGCGGGCATTGTCGCAGTATTACGGGCGAACACAACAACAAGTGTTGCATTTCAATTAAATGCAGAGACCATCCCCACAGTACGCAAAATCGCAATCGCCGATATTATCCCCGGACGACGGTACAAATACACCATCACTGCCTCCAATAGTGTGGGGAGTTCCGTCTATTCTGATGAGATGACCTCTCAACTGCAATATGACACCGTTTATTTGCCGTTCATCAGCAAATAAAGAAAGGCAATACATGAAGACACTCACCGTATTGATCCGCTACATACAGATTCCACTCATCATCATAATCATTATCGGCGTCTTGCCCGATACACGGGCACAGCTGGCACGCGCAGTAGGCAATCTCGAACTGCCGACGGCACAGCTCCCATCGATGTCCGAGCATAGTAACATCATGATTTGGGGGAACAACTACTCAGGAATTCATGCCGTACCCTGGCGTGCAATTAGTGATATCACCCAAGTATCCGTCAACCAACACCACGTGCTTGCACTCAACACCAACGGCAAAGTCGTCGGGTGGGGCACAAACTACAAGGGCGAACTCACCATTCCACGCGCCGCCCTCAGTGACGTGGTACAAGTCGCGACGGGCATCTACCATAGTGTCGCCCTCAAATCCAATGGGCAGGTCGTGTTATGGGGCAATACAAGCGCCAATGAAGGTGGGGCTATGCCTACCAACGTCGTACGAATTGCTGCCGGCGATGCTCACACGGTATTTTTACATACCAATGGTCGCATCAGTGTGCGTGGGCCGGAAGCCCAACGTACCATACCATCGGCACTTGAGTCTGCGGGCATTGTCGCCATTGCAGCCAGCAAAAACGACTCACTGGCATTGCTCAGTACAGGCAAAGTTGTCCAATGGGGAAGCTATACAACCCCTCCACAAGAGACTCAATTTAACACGGTGGAAGTATATGCCAGTGGTACAGCATACGCGGCATTACAGCAATCTGGTGACCTCATTATTTGGGGATCAATTGTCAGTATCTTGCCCAATTTACCCGAGAATGCCATCCGCGCTTACGACTACGAGGCGTGTAGGTGTAATTACATTCGTATGGCAGATCAAGCATCGATGCAGTCTATTGAGGCATCGATGGCCGGAATCGGCATCGTCAAACGTACAGGGGCCGTCACGTGGATTGCAAGTGCTGGCCAGTCACAAATCGCATTTCCTGACATCACTGCACGCGTGAAGTTTTTGGGCATCAATTATGCCCACAATGCCGGTGTTGCACTCAAAATGCCTATGACGCAAGGGGTGGTAGCCACGCCAACCCCCGACATCCGCATTGATACTCGGCGCAACGAAAAATTCACCAGCACGGGCAGTATCGTTGGCTGGGGGGACAACACAGACCTCACCACTATCCCCGCTGCTGCCAGCCAGAATGTCGTGCAAGTCGTGGCTGGGCGCTCACACGCCGTCGCACTGCGCAATGATGGAGTTATTGTGACCTGGGGCAATAATTCGTACGGGCAACTCAACATGCCCTCCGAATTCAGCACTCCACGGCCAGAAACCGACACTCTCCGTGTCGTACAAATTGCTGCCGGGGCCTACCACACGGTGGCACTGCGCATGAATGGACAGGTCGTCGCCTGGGGCAACAACACGAATGGTCAAGCTACCGTCCCCGACAAACTCACCGATGTTGTACAAGTCACTGCCGGTGCGCGCCACTCACTTGCTCTGCTGGCAAGTGGTGAGGTTGTCGGCTGGGGTGATAACACGTACGGGCAAAGCACGACCCCACAGTTCACCAAAATCCAAAAAATCGTCTCTGGTGCCAATCACAATCTGGCCATTTTGGCCAGTGGGAAAGTGTATGCCTGGGGCCGCAACCAGGCCCTCCAACTCAACATTGATACGTCGAGCGGCGATATCGTTGATATTGCCGCGAACGAAAACACCAGCATGGTGCTCAATGCACAAGGCGTAGTGACCGTGTTTGGCGATAACACCTATCAACAAACCCAAGTCCCCGATGCAGTCATCCAGAGCCTGGGGAGTGGAAGTTTCCATCAGTTTGCCATTGGCATCGACGGCCAGCCCTATGCCTGGGGTGTAAATAGCGATAACCAAACCACTATTCCGACTAACACAACACGAGTGTCGATGCTCACCGGTGGCACTGATTTCAGCCTAGCGCTGATCCCCATGGTCAACGTCGGTTTTACCACTCAAATCCCCACTGCACAACCGCTCCAGAGCAACAATCAGCCTTTGTTTACGGCCATTGATGCTGGACCATATATGAATATTGGTTATCTAAATCAAAAAATGCTTGTCTGGGGGGACACCTACGTAGCAAAATCAGTTATCGATTCGCTGCGAAAAGCTATATTTATGTCTATACCAAACACCCTCATTGGCATCACCAAAGATGGGCGCATTATCGAGTGGAATGTCCAAAACACATCACACATATCAATTCCCGCAGAGTTACAAGCTCCTCACACCTACGACGACCCATTGCGTCCCGTAGACATTGTCTGTGGCTACTATTTTTGTGTTGCCCTGACCCAAGATGGACATGTGCGCATGTTCGGCAATAGGACGGCATACAACACGTGTCTTGATGAATTCCTCGATGATGAAATTGAAAATATTGCCCAAATTGCCATGTTCAACACGCTTGTCACCCTGCGCGATAAAGACAATAAGATCACCACATATGGATGTCAACTTGATAACGGGCTGCCACTGACGTACCCTGCTGCATGGGATAGTGCCACAAATATTAACGAGAATTACTATCTCAGCGCGATTGTCAAGTCCGACAACAGCGTACATGTGTTTGACAAATATAGCAAACTCCATATCGTTCTTGATACCAAAGTCGGTGTCCCAGTGAAAGATATTCAGCTCGTCGGTGTCTTCAAGAGTGTCTTAGTCCTCTATGCAGACCAAACCGTCGAACGTTTTACTATTGATTGGTCTGCTAACGTACAAAAGAAAGTCTATCCGTACACCGATATCATTGCGATCAATACTGGACTCCTGCATTACATCATGTTGCACGACAACGGCGAGATTACCAGCTGGTCGACCTGCAATGTCGACGATGATTGCCCTCATCCCCTGATGCCGGAGCAACCCATCGTCGACACGGTATTCCCTCCTGCTCAAATTACCGCACATGTTGGACGTCTCGATATAACTAGTTGCGCAGTTTCACATACTGACTGTATCACCCATACAGCAGCAGACATCACCCATGCTGATATCAGCAGTGCATTCATCAATAACTATGCCTCATCAGTCGGATTAAACGCTAGCGGTGAGACGACATTTTTCAATTACAATCCCGACTACACAACACGCCCAATCAACTATACCACCTACCAAAAAGCTATCATCGGGCCGAAGGATGCCGAATACATCAATTTAAAGGCATTTCTAACGACATCCCATGAGTTCGTTATAAATAATAACTATGGCAGCTGGGCACAGCTCTATAAAGTACTCCCTAGTGACTTTAAGCAAAATATTGCGGACTTCGATGTCTACAACCATCATATTGTAATTCAGAATATTGCTGGTCGTGTATGGAGTAGCAAGTTCGGCGAGCTTACTACTCGCAAATTAGTCAAGCATATTGCCGCAGGCCCTGACTTTGTAGTTGTGCTCTCTGTTGATGGCACCGTGAATGTGTGGAGTGAGTCAGCTACGAATGGCATCCATATCATCCCTGCAAGTGCTAAAAGCATCATAGAAATCGACGCAGGAGACGCTCACGTCATAGCCCTGCGTGCCGATGGGCGCATCATCAGTTGGGGCGCTGAAATGACCGATTTTGGTCAAGCCAATGTACCCTTTTTGGCATATCGTGGCATGCGCGCTATTGCTGCAGGTAACACATTCAGTGTCGGGTTATCAGATACCGGTAAGCTCGTCCTCTGGGGCAAGTATCCAGCAACATTCAATAGTATTAACACGAATATGACAGCAACCGGCAGAGTCATCACT
>JACCDP010832881.1_pt1 | contig 27133 bp, 18 predicted proteins | sample 7445841 | NCBI WGS metagenome assembly JACCDP01 (sample SAMN15323441, study PRJNA562643) | freshwater metagenome | isolation source: river surface water | place: USA:Blue River Watershed | collected 2017-08-17 | reverse complement strand
TAGTGGTGCTAGTGGTATTGTATTTGTGGGTGATACTTTGGCTGTTCGCAATAGAAAAATTGGGTACGGTCGTCAAAATTATGAAACACTTGATACCACCAAGGGGCCATTAAATAATAACTACCCTCGTAATTGCTTAGTGGAGGATTGTTTAATCACCATGACGGGCAGGGTTGAAAAACAAACTGCACCAATTCAAATTTCAATCGCGCATAAAATTCATGTTAATCATAGTTCTATTTATGATGTTCCAAGAGCAGGTATCAATATTAGTGAAGGTGCATTTGGCGGACATATTATTGAAAATTCGGACATATTTAATACAGTACTTGAAACTGGGGATCATGGAAGTTTTAATTCCTGGGGTAGAGATAGGTACTGGAGTCCAAGTCAGCGCTTAGTACACGAACAGGTGGCAAAAAATAATAGCCTCCCCTTTTTAGATATGCTTGACAAAAATATTATTCGTCATAACCGCTGGAGATGTGACCATGGTTGGGACATTGACTTGGATGATGGCTCAAGCCAATATGAAGTTCATAATAATTTATTATTAAATGGGGGTTTGAAATTTAGAGAAGGTTATAACAGAACAGCTACCAATAATATTATTATCAATAATAGCTTTCATCCGCATGTATGGTATAAGGAAAGCGGTGATGTTTTTACAAAAAATATATTGTTTGGCACTTACAAGGAAATATTAATGAACAACACCATTGGCGAAAATACAAAATGGGGAAAATTAATCGATGCCAACTTTTTCATGGGCGACACTTCCAATAATCATATGTTTATAAATAACGGATGTGATTCAAACTCAATCATGGGCGACCCAGAATTTAAAAATCCTACAGTTGGCGATTTTACTGTTTTAAACAAAGCAGCTTTATCGAAATTAGGCTTTGTCAATTTTGACATGTCCCATTTTGGCGTTACGAATCACAAATTAAAAAGCATTGCAAAAATTCCAACATTCCCCACTTTACTTAATAAAGTAAATAAAACAAAAGCAATCACTGCCTTATGGATGAGCACCAAAATTACGGAGCCCAAGGATGAATCCATGTCGGCATTTGGGGTTGGATTTGAAGTATCTGGCGTTGCTTTAGGTGAAATTAAAAATGAAAGCCCCCTTGATCAAATTGGATTTAAAACGGGGGATTTAATTATAGGAATGAATGGCGAAAAAACAAATTCAATTAATAAATTAATGTCGCTAGTATTATCAAGCGCTAGTAATATCCAAAAACACAACTTCATTATTATTCGCGCACAACAGAAAATAAATATATATTATACGGGCAAAATAGATGCGAAAATTAGCATTGAATAAAGTATGTGAAAGTGATTAAGGCCCTATTTCAAGGGCTTTTACTATTTATACCTGATTTGGTTACCTATCGCCTTATCTATCTAAAAAAAGCTATTTTTGCCAAGTATTTGGATAACAGTTAGGCTAATTAAATTTTTCGAAAATGATTAACGGTAAAAAAGTGGTGGTGGTTATGCCTGCATACAATGCAGAAAAAACATTAGAGCAAACTTATAATGAAATCCCATTTGATATTGTAGATGATGTTATTTTAGTGAACGACGCAAGTAAGGATCATACCGTTATTGAAGCGGAGCGTTTGGGTATTAAGCATATCATTACCCATACCCAAAATAAAGGGTATGGCGGTAACCAGAAATCATGTTACAATAAAGCACTTGAATTGAATGCAGATATCGTAGTCATGTTACACCCCGACTACCAATACACTCCTAAACTTATTTTAGCAATGAGTAGCATCATTGCGAATGACTTATACCCTGTTGTTTTTGGATCAAGAATTTTAGGAAAAGGTGCATTAAAAGGTGGCATGCCGATGTATAAATTTATTGCCAATCGTATATTGACGTTGACGCAAAATATTTTAATGAACCAGAAGCTAAGCGAGTATCATACAGGCTATCGTTCATTTAGCAAAGAAGTTTTATTAAAGGTGAATTACGAAGCAAATAACGATGATTTTGTATTTGACAATGAAATGATTGCACAAATTTTTGATGCGGGATTTGAAATTGGCGAAGTTACCTGCCCTACCAAATATTTTGACGATGCGTCCTCCATTAATCTGAAACGCAGTATTCAATATGGCATTGGTGTACTTGGTGTTTCCTTTGGCTATTTTTTCAAGCAATTAGGTTTATATAATTCCCATATCTACAAACACAAGCACTAGTTTTCTACCTAATTACTTTGGAAGGCGTTTGTAAAAGGCAAACCCATTTTTTTCGTATAGTTGATTCAATTCAGGAAGGGTATCTAACATTTGCTTATTTTGAATCTTAATTGAAAAATAAGCTGGCTTATCTATTTGACCATATAATACCCACTGATTAAAATTAATTTCCTTTTGCTTTGTGGTTAGTGTATCTGGCTGCAAACTTCCGCCCGCCAATACACTGTCAATTTTAATTCTTTGCGCCCCATTATACGCCTGTTTTTTGGAATAAAAATATTGCGCATAACTTCGATAGCCCATTGTTTCAACATAACAGTCCTCTCCTTGTCTTTTTTCAAAAAATTCAATATTAGCGCGCTGGCTAATAGCTTCAATTTTTGGCACAATAATGATTGAAGTATACCAACAACTTACCGTCACACTTATAAAAAGCAAACTTGTTTTTAAATTATTTTGCTTACTAATTAAGTAAAACAAAACACCTATTAATAAAACAATCCCTCCGATACCATCGATCCAATGCCATTGTACCTCCGCTTGTAAGTTGGCGCGCGCAAATGGATCCTCTAGTAAATGAACCCAAGCTGCTTTATTGATTAGTGCAAATGGTATTGTAATTAAAATCAAGGATAATAAAATACCAATAACACCTATTAATAATTTGAATACAAGATGCATGCGCCTTACTTTGTTGTTGAAAATGTCATATAAATACATACTTGCAATCGCAGTTAAAGGAAACCAGCAAAGTGAGGAATAGTGAACAATTTTTGTTTTTACTATTGAAAATAGCAATAAGGTAACCCAAAATAAAACCACCATCCATTGCTTGAATATTTTTTGTTCCTTTCGTTCAACTTGAACAAACATCCCTTTCATAAAAAATACAGATGCGGGAAAACAGCCCAATAACAAAACCCACCAATGGTAAAAAAACGGCTCACCGTGATCTGCATCACTGGTGCTAAAAATGGCTATTTGTCGCTGCAAAAATTCAATTAAAAAACTGGGACCATTTTGAATTAAATCAACACCAAACCATCCAAAGCACACCATCAATGTGGTTGCAAATACAATTATGAACTCTTTGCCATTTATAAAAAAGCGAAAACGATGCAATACTACGATTACTAGATAGGTTAATAGCGCAATCAAAATTGCCACGGGCCCTTTTGTTAATACCGCCAACCCTAAAAATAAACCAGTTAAAGCAGCCTGCTTAAGGCGATGCACTTGAACCGATGTTGTTAATGAATAGAAATGATAGATCGCTAAAAAAATAAATAAATTAAACCAAGGATCTATAATACCACTTTTGAAATACAAAAAAGTAACAAAAGTACCCAAATAAACCATCACCCAGATGCGCGCAAAATGTTCATTGAAAATTTGCTTCCCTATTCTAAATAAAACTACTAATGTTATAATTCCGCAAATGGCATTGGGAAAACGCGCACTAAATTCATTAACACCAAAAACTTTCATGCTCAAAACCTGCATCCAGAAAAAAAGTGGCGGCTTTTCCGTAAAACGAGTGAAATTAATTTGAACCGCAAAATAATTTCCAGAAGCAATCATCTCTCTTGCACTTTCCGCAAAATTAATTTCATCCCAATCAAACAAATGCACATTCCCTAAAAATGGAATAAATAACATGGCAGCGACCAATGCAATGGTAAATTCGTTTTTAAGAATTTGCTTCATAAGATAATCTTATTAATTATTGTTGTTCCATTTCGTTTGCACTTATCTTCCATTCGTTGTCAAAAAAACCAGCCATTTTAATAGCATTTGCTCCTGCATGTAGCATATCTAAGCTAAATATCATAAAATCAGGATACCCACTAGCACCTGCAAAATATTGATTCGCAAAAGCAGCATGCATCCCTTGTATACCGCTTCCTGTTACCACGGCAACAGAAGCTACAGGGGAACCAGAAATAGGCCAAATAAAATAAGCCCCCAAGTCATTGCCGGCCCATATTTTATCTCCAACAATAACTTTGTTTCTTGAAACTTGAATCGGACAATCATTCAACAAAATGTCCCAAGCTGCATTCGTATTTTTATTACCGTATAGAATAACACCCCTATCTTGGTATTTATTTTTTTTATATTCCAAATCTGGAATAATATCTACCGACCCATTTCCACGGTAATACCATGTTTCCGCATCGTATTTGGCTTTATTTAAGCTCCATTCATTTTCTTGTGTTGACCCAACAGTCCCATATACAAATAGCATATTGTTGCGAAATCCATCTTTAAATGTACCATACCTATGTGGCCCCTTATCATGAAAACCTGGCATCTTGCTAAGGACCCACTGATCATTCTTTAATTCAAGTATAATACTATCAGATGCCGATTGTGTTTTGTATAAAATAGGCGCATTACCATCAAGTAAAATATTAATTGAGGTATTGTTATCAAATTGAGAAAGATCAAATTTAATTATTTTACAATTTTTTGTGGTGCCCTTTATTTGCTTTGCAATTTTATCACGATTTAATTGAATATTGCTGTATTGTAAAGGGTGAATTTGTTGTATCAAAGAAACCCAACGATACTCGGATGAAATACCAGGACTAGAAGTAGTAAAATCAATCTGATTTACAGCACTGTCTTTTAATCTGGTATGCCATTTAAAATAATCAAATAGCGGATTCCAATCCACACTTTCGTTACTAAACCAATGTGATCCAAAGGGATATTCATAATAACTAAAATCTGGATGAAATTGTGCTAATACTTTTTTCATTTGGCGTGCATAATCGACCGGCACCACTTCGTCTGAACTACCGTGATATAGATAAACACCAAAAGGTTTATAATTATTTGCCAACTTAATTACATCACTTTGATTGCCCGAGCGTAGTAATAGTTGTTCAATTGGATGTTTACTATTTTCTGGAATTACACCGTCCGCAGAACCATATGATTTTAGTGTTGGATATCCTGCGCTTGGCGCAATAGCTGCCCAATTTCCTGGATAGGTTGCTCCTAAAAACCAAGTTCCATGCCCACCCATGGAATGACCCGTCAAATATATACGCTGCGGATCAGGATTGAATTTTTGTTTTGCAATGGATAACACTTCTAATGCGTCGATTCGACCCCAATCCTCCCAATTAAATCCACGAGGTCGACGATTGGTTGCCGCCACCAATGTACCCCAATCTTTAGATCGATAAGCTTTTGCCTGACCAATTGCTTCAACACCTGCACCATGAACAGATAAAAATAAAGCTGCATTATTTTTAGTGCCATTCAGCTGAGGGGTTACCGCATAATACTGTAAACTACCATCTATATGACTTATAAATGTAGTACTATAATGTGCAGTTGAATCGACCGAAACTAAAAGGACTTTATTTTCATCAATTGTTTTTTGATGATCAAGTAATGTTAATTGACAATCATAATTGCCTGTTTGTTTAACCCCACTTGCATCAAACGAAAAAGTAATTTTACGACTTGATAATGCAGGAATGGATGGAATATTCGTTTGCATTGATTTTCCGGCGACTACAGATTTTAATTCAAGCTGACTCAGATTTTTTGAACTTGAATTCACAATAACAACACTTCCTTGTAAAATTCCATTTTGTAAATTCAATACAATATTAGGAACTGTGGCATCATCAGTGAAAATACTTATCGGCTTTATCGGAAAAATAATTGAAGCTGTCGTTTGAAAATATTTTCTAATATAAAATTCATTTTCCCCTTTTTTAAGACTTATTGGAATATATAACCAGCCTGAACTATAAGGATCCCCTGCATGCAGCACGCCATTAACATAAACGGAGCTATTCCCTTTTATATGTAATAATACATTTTTGGATTCTGATGCATTATAGGTAAGATAAAGATACCCACCCACACCAAAACCCCTGGATTCAAATATATGATTGCTATTTGCATTAATTTGTCGCCAACTTTTTGAAGATTGATTTGCTCCTGTCCAAAATATATTACCTAAACTTGGCTTTTCTAAAGTTTGATTATACAGCTGGAAGGCCAAGCTATCTGTATAAATAGCTTCTCTGCCATAATGATGTATGCCTGGTATAAATAACCCTTGCGTAAAATGAAAAGTTTCTTGGCTATTAACCAATTGACTATTAAAGGTCAACAAAATGAACAAAAGCCATTTTAACTGCTTAATCATATTAGATAAGTTTTAAAAACAAAAATCAATAGTCAAATCTAATGCAAAATTATGAGCTACTGTTAAGGAATTACGAATCTATAAATGAACTATTTTGAACTTATAAAACTGATTTTATTTAGTTAAGCAATTTATTAAACACCCCATAGTGATCAATTTTGAAAGGATTTGCTGACTTGAATTTGATGGTTATGTGTTGTGCACTTGAAAAGAAAAAGCGCCCCGATAAATCGGGGCGCCTAACCAATTTGTTCTAATGTGGAGTCGAGGGGAGTCGAACCCCTGTCCAAACAATGTTACCATTGATCTTCTACATGCTTATTGTTTTATTACTTGTCGGTAAATAACAGGAAAAACACAAACCAATTATTCACTTAGCTGGATGGTACTTAAATAAAAGGCACAGCCTACTTTTATCGCATCCCGTTTTGTTTTGATTGGGCTGAGGAGCGGGTAACGGGCCTACCTTCTCGCTCGACCATAATGGAAGTTAATTCACTGAATTAAGCAGCCATGGCGTAATTTGCTTCGCCTTTTGATTGTTTGGTATTCAGATTAAAGTGCTAATTACCCAACGCACTGCATGCTTACCCCAACCGCTACGATTGCTGTCAAAACCATACGACCCCATTTCACTATTAAATATGCAAATGATTATTTAAAGTGAACCTACAAAATTACCGCTTATTTAAACAATCTCCAAAAGTCCAAGCCTAATGCATAAAACATAAGCCCAAACATGAGCACCATCCCTACTATTTGTGCATATTCCATGAATTTATCACTTGGTTTACGACCAGTAATCATTTCAAAAAGTATAAATAGCGCATGCCCTCCATCCAATGCAGGAATAGGAAGTACGTTCATAAAAGCTAAGATGATTGAAAAAATAGCAGTCAAAGTCCAAAACCTTTCCCAATCCCAACTGGAAGGAAATGTATTTCCAATACTTATTAAGCTACCCAAGGAATCATTCGGGTTTACCTTACCTGTGAAAATTTGCTTGATACCTTGTACATAATTATCTAAGGTGGTAAAACATCTGCGAACCCCTTCAGGAAATGCATCAATAAAACCAAATTCTTTATGGACGGTTGTAAATAAAGCATAAGGAAGTTTTACAAATAAACCTATTTGACCTGTACCATTAATTAATGTTTTGACAGCAAGGGTATCCGCCCCTCTTTTCAACTGAACTATGACCAATGAATCTGCGTATTTATTTTTCACCTCCAAAAATTCATATTGGTATTTAATGGAATTTCCATTCATGGCCAATAAGGTATCTCCTTTTTGAAAATTGCCCGATGTTACGACTGAAGTTTTTCCAACAGAATCAACTATCACTGGTATACGAGGAATTACAAAGGGTGCTGTTTTTTTAAATTTCGCAATGGAAGTTGCTAAATTATTAGGTATTGGCAAACTCACCATCGTATCATTTCTTTTAACTTCTAATGTTTTAGGATTAGTTAAAATTAATTTTGCTTCTAATGCGTCAAAATTTTCTAACTCCTTACCGTCAATCGAAATAATAATATCCCCTTCTTGAATACCCATTGCTTTTGCATTATCACTAGCGTGAACCCCATAAGTAACATTTTTTGAAGGCAAATAATCCTCCCCCCAAAACCATGCAATCCCTATAAAAATCACAATCGCTAATATCACATTTACAATAACACCGCCCAACATCACAATTAATCTTTGATAGGCTGGCTTTGATCTTAATTCCCAAGACTCAGGTTCTTTTTTCATTTGATCCTTGTCCATACTTTCATCAATCATCCCTGAAATTTTCACATACCCGCCAAAAGGTATCCAACCAATGCCGTATTCAGTTTCACCTATTTTCTTTTTCCAAAGACTAAATCCTGGATTAAAAAACAAGTAAAATTTTTCTACCCTTGTTTTAAATAAACGCGCAGGAATAAAATGTCCTAATTCATGCAATACGACCAATATGGAAAATGATAAAATAAATTGCGCTGTTTTCACACCAAACGACACAAAGTCAAATGCTAAAATATACATAGTTTATAATTGTATTAAAGAGGCGGCAAAGTTACGAGCTTCCCCATCGGTTTCAAAATAATCGTCTAAGGTAGGATGCGCGATAAAAGTTATTTTATTTAAAGTGCGTTCTATTAATTCTGTCATATCCAAAAAGCCAATCCTATTTTTCAAAAATGCATATACGGCAATTTCATTTGCTGCATTTAAAACACAAGGTGCATTTCCACCCCTATTCATTGCATCGGTTGCTAATTGTAAATTTCTAAACGTCTTTACATCGGGTTCATCAAAGGACAATTGATTTGGCTTGTCAAAAAGATACCTTGGAAATTTATTGGCTAATCGAATGGGATAGGCCATTGCATATTGTATCGGCAATTTCATATCCGGTAATCCCATCTGCGCTTTTATACTTCCATCTTCAAATTGTACCATACTATGAATAATACTTTGAGAATGGACCACCACTTTAATTTGATGCGGTTCCAATCCAAACAACCATTTTGCTTCAATCATCTCCAGCCCTTTATTCATAAGGGTCGCAGAATCAATGGAAATTTTTGCGCCCATACTCCAATTGGGATGCTGTAAGGCATGATCCCTTTTTACATTCACTAAAAAATTAGGTTTCTTACCTAAAAATGGACCGCCACTTGCGGTTAATATAATTTTTTCAATTGGATTGTGCGCTTCACCCACCAAGCATTGAAATATAGCAGAGTGTTCGCTATCCACTGGGATAATATTTGCTCTATTTTCCTTCGCCTCCCGCATGACAATATCACCCGCCACCACTAAAGTTTCTTTATTTGCTAAACCAATGGTTTTACCATTTCTTACTGCAGTTAGTGTGGGTTTTAATCCTGCAAACCCAACAATTCCAGCCATCATAAAATCATAACAATCCATTCCAGCCACTTGCTCCAAAGCTTCTTCCCCAGCAAAAACTTTAATCGGTTTCCCTTCTAAAGCTTTTTTAACATTCGCGTATTTAGTGATATCACCAATCACAACAATATTGGGAACAAATTGTAAAGCTTGTTCAATTAACAAAGCATCATTTGAATAGGCAGTTAAAATTTCCGCAATAAATAATTCCGGATGCGCAGAAATTACTTCCAATGTTTGTTTTCCAATGGAACCTGTAGAACCGTATATCGCAATTTTTTTTTGATGCATCCGTTTTGTTTGTAACGATATTAAAAATACACTATTATTTAATTAGTGTGAAATATATTGGATTAAGTCATCTGCAATGACGCGGTCATTACTTAATCTTGGTACTTTATTTTGCCCTCCTAACTTTCCCTTAGAACGCATGTAATCAATAAATGCATTCTTTTGCAATACCGAAATACGCAAAGGTGCTAAAATTTTTCCATCAATTAAATCCTGGTAATATACATTTTGCAGGCACATATTTTCATTTAATTGCTGCGCAAATAAATTCAGATCCGAAGGCGCTTTTTCAAATTCAATAAACCATTCATGGTAACTTTGACCCTGCCCTTGTTGAATATACGGCGCCACTGTAAACTCTACAACACTTGCTTGCATAGCGTTTGCAACTTTCAACATTGCTTTTTCCACTTCCTCACCTATCACATGCTCCCCAAAGGCAGAAATAAAATGTTTCACTCTGCCCGCAACAATAATACGGTAAGGTGCAGTGCTTACAAATTTTACAATATCGCCAATACTATAGCCCCACAAGCCAGCATTACTATTAATAATTAAAGCATATTGTTCCCCTAATTTCACTTCCCCTAAACTTAAACGCGTTGGGTTTTCGAGGTGAACTTCGGCGATAGGAATAAATTCATAAAAGATGCCGCTATTGGTATTGAGTAATAGTCCTGGTTCGTTTCGATCATCCTGGAAAGCAAAAAATCCTTCGCTGGCCGGGAATAATTCAATGGTATCAATATTTTTTCCAATAGTTTCCCAAAGTTTCGCCTTATAAGGTTCAAAATTAACACCCCCTTGCACCAACACTTGTAAATTTGGGAAGGAAGCAATCACAGGTTTCCCCGTTCTTTCCACGATGCGATCAAAATACATTTGCATCCAAGGAGGAATACCGCCAATCAAGGTCAGGTCCTTCCCTAAAGTTTCATCTACAATTTTATCCAACTTGGTTTCCCATTCTTCAATACAGTTGGTTTCAAAACTAGGAAGCTGGTTGCCTCTTAAATATTGCGGTATATGATGATTCACAATGCCACTTAAACGACCGGTTGGAATACCTCCCACACGTTCAAGTTCAGGCGATCCGCTTAAAAATATCATCTTACCCCCAGCAAAATTTGTATTGCCTGAGCCAGACATATAAGTAAGTATTGCATTTCGAGCACCTGATATATGATTACTGATGGATTCCTTAGAAATGGGGATGTATTTTATTCCGCTGGTGGTGCCGCTTGTTTTGGCTAAATACAAAGGAAGCCCCTTCCAAAGTACATTTTGGGTCCCTTTTTTGATTTGATCAATATATTCCCTAAAACCCTCATAGTCCCGGACAGGCACCGCCTTTTTAAAACTTGCGTAGTCCGAAATTTGATCAAAATGGTGATTTTTTCCGAATTGGGTCCCTTTTGCTGACTTAACTAATTGATTTAGAATAGATTGCTGATCAGCGACCGCCGTCAATTGCTCCTTTTTGATTTGCCTCTGCACTACAGATGCAAAAGGCTTGGCGAGCAGTGATTTAATATTCATAGGTCAAATTAAGGGTATCCTTGTAAATTTGGGCAAAAATAGGCACATTTTCATGGAACTTCAAATGACTTTATGCCTTAAAAGCCGATAAAAATGTAAGAAAATGGCCGAATTCAAATTGTCCTATATTTTTTTTAGATTTAATTGCATTTTGGGATAATAATAATTACCTTTGCAATCCTAATTTTGGACATTTATGCTAGCAGTTGTAAAAATCTCAGGTCAGCAATTTAAAGTACAAGCCGGACAAAGCTTGTATGTGCCTCACCTGGAAGGTAAAACAGGAGATAAAGTTGAATTCAACGATGTAATTTTTGTTGATAACAATGGAAGTATCTCATTTACGAGTAAAGTAACAGTGAAAGCTGAAATCTTGAACGATTTAGTTCAAGGTGACAAAGTGATCGCTTTTAAGATGAAAAGACGTAAGGGTTTTCGTAAGAAGCACGGTCACAGAACTCATTATACTCAAATCAAAATTGAGAACATCGCTTAATTAGCGACTAGTTCTAGTAAATAACTTTAGTAAAATCATAATAAGATGGCACACAAAAAAGGAGAAGGATCGGTAAAAAATGGCCGTGATTCGCATAGTAAGCGTTTAGGCGTTAAGATATATGGTGGTCAACCAGCTTTGTCTGGCAATATCCTAATTCGTCAAAGAGGTACCCAGTACCACCCTGGTAAGAATGTAGGTTTGGGTTCTGACTTCACTATTTTCGCTATGACCAATGGTGTTGTAGAGTTCAAAAAAGGTAAAAATAACAGAACCACCGTTTCTGTTTTACCAGCACAAGAAATAGCTTAATAAAAATATTTTTTGTAGTTATAATAAAAGTTTTTAATTTTAGTGTATTATTTACTAACCATTAAATCTAAAAAACATGGCAACTGCAAAAAAAGCCGCTCCTAAAAAAGCTGCAAAAAAAGCTGCTCCTAAGAAAGCTGCTAAAAAAGCTGCTCCTAAAAAAGCTGCTAAAAAAGCTGCTCCTAAGAAGAAAGCTGCTAAGAAAGCTGCTCCTAAAAAAGCTGCTAAAAAAGCTGCTCCTAAGAAGAAAGCTGCTAAAAAGAAATAATTATCGCAAGATAATTAAATCGTCTTTTTTGCTTTCAGCAGAAATAGATTATAAGGTCCTCTCCGATTTTCGGGGAGGATTTTTTTTTGTCTTATCTTTAATGCATTCATTTTAATATGCACAATTACGAAATCGCAGAATACTTTTCATTGCTCAGTAAACTGATGGAAATACATGGAGAAAATCCATTTAAAATTAAGTCCTATTCTAACGCCGCTTTTACATTGGATAAATTAAATGATCCAGTGATTGACATGGCGCCACATCAATTATTTTCTATTCGAGGTATTGGTGAAGCCATTGGCCAAAAAGTGCTGGAAATCATTGATTCTAAACGACTTAGCCTACTTGACAGTTACATAGAAAAAACACCTTCAGGTGTATTTGAATTTTTAAAAATTAAAGGATTAGGACCAAAAAAAATTGTCACTATTTGGAAGGAATTAGAAATTGAAAGTATTGGAGAACTACTTTATGCTTGCGAAGAAAATAGATTAGTGAAGTACAAAGGCTTCGGTGCAAAGACACAACAAAATATTCAAGACGCACTTGTTTTTTATTTACAACATCAAGGACGTTATTTATTTCAACAAGTAGTTCCGCTTGTTGAAAATTTAAAAATTGCATTAGCAGAAAAAATAAATGGCGCTGATTTATTTTCAATTTCAGGTGGCTATAAAAGACAATTAGAAATTATAGATCATCTTGAAATTGTAACTACATTTTCTGAAAAAGAATTAACCAATTGGTTAACAGAAAAAAGTTTTCAATGCACAAAAAATGAAAAATTTTTAAGTTGTATCGGCACAGATAAATTTGAAATCAGATGGTATTTTACCGACATTTCTGATTTTTATTGGACCGATTTTACCCTATCCTGCGCTCCTGAATTTTTGGAAAAATGGGAATCTGACCCCCTATTTTCAAAAAAAATCCCATTTATTTCAGAAAAAAACATCTTTGAACAAATTAATTTACCCTTCATTCCAGCCCCTTTAAGGGAACTTCCGTCCATCATTGACCTTGCAAAAAATAATAAATTACCCAAACTCATACAACCAGAAGATATTAAAGGGATCATTCATTCCCATAGTACCTGGAGTGATGGTGTACATACCATTGAACAAATGGCCCTGGCCGCCATCGAAAAAGGGTATGAATATTTAATTATTAGCGATCATTCCAAATCAGCTTTTTATGCAGGTGGACTATCGATTGATAGTGTCAAGGCCCAACATAGGGAAATTGACGCGCTCAATAAAAAGTTAGCCCCCTTTGTTATATTTAAAAGTATTGAGTCTGACATATTAAATGATGGCAGCTTGGATTACCCAGAAGATATATTAGCCTGTTTTGATATCGTCATTGCTTCTATTCATTCTAATTTAAAAATGACTGAGGAAAAGGCAATGATGCGCTTATTAAATGCAGTGAACAATCCCTATACAAGTATTTTAGGTCACCCCACAGGCAGATTATTATTAAGCCGGAAAGGATACCCTGTGAATCACGAAGTATTAATTGATGCTTGCGCAGATAATAATGTAGTATTAGAATTAAATGCCCATCCAAGACGCTTAGATATGGATTGGCGTTTTATACACCTTGCATTACAACAGGATGTACTTATTTCAATTAATCCAGATGCACATGCGATTGAAGGATATGATGATTGCAAATATGGCGTACTGGTTGCCCAAAAAGCAGGATTAGCTGCGGCGCAAAATTTAAGCAGCTTTAATTTGGCTGAGATGATGGAGTTTGTAGAATTCCAACAATCTAAAAGGAACTAGCTTATTGGGACAGCTCCCTATTTCACATACAAAAAATAATCCCCTGGCATGAGTTCAAAGCTGACCTCCTTATCAAAGGGAAACGCAAGCCCAGAAAAAACATTGATAAAGCTTCCCACCAAAAGTTCATGGGAAAAGGAAATTTTATGGATCTCATTGGACATATTGAGCACAATCAATAAAACTTGATTGGCATCATACCTTAAATAAGCCATAACCCTATTGGATTGGGTGGGTAAATTATAAGTGGCCCCATTAATTAAAGCAGGATATTGTTTTCGACAATGCGAAAGCGTTTTATAAAAATGATGCAATGCGGGTTCTTTACCCCAGGCAATACAATCCTTATCAAAAAATTGTAATCTTTGATGGTTGGGTAGTTCCTGTCCACTATATATTAAAGGCAGGCCTTTCCAGGTATGTGTAAACACAGCCCATGGCATGGCTGCAATACCATATTTTTCATATTCAGTTCCATTCCAGCTATTTTCATCATGATTGGAAGTGAAAAATAATTTTAAAGCCCCCGATGGATAATGAACATACCCTTCCAATATATTATATACTTCATTAACCCCTACCTGACCCTGGTTTAATTTTTCACTTACATGCATCCAATCCCAAGCATAGCTTGCATCAAAAGTAGGATGATAATTTGCATTGTCACATTCCGCCAACCAGAACAATGGTTTGATGATATCACAATTAGTTCGGGCGGCTTGCCAAAAATCCAAAGGCACTAAATGCGCCATGTCACATCTAAACCCATCAATATTAAAATTGCGCACCCAATACTGCATGGCACCAATCAAAGCGGCACGCATCTCTTTATTCTCATAATTTAAATCAACCACATCTTCCCAACCATTTCTTTCTATGAAATTACCAGCAGCATCCCGCGTAAACCAATCAGGATGATTGTCCATCCACTCATGATTCGCACCAGTATGATTGGCCACCCAATCAATAATTACTTTCATGTCATGCTCATGTGCACACCTTATTAGGCTTAACAAGTCAGTTTCATTTCCAAAGGCAGGATTTATTTTTGTATAGCTACTGCAGGCATAATAACTACCTAAGGATCCCTTCATTAACTTTTCACTAATTGGTGTGATGGGCATTAACCACAAAACAGTTACGCCCATATCTTTTAATCGAGGAATATGATTTTCAAATGCACTAAATGTTCCTTCCGGGGTATATTGCCGAATATTAACTTCATAAATGGTGGATTGATTTACCCAAGACGCAATATTAAAGTGACCCTCCATTTATTTTCAAATTTTTAATCGATTTTTTATTATCTTGGCAAATACATGAGTAACGCAAAGCCACATTTAGATCGCAAATTAAGTCTTTTACATGCAACTGCCATCAACATGATTGATATGGTAGGTATTGGTCCATTTGTGGTATTGAGTGTTGTTGCACAAATTATGGCTGGTCCCTATTTTTTATACGCATGGGTTGCCGGTGCAATACTCTCCTATTTGGATGCCATGGTTTGGTCACAGTTAGGGGCAGCACTTCCAAGAGCAGGTGGAAGTTTCCATTTTTTAAAGGAAGGGTACGGAAAAAAATTGGGCCCATTGATGAGCTTTTTGTTTGTATGGCAAACTATGATTCAAGCCCCATTAGTGATTGCATCTGCCTCCATTGGATTTTCACAATACGCCAGTTACTTTTTTAAATTCTCTTTCATTCAAGAAAAAATAGTGAGTGGGTCGGTAGTGATTTTAGTGATTAGCCTTTTGTATAGAAAAATTGAATCCATTGGTAAGATATCTGTGTTTTTATGGGTGGGCGTTTTGGGCACCATGGCATGGATTATTTTTGGCGGTGTAATGCATGGACAATTTTTAGAACCCATCAAACATATTAATGATGGTTTTTCAATGCAACATGGATTTGTAGCAGCCTTAGGATTCGCAAGTGTAAAAACGATATACAGTTATTTAGGTTATTATAATGTATGTCACTTAGGGGGTGAAATCAAAAACCCAAGTAAAAACATACCTAGAAGTATGTTTATCTCCATTACTGGAATTGCCATTTTATATTTATCCATGAATATTAGTGTGGCTAGTGTATTACCATTAGAAACCATCATGAGCAGCAAATATGTGGTGAGTGAATATATTAAAGCTTTGTATGGAGAAAAAGCTGGTGCACTTGTGACAGTATTAATTTTAATGGTCGCTTTTGCCTCTTTATTTTCTGCAACTTTAGGCTACAGCCGTATCCCTTATGCAGCAGCGCAGGACAAATCCTTTTTTAGTTTTTTTGGTGAGCTTCACCCCAAACTACATTTTCCACACCGTTCCTTATTAGTATTGGGCGGCATTGCTTTTGCGTTTAGTTTACTATTTAGATTAAAGGAAGTGATCGATGCCATTTTAGCCATGCGTATATTAATACAGTTTATTGGTCAAGCCATTGGATTAATGCTATTAGTCAACCGCAAAGGAAAAACTTATTTTCCGTGGAAGATGCCTTTATACCCGGTTCCCTTATTCCTAGCGATTGTTATTTGGGTAGGTATCTTTATTTCAACAGGTACAAAAATGATGTTGAGTGGATTGGTGGTCATCAGCTTAGGATTGATTGCCTATTTTATAGCGACAAAAATGAAGTGGATCGGAAACGAAAACACAACTACAACATCTGTGTAAGGGCAGATTAGATTTATTTACTTTTAGTTCCAATACCACTAATCAACAGGCCAAATACAAGTCCAATGATTAATCCAATTTTTACATTTTTAATCATCCAGCCAACACCAAGGCCAATGAGTAATAAAGTAAATAAACTTACATTTCTTCGCATGGTATTATTTTTATTGGCTAATGTTTAGGTAATGCGATTAAGTTGGCTAATAGTTTAAATGCCCCTGGATTACCTGCAGGTAGTTGTCTAAATAAAGTTAAACTAAGATATACAAAATTACCCTTGCCATAAGGCGCAATTAATAAACTACCATTGGAAGGCGCTTCCCCTTTGTCACTCATCGTTAATGGCATTTCAAAATGAGTATCTATATTTTCTGCTTGATAGGTACTGCGTTCTTGCACCCAATGCTCAAAATCGGTGGCAGTAATTTTATTAGGTGTATTTAATACCGCATGTTGCGGCAAAGCAAATGTCACAGGAACATTTTCCTGCGTTACTCGCCTTCCAGAATTTACAATAAATGGATAGGGTCCTACTTTAATTTTTTGTAAACCTACCTGATTACTTTTTATATATTGTACAATTACATTACCTCCTTGTTTAATATATTTATTGAGCTCCTCATTCTCCGTGGTTAAGTATTCATATAAATTATAAGCTCTGATGCCCACAATGATGGCATCGAATGATTTTAATTTTTCAACTACAAAATCAGTAGGCTTTAAATAGGTCACCGAAAAGCCCAACTCCACTAGGGCTTCCGGTATTTTATCACCTGCCCCGTCAATGTATCCAATTTTTTTACCCTTCGTGTTTACTTGTGCCTTAACTAAAGTAGTGGTCGCAGTTGGGAAATAAGTAATCGTAGATATGTGATCATATTGAATTGTTTTTTGAAACACTGCAGATGTAGGCGTTGGCAACTGAATATTAGGGTCGCTTACTGTAAATGATTTTGATTCATTTTGTCCCAAGTGATTGATGATTTGATAATTCACTGGAATGGACTTTTCGCCATTCATTAAATGCAACTCCTTATCATATTTTATTTCCTGTCCAGGCACCACCGCGATGGGTTGATGCACTTCACCTTTGGTGGGATCTACATATTTGTATTGCACTGGAATTTGAAACTCAAATAATTGATTCTCGATGGTCACATTTAATTTGCAAGTAAAGGCAGGGTCATTTTCGGGCTGGCCAATTAATTGTTGGTCATTCACCACAAACATCCCTTCTGTTTTTGGAGACACTAACCAATAAGGTTGTGAAATAGATTGGGTTAATGGAATACTATAATTATGATCCCAAACTAAATTCTGATTCACCCCGATGTTTTTATTAAAAACAGAATCTCTGCCAGGTAATTGCACTAAACCCAAATGAACTGGAACATGGGTTCTCTGATTCATACTAAATTGCATAGGCAAATTTTTGCCTGGAAAAACCTGTTGCTGCGTACTGGTGGCTTCCATAAATAAGCCTGCACAATCCTGCACCAAGGATTTAATTTCATTTAATTTATATGTTTTCCAAACTGAGCTTGGCAAATTATTAACCAACTTATATAATTGCACCAAATCTTTTACTGATTTTTCAGGATTTTCTATTTTATAGTTTTGTACAATTGTAGTAACCGCATCATGAATTTCCGATGCATTCAATCGCGTCCAATTTGTATTCACGCCTTCCATAATATCCTTAGTCGCTTTTTCACCCGCAACCCAATCAAAATATTCAGTAATACTTCCACGTCGACGAGGACGTCCCTCCCCTTGGCTTTTATGCATGGAGCGCGCTTCGGCGCCAATTTCACCATAATTTTTTCCAATTAACGCATTGTATCCACCCACTTCAATTTTTAATTGTTGGTCATTGGTGGTGTTTGCCCCACCAAAATTGAACGTATTCCAAAGTATTCTTTTCGCTTGCCAAACAGTGACTCCATATTTAAATTGTTCTGGAAATTGTTTTGGATCAGCCGCAGCAATAAAAGCCTCTTTTGCAATAATTGCGGATGCCGCATGATGTCCATGCCCTGCGCGCCCATCCGGAGGAAAGCGCGCAATAATAATATCTGGTTGAAATTTACGAATCACCCAAACCGCATCACTCAATACTTGTTGGTGATCCCAAATAGCTAATGCTTCCTCCGCTGATTTACTAAAACCAAACTCATACGCCCTTGAAAAATATTGTTCCGCACCATCTTGCTGACGTGCTGCAAGTAATTCCTTAGTTCGTATTAATCCCAATTCAATCCCCTGCTCCTTTCCTAATAAATTTTGTCCGCCATCGCCCCTTGTTAAACTCAGATAAGCGGTACGGTACATGCGCTCATTAGTCAAGAAAGGTAAAAAGCTATTGTTTTCATCATCCGGATGTGCGGCAACATATAAAACGCTCCCCACTACATCCAACTTTTTTAATTTAGAAAATATTTCAGCACTTGATTTTTGTGCATTACTATTCCATGTTTGCAATACTAAAAAAGCAAACATGAAATAAAATATTTTTTTAAATGATAGTTGCTGCATTTATTTAGAGTTAATTTATAATAAGTTCTTTAATGGTATCTTCCAAGCTAGTGAAACATATACACATTATTAATACATTGTTCCTGCCTGAAAATACACCCAATTACGATGCTACTAAAATACGAGAAGTTTGGGTTTTTATCGGGTTATAAAACAAGTAGTTTTACACAACAGCCCCATCATTTTTGAAGAATAATTAAATAGTAGTAAATTGTTGCAATAATTATACGATATGTTAAGTAAAATACCAATGAACCATTTAAAACGCTTTATTATTTGTACGCTATTTTTTACAAATTTTAATCATGTAAAAGCACAGATTTTCTTTAAAACACATACCGGTATTAACCCATATCAATTTGAAATCACCAAGGAAAAATTATTCAAGCATGCTGCAGTAACTTCGGCACATCCATTAGCAAGTATGGTTGGTGCCGCTATCATGCAAGATGGCGGGAATGCATTTGATGCTGCCATTGCGGTTCATTTTGCCTTGGCAGTTGTACATCCGGCCGCAGGTAATATTGGCGGCGGTGGTTTTTTGTTGGCAAGAACCAATAATGGTAAATTAATTGGACTTGACTTTAGAGAAGCAGCACCCGCAAAAGCAAATAGAGATATGTATTTGGACGAAAAAGGAAATCCTATAAGTTCAAAATCATTAGAAGGCCCATTGGCTTCCGGCATACCAGGAAGTGTATCAGGTATGTTTAATGCACATGCATACGCAAAACTTCCCATGGCACAACTTATTGAGCCCGCAATTGAATTAGCCGAGTATGGACATGCTTTAACTGAAAAAGAAGCTAGTAGTTTAAACAGCGTAAAGGGAACATTAATAAAATTAAGTAGTGCACCATCTGCATACACAAGAAAAACAAAATGGATGAAGGGGGATACCATTTTTCAACCTGAATTAGCGGCCACTTTAAGACGCATTCAACAAAATGGATTGGCCGGTTTTTATGAAGGAATCACAGCTGATTTGATTGTCAAGGAAATGGCCAGCGGTGCAGGTATTATTTCAAAAGATGATTTAAAAAATTACCAAACTAAAAAAAGAGTACCTATTGAGTTTGATTATAAAAATCATCATATCATTAGTTTTGCACCGCCTTCGAGTGGTGGCATATTAATTGCGCAAATGATGAAAATGATTGCCCCATTTGATATCGCTTCCATGGGATATCAATCGCCTGCTGCGGTTGCATTGATGGTGGAATCACAAAGACGTGCTTACGCCGACCGTGCTGAACATATGGGCGATCCTGATTTTTGGAAAGTACCTACAAGCACCTTAATCAGTGACGCTTATGCCAAACAAAGAATGCAAGATTATACACCTGGCGTTGCTGGTAATAGCAAAAATACCAGCGCAGGACAAGTGAAAGAAAGCGAACAAACCACCCATTATAGTGTCATAGATAATGATGGAAATATGGTAGCCATTACCACCACATTAAATGATTCTTATGGAAATAAAACTGTGGTTGCAGGTGCTGGATTTATTTTAAATAATGAAATGGATGACTTTAGTGCAAAACCAGGTGTACCCAATATGTATGGTGCACTCGGAGGAGAAGCCAATGCCATTGTTCCAGGAAAAAGAATGTTAAGTTCCATGACACCCACCTTAGTGACTGTAAATAATAAAGCTTATTTAACCATTGGTAGCCCCGGTGGCACCACTATACCGAATCAGATTTATGAAGGCCTCATCAATTTGATAGATTTTAAAATGACTTTAAAACAATCCATCGATGCATCTCGTTTTCATCATCAATGGTTGCCTGATCAAATACAAGTGGAAGCCGATTTCCCCAATGCTACCATCCAAGCCTTGAAAAATCAAGGGTATAAACTGAGCCAAAGAGGGTATTTTGGTCGCATGGATGGTATCCGAATATTGCCAGATGGTAAAATTGAAGCAGCAGGCGATAAAAGAGGGGATGATAGCGTCGCAGGGTATTAGGGATCAGTACATTATACCGGTTTAATTAGTATTTTTACAAAAATCCATTTTTTGCTAAAAAACAAGCTTACCATACTGAGAATTTTGATTGCTACAGTGGTAGGACTACTCCTATTTTGCTATTTGTTATTATTGCTCCCTTGGGTACAAAATAAATTGATTACCCGCGTAGCTAGTAGTTTTTCAAAATCCATTGGAACGGAAGTTAAAATTGGACATGTTGGGTTTTCCCTATTTAACAGATTGGACCTTGAAGATATTCTAATCAAAGATGAAAAAAACGACACTTTAGTTTTCTCGAAAATAGGCAAGCTTAGATTGACCGACTTGTATTTTTCTAGATCAGCACCTGTTGTTCGATATATTGGCTTAGAAGGAACTCGGATTTATTTAAATAGAAGCACCCCAAAATGGAACTATCAGTTTTTATTGGACTACTTAAATAAAGACAGCTCCAATCAAAAATCAACCAGTTTAGATATTAAGAAAATTGATTTAAGTGATTTCCGTTTTATTTTAGATGACCAATGGGATGGTGAAAAAACAGAATTAGCAGCAAAAAATCTGTTGTTAAACATCAAGTTATTTAATAAATCGAATAAGCAAATTGTTATTGATCAATTGATCGTCAATAAGCCATTTATTCACCTTCACTCCTATGAAGGAAAAAATACGATTGTTCAAAAGGACACCAATCAACTTAATGCCAACCCTGCCCAATTAAACCCCAATGATTTAAATATAGTAGCTAACGAAATTCAAGTGATCAACGGAAAGTTTTCAATTGAATATGGCTTCGAAAAACCGCTACCCTATTTTGATGGCGCGCATATTCGTATGCACGACTTAAATGCAAAAATTTATAACGCAATATTATCCAAAGATACCCTCACTGCAAAAATTAATTTAAGCGTTAAGGAAAGATCCGGCATTGAAATTAAAAAATTAAGCACCCAATTTAAGTTGACGTCCCAATTAATGGAATTTGCACAATTGTCATTGAAAACGAACAATAGCATTATTGGACCTTATTATGCAATGCAATACAAAAGCTTTAAAAAAGATTTTAATAATTACATGCAAAATGTAAATATGAAAGCGCATTTCGAAAATTCGTTGATCGCTATTAAAGATATTGCCTACTTCACACCAACTTTAAATAATATTGATCAAAAAGTTAAACTGAGTTTCCATTTTAATGGCACTGTGGCTAATTTTGAGAGCAAGGATTTAAATGCTACTTACAACAACTCAACTATCATAGGCAGCTTTAGCATGAAAGGATTGCCTAGTATAAGAAATACATTGATTGATTTTAGCAATGTAAATGCAAATACAAATTATAAGGATTTATCCAACTGGCTTCCTACATTAAAAAATATTAAAGATATAAAATTTGAAAAATTAGGTACTATTTTATTTGCTGGAAATTTCAAGGGTACTGTTTACGATTTTATTACCAAGGGGGAATTTAATACCGACTTAGGCTATGCGAATACAGAGATACGATTGCAATTCCCATTGAATAAAGAACCTAGTTATGAGGGAATGTTAAAAACGAGTCATTTTAATGCAGGTAAACTACTTGACATAAACTCATTAGGGTTATTAAATTTTAACGGTAAAATTAAAGGCAGCTCCTTTGACCTAGGCAAACAAAAAACTAATATACAAGGCAATATTGACTCCATTGCATGGAACAATTATAATTATACCAATATCACGACTAATGGGGATATTCAAAAAGGTGCTTATAATGGTAGCTTGCGCATTAAGGACCCCAATATAAATTTTATCAGTAATATTGAGGTTGACTTTAACCAATCTAAGCCTAAGATAAATGCCGTGGGCGATTTGCAAAATACCAATTTAATGGAATTGGGTTTTTCAAAAAATAAAATTCAACTGACGGGATTGCTGGACATTAATTTTGACGGAGACAGCATTGATAACTTTATGGGTTATGCTAAATTTTACAATGGTCAATTAAAAGGGGAACAATCGGTTGTGCGTTTTGATTCAATCACCTTGAATTCAACTATTGAAAAGGGAATTAAATATTTACGATTAGCAAGTGATGATATCAATGCGAACATATCAGGCAAATTCAATATCTCCCATTTACCTGCGAGTATACAGTTTTTTATGCAACGCTATTTGCCGAGCTACATCCCTGCCCCATCTAACACCCCGGCTAACCAATTATTTGATATTCAAATTAAAACGAATTACATCGAGCCATTTATTCGCATTTTTAATAGCTCCTTCTCTGGGTTTAATAATCTAAATTTAAAAGGTGCGATAAATACAGACAGTAAAACGCTAAAATTTAATGCCACAGTTCCATTTGTACAATGGCAGGATATGGCATTTAAAGGTGGTGTATTTACAGGAAATGGAAATAAGGATTCACTTTATTTACTTGTAAAAGCGAATAGCTATCAAATTACGGACAGCTTTAGCTTTGTTGACCCAATAATCAATATTCATACAAAGAATGACAAATCCAACATTCAAATTACTGCAACAAGCAATAATGCATTACAGAATATTAATTTAGCCGGTACTGTAAACACTTATTCCGATGGCTTAGCTATAAAGTGGAAACCCTCCTATTTTTTATTAAATCAAAAAAGATGGGATATTAATAATGGTGGAGAAATTTCACTTAGAAAAAATAATGTCTTTGCTAAAGGCGTAAAATTTTCACAAGGAATACAGGAACTATTATTAACAAGTGCAAAGGGTAATAATTTGCAACTAGAACTCAATGATATTATTTTAGGCGACATCACAAAACTATTTTTCCGATACCCGCAATTGGAAGGCGTTACCAATGGCACCGTTTATTTAAAAAATGTATTGGATAATTTTGAGCTCAGTTCGGATATCAACATTGATCAATTTAGCTTTAACAACGAAGTGGTTGGTATGACTAATTTAAATGCATCCTACAATAATAAAACGGGCATTGTTCCTTTTTCTTTTGACATACCCAATAAAGCGTATAATTTATCAGCAGAAGGAACTTATAACACCAAGGACAGTGCTAACCCACTAGATGCCACCTTGTATTTAAACCACTCTAAATTTAGCTTAGTAGAACAATTCATCGGCGGCGTACTCACCAACTTAGATGGAAAAGCAGATGGAAAAATTCATTTTGGCGGACGGATTGAAAACCCTGTTTTACTTGGTTCTGCTACCATTCAAGATGCCTCATTAAAAGTGGATTATACTAAGGTACGCTACTTTATAAAAGAGGCGACCATTCAATTTACAAAGGAAGGAATGGATTTTGGCAATATCCAACTAACTGATCAATTAAATCGCAAGGCTTTATTTAAAGGCAAAATACTAAATGAGGGTTTTAAACATTTGACCTATGACCTTGAAATGAGTAGCCCTAAAATTGAATTGCTAAGTATGGGTTCCGCTGACAACATTTATTTTTATGGTAACGCAGTTGGAAAAGCAGCTATGACCATTAAAGGCCCAGAGGAAAACATTAAGATGACCATTAATGCGGATGTGAATGACAGCTCTCATTTATATATTCCAAATACAACCAGCAAGGAAGGTGGCAGCAATGACTTTATATTGTTTAAAAAATACGGGAAAACTGCTGTAAAAAGCGCAGATATCCCAACCTACAATTTATTGGTGGACTTAGACCTATCGGCCAACAATAAAACCAAAATAGATGTGATTTTAGATGAATTAACGGGCGATATCATCAAGGCGAAGGGAAATGGTCGATTGAAAATTAGAGCGGGCAATATTGAACCCTTAAGCATTAGAGGTAAATACAATATTGAATCGGGAAATTACGACTTCAACTTTCAGTCTTTTATTAAAAAGCCATTTGAATTGATTCCTGAAATAGGAAATTATATAGAATGGAACGGCAATCCATACGACGCCGAAATTCATGTGGATGCACGTTACACTGCTGATCGTATTAGTTTAAATGAGTTGGTGGGTAGCGCTAATTTTAGCAACGCAGTAAAATCGTATCGCGGAAGTGTGTATGTGATTGCTGCATTAAGAAACAAACTATTCCAGCCGAATATTAAATTTAGCATCGCCTTTCCACAAGGCAATCCAATTAGCTCCGATAATGAATTTTCTCAATTTATCACAAGATTAGAAAGAGACGAAAATGAAATTTTAAAGCAGGTTTCGTTCTTAATTGTATTTAACTCATTCGCGCCCGTTGGATTTAGTACAGGCAATAGCAATAACGCCTATAGTATGACCTCCATTGGTATCAATACCATATCACAATTATTGACCAAAGAAGTCAATAAATCAGTGACGAATTTATTGAAAAAAGTAACCGGCGATAATAGTTTGCGATTTGATATTGGATCATCGGTTTATAATAGTGGAAATTTACTAGACCCTACCGGATCGGGTATTGCTATTAACGCAAATAAGATTGATCGTCAAAGAGTAAATTTAAAATTGGGTAGAAGCTTTTTAAATGACAAAGTTATCATTAACGTGGGCGGCGACTTAGATTTTAATGTTCGCAGCAGCACTAATATTCAAAATGATAATTTACAATGGCTGCCTGATTTAAACATTGAATTTATATTAACCAGGGATCGTAAACTAAGAGCGATTGTATTTAATAGAAATAGCCTTGATATTAATGGAAGTAGTTTGGGCCGTCGTAATCGACAAGGGGTAAGTATCTCCTACCGAAAAGATTTTGAGCGATTTTTCTTTTAGTTCTGCAACAAAAAGAAGTTATTTATTTGCATTCGCTACAAACCATTCCGTAGCTAACGCGTATCCTTTTAATCCCAAGCCAACAATGGAACCTACTGACTTTGCAGATACATGGGAAATTTTTCTGAAGTCCTCCCTAGCATGTACATTACTAATATGTACTTCAATCACAGGTGTTTTAATTGCAGCTACAGCATCGCCAATGGCAACAGAAGTATGGGTATAGGCCGCAGGATTTAATATAATCCCATCTTGGTTAAACCCGAATTGTTGAATCGCATTCACCAACTCCCCTTCCACATTCGATTGAAAATAAGTGAAGTTGACTTGCGGAAAATCTTTTTTTAACTGCGCAAAAAAATCATCAAAAGTTTCATTGCCATAAACACCTGGCTCACGCATTCCTAATAAATTTAAATTAGGCCCGTTGATGATCGTAATATTTGGCATAGTTACAAATTGAAATACTTAAAATAGAAAAGATAAATTGTGTATCGATTATCCTTTTATGGTTGCAAGATTAATTAGTCTTCATTAAAGATACAAAATCATCAAACAAATACCTGCTATCATGTGGACCTGGTGTTGCTTCCGGATGGTACTGCACACTAAATGCTGGACGATCATTCAACTTGATACCTTCAATAGAATCATCATTTAAATTCACATGTGATATAGTCACATTCGGATGTTTGCGCACTGCTTCTGGATCCACACCAAACCCGTGGTTTTGCGTAGTGATTTCACATAAGCCTGTGATCACATTTTTAACTGGGTGATTTAACCCACGGTGACCATGGTGCATTTTGAAAGTTGGAATATCATTTGCAAGTGCTAATAATTGATGCCCTAAGCAAATACCAAAAACCGGTTTTTTCTCATTCAACACTTCCTTAATTGTTTTGATTGCATAATCCATCGGTGCTGGATCCCCAGGACCATTGGATAAAAAATATCCTGTAGGATTAAATGCCTTTAAGGTCGCAAAATCTGTTTTAGCAGGATGCACTCTTACATGTGCTCCTCTTTCCACCAAGCATTGTAAAATATGTTCTTTCACACCAAAGTCTAAAACAGAAACTTTGATCGCTGAATTTTTATCACCTAATTCATACACGTCTTTCGTACTCACCGTACTCGCTAATTCAAGCCCATGCATACTAGGCACTTTTGCTAATTGTGCTTTTAAAGCAGCCACATCTAAAT
>JACCDP010299436.1_pt1 | contig 27136 bp, 31 predicted proteins | sample 7445841 | NCBI WGS metagenome assembly JACCDP01 (sample SAMN15323441, study PRJNA562643) | freshwater metagenome | isolation source: river surface water | place: USA:Blue River Watershed | collected 2017-08-17 | reverse complement strand
CGGATGCCTTTGAGATGATGCGCTTTTCGGATATCAATTTCTATGTGATGCGGCAGAACTATACCCGCAAAGAAATGGTCAAGATTCTGGAAGGCATGCGCCTCAACGGCCAAATGCAGAATGCCTGTGTTGTGGTCAACGATTACAAGGTCGAAACCGCCTATGGCTACGGTTATGGCTACGGTTATGGCTACGGCTACGGATATGGCTACGGGTACGGATATGGCTATGGGTACGGGTATGGATACGGGTACGGCTACGGGTATGGCTACGGCTATTACGAAGACGAAGGTCCCCGCAAACCCAAGGCCTGGTGGAAGCGGCTCTTGCCGTAATGAAACGAAACCTGACAGGGGGTTTAAGTCGACCCAAAATATTTAATATTTGAATTGCTTTTTATGTTACAGCCAAAATTTTCAAACCTTGAGACTCGCATCGGTATCATTGGCCTGGGCTATGTGGGTTTGCCTTTGGCGACCGTCTTTGCGGAGGCGGGTTATCGGGTTTTGGGCTTTGACGTAAGCCGCGCGGTATGTGAGGGAATCAATGCAGGTCAGAGCCATATCAAAGATATTCCTACCCCAAGGCTGACCCCGCTGGTGGAACAACGATTGGTGGAGGCCACGACGGATTTTGAACGCTTGGCGGAATGCACAGCAATATCGATTTGTGTTCCAACACCGCTTAACAAAATCAAAGACCCTGACTTGTCGTACGTGGTCGCGGCGACCGAGGCGATTGCTCCTCGCTTGCGTCCCGGCCAACTCATTATCTTGGAAAGCACGACCTACCCAGGGACCACCCGGGATTTGATGCTGCCTATTCTGGAGAAGTCCGGGATGAAGGTCGGCGTGGATTTCTTCCTTTGTTTCTCGCCGGAGCGGGTGGATCCGGGAAACGAGCGTTGGCATACCAAGAATACGCCCAAGGTTTTGGGCGGTATCACGTCGGCATGCAAGGATGCGGGCATGGCTTTGTATGCCCAAGTCTTTGACCGCATGGTACCGGTGGAGAATACCGAGGCGGCGGAATTGGTCAAGGTGTACGAAAACACCTTTCGGATGATCAACATTGCGCTGGCCAATGAATTGAGCATGGTCTGCGACAAGCTGGGGATTAGTGTTTGGGAAGTCATTGATGCTGCGGCGACCAAACCTTTTGGTTTTATGAAATTTACCCCTGGACCTGGTCTGGGGGGGCATTGCATACCTCTGGACCCGCATTATTTGTCGTGGAAGATGCGGAATCTTTCATTCAAGACCCGCATGATCGAATTGGCCTCGGAGATCAATGCCGAGATGCCGGAATACACCGTGAACAAGGTGGCCTTGGCGCTCAATGAACAGGGCTTGTCCCTCAAGGGATCTCGCATCTTGATTCTGGGCATCGCGTACAAGAAGGACATTGACGACCTGCGGGAATCGCCTGCCCTAGATATTATCCGCATTCTGCAGGAGCGTGGTGCCGAGGTTCTCTACCACGATCCGTATTGTCCGGTCATTGCCGATGATGGACATACAGAGATTCCTCGTTTACCCCTTTACTCGACTCCCCTGAGCGATGATTTGTTCCAGCAATGCCATGCTGTGGTGGTGGTAACCGACCATAGTGGACTGGATTATCACGGCATTGCCTCCAAAGCAAAAGCGATGGTGGATACGAGGGGGGTGGTAAGCTAAGGGTAATGTTTCAATTGAAAAATTATTGATCAAAATCAAATACAAGACACGAATATGCAAAGACCCACGTGGGTAAGGGCACCTCAATAGGCGCTAATGCCACCATCGTTTGCGGTCACGACATTGGTGCGTTTGCATTCATCGGAGCTGGGGCTGTAGTTACAAAGACAGTTCCTGAATATGCTCTGGTGGTAGGAAATCCAGCGCGTCAAATAGGATCGATGAGTGAATACGGACACAGATTGGAGTTTGACAACGATGGCTTTGCAGTTTGTCCGGAGAGTAAAGAGTGTTTCAAATTAGAAAGTGGTCTAGTTAAAAAACTGATTAGCACCCTTAAATGAAAAAAATTTTAACAATAATCGGTGCCCGACCTCAGTTTGTTAAGGCGGCTGTACTAAGTCGGTTGATTCGCTCTGAAGAGTGGAAGGCGCTCTTTCATGAAACCATCCTACATACAGGACAACATTATGACGAAAACATGTCAGAGATTTTTTTTCGTGACATGCAAATTCCTAAGCCCGACATTCAATTACATATAGGGGGAACAACGCACGGGGCAATGACCGGTCAAATGCTCATAGAAATTGAAGCAGCCCTGATTCGCGTAAAGCCCGACATGGTGCTTGTCTATGGTGATACCAATAGCACTCTAGCAGGAGCATTAGCAGCATCTAAGCTTCATATTCCTGTAGTTCACGTTGAGGCAGGCCTGCGAAGCTACAATATGCGTATGCCAGAGGAGCAGAACCGCATACTCACAGATCATCTATCGACATGGCTATTTTGCCCGACAGATACTGCTGTAAAAAACCTTGGCAGAGAGGGTATTACAAACGGGGTCCATCAGGTGGGCGACATTATGTATGACGCCACTCTTTACTATCAAAATGTGCTGTTAAATGAGGAGAAGCAAGGAATAAATAGAGTAGAGAATATAGGTCTTAAGAAAATCCCCCAGCAATTTCTATTAGCAACGATACATAGGGCTGAAAATACCGATGACGCCACGCGTTTGGCTCAGATTGTTGAAGCACTTAGTGAAGCACCCTATGACATCATTTTACCGCTCCATCCAAGAACAAGAAAGAAACTATTTGAATCAAAAATAGAATTGGGTGATAATATTCAATTCATAGAGCCAATTGGCTATCTTGAAATGTTGACTTTAGAGCTGCGGGCAGAAGCAATTATTACAGACTCAGGGGGGGTTCAAAAAGAAGCTTATTTCCTAAGAAAGCCATGCATTACGCTTAGGGCTGAAACAGAGTGGATTGAAACTCTTGAGAATGGGTGGAATATTTTGGTTGACTCAGATAAAGAAAAAATATTAAACGCAATTAATTTAAAAGTAAAACTGATTGATCGACCTAATTTGTTTGGAATTGGTAAAACGGGGACAAAGATTTTAAGTCAACTTTAAGTATTATAATTTCATTTAATAGTAGCAACCAGCAACGCATAAAAATAAGAATTACAGGTCAATCAGAATTAGTATGTACTCATTTATCCAAAACAATCGGACCATCCCCAGATAAATTCAATTGAACTACCTAATTTTGCCTATGGTAGTGAAAATCAGTCTCACCAGCGTCCCATTAAAAATCATGAATACCCTCTCCCTCATAGGCCGCAACAAAGACCTCTTTAACGAAGACATCTCAAATCACGAAAAAGAACTGTCTGAAATCATTCAGGCTTCGCGCTTTTTAGTGATTGGCGGAGCAGGCTCCATTGGACAAGCTGTATCAAAAGAAATCTTTAAAAGGAATCCACAAAAACTCCATGTAGTCGATATTTCCGAAAACAATATGGTAGAACTTGTAAGGGACATCCGCAGCTCCTATGGCTATATTTTTGGCGATTTTCAAACATTTGCCCTGGATGTGGGGACAATAGAATACGATACATTCTGGAAAGCGGACGGCCAATACGATTACGTACTAAACCTTTCTGCCATCAAGCATGTGCGTAGCGAAAAAGATCCTTTCACACTGATGCGGATGATTGAGGTGAACATCTTTAACACCGATAAAACTCTTCAGCAATGCATTGAAAACAGAGTGAAGAAATATTTCTGTGTTTCAACCGACAAAGCAGCCAATCCCGTTAACATGATGGGGGCTTCAAAGCGCATCATGGAGATGTTTGTCAACCGCAGAAGCAAAGACATCAATGTGAGCATGGCCCGCTTTGCCAATGTAGCATTTTCTGATGGTTCATTACTTCATGGTTTTGATCAACGGATTAAGAAACAGCAACCTATTGTTGCACCCAACGACATCAAACGCTATTTTGTCATTCCAAAAGAATCGGGTGAACTCTGCCTGATGTCCTGCATCTTTGGTGAAAACCGCGAAATCTTCTTCCCAAAGCTCAGCGAACAACTCCACCTCATCACCTTCGCCGAAATAGCCGAAAGATATCTAAAAGAAAAAGGTCTCAAACCCTTCCTCTGCCAAACTGAAGACGAAGCCCGTGATTTTTTCATAGATCACCCATCACATATCACCTATCACAGATCACGGATCACAGATCACTCAAAAGAATGGCCCTGCCTCTTCACCACCAGCGACACCACCGGCGAAAAAGACTTTGAAGAGTTCTTCACAGAGAATGAAACCCTTGACATGGATCGTTTTCAAAACCTCGGCATCATCAAAAACGATTTGGAAAATTTTGACGGCCCTATTGATTACTTCGAGCATTCAATTCGCTTGATGAAAGAAAATATAAGTTGGACAAAACAGGAAATCGTTGATCTGTTTCATTATATGTTGCCTGATTTTGAGCATAAAGAGACGGGGAGGTATTTGGATGGGAAAATGTAATCCATAAATCCACACCAACAATTCCTGGTTGTGGAAAAGTTAAACCAGGCAACCCAATTATAATAATACCCTCATTATGGTAAAGTGGTAAGGGCTTTAAGTATATTAATTTGCACATCTGTATAGAAATTAATTTAGGACATAATTGAGCAGGGTTCATGTTTTCTGCGATTACTTTGGGTGTAAGTAATACTTGTTTATCCGCAAAGTGAACGCGAAATGTTTTTAACTAAAGATCATAAATCATTAAATATTTATTATGTCATTTAAAAACAAAACATTACTTTTAACTGGAGGAACAGGTTCATTCGGTAATGCAGTTCTCAATCACTTTTTAAACACCGATATTGGTGAGATCAGAGTGTTTTCTCGCGATGAGAAGAAACAGGATGACATGCGCCTTCAATATAGAAACGATAAACTTAACTTCATTATTGGAGATGTTCGTGATTTTGATAGTATAAATAATGCTATGAGAGGTGTGGACTTCGTTTTTCAGGCTGCAGCATTAAAACAAGTTCCATCTTGCGAGTTTTATCCCCTACAAGCGGTTAAAACTAATATCTTAGGTTCTGAGAATGTATTGGAAGCCGCTGCACAAAATGGAGTCAAGAAAGTTGTTGTACTTAGTACAGACAAGGCTGTTTACCCAATTAATACTATGGGAATGACAAAAGCCCTTATGGAAAAATTAGCAATTTCTAAAGCAAGGGATCCCCGAGTACATTCTAATAATGGGGTCATCTGTGCGACAAGATATGGTAATGTGATGGCTTCGCGTGGTTCGATCATACCTCTTTTTATTAGTCAGATTAAGGAAGGTAAGCCCTTGACGATAACCAATCCAGATATGACCAGATTTATGATGTCATTACCTGAATCGGTCAAATTAGTCCTATTTGCCTTTAATAACGCCAAGCCAGGAGATATCTTCGTTCAAAAATCACCCGCTGCTACCTTACTTACATTAGCACAATCAATTAAGGATATCTTTAATGCTAGCAACGAGATACAGATTATAGGACCGAGACATGGTGAAAAAATGTACGAAACGTTGTGTGGAAAGGAAGATATGTCTAAAGCAGAGGATTTGGGTGATTTTTATCGAATCCCTGCTGACATGAGGGATTTAAATTATACAAAATATGTACAGACTGATGGTCCAAAGCTTGTTGATGAGGAGTATAACTCAGATAATACAAAAAGATTAAATGTTGAAGAACTTAAAAAGTTGCTGCTTACATTGGATTATGTTCAAATTGAATTAAAAGGATAAAATGATACCATTAGTTAAGACAAATATACCAAGAAAAGAATTACTCTTACCCGAGCTTGAAAAAGTGCTGTATAGTGGTTATGTGGCACAGGGCGAACAGGTTGAACAATTTGAAAGAGCTTTTGAAAAGCATATAGGTACTGGCTATTCCCTTAGTCTGAACTCAGGAACAGCAGCTTTACATATAGCACTAATATTGGCAGGAGTTAATAAGGATGATGAGGTGATTTCTACCGCCCTTACTGCTGAACCAACCAATGTGGCAATCAAGATGGTTGGAGCAAAAATCAGGTATGCTGATGTTGATTATGAAACTGGTAATATTTCACCTCATTCAATAGAAAAAAAAATAAACGAAAAAACGAAAGCAATTGTTGTGGTAGATTATGCAGGTATCCCGGTGAATGTGCCGGCTATTCAGGCAATTTCAAAATTACATAACCTTCCTGTTATTCATGATGCCGCTCATGCATTGGATACAAAATTTAATGGGGTTAAAAACGGGTGTCATTTCCCTTATACTGTTTTCTCTTTTCAAGCTATTAAACAATTGACAACTATTGATGGCGGCATGTTGCAAATCCTTGACAGGGATGAGTACGAAAAAGCTAAATTGATCCGTTGGTTTGGACTTGACAAGTCTAAAACCAGGCTTGATAACAATATTCATCTGCTTGGATATAAATATCATATGAATAACGTGAATGCCACAATAGGATTGGTTCAGCTCCAAGGAATCAATCAAATACTGGATACGCACGTAAACAATGGTAAATTTCTGGATAAAAGTTTGAAAAACACACACGGTATTGAATTGATTGACTACTATCCAGGCAGTAAACCTGCTTATTGGCTATATACCCTTAAAGTAGAGAACCGCGATGGTTTTATCAAGAGAATGGCTGAAGTGGGAATAATGGCTTCTGAGTTGCATAAAAGGAATGATTTACATTCATATTTGAATGACTTTGGTGAAGATTTGCCAACTCTTGACAAGTTTTATCCAAAAATGGTGCACTTGCCATGTGGCTGGTGGCTTACAGATGAACAGTTGGAATTAATGGTTGTAACGATAAAAACAGGGTGGTAAAATGATTCCGCTTTACAAACCTTTTATGCCTGAGCTTCCTCTGTTGGATGGAATTTTGCATAGTGGCAAATTGTCCTATGAAAAATACGGGAGAGCATTTGAGGAAGTGTTACGTTCATACTTCGGTACAGATAAGTTAATCACAACCAATACTTTTAGTATGACCATTATGGTTGCCTTAACAACTCTTGGATTGAAACCTGGTGATAAGGCTGTTGTTTCGCCAATGGCTTGCCTTGCTTCAACCCAACCATTGTTGGCAATGGGTATAAAGGTAATTTGGGCAGATGTGGATTCCAAGTTGGGCACACTCGATCCTGAAAGTGTTAGAAATCTGATTAAAGAAAAACCCAAGGTGATTATTCATAATCATTTCTGTGGGTATCCCGGGCATATAGAAGAGATTAATGCCATCGGAAAAGAATACGGAATACCGGTAGTGGATGATGGCATTGAAGCATTTGGCAGCGAGTATAAGGGTAATAAAATGGGAAATGTTGGCACTGACGTTACCATTTTTTCCTTCAATCCAGTGCGTTTTCCCAATACCCTGGATGGGGGTGTTGTAATTTTTAAGGATGAAAAGCACTACAAGAAAAGCATTCTGGTAAGAGATGCAGGCATTGACCGCCCGAGATTCAGGGATGAATGGGGTGAGATAAGCCCTGCCTGTGATATCGAAATGGTTGGCCATAGTGCCACTCCCATGGAAGTTGGAAGTTATATCGGAATTCATCAAATGAAGCATGCCGATGAAATTCTTAGTAAGCAACGCACCAACGCACAACAATGGGATAATGTTTTTCAGAACAATGCAGACATTTGCCCAATCACCAACAATCATTCAAGTCCCAATTATTGGGTGTATGGAATACTGGTTCCTGACAAACGCGAATACCTGAAAATGTTTCGTGAAAAAGGTTATTACGCTTCAGGTGTGCATCTAAACAACAATACGTACAGCGTTTTTGGTGATCAAAGAGAATTGCCCGGTGTGACACAATTCTACAATAGTTTTCTTGCTTTACCGAGTGGATGGTGGGTTAATAAAATTGAATGATAATATGAAATATGTAATAGAAACTAGAAGGAATAAAGATATAACTCCCATTAAACTTAATAAAATTGTATCCTTGAAGATGCAGCATTGGAAGTATACTCGCAAAGAGCATATAAACTGGATACAAAATAACATTTCTGAAAACGATTATCACTTACTATTATTCGACAATTCAAATAATTTAATAGCGTACCTTAACTTAATTTATGTTACTGTAAATTTTGGCTCAGATTCTCAGGAATATTTAGGAATAGGTAATGTTTGTGTCGATGTTGAGCTTGGTTCAAAAGGTTATGGTTTGTTAGTTATGAATTTAGCCACATTCTATTTAAAACAACTTGAACAACCTGGAATATTATTGTGTAAAAATAAATTAAATCCATTCTATCAAAAAGCGGGTTGGAATATTTATGCCGGCAATTCTTATATTAGTAATAAGTTAAACCTTAATTCTGTTTTTACAACCAATAAAGTAGTTGCTTCTGAAATTTACGTAAACAAGAATTTTTAATGATCAAGTTAAGTTTTTCTATTCTTATTCCAGTATTCAAAATGGAGGGTTGTTTACAAAGATGTATTGACTCTATTGTTAGGCAAATATTTCGGCATCTCAAAATCATCCTTATAAACAATGGATCAACAGACAATTTTTTAATTTGTTTCAATATTCAGCATAATCGTATATTATTGAACATTAAACCGTTATTATAAACTATATCCTAACGCTTGAGACTTTTTGTCTTGAAGTAGGTTCAATGAACAAATACCATACGCCTATAATTCAACACAAAGAAATTGACTAAAAACATTCTCATTAGGAATTGGTCATACTTTTTATTTTATGATATAACTAAGGCTATAATAAGTTTTTTCGTCTTTATGTTCCTTGCTCAAAAATTGAGTCCAGAAAGCTATAGATCATTAAATGCATTTATGGCCGTTGCATCCTTATTTACGGTTTTACCTACGGTGAAAATTCTTCACGTGCACACACACAACAGGCTTTTTTCGCATGAAGTAGATTTAGATCTTTGAAGTAATATGGTAGATTTCCTGGAACAAATGATTGTTACCTGCAAAGCACTCTTCAACTTGTATTTAAATGACTATTAAAATATTGAATGGATTAAATGGCCAACTGAGGAAATTTTCAGGCCAAAAAGAAAGCCAGAGGATAGTAAGGTGACTAAAAAGCAGTTAATAGACATGAATACCGAGCAGTTATATAATTTTTTCAGATGCCTTGAGGAACCTTATTCTAATGGCTTTATTGAAGATGCTAATGGGTGTCTTTATATTGAGAAAGTAACATTTAAAAATAAGTAAAATGCATGATGTAAGTTCAAGTGATTAGTGCAATTTTTTCTTTCGGTGCTTGGTTACATGTTTTCTATTTAAATCTTTTTACAAGTCTGTTGTTAAGGAATTCTTCTACTTGTCGGACACGATGATGGGATATTTCACGAAGGTCGGTCTTTTTTGGAAAAAATCGTCGGATTTGACCGATTCGATTTTCTACGGTCCCTTTGTCTTGGCTGGTATAGGGTCTAGTAAAGCAGGTTTTAAGGCCCAGGGCAAGTCCTATCGCTTGGTGTCCCGCAAAGGCTTTGTCGTTGTCGAAGGTTAGGGTATGCAAAGGATACGTTGCTTTGTGGAGAATACGACTAATGGACTGGTTAACGGTATGACTTGTTTAGTTAGGAAGCTTATGAAGATGGGTATGCAAGGTTGCCCGGTCGGTCATGACCAAGAGAGCGCCTTGGTGATTCTTGCCCATAATCAAGTCCACTTCGATATCCCCTACGCGTTTCCTGGATTGAACAATAGCGGGGCGGTTCTCTATGGAGACGCGACCGGTGATAACACCCTGAGAATCGCGTCTGAGGCCTCATTTACGCCTTCTATGCCCATGACGAAGGTCTTGGTACAATCTCTTGAAGGGTTGATGCGCTCGCTTGTTGCCATGCTTGCAGACCCATATCCATTGATAGAGATATTCGTGGCTAACGGGGCAAAGGCCGGTTTCATTGCCCCGAACGCTAATCAATTCAGGGCTCCATTTCTCGACCTGAAGCCATTGAACGGCCACTTGCTTCATGCGATCGTTGAATTTAAGGGCTTTGGGTTTGTGGGTATGGCGTTCCGTCGTCTTGCGTTGGGCATTTCTGGCGCTATAACAACCTGCTGTGGGGCCTCTTCGAGCCGTATTGCGCCGAAATTTCCTGCAGATGGTCGAAGGATGTACCCCGATTTGTTGGGCGATTTCTTTTTGACTCCTACCCGTTTGGAGGAGGGCCTCAATTTGATACCTTTGTTCAAAACTGAGCTGGGTGTAGTTTTTTTTCATCTGCAATGCAAAGATTGCACCGCTCGTTCAAACGGCATAAAAGGCCCCCAAAGGTCTTTTTGCCGTTTGTTTTCACAAATTGCACTTATTAGTTGAACTCAGCTGACCTTATAATTTTGGGCGCTGGTGGCTCCTGATTTGAATTAATTGAAATTGCGTATGAAATGAACCATGTAAAGCCACAATGGAATAGCCTTGGCTTTTTGGACGATAACCCAAATATGCATTGAAAAATTGTATATGGGTACCCGGTGTTAGGGAGCTTATCTGATTCTGAAAATTCCCTTCGGCCTTATTTGTGTTTTTTATTGGAATTGTTTATGGTCCAAAACTTAGACAGGTAGTTAGAAATAAAATACCTTTTGGCAATGAGCGTTTGGCTACTCTAATTCACCCAACGGCTGTTATTGGCACAACCGCCAAAATTGAAACTGGCGTGGTACTTGTTCCAAACGTTTGCATCTCGGCTAATACCTTTGTTTGACATAATGTTTTCATGGTACATAACTGTGTAATTGGACATGAAAGCACCGGAGGCGCTCACACTATTAAGTCTTTTGCAGTTTCAATGCCCAGTGATGTTCATATTGGTGAGTACTGCTATTTAGCAGTTAGCTGTGCATTCCGGCATCAATTAACAGTTAGAGATAACTGCTTGATTTGTGTAGGCACAAAAGTTGTAAAAGACGTTCCTTCAAATTCTAAATTTATTAACCGAATTGAAAATATTGTAACCGATCTATACTGAGATAAGTCTTTTATGCCAATTCTTTTATGTCTAATATGGTCTCTTTCTTTTGAGCTAGTATAGTTAGCCTACCTTATATTATGGAGAAAGCAGATCAGTATTCCGGTTATAAAAGTATATTCAAATCAACTTTTCTATTTGGCTTTGTGCAGGTTTTTAAAGTCATTATTGGAATATTTAAGAATAAGGTTGCTGCCATTATTCTTGGAGCTGAAGGGATGGGAATAATGGGAATCTTTACTTCTACTATTGCGCTAATACAAACAGGCGCAGGTTTAGGGGTTTCACAAAGTGCTGTCCGTGATATTGCTCAAGCAAACCAACTGAGAGATTCTGAAAGGTTCTCTAAAACAATTTTTGTTACAAACAAAATCATTCATTTTACAAGCTTATTGGGTTGTTTGCTTACAATTACTCTTTCGCCCTGGCTCAGTGAATGGACTATGGGTGACAGAAGTTATACATGGGATTATATTTTAATTTCCCTAGCTGTTGGGTTTACAATTTACTCCGAAGGGCAACTTGCAATCTTAAAAGGCATGCGGCAACTTAAATCTCTGGCAAAAGCATCAATGATTGGCGCAGTAATCGGCCTTGTTGTAGTTGTGCCACTTTTTTATTTTTTCGAAAAGAAAGGCATCGTACCATCACTGATTATTACTGCACTTTTCGCCTTAATCTTTTCCAACATCTATGTAAGTAAGATAAAGCACAAAAGTCCAATAATGTCTTTAAAAGTAGTCATGATTGATGCCAGCCCAATAGTAAGGATGGGAGTTTCTCTAATGTTTATATCATTTTTATGGACTGTTGCTGCTTTAATTATATCTGCCTATATAAGAGCAAATGGAGGTTTTGCAGAAGTCGGATACTATCAGGCAGGTACTGTGATTCTATCAAGGTATTTCGGCGTGATTATTGCCGCATTATCAACAGATTATTACCCCAGGATAGCAGCAATAAATAATGACAATAAGCTATTACAAGAGGAACTCAACAAACAATCGTCTGTGAGTCTGATTCTTCTGTGCCCTTTAATTGTGATATTTCTTTTTTTACTACCTTATTTAGTTCCGCTACTTTATAGCAATGAATTTATACCTACAGAGGATTTTATAAAGTTTGCTATTTGGGGAACATTGATAACAATCATCTCAAATCAGGTCGACATGATATTGGTTGCCAAGTTTCAGATTAAAATCTTTTCTATAATTGCCGTGACGATTAGAGTTTTTGAGGTTATCATCAATATAGTGCTTTATAATTATTTTGGTATAATTGGCCTTGGTATATCGCTGACTATAATGGGTATAATTCACCTGATGATAATGACAACGGCTGTTTATAAACTTTATAAAATCAAATTTAATAACTCCTTTGTAAAAATTGCATCGATTGTATTTTTGTTTTCGATTTGCGCGGTGTTAAGCAACGAATTTATTCAGAGCATGTTTTTTAACACTAGTGTTGGGATAGTTTTATCAATTGCTTCGATTTTTTATGCTTTAAATGTTTCTAAAACGCATTTTGGTATAGACTTTATCAAAGTATTAACAAATAATTTAAAATCAAAATAATAATGAATTATTTACTAAGCATCATTGTACCTACAAAAGACCGATACAAATATTTAAAACACTTAATTTTGTTAATTCAAGGTTTCAACCTAAAGGAGATAGAGCTCGTAATCCAGGATAATACAAAGAATAATGCTGAAATCCTAACATTTATTAAGAAACAATCTTATTCTCATTTGAAATATTTTCATCAAAGTGAAAAGATACCTCTTGACCAAAATGCAACCAAAGCATTGCTAAATTCAACTGGAGATTATGTTTGTTATATTGGTGATGATGATGGCGTCATGAGAAACATTGTAGAATGCGTAAAATGGATGAAACGGGAAAATATAGAATCCTTACGTTCCAGAAAACCTTATCATTATTTATGGCCTGATGCAGTAATTAATTCAAATAATAAACATTCAAGTGTATTAGCATATTATAATAGTAAAGAAACCTACGAGTTCCTTAACCCCATTGTAGAATTAAACAAAGTTTGTGGATTTGGAATGCAGAGTATAGGTTTAATGCCAAAATTGTATCATGGGATTGTGCGAAGGGATATTTTAGACGAAATCCATAGAATCGGTGGCAGATACTTTCCTGGGGCCGCAGGTGATATGGCCAATGCTGTTGCATTAAGTTTTATTGTAAAGCGATTTGTGGTGATAGACTTCCCAGTAACTATCCATGGGAGCTCTCAAATGCTAGGGGGTGGTATAGTTCAAAGAAAGAACGAGATAGCAAAATTAGATGAGGTTGATTTCATTTCGCAAAAAGTACGTGACAATTGGGAAAAGAAAATTCCTCGCCTTTGGCATACTTGCTTTGTTTGGCCTGAAAGTGGCACTAAAGCTTTAAGATATATGTCGAAGGAAGAATTTATTGAGAAGATCGATTATGACTATATGCTTGGACACTTTCTATCTCGACAAAACCTAAGCTATTTTATGTTATGTTTAAGATTCGCCACCCGAAAAAGTTTGTTAATTGAGCATTATGTCAAATTTATGTTTATTCGATTTTTAGTAAAGGCCAAAAAAATCATCTCAAATCTCTTATTTTGGAACAATCGGGTTCTATACTCTGTAAAACTTATAGAGGGCGTTGATAATATTGTTGATGCTGAAGAAAAACTTGCTAAAGAATCAGGCAAAATTAATTATCAAGCCTTAGTTGAATTTAGACTTTAGTTACTATTGAAAAAAAATTGAATGAAACGAAAGATTTATCTGAAGTTTAATAATATGTGAGATTAGTATGCTGCACGGAATAGATATTACATATCAGTTACTTCCCTATAACTTATTTTTGCTCTTTGCTTACCTTTGGTTTGTTTGGACTTATAGAAAGAGTAGTTTACTATTATTCATTACAACTCTATTTTTCGCTGGTCTCTTTAATGATTTCGGGGATATTTTATTATATAATATTTTTTTTGGTGGTATTAAACACCTTAGATTGGGTAGATCAGTTTTTGAATTTCTAACCTTAATGTGGGTTTTTGTGCTTTTTAAGAAATACTATTCAAGAAAAATAGTTAAAAACAATGCAATTGTCGTAATATCATTTGTAATCTATCTTTTATGGACTTTAGCTGTTTCAATATTTGTCCATTTCGATAGTACAACATTATTGATAACTAAACTCAATCGAGATTTTGTTCCATTTTTCATGTTCCTAGTATTATCATTCTTGATGCAATCCAAAGTAAATACAGAAGTTCTTTATTCACTTTTCTATCGCTTACTCATTGCTCAAGTCACCTTTTCAATACTGAAATTTATACTACTCATGAACATTCATGAGGGCATGGTCGGCTCATTAACTGGACTAACAAATGGAGCTCCGGGAACTACATTGCCTTTACTGGGTCTTTTATTTATAGGTATAAGTACGAAAATGAAAATAAGTGTTAAAGACACTTTGATAATTCTTGGACTTTTGTTTACAGGTTTTTTAGCAGGTAAAAGAGCCGTATGGTTTTTATTTCCGATCCTGTTTTTTTTGTTGTCGGTCTATGTTTATCGTCAAATGTTTATTAGAAAACTTTTTCTTGCATCCCTATTAATTCCATTAATCATATACTTAGGCTTCAGACTTATACCTTCATTAAATCCTGAAGAACGCATTTGGGGTAGTTTTAATCCAAATTATGCCTGGAATTATGGAATTGAGTACTCTGCAGGCACTGAGAGTAATTATGGAAAAATTCAAAAGGGATATGGCCGTATTGGAGCTCTTACTTTGGGTTTGGATCATGTAGTGGGACAATCAAGTACTTTTAATGAGGTTTTATTCGGACACGGCATGAATTACTTCAATGTGCCAAATGAGTTATATGATGATAGTAGCTATTGGTTTGGAATTGAGGGTATGGGCAGCATAACAGGCATACTATATTCTTATTTTTCGCTCGGGTTTATATCAGTTTTGTTTTATATTCTATACCTATTCACCATCTTAAATCAAACAAAGCTTATAAGGCTCAAGCATGTGATATTTTTGTTTGTATTTATAGACTATATCTTTTACAATACTTCCATATTGAACATCACAGGATTATTTGTTCTTCTCATATTTATAATTCTTTACAAGGCTCCGATCGCCCATAATAATAGAAAAAAAATTACGCTGTAACAAAAATCAAGCAGTGGTTTACCTGAAAAATTTGATTTTATAAATCAATAGATTTAAGTTTAACTTTACTAAAATTTGTATAATCTATAGTTAATTGTATTCTGTATAATCGATTTGTGTGATTCTAAAATAGCTTAATTCATTTAACATCGTTTTATATTTATTGCTTAATGAATCTATTAGTCGTTTAAAATAGTCTTGACATTGGTGGTACGGAGAATTTTACTATAAACTTAATGAATCAGTTTGTTCATTCTGGCCATTGTGTGAAACTTATAGTCCTTTCCAATGGGTTATTATTGAAAGACCGCCTGTATCAAACAGTTGATTTATGTGTCTTACCGCGCAAGTACAAGCTAGATTTTAGTGTCCTACGGAGACTTCGACGTGAAATCAAGACAGGAAAATACAATGCTGTTATATCACCAGTCGTAATTTATCAAAATCTAGCCACTATTTTTAATCAAAGAAAAATTCCAACAATATATTCAATTCACTCAACCCTATCTAGGAAAAAAAGCGATACTTTCTTTCAATTACTTACTTTCAAAGTAAAGAGAAAAAATGAAATTTTCTTATCGAGTATAGATGTACAGACGAAATATTTAATAAATGCTTGTAAACTTTCTCAAAATTTCTAAGAACAAATATTAAACGGAATAGACACAACTATTTAACATTACATTTTAGGGGATTCGATAAAAGCTACTTACAATCTCAATATGGAATACCTTCAGATAACTAGATATTCTTATGGTTGCTGGATTTAGGGAAGAAAAACCTCATTTTGAGGCATTGATGGTATTTAAATTTATTACAAGAATCATTTCCGATGGTCACGCTTGTTTGTGTTGAAACTAATAATATTTCATCAAAGCTAGATTGCAGGTGTGGGTCCTCTAATGCCTTTGATCCTGGAAATGATAGGTTAACTGGGCCTGTCGGGTTTTATATCCCTTGTGGGAGGAGTCCTAAATGAGCGTATAAATGAGTTTTATAGAATCAGTTCTATTTTTGACTTTACTTCGATAAGGGAAGGTACAAGTCTAGCGCTGATAGAGGCAATGTTTAATAGGCTAGGAATTATAGCCTCTAATGTACAGGAAAGCAACAGCATGATAAGGGATCATGAAAATGGTTTATTTTTTGAAGCTGATAATGCCTGTGAATTTGCAGACAAGATAAAACTATTGATTGAAATTCCAGATTTCGCAGATAAATTAGGCCAGAAATCTTTCGAGGACTTTTTCTGAGAGATACAACTATCAAGATATGATAAATAAATATTTAGAATTATACAAAGCATGAAAATTTTATTGTCCTCGATGATGTGGAACCTTACTAATAGCTGCTAAAAGATCTTTAATTATTCCGATGTTAATAATTTTATTTTTAAGATGATGAGAATAATAATTCTTTCACCCCTACCATTACCCGGCAATAGTTCTAAAGGTGGAGTTGAAGCTGTTACATTAAACCTTTTAGAAGGATTGTCCATTGTAGAAAATGTTTCAATACTCGTTTTGTCCTTTCATAAAAACTTAGAACATGAAGTTACTAGACAACTATATGAGAATGTATTTGTTAAATATATCCCTTATGGTATAATTAAATCTACTAAATTTGAATTATTATTTCACTCAAAAAAGATACTTTATAAGTATTTTGACGAATTTAAAGCTGATTTAATTCACATACAAGGTAATGGAAGCTCCTTACTAGTATTTAACAATCGATATGCTAATAGAATTATTTTAACTCAACACGGGGTACTTCACGAAGAGATTAAGTATATTAATAATATTTTTGGAAAAGCCAATCATAGATTGAATATCCTAATAGAAGCTTATTTTAAAAATATAATCCAAAATTGGATTTTTATATCAAAATATAATATGACAATTGCTAGAGAATGTGAATATAAATTTGTGAATATTGCACAAATTTATAATCCTCTTTCATCTAAATTTTATATTGAAAAGAAGAGTGGCCGTTTAAATAAGACGTCTCTTTATTATGTCGGGAGCATTATTAGGAGAAAAGGATTACATGATCTTCTTAAGGCAATTGTGCAATTGAAAAAGAGAAATGTTATAATAAATACGAAAGTGTTTGGAGGCTTTACCGATAAGAAATATGAAATTTTGATAAAGAATTTTATAAGAGAAAACAAGCTTGATTCTCAAATTGTGTTTCTTGGATGGAGGACATCCGAAGAAATTATTGAGCTAACTTCTGATGCACCAATTTTTGTTTTACCATCTTATCAGGAAACGCTACCTGTTGTTATAGCTGAGGCGATGGCAATGGGGAAAATTGTTGTCGCTACGAATATATCAGGTATACCTGAAATGATTGAAGATGGTATAAGCGGCGTATTATACGAGAAAGGTAACGTTAAACAACTCTCAAATATTCTTTACGAAATATCTTCGGCAGATAATCTACTACTTGATGAAATTGGCATTAATGCCCAAAAGGCGGCTACAAACAAGTTTTCTCCCACTATTGTCGCTAAACAAACTGTAAATTTTTACAAAAAGATCCTTCAAAACAATTAATGTTATCAAGGTAAAGCACTGTAATTGAATCATTTTCATTTCTATTGTGAGATCAGCATATGAATTAAATAGCATATACATTGTTTATAAGTTAATAAATTTTTAATGAATATTTTTCTTACGTTAAAATGTGGATATCAGGACTCTTCCTATTTTATACAGCAGTTCACGGAACTTGAAAAAATAAAGGAGGTTCATGTTTTTCGTGAAACAAAATCCCTGCAAGCTTCAAAAGTACATTACTACACTCAAAATAAGGCTATTCCTAAAAACATAAGTTTAATCATTCGGCTTTTTCAGATGATTATTAACTATACTGTTAATCCTACTTTAATCGTTGGTATTTATGAAATTCCACATGGCTTGATTGCGGTTTTAGCAGGTAAACTATTAAAGAAACCAACTGTTGTGTCAATTATTGGTAATCCTGCATACGAAAAACTGCGCAAAGGTCTGAGGATGAAATTAACTATTTGGATTTTAAAGAATGCCGACTTCATTACGGTCACAGGTTCGAATTCAAAACTATTTTTGATTGAAAAGGGTTTTTCAAGGGAGAAAATATTCGTTCTTCCAAACACTATTGATTTTAGTCAATTTAAGCTAAATAGGAATATTGTAAAAGAATACGATATAATAAGCCTTGGAAGATTAAGTGATGAAAAGAAAGTTGACCAGATTGTTAGGATAATTGGCGAAATGAAAAAGAGTATCCCTCATATTAAAGCTGTAATCGGAGGAACAGGTCCCGAAAAAGAAAGTATTATCCGTTTGATCAAAGATCTTGATCTTGAAAGGAATATTGAAGTGTTAGGATTTATACCAGATGAAGAATTGTCTGCCTTTTTCTCCAAAGGCAAAGTATTCTTGCTTACATCGGAAACAGAAGGGTTTCCGCGCACCATCATTCAAGCCGCTGCCTGTGGTGCCGCAGTTGTTGCGACAAATGTGGGTGATATGATTGATGTAATAGACCATGATGTTAATGGATTCCTTGTTGACAGTTATCAGAATATTGATAGTTTTGTAAGATATACACAGATTCTTCTTACTGATCAGGTTAAAGCCGGTGACTTTATTTCTAATCTAGATAAAAAGGTAAGGATCCAATTTGCCAATGAACAGGCAATCATTGTATGGAAGAATATTCTCGATAAAGTAATTAATAAACAGTTTTGATATGGCGAAAAGAGCAATCATTCTTGCAGGAGGCAAGGGCACACGTTTAAAGCCCTATACGATCTCATTGCCAAAACCCCTTGTGCCAGTTGGTGAAATGCCAATATTAGAGATTATCATCAGACAGTTAAAAAAAGCGGGGTTCGATCATATTACCATAACAGTGAATCATATGGCAGAAATCATAAAAGCGTTTTTTGGTGATGGATCAAAGTGGGATGTTATGATAGATTATACACTCGAAGACAAACCCCTCAGCACAATGGGACCTCTGACATTAGTTCCTGACTTACCTGATAATTTTCTAGTGATGAATGGTGATGTTCTGACAGACCTAAACTTTGGAAAATTCTTCGAAATGCATGTGAAAAATGACAATCAATTCACGATTGCATCTTTTAACAGAGAAGAAAAAATTGATTACGGAGTATTAATTTCAAATGACAGCAATCATCTTACCGGTTTTGAAGAAAAACCTCTGTATAACTTCCTTGTCAGTATGGGTGTATATATGGTCAACCGCAGAGTTGTAGAATTAATACCGAAAAATGAATTTTTTGGTTTTGACCATTTAATGTCCTTGCTAATAAGCAGGAAAGAGTATTCCTCCATATATAAGTTTGATGGCTACTGGTTAGATATTGGAAGGCCGGATGATTATGAAAAATCTATTGAGAAATTTAACTACAATGATTTTCTATGAAAAAGGTAGTAGTTACTGGTAGTTATGGCTTTGTGGGAAAGCATCTGGTCGTTTCTCTTAAAAATATTGGATATCAGATAATTGAAATAGATTATACTCAAGGAAATGACCTCACAAATACAAAGTGTCTCAATTTTGTTTCAGATTTCGACTGCATTATACATCTTGCATCCCGGTCATTCGTACCTCAGTCATTTGAAAACCCTTTTGATTTTTACAGGGATAATTACTTAATGACATTAAACGTGCTTGAAGCAGCGAGAAAAGCAAGAGCACAAGTGATTTTTTTTAGTTCGTATTTATATGGAATCCCCGAATACCTGCCGGTTGACGAAAACCATCGATTAGCCCCTCATAACCCTTATGCGCAAACAAAGTTGATTTCAGAAAAACTTTGTGAAGGATACAACCGTGATTTTAGTTTGGATATTGTTGTTTTTAGGCCTTTTAATATTTATGGGAATGGGCAAAACGATTCCTTTCTTATTCCAAGTATAATCAATCAAGTAAAACTTGGTACAATTAAGTTAAAAGACCCAAGGCCAAAAAGAGATTTTATTCATGTTTTAGATGTTGTCTCTGCCGTAAAAAAGGTTATTGAGCTCCAACCAAAAGGATATTTGGTTTTCAATCTTGGCTCAGGTAAATCTTATGCCATCGATGAAGTTACGAAATTAGTTTCCAACGCCATAGACAAAGAACTGCTTATCGAATTCACAAATGAATACAGACAAGGTGAAGTACTTGACACAGTTGCGAATATTAACAATGCAAAGCGCATTTTATTATGGGAACCAACAATGAATCTTGAAATTGGTCTTTTTCAAATGTTGAAATAATTATGGGTCCTTTTAACACCATTTCAGTATCAGTAATATTGAGGTCTTCAGACAAGCTTACAGGATTAAATGTTCATACCAAATTGCAGTTTATGAACGAAAGTCAATATTGATCCAGAATTTAAATTGATAATTTTCAAAACAAGCATTTCTATCTTCTAATAAAACATGTTTACGGAACAGTACCTTACTATCACGACCTGATGAATGAAAACGGCCTGAAGCCACAAGTAATATATGGGATTCAAGATTTGCATAAACTTCCTTTGCTGGGCAAATCCATCGAAAATAAGGAAGGTTTGAATCGCTTTACATCCAAAGGTTTTCCTGCAACAAAGACAATGAAGCAAAGCTGCATTGGTTCTACAGGTGAAACTTGTTTAATACCGCAACCAAAGAGGCCTATTCCATGAACATTGCTGCCAATCTGCTGGGGTGGTATTGGATGGGCTATCGTTTGGCCGATAAATATATCAAATTAAGCCAAAACCCACGAAAAAGTAGATTAATACTGTTACAAGATTTCGTGTGTAATAATGGTTCATCGGATAAACAGGTGGGGAATTATAATTTTGCTACTTTAGCTAAATGAAAACGCATGATATATTATTGCACTTGTTGCCGGAGTTGAAATTAACCTATTTTGATTTGCTTGATATCAGGGGACAGGTTGGCAAATTGCTATTCTGTTTGGATGAGAAGCAAATTGATTTTTGATCATGAGAGTCTACTTTTCGAACGATGTCAGGACTAGCGAAGTATTGGATACTGTGGCTTGTTATGCAAAATTATCTGATTATTTGAGATGGAAAGCATAAATTGATTTTATACATGGTATAAAAGGACATTTTTAATTACTGAAAATAGAGATTTTATCCGAATATTAAATACTTTCACATGAACAGAAAATTATTATATTACAATTTGATTTTCCCACTTGGTGATTTTGCTTTAAATACAAAACTGTCATTTTATTACTCGAAAATCAAAGAGTTGCGAAAATATTCTGCGGATGAAATTGTTAATTGGCAAAATCAACAGCTCAGAAAACTAATTTTCCATGCTTATGGATCTACGGTTTATTATAAAGATTTATTTGACAGCGTGGGTTTGTGCCCACAGGATATTAGTTGTCGTGAAGACCTTAAAAAGCTACCAGCTCTTTCCAAGCACATTATAATTAACAATTATGAAAAATTCATTCCAACAAATATTGATAAAATTCCACATAAAATTGGGTTTACGGGCGGCTCTACGGGCATGCCACTAAAATACTTACTTGATAACAATTCATGGAGTTATTCTACTGCGAATACTTTGTTAAATCGTGAAAATCTTGGATGGTATATTGGAGACAAGCATATTGTGCTTGGAAGTTCATCATTAAATATTGCCTCCAAGCATACTCTAAAACATAAGATTTATTATTTCTTAAAGAGAAAGATAGGTCTCAGTGGTGTAAATCTTTCAGATGAAATGTGCGAAAAATATTTGAAAATTATTGAAAAAAAAAAAATTAGACATATTTATGGTTATGCTTCCGCTGTTTATCTGCTAGCAGATTTTGCCTTACGTAACAATCGCGAAATTTTAATTGATGGCTGTTATACCACTTCCGAAAAACTTTCAGATCTCTTTAGACAAACAATAAAACAAGCATTTAATTGTAAAATTCTAGATGAATATGGTGCAAATGATGGCGGAATAACGGCTTTCAATTATGGCGATGGGCTTTTCCAAGTTGGTTATAATAGCATTTTTAATTGTTCTGATGCTGAGCAGTTTCCACTTCTTCTTACCGATTTGACGAATTATGCCTTTCCATTAATTAACTACGAGGTTGGCGATTATGTTTCTTTACATTCGAACGATTTGCATGTAAGTAATTATAACGGACAGGTTTTTAAAAATTTATTAGGTCGAACATCAGATGTTATTTACCTTGAAAATGGATGTAAAATTACAGGTCCCGGTTTTACTGTTTTGTTTAATAATATGCCTGTAGAATACTACTGCCTAAAAAAGGAAAGTACTAATCAATTAATATGCTACATTAAGCGAAGAAGTAACTATCAACAGAAACATGAAGTTGAAATAAAAAGTCATATTATGAATCAAATAGGTGATGCGCACTTAGAAATAAAATATTCAGATGAGGTGTTTTATACAACAAGTGGAAAAAGAGCATACTTTATCAAATAATCGTTGAAAAGCATTTATGACACAAAAGATTATTCTTATTGATTACGGCCTTGGCAACCACCGCTCTGTCCAAAAAGCATTTAATCGTATTGGTGTTGATTGCGTGGTTTCAAATAATCTACTGGAAATAATTGAAGCACCCAAATTGCTTTTGCCCGGTGTAGGTCATTTCAGTAATGGAATGGCTAAGCTAAGGGAGTATAAATTGATTGAAGCGTTGAACGAAGCTGTGCTGGTTAAGAAAATACCCATTTTGGGAATATGCCTTGGAATGCAACTAATGACTTCTTTTAGTGAGGAAGGAAACGAAAATGGGCTCAGTTGGATAAATGCAACTACACGCAAATTAGGCCATTCAATTCAACAGCTCAAAATTCCGCACATGGGCTGGAACAATCTTATAATTAATGAGACTTCGCAGTTATTCAAAGGAATTACGGAGAAAGACTTGTTCTACTTTGTGCACTCCTATTATGTGAATTGTAACAACCAAAATGATGTTGCAGGCAAAACATCCTATGGCAACACATTTGATTCATCATTTCAGCATGAAAACATCTTTGGGTGTCAGTTTCATCCGGAAAAAAGCCATTATGCCGGACTTAAAATACTGAAAAACTTTAGTAATCTTTAACTATGTTTTTGCCAAGAATAATTCCGGTATTACTTTTGAAAGGTAAGGGGCTTGTAAAGACAACCAAATTCAGCAATCCGAGATACATTGGAGATCCCATAAATGCTGTGCGCATATTTAACGACTTCAAGGCAGACGAATTAATTTTCCTTGACATATCTGCTGCACATGAGAATAGGACTATTTCGGTTGATCTTGTGAAGCAAATTGGCGATGAGGCTTTTATGCCTTTTGGTGTTGGTGGTGGCATCAGCTCTGTGAAACAGGCTGTGGATTTGATCAATTCAGGTGCTGAAAAAATTGTATTGAATACGGTTTTTGCACAAAACCCCCAAATGGTCTCACAGATAGCAAAAACATTAGGCAACCAAAGTGTGGTTGTTTCGATTGATGTGAACAAGACATTCTATGGAAAACAACGACTTTACTACCAATCAGGAAAGAAATCAACCGAACTCGATCCGGTGGAGGCTGCACAAAAAGCTGAAGAACTAGGGGCTGGCGAAATCATCCTTAACTACATACCTTATGACAGCCTGATGCAAGGATATAACCTCGAACTGATCGAAAAAGTAAGTTCAAAAGTAAGTGTACCGGTAGTGGCTTCTTGTGGCGCAGGTAGTTTGATGCATTTGAAACAGGCCTATGATGCAGGCGCACATGCAATGGCGGCAGGGAGCATGTTTGTTTACCATGGCTCTCGTAAAGGAATACTTGTAAACTATCCAAACAGAAATGAAATAACTAAATTTTTCAGCGATGGCATTAATTGGTAATGTATGCACTAAGGGTATCTGGGATGAAAGCATTCCTGGAATAGCATTTGATGAAAGTGGAACCTCAAATTTCTGCAAGCTTCAAGAGCATATGATGGTTCGATATCCACGCGGTGATCAAGGGCTTAAAGACTGGGATAATATCGTTATTAACATTAAGAAATCAGGAAAAGGAAGGAAATACGATTGTATAATAGGTGTAAGCGGTGGGGTGGATAGTTCTTACCTTTTACATTTAGCCAAGGAATATGGTTTGCGTCCTTTAGCAGTGAATTTGGACAATGGTTTTAACTCTGAAATTGCTGTACAGAATATTTTTAAAGTTACTTCAAAGCTTAAATTTGATTTGGAAACCTATGTTATAGAATATGAGGAGATCAAGGATCTTTTAAGGTCGTATATGTTTGCCTCATTACCATGGATTGATGCACCAACTGATATTGCCATTAAGTCTGTAATGTATAAAATTGCTAATCAGGAAGGTATAAAATATATCTTGAGAGGAAACGATTTTCGGTCAGAAGGAAAGCAACCCAAGGAATGGACCTACACAGATGCAAAACAACTTTCATTTTTGCATAAAAAGTTTGGATCCGGGATCGAATTAAAAACATATCCATCACTTCCATTTTATAAAATTGCATACTTCGGCTTGATTAAGAAAATCAAAGATGTAAGACCATACTACTTCCTTGAATATCAAAAACAAAAAGCCAAAGAGTTACTCATAGAGAAATACGAATGGAAAGACTATGGGGGGCATCATCATGAAAATCTTTTTACTAAGTTCGCGATGGCATATTGGCTCCCGTTGAAGTTTGGAATTGACAAACGAAAAATAAATCTTTCTGCACAAGTTTTAAGTGGAGCAATAACCAGAGAGGACGCATTTGAGGCAGTAAACAAACCATTTGCCTCACAAGAAGAATTGACACTTCTAAAAGATTACACTCTAAAAAAACTCGATTTAACTGAGGCTCAGTTTAATCAAATTTTGGAAAGTAAAAATAAAACTGGATTTGATTTTCCTTCAAATTATAATCTTATCTTTAATGCAATCGGTTATTTTGATTTCATAATTAAACGTATTTTCAAATTTAAACCCATGTCTATTTCAGCTAATGAAATAATTGATTCAAATATAAAATAGAGTGAAATTTCTTTTCTATTTTGGTCACCCTGCTCAATATTTCTTTCTTAGAGAAGCAATAAAGCGTTTAAAAAATGAGCATCACGAGGCCATACTTTTGATAAAAACAAAGGATGTTCTTGAAGATATCTTAATAAAAGACCAGCTAGACTACATTAACATTTTACCGGCTGAGCGTGGGCTATCAAAGCTTGCAATTTTCTTCAGCCTTGTAAAGCGATTACTTAAAATTTTTCCAAGTATCATCAAAAACAGGCCAGATCTCTTGATTGGCACGGACGCTTCTATTGCGATACTGGGTAAACTGATGTTTATAAATCGTATCTCCATCACAGAAGATGATTACAACGTCATCAAATCACTGGCAAATATCACATACCCATTTACTCAAACAATATTGTGTCCTGTAGTGTGCTCTGTTGGGAAATATGAGCAAAAAAAGATTGGCTATAAGGGCTATATGAAGCTTGGCTATCTGCATCCGAACGTATTCACGCCTGAAGATTCTGTAAAGTTTAAATATAACCTTGGTGAAAAGTATATTCTCATTCGTCTCGCCCGCCTTACAGCTCATCATGATTTTGGAATCAATGGTATTTCTGAAGCAATTTTGAGGAAACTGATTTCAAGTGCAGGAAAGTTCAACTCTAAAGTATACATTTCCTCAGAAAGTAATATTATGGAGGAATTTAATCAATATAAGCTTAATATCAATCCAAGCGATATGCATTCCGTTTTGGCAAATGCCTCAATGCTGATTTGTGATAGCCAAAGCATGAGTGTCGAGGCTGCAATGCTTGGAACTCCCTCCATTCGTATTTCTGATTTTGTGGGAATGATATCTGTTTTGGAAGAGTTGGAACACAATTATGGTCTTACCTATGGTATTAAACCTTCTGACGAGTCAGGCCTATTTGAGAAATTTAACTTGCTTATGAACGACAAAGAACTAAAAGAGAAATTTCAAGATAGAAGAAATCGAATGTTAACTGAGAAAATTGATGTAACAGACTTTCTAACCTGGTTTCTACCGAATTATCCAGAAAGCCGTAAAATCATGAAAGAAAACCCGGATTATCAACACACCTTTAAATGATCCAATGGGTTTTCTCATCTGGCTGGATTTTCTACGCCTACATCCTCGCCCTGGTGGCCCTTCCCCTCAACACCTCCTCCGAGTTCAACAACATCACCATCCTCCAGCTCCGCGGCAATTATTTTTTTCACATCCTCATGTTTTTGCCCTGGGTTTTTTTCACAACACAGCGGCTGAACACCTTCGCTTCAGACGAAGTTTTTGGTTTTCTTCCAAGACAAAAGAAACAAGAAAAAAGACCCAGCAGCTATTTACCCATCAACAAACTAGCCTATAACACATCAACAAAGAACACATCAACAAATCAACGAATCAACAGCTATAAGAAGTTACACTTATTTTTCTGGTTCACTAGGAACTCGCGTTATGCGACGATCTAAAAATTTTGATGTTTTCTTACTGGCTGTGTAAGTACCCTTAAAATTCAGACAGTTTAAATGTAAGTACCCCTAAAATGCAGACTTTTGAAAGTAGAGAAATTTCTTTAATTTTAAACTACCATGAAAAAATCACGATTCACAGAAGTTCAAGTCGTACAGGCCCTTCAAAAGCATGAATCCGGTGTAGCCACCGGGGTCAAGCCGTGAAATGGGCATCGCCCCCGCCACCTTTTACAAGTGGAAAGCTAAATATGGTGGGTTGGATGTGTCCGATGTCCAGAAACTCAAAACCCTGGAAGAGGAGCATTCGCGCCTCAAAAGGATGTACGCCGACCTGGCGATGGATAACCAGCTTTTGAGGGACCTGTTCTCAAAAAAAGGCT
>JACCDP011504009.1_pt1 | contig 27151 bp, 26 predicted proteins | sample 7445841 | NCBI WGS metagenome assembly JACCDP01 (sample SAMN15323441, study PRJNA562643) | freshwater metagenome | isolation source: river surface water | place: USA:Blue River Watershed | collected 2017-08-17 | reverse complement strand
TTGTAGCAATAACAGCAAGAATTCTGAGACGCAGACTTCTCAAAATCAGGAGGCAGACACTCTTGAAGCTTCCAAAAAAGATTCCTGCTTTTGCGACAGCGACCTAAATTTAAATTTAATCAGTGATTCGGCTATGAGTGCCCGAAAAACGCTTTGGATGAATAAACTTAAAGTACTCTATCCAGCTATTCCTCCGGATTCTTTGCCTCAAGGCTTTCAAATCAGTATAGAAGATATCAAGGCACTGGCCGAATTACTCAACAAAAAAAAATACCCCACTCCAAAATCCGTAATGGCCTATTTTACTTTCGACGACCAGGAAGCGGCTGACAAAGGGAGAATAACCGCTGTTATGGTGCCTATTTATACCAATCCCTTTCCACCCTGCAAAAGCTGTAAAAAAGGTGCTACCGAAACACTACAGCAATCGTCCAGTCAAACCATTAACCTGGATTTAACACAACCTTGTCCGCCCTTTTGTGAAAGCCCTAAATAAATAAGCCTGATAAAGTATGTTACTTGCCAAACAATACCTGTTCATGGGAATAATAGCACCCTTGTGCCTGTTAATTCCTGCTGTTACAGGTATTGTTTATCGTCGTTTTTTTACAGCATCACTCCACTACCTCTGGTTTTATTTTATCCTCACCTTTATTTTTAATGTTATTACTAAAATTATGGCCCAGCTGGGAATGGCGAATTTGCTCGTTTTCCACGTATATACCCTCATTGAATTCCTGTTATTGATGCGTTTTTTTTTCCTGTTGTTTGAAAACCATAAGATCAAACTATTCATCCGGTTCCTGCTCTTCCTCTTCCCTGCATACTGCATTGTTGTTTATGCTTTTTTTCAGGATGCCCGGGTATTTAATACCTACACCAAACCTGTAGAGGCCCTTTCATTCATCAGCCTTTGCCTTTTGTACTGGTGGCAGCAAACTAAAATTGAAAACGACATAAGCTGGGCTAAAATCCCCTTAAACTGGATCATCAGCGGGATCTTACTTTATTTCTCCAGCGCCTTTTTTCTTTTTATATTCTCTAACCTGCTGGCTACCCATGCCAGCTTAGCCACCAACACCCTGATCTGGAACATACACGCAGGTTTATTAATAATCATGTGTCTTTTTTGTGCAGCAGGGTTTTACTTATGCAAACCATAGGCGATAACATACCTTTTTTAGTGCTGCTGGCTATGACAGGCACGGCCTTGCTGGTTTTATCGTTTATTCTGTTTATCATCCACAACAACAACAAACTGCTGAAACAAAAAAAAAGACTGCAGGATGCCGAACTGCAATACCAGAAAGATTTACTTTATGCGGTGATTGATTCGCAGGAAAAAGAGCGTCAACGTATAGGCATGGACCTCCATGATGAAGTTGGTTCTGCCTTATCTTCATTAAGAATCATACAGGAAGGTTTCATGGAAAAAATAAAAAACCATCCTGATTCAACAGACTACCATACCAAAAGCAAAAAAATAATTGATAACGTCATCCAAAATGTCAGAAACATCTCTCACGACCTCTCTCCCTTGGGAAAAGGAGTATATGAACTGCCAGACGCCCTGAATGACCTTTGCGACAGAATCAATCAGTCTGCCCATATTCACATGACCCTAAGTGAGTTTCCGGATGAAATAAATCAATTAAACAATTCCGCTTCACTTGCCCTTTACCGGGTGTTAACCGAATTGGTGAACAACACACTAAAACATGCTGGTGCTAATGAAATCAGCTGTAACTTTTCCTGCGAACAACAGACTTTATTAATAACATACAGGGATAATGGAAAGGGAATAACATCAGGAAACAACAACATAAAGCCTGGTATAGGCATGAAGAATATAGAGAGTCGCTTAAAAATGATGGGCGCAACATACAGCATTCATAGTGAACGGGGATTTGAAATGAAAATAAAAATACCTATTGTGATGAACTAATTGGCTAATTAGCTAATTATCTGATTAGCCAATTAGCTAATTGCCTTTAATGTTCCTTCAGCTACCCAATAACTATCTGGGGCTAATCCACAAATTGGCTAATCGGCAAATCGGCTAATTCCTACTTTGGTTTCGAGAGCTGTTACGGTGAGTGCACCGAACCGCTCAGCCACCAGAGTTTTGGCTTTTAAACATTTTCAAATTCCCCAATCTTCAAATTCCCTTTTTTGGCTCCCGATAACTATCTGGGAACAAATCGGCTAATTGGCTAATCAACAAATCGGCTAATCAGCTAATTGACCAATTGCCTTTAATGTTCCTTAAGCTACCCAATAACTATCTGGGGCTAATCCACAAATCGGCTAATTGGCTAATCAGCTAATTGACTAATTGGCTAATTGACCAATTGCCTTTAATGTTCCTTCAGCTACCCAATAACTATCTGGGGCTAATCCACAAATCGGTTAATCAGCAAATCGGCTAATCCACAAATTGGCTAATCAGCTAATTGGCTAATTAGCTAATTGTTTTTACATTTACCTCACAACCCATATCATGCAAAAAATTAAACTGGGAATAGTAGACGATCAAAAAATTTTCAGGGAAAGCCTGTGCAGTTTACTGCAAAGTTTTCCTGAGGTGGAACTTATATTGGAAGCAGAACACGGGGCGCATTGCCTGCAGTTGCTGGAGGTGGCCAATGTTTTTCCGGATATACTGTTAATAGACATGGAAATGCCGGTAATGAACGGATTGGAGCTGAATGAGGCTTTGCAAAAAAAACATCCCCACATCAAAAGAATTGTACTATCAGTAGTGGCGAAAGAACGTATTATCGCTAAGTTGATTGAAGCGGGAGCAAGTGCCTACCTCATCAAGAACTGTGGTAAAGAAGAACTAAGAACTTCTATACTTAGTGTTTATCAGAATGGCTTTCACATGAATGCGGATATGATGAAGGCCATACAAAGTAAATCTTTAGGTAACCCCAATAAAAATAACCAACATCACTACTCTGTTGAACTAAGTCCAAGGGAAAAGGAAGTCTTACAGCTTATTTGTAAAGAATACAGTAACCAGGAAATTGCAGAACAATTATTCTTAAGCATACGCACCATTGAAGGGCACCGAAACAACCTCTTACTCAAAACCGGTTGCAAAAACACTGCCGGATTAGTGCTTTTTGCGGTTAAAAACCACATCATTGAGTTAATCTACTAATTCCTACATTCACTTTATATCCCCCTATTTCAGCGCTATCGTTTTTTAGTGACATGCAATCAACAGGTGTTTCTACCTGCTTTTTAAATCGGGTATTTCTTCTCTTCTTCCCCAGGCGGGCATTCTCTTTCTTTACCATAGAATCTAAAGTCTTTAACAAAAAACTTCTAAATTTTAATCTATGGTCTACTCTACTTCAAAAGGTAAAAATCTTCCACAGCAGGATAGTTTTACTTTACAACTTACCAAAACCATTAATGGCAACCCTGTTATTGCCAACGCCAATTGCAATTTTAGCTACAACTGGGATTTTCAAAAGAACATGGGCCTTGCTCATTTAGACAAAATAAATAATTGCGCTATTGGCATCACCCTTCATCCATTAGGTATTTCCGGGCGACTGGCCTTTATGTCGGATATGCCTCCCACCAACTACGTTATTAACGGACAACAGGTAACCTTATTCAGGGTCATTCTGGATATTGAACCTGCTACCGGCATTAAAAGTGCTGCCATTATGTTCAACAAAAATGGTTCGCCCATTGAAACCACCGCAAACTGGATGACAGAAGACCTGGCTTTGCTCAACCATTCCGGACAACAAAAAGCTTAACAATCGCTTCAACCGGGTTCTTACTCAACATAAACAATAACTATAGCTACAACAAGTGGAGACCAGAACCCACCTTAAAAAACGGGGCCTATCCTGAAAAGCCAAAAGAGTAGGGAAATAAAATTATTAACTATGAGTGTCAATCAATCCAACCTTTCAAACCCCCGTTATGGGTACGATTTTGTAGTAGCTACTACACAGGAAAGCATTAATGCAACCATGAAAGAATATTTATACAATACTCAATTCCAGGTGGTGAAAATGTACTGGAACCAGGATGCTCAGGGAAATCCCATTCCTGTTTCTTACAGCGATCTCATGAGACAAACCAATGGTACTGACCCCCTGACTGTTCCTTCCTGGAACACCGGTGACCCTATGAGCGCTGCAATAACCAATATTAACAACAGTAATTTCTTTTTTGCTTTCGAAGCTGCTATCGGTATTCCTTCCGGCATGGCTCCTCAAAATATTCCAGACGTTATTACTTTACAGGCCAATAGCCAAACTGTTATATTCAACCTGATTTGTGCCCAGTTTACCGTTGTTACCTGCAATTTTGGAAGGCATGGCCTTCAAAGTTTCCTCAATGCTTCCCAACCTGTAAATTCTCCCTGGTTATTCACTTCCACAGTTGCTTTGAAGAATATTATTAACAACAGTAACCTTCCACCCAATGTGCAGCAACAACTCAACAACTTTGGCCCCAACGCCTTCAGTGTACAACAGCTTATGTTCGATTTAGATAATGCTGCACTGCAATCAACCCCAAGCATCAGCGGACTGGATCCGGGCACCCCTGCTTACAATGCATTAACCCAGGTATTTACCGGCGCTTACTTCTCTGCCATGAAAGCAACTGCACAACCAATTCTTAATTATACCATTGTTCAAAATGTTCCCAATAATGATCCTGCTTCTTCTCTGTTACTAACCAATATGGAATTAGAAGTGAGTCCGTACACCGGCTCTGGATCTTCCAGCAACAACAACCTCAACACCTTAAATTACCTGTGTGAGGCCAATGGTAACTCCTTGCCTCCGGCTGTGGAATTCCCCTGGAACTGGGTAGAGCCTTCTGAAACTGCCAGTTTTAATGGGGTAGTAGCCATCAACCGGAATACCTTTGCCAATTTCTTTAAAGCTCAGTTAACTCCTTATGTTTCCCGCAACTGTTACAAGTCATTTGTAAGGGTTTGGCTTTCCGGGTTTCTTGACTCCACCATTAATTACAGTTGGTCATTAACTCCTTACCAAACACCAACCATTACTATGCCAGCTACGGGACCTGTTGTTTTGTCTTATTCTTACAGCTCAACTTATTCTGATGATGCCGGTTTGGGAGGAGACATGGGCGCCATGACACTTACCCCCACTTTCACTGCAGAGGTTTCTTTTGTGGGTAACACTATTGTAATTAAACAAACCCTGGTTATTTATATCCATGTTCGGGTTATGCAATCTTCAGAAAGCTGGAATGCAGTAAACAAAACCATTACCGATACTTACACACTGGCTGTAAATCAAAGCGGATCGCTTACTGCCAGCCTAAACTCTGTAGTAACTGATAACTCCGACCCTACCCCAAGTGCCAACTGGTTTATTAATTTATTTACCAGCCTCAACACCTTGGTAAGCGATATTGACAACTGGACAAAAAGTTTCTTTGCTACCAGCTTTAAAGATATTCCTTTAGATGTGGCGCAGCAATTTGTATTCCCGGGCGGAAAAACATTTGCATTCAAAGATGTGGTATTCTCCGATTTTCAAGACCTGGTTTCCCACATCTCCTACGTGCAACCTAATGGAATAGCAGCAGCAGCAACTAAATCTACTAACAAATCAAACAAGAAAAAATATGCCAACGCCTAAAATATCCGTCTCTTCAGAGCTCATGAAGAATTACAAGCAGACATCCATCATGTCTCCTGAAAAAAAATTTGAAGCCTTACAAAATAATGCCGGTTGTTCCCTGCTCTTTTCAATTGGAACCGACAATGTACTTTACCTTACTCAGGAAGCTGTTGAACACAATACTGGCTGGATTAAAAACGATATCAGCTCTGCCTTGATCAGCAAAAATTTTGCCGGGAAAGCAAACGTTATTTGTAAAACATTTGAAGCAGCGCAAAGCGCTGTTGATGGTACCATTGGAATTGCTACTGCTATTAATGATGGAAGCAATGACAACCTCTTTCTATCGCTGGGAAATTCGAATATTACCACCACCTGGGCATCTAACCCGGCCTGGGTTGCATATCCCTTTGATAATCCAGGAAAAAAGCCTTCATCCATCATTATCTCCAATATCTTCATCAGTGAAACGGCCAACAACAACCAGTACATAGTAGTGGATATCATCAGAGATCCTTCCAGCGCTGAACAACTTATTTCCCGCTACTACATCGATACCCAAAAAACAAATGGATACGCCTGGCAGGTACATGATGTTAGTATTGATCTGGAAGCCAACAGCTACGAGAGCTGCCTGGGCAGACAGTATTTTAACAATAGCCCTCATCAACCTACGATAGACGGACTCTATACCATGGGTCAGGTAGACGGAAATGCACAATTTATTTTTCAACCCCTCTACAATGTATTTAATCCCTCTATTCCCGCTCCCAGTGCCCGTTTACAGCTGCCCGGAAAATTGATCCCCGACAGCATGGCCGCTTGCAGAAAAAGCGACCAGTCTACTGATCTTTATGTGTGCAGCCAGGGAGGTTTATATTACTTTGCCAGCAGCAATCAAAACGATGGCAGTACAGCAGTATTGTTACTTAGTAACCCCATGTTTAATGGGGTAAAAAAAATGCACGCCCGCCAGCAAAATAACATAAACATTGTTTGGGGTTTAAATGGAAATGATCAGGTTTTTTATGTAACATGCCCTGTTGGCTCAGAAACAACAGCCTCTTCCTGGTCATATCCCTTACCTATTGTAAGTGGTGTAGATATCTATTCTCCTTACATCAATTGCCTGGATAATGGCAACACCTTTTTTGTGGTGGCCGAAAACACTTTACAAAAATTTTACCAGTCACCCGAAAACTCGCTCTGGACATCACAAAGCATAACCCTTCCCTCTGCCAACATCCAGGATACGCAAAAATACAGTTCCTTTACCACCACCATACAGGTAACAGATGAAAACAATCAGCCAATGGTGAATGAGCCTGTAACCATCACTGCCAGCAGCAGAGCGGGAGTGTATATTAATCATTTGTATTATGTAATAGACAGCCAGGGTATACAAATTAATACCGATAGTTTTGGAACCATTACCGTTATTGAATGGGTAGACAGCTTAACCGGTACTAAACTTACGGTAAGCGATGCCAGTGGAAAGAGCACAGTGGTAAATCCTATGGATAAACCCATGGCTAAAATTGCGAAGCTAAATTCGGTAAGCAGCTTAAAAAATGCCACTATTACTCATGATGATGGAAGTAAACAAGCACTTGTACCTTCCGGCGTTTCACAAAATGATTTACAGCAGGCTGCCAACAGCAACAACCAGTTAGGCCAGGTCTACAACCAACTTACCAATACCAATAAAAACTTAAGAGTAAGAAAAATCAATCCAAAAGCTATGTACGCTTCGCCTATAAAGGTAAACGGACTGGATGCCATTTGGGTTGAAGCGGGAGACTTATTTAAGTGGCTGGAATCGGGTGTAGAGGCCGTCATTCAAATCATTGAAGATGCCGCTAATGATGTATGGCATTTTATTGTAACCATTGCCGGAAAAGTCTATGCCTGTGTATTAGATGTGGTTGAAAAGGTAATTCAGGCGGCTGTTTATGTGTTTAACCTCATTAAAACAGCCATAGAAGACCTCATTAAGTTTTTAGAATTTTTATTCGGCTGGCAAGATATCCTGGTTACACACCGAGTAATGAAAAATGTGTTTCTGCAACTTTCCCAGCAAAGCATCAATGATTTGGGAAATTTCAAAACCGAAGTCGCTGCTGTATTTCAGTCCTTGCAAAACGATGTAAACAAATGGGCCAACATCCCTTCCTTTGGTCAAACCGCCGGTTCTGCCACAGGCTCCAATCAACCCTTACAGGGGCAAAACAGCTCCCCTTCCAATATTGGCTTACATCATTTCCAGGGTGGAGCCAATAGTGTAAACTCCTCTATTACTCCGGTGGGCATAAGCCAGGAAATGTTTCAGGATTTGATTAACCTCATACAAAACGAGGAAAGTACACTTACAGGCGCCTGTGAAGCAATAAAAACAGATATCATTGATCAATTCAATTCACTGACTGTTACACAAATTATTCAGAAATTTATTGCCATTGTAACAGACACCCTGCTTCAAACAGCCGATAACGTTATACAGGCTGCTATTGACGTATTTATGCAATTAGTTGAAGGAGTAATCGGGCTATTGAATGCTACCATTGAAATACCTGTTCTTTCCTGGTTATACAAAGAACTCACGGGAGACAATCTTTCCTTCCTGGATCTGGTTTGCCTGATTGCAGCTATACCCGCAACCATTTTGTATAAAATTGCCGGAGGCAAAGCCCCATTCAGTAAAGGAGATGATTTAACTGATGGTTTAATTGCTGCCACCAGTTTTAGTCAAATCCGCCAGCAATTCTATACCTCCAGCCCGGTTGTTTCCGGACGTAGTTCGGGTAAACGCTTAATGCAAACAGAGGCTGCTGTTTTAGAAGCTGAACAAGCCGTTCTAAATGAGGAGGCATTAAAAATATTCGCTTTTGTAAGCGATGTATTTGCCTTTATTGGTAGTGGTGTACTCATTATCACATCGGCTATTCAACGTACCCTCGAGCTGGTTGGCTTAGATAATGCTATTCCTAAAACCCTTGCTACCATCAGTGCAATTGGAAATATAGCCTATGTCTCCCCCAATATTTCAGGGCTTATCAATGCCGCCACCAGCAACTGGTATCAGCAAATGAACAATGTAATTACCGGTATCAGCATTATTAAAGGTTTTGTTAATATTCCTATAGCTGCTGCCAAAAACCCGGTTTTTGGTTATGTTTCAGCAGGGGTAGAATCCTTTATTAACTTCGCCTGGAATGTACCGGTAATTATGAATATTATTGATAATGCCAGCAAATGGGATAATAAATACAAATCATTAATACCTGAGTCTATTGGGAATTTTGGATTTAATTTAGGAGGCATGATGGAATTCTTTATCACCATTGACAAGGAACCACGTTCAAAGATTATTCTCAGTGGTGTTCAATATGGCTTAATGCTGGTATACGGTATTTGCATGCCTATTGCAGGAGGTATATACGCCTTTGCACCAGGGCAAGACCACAGTTAACTTCATCACACAACAACAAATACATAGAGGAAAGTCTGCCTGAAAAAAATTCAGGCAGACTTTTAATTTCAATTATAACTCCGCTATTAAATTCAACAACTTCTCCATCTTCACCTTTACTTCAGATGCGCTGCAGGTATAATTATTAAAAATAACTGAAAAGCTCAGTAATTCACCCGATCGGGATGTCACATATCCGCAATAGGCTCTTGCCCGGGTAATATAGCCGCTTTTGGCTCGGAGGTTTTTCTCTGCAAAACTACCTTTGCATAAATTGGTTAAAGATCCGCTTTGCCCGGCTATTGGTAAAGAATGGTAAATTACTCTGAACAAGGCGGTGTCTCTGTGTATTTTAGACAAAATCTGTGCCTGTTGAAAAGTACTTATTCCATTACTTCTTGATAAACCACTACCATCATTCAGGTATATTCCTGCTGTATTTATTCCCCGCTCCTTCCAGCATTGCAGCACTGCTTTACAGCCAGCAGCAGTGGTTCCCTGCCCTTCCTTTTTAAGTCCAATGGTCTTTAAAAAGCTTTCTGCGTAGTGATTATTACTTTTTAAATTGGTAAAATAAATCATCTTTTCCAGGCTGGAAGAACGGTGCTGGTAAATCAATTTAGTTTCCCGCTGTACTTTTTTATAGCTGCTGGTGGCTTTACCCGTAATACTGATACCCTGTTGCTGAAGTGATTTTCTAAATTCCTGGGCACAAAAAAGAGCGGGATCAGGAAGTGAGCCTTCTACCTCATAGGCATCTTTATTAGCGGGTATGGTTCCGCTAATTTTTCTATTCCACTGCCCGGGGCCACCATATATATAGGCATTGTCTTCATGGCCTCCTGCCTTTACCTCCTGCTCCAGTTCAAGTCCGTTTACAGGTGGATGAACTCTTTTAACTGTTGCTGCTTCTCCAACACTTCCTGTTTTAAAATATACAGCATACTTGTTATCCTGATAAGAAAGTCCACAAGCCCCGGCTCCGTAGTAATTTCCAATATCTCCCCATATCCAGTTATCTGGTAACTGATCATCGAAACAAGAAGCATCGGCAATAATATCTCCCTGTATTTTTTTTATTCCTTTTGATTTGAGTATAGTTGCCCAGTCACGTAAGAGGCTGAGAGAGTCTTCCCTATTCGGAAAATACGCTGAACCCAGACTGGGATCTCCGGATCCCTTTATAATAATGTTCCCGTTAATAGTACCATGAAGACTGTCCCAGCTACCGGTGTAAAGCAATTGGGTTTCATACCGGTATTGTGTACCTAATACAGCTGTAATGGCTGCGGTGGTGAGTACTTTTAGCGTACTGGCCGGCACCAGGCTTAACTTACTGTTTAGTTCACTATATACCTTGCCATTTTTTGCATTCATGATACAAAACGAATATGTGGCGGGAACCAAACTCTCCTCTTCTTTGTACTCCTGCACCAAAGCCTGTATACGTTGCAGGGTTTGCAGGTTTTGACATACACCCATCCTGGCAAACTGTAACAGGAGTATAAAAAATAAAAACTTATTCATCTTCATAGCACAAAATTACGCATTTAGCTTCGCTTAAAAACTTAAGCACAGCTATAAACTCAGGGCAAGCTCCGGTGGAGGAGTATTATAGCTTTCGGCGCAGCTTGGATGATGGGATTGCTCCCTGCCCGCCGCCCACAGGACTGGTATAAATGCAGGCGGAGACTAATTCCTTTTTTGCGAAATGTCTCACAATAAATTCAGGGGTAAACTGTTTATCATTCATGGAGCCTAAGTGAGAGACTGTCTAAAATTAAGTATACAAAAAAACGCTTTCCTTAACTTGTATAAACAATTAAAGCACATTTTTAGTAAATTTGAGAGAATACGCGTATATGAAAGACCCCAAAGAACTGTTGAATAAAATTGATGAGATTGATGAAAACTATGTAAATCACATTGGGGATGAGATATTTCAACACCAGCCTTTTGTGCTATCGGTATTATTAAGTTACCGTTTAAATACAAAAGTGGAAGAATTAGATGACCTGATGAAAGTGTACTTTGTGATGTGGGAATACTTTAAACACAAGGAAAGGGTAAAACAGGTTCAAATTACAGAAGGCCAGTTTCAGGAGCAACAACTTCGCAACATACATTTTTTCAAATACTTAGAAGGAGAAACGGATGAGGTAGAGAAGAAAAAAATTATTTCCGGCAACTTGGAGCAGCTGGATGCAAAAGATTTACTGACAGCTATTTTCTTTTGGTTTAAAAGCCGGCCAGCCTTAGCCAATATGAATAAGGAAACTCAGGCCTCCACCCTCATTAGTTTAAAAACCTTTGTAGAATGCTTTGAGTTAATTATTAAGGGAAATGAAATACATAGCCCAAGTTAGTTACAGCGAATAACACCCTGTAACGGTTATCTGGCTTGTTTCATGACTTTAATAATACAAAACTAATCCCTTTTCAAGAATGTGGTTAGGTTAGTAAAATGAAAAGGCATTGGGAAAGGTAGTTGGAGCCTGGCAAGAGTTTAAAACAAAACAGCCACACGGGAACGGTATGGCTGTTTTTAATTTTATTATCTTCCTAAATCTTCAAAGCTAACATCACTGGTATGCCCTTCAGCAGCGCCTACCTCTGATACTTCAGCCATTGGAGAATTTGCTCTAATGTAATCTACGGCTTCACTTAATCCTTCGCTAAACTTATCGAAGTCTTCTTTGTATAAAAACACTTTATGCTTTTCAAAGAAAAATTTTCCATCAGGACCAAAGCGTTTTTTGCTTTCGGTGATGGTCAAATAGTAATCTCCACCTTTAGTAGATTTTACATCAAAGAAATAAGTTCTTTTTCCGGCTCTTACCGATTTGGAGTATAAATCTCCCTGCTCTTGTTTTTCAAATTCTTCAGACATGTCACATCGTTTTTATGTTCGTAACAAAAATAGTAAAATAATTAAACAAACAAATTTAGTTTTTGATTTTGTAATAATTTTTTTTATATTCTTTTTCTATACAATAAAAAAATCTGAGTTCTCAATTTACTTCCCCTATAGAAACAGCTTTGAAATAGCGCTTTTGGTAATATTCTTCCCTTAAATCGCTAATAATTACACCTGATTTTACGGAAGCATGAACAAATTTTTTATTGCCCAGATAAATGCCCACATGGGAAATTTTCCTTCTTTTGATTTTGAAAAACACCAGATTCCCCTGCTTCAAATCCTTTACAGTAAAGGGTTTCAACAATTCATACATTTCCCGCGAGCCTCCTGAAACACTTTTGTCATAGACGTTCTTTAGTAATAAAATGACAAAATGACTGCAGTCTACCCCTTTTTTAGAGTTTCCACCGTATTTATATTTTACGCCCTTCCACTCATATATCCAATTGTATAATCGTAAATCGGCTGAAGTATCAACCGTTAAACCATAAGCTTCATAAAACCTGCAGAGCACTTCATGGGGCACAGGCTCTGCATTTTGGGCAGGCAGACTAACACCTATTCCTAAACACAATGTAAATAAAAACCACTTCATGCAATTGCTAAAAAAACTAAATGTAAATAATTCTTGTTTTTGCAACCCGGCTAAACCGAATTAGTTCTAATACTGTAAGCCCGGATACAATTTCTTATTTCATCAGTTTTGCTTTTATATCACTATAAACAGGCCAGTTGTTATGATGCCAGTTGGCTACTACCCTGCAGTCCTTCATGAGCATTAATCCGGGATTAGACCTGATCATTGTTTTTAATACAATGCCATCCATATTAGCAAAATCATATAAAGCATTGTGTTTATGTTTAAACTCATTTATCTTTTCAGCTCCTGATGCAGTAAGCGCTAATACCGGAATTTTATCCTTTTCACAAAGGGTATAGAAGTCATTCATTTTTGCATGCAGTTCTTCATCACCAGCTGTTTTATTTAAATCATAACATACCAGTAAAAAGTAATAGCCTTTTAGTCCAAGAATACTATCTGTTATTGGGTTTCCATCCAGGTCATTAATGCTAAAATCGAGTATTTTAGGGGCGTCAATTTCAGGGCTGATGGTATTCACCATACGGTCTTTATACTTCCAGTTTAAGGTGTCTTGCCAGGGTATATCTTTATCGCTAAACTCCTTGTCTTCTCCTGTTTTTAAGTTAGAATAAACAAATTTCACCTCATAAACACCGGGCTTATAATTGGGACCTTTCTTCATCCCCTCACAGATACTTAAACCTGGAGCATAAGCCCTGAAATCTTTTACCGGTAAATTCCGGAAGGTGTGTATTGGGAACCACACAGAAAAAACGGTGAAGGCTAATAATAATCCCATATTAAGAAACTGTTGATTAAAAAGTGGGTTGATGTGTTCTTTACCAACAAATAATACCGCAATAGCAATCAGTAAAGCAATATCCTTCCAAAAGGAAGTCCAGGGAGTAAGCACCAGAAAATCACCAAAACAACCACAGGTAGTAACCTTATTGTAACAGGCCGAATAAAAAGTAAGAAAAGTGAAGAAAACGATTTGCAACATCAGCAGCCATAGGCTAATGTTTCGGTACAAACCAATCAGTAATAAAAACCCAAGCAGCATTTCAGAAACACAGATAACCGTTGCTAAGGGCTGTGCAATATGCGCCATACTCTCAAAAATACCCCAGTCACTGGCTTCTTTAAATACCTCAAAATATTCCTCCAGTTTATATCCAAAACCAATTGTATCATTTGCTTTTATCCAGCCGGAAAAAATAAATAAACCTCCAACCGCTATGCGCATGATTTGTACCAGCCAGTAAAAAACGGTGTGTAAAGCCCCCTTAGCGGTATTGGCGTATGGAAACAGATTTATAATAACCAATAAAGTTATTAATACTGTTAACAAAGCTGATTTACTTAAACAAGCCGGGCAAATTACATATAGGAGGTAGGCAATAGAAACAGATGCTACTAAACGGAAAAATTTACTTTGCAGGATTTTTTTCATAATCTGTGTGTATGCGTTATATTTTTTTCATAAAATTTGGTTGTACATCAGCAAAAAGCAAGCCATTATTTTAACTCCTCTAACCGGATTAAGGCAAAAACTGCATAATTAATCATATCCATAAAATTAGCGTCCACACCTTCCGAAATCAGGGTCTTACCCCGGTTATCCTCTATTTGTTTTACCCTAAGTATTTTCATAAGAATAAGATCTGTAAGTGAACTCACCCGCATATCCCTCCAGGCCTCCCCATAATCATGATTTTTGTTTTCCATTAAGTCTTTGGTAGCCTTGCTGTTTTTTTCATACAAAGCCGCCACTTCATCATAAGGTAACTCCATCCGGTTATCGTCCTTTAACTCCAGCTGAATGAGGGCAATTAAACAATAATTGATAATTCCTATATACTCCCCTTTAATATCATCCCCCACTTTTTGAGTTCCTTTCTCTTCTATGCTTCGGATGCGCTGGGCTTTAATAAAAATCTGATCGGTGAGTGAAGAGGTTCTTAAAATTCTCCAGGCAGTCCCATAATCTTTCATCTTCTTTAAAAAAATATCTTTGCATTGTTTAACTGCAGCATCGTATTGCAGGGAAGTGTTCATATTTATAAAAATGAGCTTACAAGATACAAATTTTACCAAAAATCAGGTGATAAAAGCCAACGGGAAGAAACTCCGCCTGCATAAGCCTGTGGTGATGGGAATTGTGAACCTCAATCAGGATTCCTTTTACGCAGCTAGCCGGTATTCGGGGCTTAAAAAAATTAATGCCATAGCCGAACAACAGCAAGAAGAAGGTGCTGCTATTATAGACCTGGGGGTACTATCGAGCAGACCCGGAGCCAGTTTGGGGGATAGTAAAACAGAACTAAAAAAACTAATTCCGGTAGTAAAAGAAATACGCAGGAATTTTCCGGAAATGTTCATTTCCATCGATACCTTTCGTTCGGAAGTAGCGAAGGCAGCAGCAGCAGCAGGAGCTGATATCATTAACGATATTTCATCAGGAGAACTGGATCCCCTGATGTTTTCTACTGTGGCTCAGCTTAGGTTGCCCTATGTGATGATGCACATGCAGGGAGTACCTTCAACCATGCAGGTGGCTCCCTCCTACCCTAAAGGGGTTATAAAAGAAATAAATACCTTTTTCAGAAAAAAAATACAACTTGCCCAGAGCGCTGGTATTCAGCAACTCGTGATAGATCCGGGATTTGGCTTCGGAAAAAGCCTGGAGCATAATTATGAATTATTGTCAGGATTAGATAAACTCAACACTCATCAGTTTCCCTTGCTGGCTGGTATTTCCCGAAAATCAATGATTAGTAAGGTACTGGAATGCAGCAGTGATGAAGCATTAAATGGCACTACTGCCCTGCATACCGTTGTCCTGTTAAAAGGAGCCAACATACTCCGGGTGCACGATGTTAAAGCAGCCGTTGAGGTAATCAAGCTAACGGAAATGTTAAAAAACATTAAGTGATAAAGTCTTTTTAGCCTCAATAGCCTTTAAACAGGGCTGTTTTGAAGGGGCAGCACGCGCAAACTATTTGTGGCCTCGGTATAATTCTTTATATTCGTAATTCTTGCAATAAACCGGGTGATATCATTCTTTTCCATAGCCTTCATCACTTTTAAATGGATAGATGCCATAGATATTATCCTCGTGGCCATCTTATTATATCAGGTATACAGCATTGTGAAAGGAACCCCGGCCGTAAATATTTTTACCGGTATTTTCAGTATTTATGTGGTGTGGATAGTGGTAAGAGCCCTGGACATGAAGTTATTCGGTTCTATTTTGGGGAAGTTTATTGATGTGGGGGTAATTGCCATTATTGTTGTTTTTCAGCAGGAGCTCCGGCGTTTCCTTTTGTTTATTGGTACCCAAGAGTTTATTAGCCGCAGTTTTATTTTAAAAACCATATTTTCTCCGGGGCAGGGTAGCGAAAAAAATACTCAAATGGATACCGACATCAATACCTTAACCAGGGCTTGTTTTCACATGAGTGAACAAAAAACCGGTGCCCTGATTGTTCTTTCCAGGCATTCGGATTTGAAATTTTATATTAATACCGGTGAACCTTTAGATGCGGTAGTTACGGAGCGTATGCTGGAAAGTATTTTTTATAAAAACAGTCCTTTACATGATGGCGCCGTCATTATCTCGAATAACCGGATTATTGCTGCGCGTTGTGTACTACCGGTAACCGAAAAAGAACAGTTTCCTTCTCATTATGGCATGAGGCACCGGGCAGCAGTTGGAATTACGGAAACTACTGATGCCATTGCCCTGGTGGTTTCTGAGCAAACAGGAGGCATTTCTATGGCCATTAACGGAGATATTAAGCTGATTACACTGCCCGAAAAACTTAAACAGTTACTGGAGAAAGAGCTGAGGAAATAGTATGAGTCATCAACAAAAAATCCCGGAAATCCGGGATTTTTTGCGTTCAAAGTAACTAATTAATTGTTATCCTTATCTAGTTACCGTTTCTTAATTAATTCCAAAAGGAGGTATTTTTCCTTCCTGAACCATGAGGATACATTTCTTTTTATGCTCTTCAAAGCTACCGAAAGCCAAAGCATCCAGCATTTCCTCCCGGGTCATTTCCGGGTTATTGAATTTCTTTCGGATTTCATTGGCGCAGCGGTCAACATATTTTTCAAATCTGCTGGGCGCCCAGAGGTACTCTTTTTTTTCCGGACTGGGTTTAAACTCATCCGGTAGAGAGCCTTCAATTTTTGCCTTAATTTCTAATCCCTCATACACCTTTGGCAGTGAACGGTTGTCAAACACAAAGGGCTTGGATATCATGATGACATGCTTTTTACGTTTAGGGTCAATTAAATTAAGCCCTTCTATTCGTAACCCCTTCTTTTTCAATGAAGAGTATTTAGCCTCAAAGTTCTTTAGAATGTCAAACATGATGTTAAAGTTTTCAACAAATGTACTGTCTTTTTTGTTAGCAAAATCCGAATTCAGCTATTGAAAATCCGGTTTCGTCTAATTAATTTATATAAGTTTTTTTGTGTTGAAAAGGGCATGAAAATCTGTTAATATCTAATTAAAACTTTGATAATAAATTAATTTTCATTAAATTAAGTAAAAATTGATTTTCGGGGTTATTAACAAAACTTGTTGATAGGATGTAAAAACCGAAAATCGTTTGTCTAAAATGTAATATTTTGACGTGATTTTTTTGTTTTTCACTTGTTTTTTACATTTTTTCTATTTATAACTAACCTATCTCCGAATGATAAAACTTCACAATCCCCAAAGCACTATCTGGAGTTTACGTAAACCTGCAAGGTTATTGGAAATCCAACAACAAAAGTTTTTTCATTCTGCTGAAAGGAGAAATAAGCTGCTATTTCGCCTGCTGCTGGCTAATTCTCATTCAACAGAAGACTTATTAAGTTCAACCATAGGTAAAAAGAACCACGCGATTCAAAAAAACAGAGACCTTACGGGCGCCTTGGTAAATAAAGGATTTGATTTTAACTCTTTACAAAACCTGCTACACTTAAGGGATGAAACCATCCTTAAACGCATACCAGCAACCAAAAGACCCCTGAAACAGCAAAGTGCTGCCGACCTGGCCCTCTATCTCAATACCTGGGCCGATCATATAGAAGAACACCTGTTGCAATACAACTTACCGGTTAGTGAAAGGCCTACTGAGCGTTTCTTTGCTTTGTTGTGAGGTATATTGTGTTAAAGGGTTAAGAAATGCTAACTTTTATTTTCACTTCCTTGTTTCTTTTCCTCCTTATTTTTTTTGTACCTCACCATAAGTCAAACTTTTTACCATTTCTTTACCCTGACTATCCCTATAACGCACCGTTAACCCATCCTTTTCCAATAATACTATTTTGGCCTCCGGCTTTTCTGCTTCCTTAATCAATATAACTATTTCATCCAGTTGGTACCCGTAGAATTTTACGTGACTAGGCATTGCAGGAGCAATAATATCTAATTCCTGTTTGCCAGCCAGGTTCGGCACTTTTGAAGTATCTGGTTTAAAATAGTTGGCTTCCATAAATTGAACAATGTCTGCATGAATAGTATAAACCTGCTTTGAGCCCAATAACCAGTAATCACGGTGAAAATCCAATACTACATTGGTAAGGGCTTGCCCAGGCTTTAATTGATAATAGCTCTGAAGGTCTTGCTTGGCTCTTGCCAGTATATCAAACCGGGAGGCTCCACCTATTCCCAACACTTTAACAGCGCTAGACTTTCCGGTTACCTGACCAATAATCTTGAAATTATTTTGACTTAGTACAGCCGGACTGCTCATAGATGCCTCGTGGAAGCTGATACACGCTGTTGTTAATCCGGTTATTGTTAATACCATTAAGCCTACTTTAACTCTGTGTAAGTTTTTCATTCTGCATTTTGTCTTCCTGGTTACACTTTCTCCATTCATACTATTCATCTATTATAGTTTTACTTGCTTTCTCTATTACCTGTATTGAATTGATTAGCAAAGTTACTTTTTTCAACCTTCGCTTCCATTAGAAATTCATAAACGGCTATGTTTTTGCTTTTTCTGGTTGCCAATAAGACAGGAAAGGTTGCACCCTCCAGTATAAATACCAGCGGTTTAGCAATTTTAACCCATAAGTTTTTTGCTGAAAAATTTAAAACCCGATCGATTTCTTATCCTTATCAAAATTCTTTTTTAGTGTCGCATTTTAATGGTTGTAATAGCTGCCTCGTTCCTTCGGAGTTCAGGAATATTACCAGCACTTCTCACAAGTACACGTGTAGGCTGTGATTAATCCCGCTAGAAATTCTTTTTCACATCGGCATCAGCATCAATTTCGATTATTGTTTTTACTACAGTACTTTCTTCTTTGTTCTTATTCTATATATCCAAATACCACTAATAGCAGCCAACACCATCCCTATCGATACTGTATTGGTTATCCCCTTTTTAGCATCAAAAAAATCATAGTCGTGTAGCCGTATTATCCAAATACCCCAGTCACGTCTATCATCCAGGTCTTCCACTATTTCTCCGGTTCGATAATCGAGGTAAATACAACTATGGATCTCATTCCTGAAACAAATCTCATACACTATTTTCTTCTCCTTTGTTTTTCTATGCAAATAGTCTTTCAATAAGGTACAAGATATTACTTCCGGCTTTCCATTTACATACTGTGAAGCAATAGACTTGGCAAATCCTGGCTCTATAGGAGAAATGATTTTACCTGTATAAGCGTCGATCAAATATTTTTCCTTCCCCGTATTTACCTGGTAAAGCAACTGTTCATTTTCGGCCTTCAGAAAAATGTCTTTGTAGTAATTTTTATTCTCAGACAAAGAATCAATTTTGGTGGTAATAAGGTTCAATGAAACCAGTTTATCTTTCACAACAAAATCAGTCTTTACTTTCTTTTTTTTGTAACCCTCAGGCCAGATCCACTGCTGATTTGCCCTGAAAAACCCGGTTAGGATGGACAATAATAAGAAAGGAACTACAATAATTGAAAGGGTACGATGAATTTTATACTTAGCAGCGGTTTTCATTTTGCTCTGTGTAAACTAATTACGTATTAAAACTTATGTGTAAGGCTTACCGAAAACATTCGAGGGGCAATAGGATTTACACTATTGTCATCATGTACATTATAACTTAATGTATTGGTAAGGTTGCTCGCCTTTACTTTTATTGACATTTTATTATAGGTATATCCCAAACTGGCTTCTAGATTAATGTATGCAGGCAGGGGAATGAGTTTATAGGTATCGTTTTTAACGGTAAGCCGTGTCGAACGACCAGCCATACGTTCTCCAATATATAATAAACCTGCGCCTGCGTTAAAACCATTTAGCCAGTTTATGTTATTTCCTGCAATACTGTAATAAATACTGGTGTTAGCCGTATGATTAGGATTATAGCGCAGCAAACTCCCTTCTATATATGTATTACTTTTAGTGTAACGGGTATGATTGTAGCTGTAACCCGCTATTACCGAAATTCCTTTCCATTCAATGCTCATGATATCTAGTTCAACACCATTACTGGTAATTTCACCTGCCAGTTCTTTTATATTGCTATTTGTATTTCCATTTTCAAGGCTAATTTGCGCCAGGTTGCTGTTTTTAATCTGATAAGCCGTTAAATTCACTGAAAGTAATCCATGAAAAATATCATTTTTTATTCCGGCTTCATATTGATCAATCACTGATGGAGGAAGTGCTTTTCCATTTATGTCTACTCCGGAATTTGGTGTAAAAGAATTGGAATAGCTGAAAAATAGGGAGGTAGTTTTTATAGGTTTATATACAATACCCAGTCGGGGAGTTATAGCATGATCGTACCTGCTTGTATTGGTTATTTTTTCATTGCTGTATAAATATTCATTACTAAATGTTTCTAAGTAGGAGAAACGAAGTCCTGCCAGTAATTTTAATTTCTCGCTGAAAGATACCAGGTTCTGCATATAAATTCCTGCGCGGCGAACAGGATTGCGGGTGCGGGATTTGTAGGTCAGATCAGGAATATCATTCCGCTGTAGATATTTATTGAGATCAAAAACATTGATTGAGTCGTATTTATTTAATGTGTTGAATGCAGAGACAAGGGTTTGGTATTGATCTGCATCGGCTCCAACCAACAAGGTGTGTTTAAGAATTCCGGTATTAAAACTACCGGTCAGATCCAGTTGTGCAATATAATACGACTCTTCCACCTTGTTGCGTTGTATTCCCCTTATCCAGTTGCCATTTTCCTTTATGAATTGATTGTTTCCATTCGGGCGTAGATTTGCAAATAAATCGCTACTGAACGACTGATAAGCACTTACTTGTTTTAAATTCCAGGATTTGTTTAATTGATGTGAAATAGTTAGTGTTGTACTCTTTTGTTCCGATCTAAAATAGGCCCAGTTAACACCTAAAAAAGTATTTCGGGGCATATCAACAATAGAATAATTTATTGCCCCTATACCAAAATCAGCCGTTCGGTTATCCTTCATATAATCTCCTTCCAGCAGGATTTCTGTTTTAGTTCCCAACTTATAAACTAAAGAAGGATTAAAGTAAACACGGTTACTGGTAACCTGATCACGAAAACTACCTGCATTTTCATAACTGGTATTTAGGCGGTATGCAACCGTTTTATTCTGGTTGAGTGTACCGTAAACATCAATAGAAGGCTTATAAAGGTTATAGCTTCCTACACGCATAGCAATTTCAGTTCCCTGCCTGAACAAAGGTTTTTTGGTAATTAAATTAAGAACACCGCCTGCGGCCACATTTCCAAATAAAATAGCGGCACTTCCTTTGAGAACTTCTATTTTTTCCAATGAACTCATTTCCGGCATGGTGGAATTGTTGTAGCGAACTCCGTTTTTAAATGTATTACTGCTTCCAAATGCAAAACCTCTCCCTGCCAATTCTTCCTGATACCCACCACTGGTGCCCATAAGATACACCCCATTGAAATTTTTTATGGCATCACTTACACGAAGTACTTGTTGCTGCTCCAGCACTTCTTTATCTATACTCGCCACACTTTGAGGAAGATCTATTGGCTTTATTGGTATCTTGCCTATACTCACAGCCTTTTCATTATTACCCCTTTGAGAAAGAATAAGCACCTCATTGAGTTCCTGGGAGCTTTCATGAAGAATAATATCCACAACCATAGTGGTTTGATCAGGATGTACCAGCACCTGTGTGCTATGTGTGTGCATCCCAACTTTTGAGGCGTAAAGATTATAAGCACCGGGATTAATTTCCTTTAGTTCATACTCCCCTAGTGCGTTGGTTACGGTTGCTATTGAGGTACCCGTTAGGCCAACATTCACGTATTCTGCCGGACTTCCTGTTGATGTTATTATTTTGCCTTTGATGAAGCCAGTTTGTGCCTGGGAAAAGATTGAAACGATTAAAAAGTAAATTGTTGAAACTTGTAGTTTTAATTTCATGAGTAGATAATTTGTTTGGTTTAATGTCATTCTTGTGCTGAGCCTGCCGAAGCATGGAATACCCAGTCTTCCCGCAACCTGGCTCAAATGTGTGTTACACATTTGCCCTCATTGGTGTTTGTTTTCGGCAAATATGGGGATTTCATAAGTATTTATTGTTTGGTTTATAATTATTCTCTTGCTGAGCTTACGAGCGCATGGAATTTACCTGAATTGCATCGGTGTTTGCAGGCAAATGGCTTATGGCTTATTTCAAACTCTTTTTGCTTGATTTCAAACGGTAAAATTCATATTTAGAATCAATCTAAACAATACCTGAAATCTGGTATTTTATAATTAGTCTAAATAAATATATATATTATTAATTATAAATAACTTAACTGTAACTACGAGAAAACTTATAGCACTTGATAGCTTTTTCACTAGAATTGAAAGAGCGTATTAACGTAATACTAAGCCGATGAAGGTGGTTGCACTTTCAAAATAATTTTGGTTTTAACTTTAGCGAAACGCCTATATGGGGTCAGAAAATGAGGATGGTAAGTGTATTATACCTATTTAAGTCGGGCATTGTGTAAGTTTGTTTTATTCGTGAGACTTTTCGCTTAAACAGAATTAGTCCCCGCCTGCCTATGTACAAGTCTTGTGGGCGGCGGGCAGGGAACAATTCCGACACCACCGAAGGTGCGTCGGAAGGTTTAATACCCTGCTCCAAGGAGCGGAATTTGGGTACAAGGCTTGCCCTGGGGTTCATACCTGTGATAATGGCATTATACAACATGATTCAGGGGTGTAAATTTGATTTACTACCCTTAGTGCCTGTAGAATTTAGCTGATAATAGGATGTTGAAATGGGTTTAAGGAAATAGTGAGGAGTGGATCCTGTTAAAACCCGATTGATTTCTTCCCCTTATCAAAACTCTTTTTTAGTGTCAGCATTTTAATGGCTGTAATAGCTGCCTCGTCCCCTTTATTTCCATGTTTTCCTCCTGCCCTGTCTATAGCCTGTTGCATGGTATCCGGAGTAAGTACACCAAAAATAAACGGGAGGTTGTATTTGAGGTTTAAGTCTGTAATGCCCTTGGCCACAGCGTCGCAGATAAAATCAAAATGCCGGGTTTCTCCCTGTATTACACAGCCCAGGCATATAACCGCATCCACCTGAGCATATTCAGCCAGGTATTGAGCCCCGAGCGGCAACTCAAAGCTACCCGGTACTGTCTTTACAAGTATGTCCTGCTCCAGTGTTCCATGTTTTATCAGTGTTTGGTATGCTCCCTGAAACAAGGCATTGGTAATCTCCAGGTTCCATTCAGCACTTACAATACCAAATTTCATTCCTTTGGCAGAAGTTACCGCTGTACCTTCAATGAGAGATAAATTTTTTAATTCACTGGCCATGTTATTGTATGTCTAATTCAGTGTGGTTTCTTTTTATAACTTGAATCTGATTTTCACTGATTTTATATTCATCTGTTCCCTGTCCTTTTCCATGTAGCTCATTACTGATCCAGGAGCTGAGGTATTTTACCTGAACGTATTCTTTATCCTGATAAATATGCAGGTTGCTTAACCAGGAATAGCTTTCGTTTCCGTTGGGCTTCACGTTTCCTCCGTTGGCAATGGATAGTTTCGTTTCTTCATCTTTCAGCCATTTAAGTACCAGGTTTTTGTGGGCATCTGAATTTTGGCTTAGTCCCAGGCTTTGCGTTAATTGACAATTGGCCGTATCACTGCAGGAGGTGTTGAACTGGAAACAATAGTATGCGATCAGGGCTTTTACAGGTTCGCTACAGCTTTCTTTTAAATATTTCTCATTAATTATAGCTTCACTTCCCTGGTAACGGTAAACTTCAACACTATCTTTATAAACAGGATTACGGTTACTACCTGCCTCTGCTGAAGTTTCAGCCCCACCCACAGAACAGCCCAAGAAGCCAAGGGCTAAACTGAAAAGTGCAATTAGTTGGAGAAAATGGGTTTTTAGCTCATAAAAATGCGCCTGGCCTGGATTAATTTTTATTAAGCGGTGAAGCATAAAAAAATGTTTTCTGTTGGAATAGCACAATATAGTAATGCAGCAAATAACAGGTATAAAAAAAGGTGATTGAATCACCTTTTAATTTTTACAGATTACCCAAGGATTTTACCCGGCTTATATATTTTTCAATTTCTCTCCCTTCATTGCTTTTTGGGAATTCCTGCTGAATGCGCTCGTATAGTTTAAGTGATTCTGTATACTTAGAGAGGGTTTCATAGGCCATAGCTGCTTTCTTCAGGTAAATAGGGGTGCTGAAATTGTTGGTTTTATCATCAGCCGCTTTCAAATAGTATTTAACAGCTTCCTCCGTTTTGTTTAATTCCATATTTGCATCACCAATTGCCCCGGTAGCAACTGCCGAAAGCATAATGTCATCACTGCTGAATTTACTCAGGTGCTCTATAGCTTCCTCGTATTTACCTTTATGTAAAAGAGCAACTCCAATCATGTATTCTGCCAGTTTTCCACTTTTTGTTCCACCGTAGTTTTCAGCAATTTCCTTTAAACCAATAACAGATTTGCCTCCACCTATTGGGCCACCGTTAAGGGCAAGATCCAGCGAATCCTTCTCAAAATATTGCTGAGCCAAAAATAGCTGATTTTGTGCTTCAGCATCTTGTTTAGGTATCCACCAGTATTTATAGGCAGAAATAATAGCAATTACAGCGATGACAATACCTGCAATGGTGCCAATATTTTTTTTGTTTTTTTCGAAATACAATTCAGCCTTACCCAGAGTTTCCTGGACATCTACAATGCTGCTTGTTTTTTCTTCTTTGATTTCTGGCATGATGAAATAAAATTAGCACGCAAAAATATGATTTTTCAACAGAATATAAAAATTAATTTTCCTCCCCCTAAATTCCTTACCTTAGAGGCTGTTTAAGTATTGTTTTATGCCCTGTTTACTATGTGTTTTTTGTTACGATAAGGCGGGTTTTGCAGGAAATTGAGGTGAACACTCACTAAAGACCTAAGTACCCTATAGTTATCTGAGCAAAAAAACATACATACAAAGTCAACTAATACTTAAACAGCCTCATAGCCGTTCATTTATCATGTTTTTAAAGCGTTTATCCCTTATTAATTTTAAAAATTACCCGGAAGCCAATCTTGAGTTCAGTCAAAAGGTGAATTGCTTTGTGGGGAGCAATGGCATGGGGAAAACCAATCTGCTGGATGCCATTTATTACCTTTCCTTTTGTAAAAGCTTTTTTAATCCTATAGATAGTCAGAATATTCTATATGACCAGGGATTTTTTGTGGTACAGGGTCTGTTTGAAAGAAATGGTGAAGAAGAAGAAGTGTATTGTGGCGTTAAGCGTAATCAGAAAAAACAATTCAAACGCAATAAAAAAGAATACGAAAGGCTTTCAGAGCATATTGGTATTTACCCCTTAGTGATGATTTCGCCTTCTGATAATGAATTGATTCTGGATGGAAGCGAGGTTAGGAGAAAGTTTATTGACAGCATTATTTCCCAGTACGACAAGGTTTACTTGGAGAAACTGATTGCTTACAACCACGTATTGGTACAGCGAAATGCCCTGCTGAAGCAATTCTCGGAAAATAAAAATTTCGATTCGGTTACCCTTGAATTATGGGATGAACAACTAATTCTGCATGGAGAAGGTATTTTGAAAAAAAGGATGCAGTTTTTAGAGGAATTTACTCCTTTGTTTAAAAAGAATTTTGAATACATAACCGATGCTAAGGAGGCGATTAGTCTTTCTTATGAACCTTCTATACGGGACAAAGATTATAAAACGGCGCTTATGACGGTGCTTCCGAAAGACAGGGTATTACAACACACCAGTGTGGGTATACACCGCGATGACCTGGATTTTAAGTTAAATCAACACAACTTAAAAAAATTTGCTTCCCAGGGGCAGCAAAAATCATATATTCTGGCCTTAAAGCTGGCTCAGTTTGAATTTATCAAGAACATAAAAAAACATACTCCCCTGCTCTTGTTAGACGATGTTTATGATCGTTTGGATGAATTTCGCTTCAGGAAACTGGTAAGCTTAGTGAGCAGCGATAACTTCGGGCAGGTGTTTATTACGGATACCCATATTGGGCGAATACAGGAATTATTTTCGGAACAGGATATTGCCGTAAAATTATTTGAAGTTAATCAGGGCCTGGTAAATGAACTAAAACATGCGGAAAAGTAATCAGCAGAGTATTGGAGAGGTGATCTCCCAATTTTTGAAAGAGCATCAGCTGGATAAGAAACTAAAGCGGAACATGGTTATTTCTGAATGGGAACAAATTATGGGGAAAGTTATTGCCAACCATACCCGCAAGGTTTACTTTGCCGACCGTTGCTTATTTATTGAGTTAGACTCACCTGCCTTAAGGCAGGAATTACTTTTACAGAAAAGCTCCCTCATCAAAAAAATTAATCAGGAAGCCGGAGAGGAATTGATCAATGATATGGTGTTGAAGTAATTATTTTCCTACCTCTTTCAGCTCTCTTTTTGCTAAGTAACAGGCAATAAGAAATGGAAGTAAATACAAACATGCTATAAGGCCATCAATTAGCATCACGGTAAAATAAATGATCCAAATTATAAATGCCAGTATACTCAGTCCTGCTATATAATTGCTTTTTCTGTTTAACAATGCAGTGAGCGCAAATGCCAAAAGATTCAAACCACCACTCACCATTAAAACAACTACATGAATTGCTATTCCTATACCCTGATTACATGATCCACCTGCAATTATCAGTGAGCGGGGAATCAGGAAAAAAGATATAATGGCTATTAACAAAAAAATTAAGCCGCTGTATAATATTCTTCTTCTCATTGCCATAGAGATTGAACATCTTACTTTTTACCAATTTCAATTCTTAGTCTATAGTTCCTTAATTTCCAGCATTCCCTTTCTGTATCCCGTTTTTCTTTTCAAATTCCCTGATCAGGTCTAAATCAGACTTCCCCATGTTTTTAATGGCTGCCTGCGCTTGTTCTGCCATAGGACTATCAGGAAAAAAATGTATAACATCTAAGTAATAAGATTTGGCTTCTGCAAACTGCCGCAATTCAAAATCATAAATATTTCCGATGCGGAACAAACAAGCTGCCCTGTGCTGATAGGC
>JACCDP010038347.1_pt1 | contig 27174 bp, 22 predicted proteins | sample 7445841 | NCBI WGS metagenome assembly JACCDP01 (sample SAMN15323441, study PRJNA562643) | freshwater metagenome | isolation source: river surface water | place: USA:Blue River Watershed | collected 2017-08-17 | reverse complement strand
GCTCTGGCTCTGGCTCTGGCTCTGGCTCTGGCTCTGGCTCTGGCTTAACTTCAATTTCAGTATCATTTTCCATTAAAGTGGAAAGGAACGATTTCTTCTTGGGTTTGGGGACCTTTGTTGGTTGAACTATAGGAATTAGTTCTGGTTGGATTCCAACTTCCTCTTCTTCAGGGACGGCAACTGGGCTTCCAACTTCCTCTTCTTCAGGGACAGCAACTGGGCTTCCAACTTCCTCTTCTTCAGGGACGGCAACTGGACTTCCTAGCTCCTCTTTCATTTCAAAGTTTGGTGATAGCATCGTTTTTTCGGCAGGGCGACGAGTTCGATAGAGATTGTAAGGTTCTCCTTTTCCTTCTGGAGAAATTTCTTTGATATCAAGTTCTCTACGGAATTGAATCTTCTTTTTTTCCTTGAGAACTTCTGCCGGCGTGAGCGCAGGCGCGTTTTGCGGAGGCGTTAGGCGTAAAACAGAGTTCTCATTCACCTTTCGCACAGCCTTTGTATTCATAAGAACCGCATTTGGTTCAAGCGCAGCAGCCTTCGGTTCAAGCGCAGCAGCCTTCGGTTCAAGCGCAGCAGCCTTTTCTCGAGCAATCGCAGCAACAGAAAGGGGGGCAGGAGGTCCTTTCTTTTTCAAAATTGGCTTCGGCTTCACTTCGGTTGTTATGGGGGCAACAGCCTTGGTCTCAGTGGTAACAGCCTTGGCGGCCTCCCCTGTCTCCGCCGGCTGGAAAGCACGCACTTCAGGGAAAAAATCAAATGGCTCTCCACGATAAACCGCCATCATTCTATTATTTTGCCCGTGGTCAAATTCCCGTGCCTTCGCAATCATTGCCGCAACTTGCGCATCCATGTCTCCACGCCGTGTATCAATAATACGGTCACGGGTTTCATCCGGTTCATCATAAAGTGAATCCAACCACATATACCCATGTTCATCTTTCTTTATAGCAATCCAATGTCCACCATTCACAATAAGAATACCCAAGAAATTCCCTATAGTGAGACCCTTTCGTAACATCATAACCAGAGTAATTTCACGATACATTGGATTCGACGCATCGCCCATGATTCCAGCAACCTTTCCAGTATTTTCGGCAAAGAATTTCTGACCCGCCTCATAAGCAATAATATCCTGAACCCCATAACCCTTTCCCTTTAGTGCTTCCTCAAGAACATCGTGGCTGTAAAACCCATTCTCATCACATAATGGACTCGATGGATTTTCTGCTTCCGTAAGGATTTCACATATTTCATCCAAATCGGCCCGTGTATATACTTCCGCGCCAAGTAAATTATTGAGCGCGTGTTTTCCGCATAGAAGACTCTCCTGATGTTCAAAATACAACTTCTTCTTTTGAAGTGATTTGAGAGAAGGAGGTGCAACCGGCACCTTTGACATGTCAATCTTACGCTTCACCTTTGGTTTTTCGATAGGCACAATTCCCTCTTCTTCCGCCTCCTCCGCAGTGGCCATACGCGTTCGTTGCGCGACCCCCGCAGGACGCTGTAGAGGAATCAGTTTCGCCCGCACAACAGTCCCAGGAGCAGCGCGCTTCTTGCCGAGTTCAATCACCTCCTCTCCCTTCTTTGCCCCCAACGCCTCGACTCGCTCACTCTCCCCCACATGCCCACTATAGCGAGCCTCCAATGGCCGGTAAAACCAACGTCGCTCGCCAGCACGGAGATTCTCCAAAAAGCGTAATTGAAGCTCAACTAATACAATCTTTTGCGCATTACTCTGATATAACCGCCGTTCTAGAAGTTTATCATAAAAATGAAGATTCAACCCATCAAGATTCTGTTTCACCATTTTATCAAGGATTCCCATGAACCCTTCAATTTGCGCAGTTTGAGAAACGCTCTCAAGGATAATACCGCGCGCCACTTTCTTGGAAGAAAGGTCGGCCGGCGTATCCGCAATCTTGAACTTGAATTCGCCCTTCTTATAAATAATAAATCCATAAATATCGCCAATCGTTCGCCCGTCAACTACTTTGCCTTTGAAAGCACTTCCAACCGCCGCAGTTCGCACTCTGTCATCTGCCCTATTTTCTAGAATCTTGACAAGCTCAGAGCTACACCGCTTCGTACCATCATCACACAAATACTCTATAGTGCCATTCTTTGGATTGACAAATCGATACACTTTTGTCTTTCCTGCAACAAGAAGATTCTGTTGGCCTGCGTCGTCATTTTCACCTGACCGAAGAAACTCCAGTTGCTGCTCCTTTGTAAGCCATGTGTCCCAGAAATACGAACGAATCGCCTCTGCCGCCGCAGCACGATACTCCTCAGAAAGACCATATTCATTCACCGCTTTCATAAAATGGATTACCATCTTCACATTATCAATGACATTCTTCCGTAGTTCATAGTTCTCTGTGCCGGTTTCAGGGTCCGTCGTATAATTCTTCAACGCCCGTAGGATTGAACCAACAGGGTCTTCATTCGTGATTTCTCCTTCTACAAGTTTCTCAATCCACGCCGATACAGACTCCCAATCAAGGTCAGAATAACGGCGAAACATTTTAATAGTTTCCTTCGAAACCTGCTTCGGTGTAAACTCATCGCGCTTCAACGGTAAAGACGCATTGCGCAAGGCAAGAGGAATTGCTGTCGACTGATAAATAAATGGCTGGAAAACATAGTATGTATTTCGGTATATAATATACCCCTCGAGTTCTCCATGTTTAACAACAAAGGTCCGGTCATTAATAATATTTCGAAGCACATAGGCAATCGCAATCTTTGAAAATTCGGTCGCAGATTCAAGCGCCTTCATAAAATCCTCTTGACTATAAATGGTCTGTTCACTGAAAAGTTCACGAATGTGTGTCTTGATTTCCGTTTCCATATAGTGTGCGTGAAAGCTAGTGTATGTGCTGTAATCGAGGTTCGTCTTATCAATGTCCACCTTTGGTCGACACTTATATGAACAAGTTGGTAACCAGTCACAGAGCGCAGTAAAAGGCATGTCATGAAGTGAAACATCCGCCCGCTCATGTCCAAGACTGTCAATTTGAACACGACCATGTAGTTCAGGAACATCGGCAATAACTGTGGCGCCACTACGGAGATTACAGTCCACCGCATATGCCTTTAAGATACGACTGACATTCCCAATTTGAATGGCCTTGCGCAGACTCGTGCGATAACTATAGAGGTCGGCTGATTCTTGTAATTTTCCGTTTAAACTCGAGGACACCACATGGAGATGTACCGTGGTATTACGCTTCCGCTCATCCTCTATAGCGCAATGACTGAGGAAACGAATCCCACGGCCAATAATTTGCTCCGTCTTGTTGAGATGGAACCAGGCATCGAGAATATGAACATCACGTATATACTTCAAATCGAGACCTTCGCCAGCAATTTGACTACCAATCACTACCTTCACGATTGACCCGTCAACATTCTTCACATCCTTTTCGGCACGAATCGCCTCCGCATTCTTGGGACTCAACTCCTGGTCACCGGTCAAGAGAATATACTGAGCAGGAGTAAACTTATGACCATGTGTATCCACTCCCCCATGGTCAGGTTCTCGACGGTCACATAGTGCGCAGGCCCGCCCGCCATAGGCAACATCAGGATGATTCAAAAACCGACGACCATCACGCCCATAGGGTGTATATCCTTGTGCTTCCAGGACAAACGCCATCATCAAGGCACCCGCCTTCACGAAACGACTATAGACGAAGGAAACACCCTCGGACGCACGAATGGACCGCATTATAGAGGCCATTTTTGGTGAATAGCGGTCGAGTTCTCCTAGGCGGAGCCAGGACACCGACGCACCGCCATGAGGTGTAAATACATCCTTCTTTCGTTCAAATACACGGTTAAATCCCTCCGCACCTACACGAGAAATAGGACCGGATGCGGACTCCTCACCTGGGAAAATGACATTGCCCGCTTGGACAAGCATATTCATCGAACTATAACCATAGCCATCACGCTCTTTCACCATTTCGGTAACACTGTTGAATACATTCTCTTCTTCGGAACCTTCGGCAAATTTTGACATTACAATCGGTAGCTTCGACACATATGCTGGGTCTCCTTCTTCGATATTATCGGCGCCTGTAATTGGGTCCTTTGGATTAAAAGAAATCGGAGGATAATTTGTCACCGTCACACGGTCCTCTTCTGGAAATAGACGCACTGGGAAACTATTCGGATTCTCGCCGCGCATGAAGCTTACATACGCATTTGCCAGTGCCCCCAAAATTGCCTTTGCCGTGGGTTTCAGTTCATTATTCGGCTCAAATATTTGTTTCTCTGTAATGGGGGCTTTCTTATCATTTTTCAACAACAAGTTCATCAAGAAGACGATTTCGCGGACACTATTAAACATAGGAGTGGCGGTCATGAGGATTAGTTTCATACCGTCGACGACTTCCACGAGGCGTGTCAAATAAGGAGTCAAAAGTTTGCCGGCATTCTCGGATTCCTCGTCTTCCTTTATAGTGTCAAGCCCCTCGTCTTTTTTTTCGTCCGCCCCTACATCGCGAATGTTATGTGCCTCATCAATAATCAACATGCGGTAGCCGAATTCTTCACGGAGAAGTTGTGCCTCAAGTTGAGCAAGTTCCATTCCTGGCGGCAGACGCATTTTCTGTGCCTGCGCCAGAATGGTCTTAATTTTATTCGCAAATTGGACATACCCATATAGTTCATAGCGTGAGCGAATCGCCTTAGATGCCATCCGTTCAATAACCTCCATATCCGTCTCGAAAGTCGTTCCACCGAGCTTTAAATAAGTATCACCAGTGCATTGGAAGCTCTGGTTCGGCACGGTTCCGTTGCCCAACTTAATACTTTTGCTGTCGAAAATGGTGCGCAAGAAGCCGGCCTGAATATTTTTCGGTGCCACAATCATCACCTTCGATGTGGGATATAGGTCCAAAAACGCCTCTGCCGCCTGAATTGCCGCACATGTTTTCCCTACACCTACTCCATGGTAGAGCAGAACTCCATTATAAGGGGTTCGGGGATGCATAAATGAGGCTACAAAGCGCTGGACCGGTGTGATTTCAAAGGGCGGCATCTCATCCTCCGTAGCATCACACGGTTTCGCATTCGGGTCAAATGTGGATTCCGTCAGAGCATACTCTGCCTTTTTCAATAGTCGTTCCACAATGGTATCTGGAATCATAGTGCCATCCGCATCGATTTCCATATCAATCGTGGGGTGAAGACCATAGCGCTGGTCCATTTCAGGAAAATCGTCGTTTCGTTGAAGAGCCTCGAGAATCTTTTCGTCTTTATCAATTCCAGTCCAACGAGCAAGAAGCGTGTCTTTTGTATAATTATCCATGAGTGGCTGGGCCTGAGCCTGAACCTGAGCCTGAACCTGAGCCTGAGCCTGAGCCTGAGCCTCTGACCCCTGGCCTGACGGCGGAAGCATAGGATTTGCCGTCGATAATATGGGTTTTTTTGGGTCGCTCGGCATCATCGTGCTCTCTATTAGATACTTCTTCTTCCACTTCTTCAAAAGAACACGCTTCTTCACCAGAACAATTCACCACACCCAAATCATACCCTATAGTGCTTCCCACTGGATTTACCGCCGGACCAATCATTAAAGGAATATAATCACGAAGAACTTTGTGAACTTGTAACAGAAGTTCCTTCTTTTCATTATTGTAATCTCTTATACGAATTAGTGCATCACTATAGGAATGCCATTTAATATCACCAATTTCGCGGGCCATCACCGCATCGTCTTTTTTCATATGAACGGCAACATCCGGTAGCATATAGGCAAGATAATAGACATGTTTGTATTGTGTCTGATTCGTTCCATAGAAACTTTCTTGAAATGGATATACATTCTCAAATACATAGAAATCTCCTGGTTCAAGTCCCGTTTCTTCACAGAATTCACGCTCCGCCGTTTCGACCATTGTTTCATGATTATTCGGTTTCCCCTTTGGAAATCCCCATTCAGGTGTTGACCACGATGATTTGTTTTCTTGAATAAGTTGCGCGAGTGTAATAATCTGTTTCGACGACGCGTCTTCCACACCAGCACTAATCTTCTGAAATTTTATACGACTCACTTCAAAATCATGCTTATAGTTCTTATTTTCAACACCCCACATGTTGCGCCACAATGTTTCAAACGACTGTGTCAACAGGGCATTTTGCTCCTCCTTTGTCGTTTCGGCAATAATTGTGCGTAAATAAGAAAGGTCGTCGAGTTTATATTTCCCGCGTATAATTTCTACAAATCCATATGAATTTCGTCGCTGAATCATTAAGAATTCGATTTTGTCTAATGGTAATTGTGGTTCATTCGAATGAATAATCGATGACTGGCTCCATGATGGGTCATTAATCCGAAATGCAATTAGACCATATGAACTCACCGGCTGATCGCAGTTTTTCACATGATGACCATACTGATTACAGTTTGTACATCGAATTTTATAAGGAATTAAAAAAGGGTTATTTGGCGATACTGCGCTCATTATTAGGGTATAATACTTATAATAGAAAATACTCGAGTCTTTAGCCCAGAACCAATCCCTATAGTGTATATACCACGGAACACACTATATGAGTGTGTAAGTTGGGTAATTCTGTGGACGGCGTTGGCCCGCCTGTGGACGGCGTTGGCCCGCCTGTGGACGGCGTTGGCCCGCCTGTGGACGGCGTTGGTCCGCCTGTGCGCTTCCAAACAAAATTTCATTCCCACACTCGATTAGATAATACAATCCCCTATAATGAACTCCCAAATGGAACAGGCAAACGGCCAAAAACCGATGAGTATACCGCCCGCAGTATGGGGGCCTTTTTTTTGGCATACCATGCATCTTGCCGCGCTTGGCTATTCCGTAGCGCCAACTCTCCCAGAAAAACGCGCAGCAAAAGAATTCTATGAGAGTCTTCAATACATGATTCCGTGCCCTATATGTAAAACACATTATGCCGAATTTCTCAAACAATACCCCATCACTCCGAGCCTAGATAATCGCACCGACCTTTTTCGTTGGACGATTCAAATCCACAATGCTGTTAATGAAAGCCTCGGCAAACCCTCTAACTATACAGAGGCCGACGCGATTCGTTTCTATGCCTCACTCGGTTCCCGTGGTCGCAGTCCCGTCTATGTTCCTGACGATCTGGATGCCGGCGGTTTCAAAGACATGGTAAAAGGTGCCGCACTGGCCACAGGAACAATTGCTCTCGTCACCGCGGTCGGTTGGTATGTCTCCAGGAAAATGAATGATTCATAACAGGAATGAATTCTGGTTATAGTAATTTTACCCAAACAACACCAGGAAATGGAACTCTTATGAATTTGCTGTTTTATGGGTTACTAATTGCTTTTGCCGCAGTTATAATTCTCGTAATTATACACTTCACATACAAACCAATTTTCGGCACAGCGGGTGGCCTACTTTCCGGTGATGCCGGCACTGTAAAATGGGAGGACGAGCTATCATCGACGCACGAGGATGTAAGCTCAAATATATGTGATACCGTTTATTATAACTACAGTCTTTGTTTCGATATGATTATAGATACGACATTTACAAGCAGTGTGAATCAAACCATCCTACAGCAAGTTTCCGCATCGAACAGCTCGTCGGTTCCCAACTTTCAATTCTATTTGGACGCATCAAAGAACGACCTTATTTTCCAAGTCCCAACATCCGATAATAATAATTCCTATATTGTGCTGACCAATATGCCCATCCGTAAGGAATTCACTATAGGATTTATTCTTTCGGACAAGTTCATGGAGGCATATGTGAATGGTGCATTATATAAAACGCAGGTGTTTCCTGCTCCAATCCGCCTGAAGGAAAATCTGTCCAAGGATCTTGTGTATCGTGATGGACTGAAGGGGAGCAACGCACCACCCGTCCGTATGAAGCGTCTCCGTCTCTGGGGGTCAATCGTCGCACCTGATGTTATGCGGGCCTATGCCTCGGCCGTTAGCCCATCTTTCAAGCTGGAGTCCGAAAATGTTGCCGAGGGAACATGTGGCGCCTAAGATTTCAATGGCCTCTCAATAGAAGACAGCTTCATGTCTGGTGACTTTTTGAAAAAACTAGGTCTTGCCGCGGTGGGAATTATAGGAGGGCTTTTTATTCTGGCATATGTTCTCCATTATGGTTCGAAATATGTTCGCCGCGGTTTCGGATTTAATACAAATGTGTCGGCGTCGGCATCTGGCTCCCCGTCCCTTATTACGATTGTTGGTGTGCTAACAGGCATCACTCTCATTGTATGGGGTCTCCTCTACGCATTTCGCCCGGTGTCTGGCGCCAATCTTTCTCCGTCCAAGGGGGGGCTCGAAACGACAACTGTCGTGGGGACTCCCCGTCAAGTCTATAATAGTTTCTATTATGGAACCGGCGGCGGTTCATTTGGGACCTACATTTATTTGAATAATTATGACCGCACTCCGCGCACAGGAACTGGAGCTGCGCCGCCGCTCATCAGCATTGGGCCATTCAAGATGTATGTTCATAACAGCAACAGCTCCCCTCAAACAACCTACGCGGTAGTCAATCTTGTCAATAATAACACTGATTCCTATAATGTATTGCCTTTGGACGACTTTCCTGTTCAGAAATGGGTGTATGTTACAGTAAATCGTGAAGGGCGACGATTCACTGTGTACTATAATGGTGTTGTAGCAGGTTCCAAGGTATTTGATGAATATTACGCCCGCCAGCCAGAAGCGGTGAAGATTGGTGGACCTGCCTATATTGGTCGCTTCGTATACCCTAATCTGAACCAAACTGTGATGCGTGAGGCGGATATTGAAGCTCATATTCGCGCAACGGCTGACTCAAAGGGACAGCCCATCGAAAAACAGGATTTCATTGAGATGCTTTTCAGTGGAGGTGGGATTTTTTGTAGTGGAGGGGATTGTGTAAAACCTACATACCAGGCGCCTTCCGGTCACCGCTTTAGCACATCATTCGACTAAGGATTCGCTTGCTCATATAATGTAGTGCAAGTTGTGAATCAAGAGTCAGTTCTTTCTTCGGAAATATATTTGTAAAAATCATGTAGAATGAATTCTACAAATGATGGCGGAGCTGGAGCAATAAAGATGATTATCCGACTTTTCCTTATTATTCTTGTTCTTGCCGCAGTATATTATCTTTATAAGTATCTCTTCACCAGCTCCGGTCTGGAGATTCAATCAATGAATGACCAGTTTGTGCCGGCAAACCCTACTACTGGTTCTGCTTTTGGCCCCATGCCTTATGGAAAACAGGTCTACAGTGGCGGTGAAATGACGGTGAATATGTGGGTCTACCTCCAGGACCTTCAGCGCATTAACTTCGGCAAGCCCAATCACATTTTCTCTCTTGGGAAGGTGATTTCTGGTGCTCAGGACCCTCTTGCGGGCGAGCAGACCCTGGTCGTCTACCTGGAGCCGAACACGAGTAATCTAAAGGTGGCAGTTGCTCTCGATGATGGAACGGATGCCGGTAAAATTACAGGGTCGACCATTAAGGACACTGATGGAAAGATGGTTGCAGCATCGATTACCCCACGGGCCACTGTCAACAATGTTGAACTTCAGAAGTGGGTAATGTTCACTTTCTGCCTGAATAACAAGATTCTCGACATCTACATGGATGGCAAGCTCGCCCGTTCCGTCGTCCTTCCAGGAATGTATCGTGTTGGCGGCCAGGCGACCGATGCCCTTTACCTTACTGCCGGCGCATACGGTGGTTTCGGCGGCTACATTGGAAACATTAAGATGGCCAATTATGCCCTCAACCCAGAAGAAGTATGGCGTCTCTATATGAGCGGCCCCTCCGCACCCTTCAGCATAGGCAACTGGTTCAAGGGACTCTTCGACCCAGAATATCTCAAGAAGTTGACGATACCAGGTCAATAAATTGAATCTAATACCCTATAGTGTCTACCCATAGAATACACTATAGGAGTGTGTATTTGGTCATGTACTCGCGCAATTACGCCGGTCACTTACACGCTTTTTTTCCCGCTCTCTTCGTTAGAGATGGATTCCTATTCCGAATCGATGAATAATAGCGCAAACAGCGCACAATCATTCCTCATGGGGAGCGGAGTACTATCACAGCTTATATTGGTGCTTGTTCTTGCTCTAATTCTCTATATTGTAATGATGACCCTGGAATCAATGTATATCCTTTGGTCAAAGGCAGAAGGTTCCCGTGTGGATGTGTTCCCGTATAGAGCAAATGCTCAGAATAATACGGAAATAATTGCGCAGAACCCCGCCATCAGTTCCGCCGTTATACTTCCCCCCAGTTTCAATGAGCGCACCGGTATTGAATATTCCTATAGTTTTTTCCTCTTACTGAACTCGAATGGTTTCTCGGCGCCTGGAGCATCTACGACCACCACCCTGAAGCATGTCTTCCATAAGGGCTATACGAAGATGTTTCCTCTAATGAGTCCTGGTGTCTTTATCCATAGCAATACGAATACGATGCGTGTCTATGTCAATAGCACGAAGAAGATTCTGAACTATGTCGATGTACCGAATGTGCCCGTCAATAAATGGGTTCATGTTGTTCTTATTGCCCGTAAGAATGCATTGGAGGTTTATATTAATGGAAATATTATAAAGAAGCTTTCGGTCGATGGTGTTCTCATGCAGAATTACCAGGACCTCATTCTCTTCAGCCAACGCGCCGGCATTCGGCTTGGAGAGGGCACCGACACAAATGCGATGCAGGTCGCGGGTCCTTTTAATGGCGACCTCGCGAGCCTCACATATTTCAGCTACGCAATTTCCTATAGTGAAATCCAGGGACTTAACGCTGTTGGTCCAAGTAAAGAGACAAAGAAGGGTGGGGCGGCCGATGTTGCATCACCCTATTTAGCAGACAATTGGTGGACGAGTGGACAGTAAACAGCACAGTAACGAATAGAAATATACACAATGTTCGAAAGCATATGTGTATATTTAGTCGTATTATCAAACATATATATGTATTAAGGAGGGAATGCCCGGTGGTAGTTTAATTTCATTAACCAGTTACGGCTCACAAAATGTTCTTCTCAATGGAAATCCAGATTTTACTTTTTTCTATAAGGTCTTCAAAAAATACAGTCACTTCGCAACGGAATCCGTCTCTATTCCTTTAGATGGTCCCACAGAGCTTTTCTATGACCAGGAGGTAACGGTGCGTGCGAAGATTCCGCGTGTGACCGACCTCATACATGACATGTGTCTTCTTATAGATTTACCGGATATTTATAGCAAATATATTGACATTTCGGCGGGGAGTCCTCGGCAAGCACAATACGAGTTTCAATGGGTGAAGGCCCCTGGGGTTCACATGATAAAGAAGATTAGTTTTGTAATGGGAGGTGCCACTATACAGGAATTCGACGGAGAATATATTTATGCCCGTGCGCATCTTGACCAGGATAGCGATGCACTGGAGAAATGGCGGGCCCTTGTTGGCGATGTTCCTGAGATGACTGACCCCGCGAAGGGAATCTACGCTGGTGGTAGTCAGGGCATCGGTTATCCCAGTGTTGTGCGCGATGTGACGCAGGCACAACAGACGAATCGGCCTAGTATTTTCGGTCGCACCCTGCGTGTACCGCTGCCGTTCTGGTTTTCGACATCGAGCTTCAAGGCCCTGCCTTTGGTCGCGCTTCAATATCACGAATGCTATGTGGAGGTCACTCTTCGGCGACTCCAGGAAATGTATACGGTGCTCGACCCCACCGGTCTCCGTGTTCGCCCTGGCGTGAAGCTTGATTCCATGCTCGGCGTTAATGAGCCGGATTATGTGGCCGACGATGACCCCGCCGTCGAGATTCGCAACTTCTATGTTGACCATGGGTTCACTGTGCCGGCACTAAATAATCTTGCCGTGAACCCCCGTCTTGAGGCGACCTATGTTTCGGTTACCGACGAGGAGCGGAAGGTATTTGCGAATTTCCCGCTCAACTATCTCATGAGCCAGATTCGTCGCTACCGTCTTGATAACATTACGGGTCGCCAGCTCTTCGACCTCGAATTATCAAACCCGATTACTCGGCTGATTATTCTTCCTCGCCGTTCCGATTCCTATGATGAGCGGAATCAGGCCTTCAATTATACTAATTGGTGGAATTACCCCGCAGCGCCATTTACACCCACCCCAGGAGCACTTCCTATAGTGAATACCGTGTTCAGTAGTGGAGTCCTTGTGCCAGCAACACAGGACCAAATTATAAGGGGGATGCGTCTTCTCTTGAATGGTGTGGAGTATCAGGAATCAAAGAATAGCGGCTATTATACGGACCTGATGCAATACAATACATGTAAGGGTGGGATTTCGAAAGAGGCGCGTTATATGCTTGTTTTCCCCTTTCAGATTGACCCGCCAGGGGAACAGCCATCTGGCTCCGTCAATGCGAGTGTAATTCGTCTTTTTCAGTTAGAGATTGACCCGTATCCATTGCCACTCAATCCGACATATGTCTACAATGTCAATGTATATGTTGAATCATACAATGTTGTTACAATTGCTTCTGGTCTCGGCTCTCTCAAATACGCATACTAATCTAAGATCTCAATATGAAATTTCTAAAACATACATTATAGGAATCATCGTATTCAATTCCTATAATGCTCGGTTCTGAAGCTCGCACTAGTGTCAATCTATCTGTCATTTCTATAATGGAAGAACAATTGAACGCTTTTCGAAAAAGCATTGAGGATTCACCATCGCACATGGTGGAACAGTTTGTGCTTCTTCATTCGAACTATTTGGAGGAGGTTGCGCTTGGGCAGCATGACTCGCTTGGTGAGCTTAGCCCGTTTGATAAATATAAAAAGAAAATCGCAGCTATACAAGCCTTATGCGACGCTGCCCTTGCTCATCCATACAAAGAACCCACTCCGCACAATGGCGGTGCCAAAAAATCGCCGTCTATGCGCCACCGAAAAACCAAGAAAAAACACCGTCAAAATAGATGAGCGGTCTCTTAAGTATTATCACAGGAGACAATACCTATAATGAAGCCGAGATTGACCGTATACGGCAAATACGCGCAGACTTTAATGGCTCAATTAATACATATCAGATGCGTGCTATTAATGGAAAAGAGAAGGGCACCTTATCCCCCGAGAGTGCGGAGTCAATACTTTCCTATAATGTAAAGGCACAGGAATGGCTCGCGGCAAATCCCAAAGCGACCATTATGGAACTTGAAGCCAAAAAAGACGAATATATTCAGAATGTGAATAATATATTAAATACGGACATTCCAAAAACGGTATATCGTAGTTTTTATACGGGGCTTGAATTTTTAGCATCAAAATATGAAAAAGACCCTCGTTTTACACCAAAGTTGAAGGCTGCTTTTAAAAATGAAGTATACACACTAAAAACATGGTATCAGGAAAATGTGAAGACTCTCAATAAAATACAGCTTGAGCAAAAGGTGAGTGATACGGAAACTCGCCTTCTCCAAACAGTAGACGATACCAACTTTCGCGCAATCCTTAAAGATGATTTCAGGGATTTAAAGAAAAAGCCTTCGCAAGAATGGGAAGATTTAACGAAGAAGACAACGAAGAATCAAGAGATTATTAAAAATTCGGATTTCCGTTGGTCTGATGTGTGGGATTCTTTTACAAATCAGCTTGTTTATATTCCTCTTATTGTATTATGCGTAATTGGTCTTTTTACAGGTAGTCTTGCGGCAAATTCTGTTATACATCGTCCCGTATTATATCGTGTCTTGAATTTTATCTATGGTGCTTTCCCTCTCTTTGTTATTCCAGTTGGAATATATTTTATTATTCAGCGAGTTCGCTGTGGACCGATTCCAATGTATGGCCTCCTTCCTATACTTGAATCTACGGTCGAAAAGGAGGAGTCGTATGGGACTTTGACATATTTAATTCGTTCCCTGGTGACATACTATCCAGATTCCACTATAAGAGTGTTGGCGGCGGATTATGAAACATCTCTTGTTCAGCAGAGCAAATAGACATGCCTTTTTAATATTTCTATAATGTAGAATCATGGGAACTTGCCCGTCGAAACCCAATGTTGAACCGACACCCAATGTTGAGCCAAAGGCGAATGTTAAGTCCAATAACAATGTTAAGTCAAAGATAAATGATGATCCAACGGCGAATGTTGAGCCAACAGCACCTACCACTTTCGAATCAAACATCAAACAAACCGGTGGGAAAAAAACTCGTAAATCGTCGAAGCGTCACCAAAAAAAAACACGGCGTCGCCATCGGTAAATAAAAAATGACAATACCTAAAACACTCCTATAGTGTAGCACTATAGGATTGATTTTTGAAAGATATGTCAAAGAAAACATCGCAGCTTGACCATGCCCGTCCATTTGTTTCGGTAGTAACACCCACATATAATCGTGTGAAATTTATGGAGGGTCTTGTTGCCTGTTATGCCTCTCAGGATTATCCCAAGGATCGTATGGAATGGATTATGTATGATGACGGCACAGAACCCGCGGGCGAGGAATTCCTTCGGCTCACTAAGGAGGCAAAGATTCCAAATGTTCGTTACATCTATGAACCGGTGAAGGTGAAGATTGGGGCAAAGCGGAATCGGCTCAATAAAGAGGCTGTGGGCGACATTATTATTGCGATGGATGACGATGATTATTATCCTCCTGACCGAATCAGTCATGTGGTTCATAAGTTCCGTTCTTTTCCAAAAGTCGAGCTGGCGGGTTCGAGTGAAATCTATATGTATTATAAGGATAATGGACAGATTATTCGCCTCGGCCCATATGGACCAAATCATGCGACTAATGGGACGATGGCGTGGCGTCGGTCCTATGGTAAGACACATACCTATGATGAGACGGTTGTGTGCGCCGAGGAGAAGAGTTTCTTAGAGGGATATAAGCATCCGATGATTCAGCTGGATCCTTTCAAGACAATGCTTGTGATGAGCCATAGCCAGAACACTTTCAATAAGAATATGTTTCGTCAGCAGGATAATAATCCTGTTATTCGCAAAGTTCAGATGAAGATTAGGGACTTTATTAAGGATAAGCGTATGCGCGAAATTTTTCAGCGTGATGATGGTAAGCCTATTGGGGGTATAGTGACGACGAGTGCGCAGGTCCTATCCGAGGTATCAGGTCTCACGCTTCTTGACGCGAATTCGAAACCAATTACATTAAATGAATTAATTGGCTCGGCCGCTGGCTCAGCCACCGCCACGCCCATGGCCCTTAACCTTTCCGTCTAAAACCCACATAAACTCACCCCTAATTCATAATATTAGAAATAATACTCACATTATGAATGAAGAATTATCCGAGAGATACACTATAGGAAATGGTCGAATAGACACCGAGGCCGACGCGCGACCTTTTCTCCTTCGTGAATCCACCAACTCCTCCAAACAAATCATCGAATATGTGAACCACACCTATAATGCATGCCTCGGACCTAGCCATCCACAAATCCCCCAGCCGGCCTCTATACGAATCCCCCTGCGTGACCATCAGCGCACTCTTGTCGCCGCATGTGTCGCACATGAGACAAATATGCTTGCTGGCATTACACAGTATGATTCATCCGGTCGTAAATACATTACCCGCGGCTCAGCCGGTCTCATTGGCGACCCAGTGGGTGCAGGGAAGTCCCTTAGTGTTCTCGCATATATTGCGCATATGAAAGAAATGCGGTCAACCCCCACCGCCACCCCAGCCGCCAGCACCATAAAGGAAATATGCTATGTGCGCAACTCTTCTACTGATGGTTTCACACTACATCATCGCACATACGACACTGCCGACCCCAACAATTGTAAGAACCTCATCCTTGTTCCCTATAGTTTAATCCCCCAATGGCGTGGCTACTTAAAGACCCAGACGGACCTTCAGCCCTACATTATACGGACTCAAGCGGACATGTCAGGGAACGGATTCTTCGAAGCAATGAAGGCAGCGGACCTCACCCTCGTGAGTAGCACACTCTACGCCGATTTCATTAACCGCATCGAAGAAACACCTCTATGGTGGGAACGTTTCTTCGTGGATGAGGCCGACTCCATTAAAATCACCCGCGCAAGCACTCTCTCCAAACCCACTGTTCTCTTCAAATGGTTCATTAGCGCATCATGGACAAACATCATCCTCGACCAGACCAATATTAATAGTGAGAGTATTGAGCGGTTTATTCATGGCCTGGAAGGCACCGGCACCGGCTCCATGAATCCAATGACAACAAACTGGATTGCCGAATATCTCCATAATTATCCTGATTATTATACATATCATAACTCCTATCGTTCAGCCCCCTATCTCGGCCATAGTATACACTATAGTGTCCCCAATTCCTATATCAACATAATCCAAAATGACGCAGAATATTATCGCCGCTCTTTCGCCATGCCGTCGGTCCACACTCATACATATATATGTCGCCGCTCCGCAATTAACAACGCACTACGTGGTCTCGTTGATTCCAATGTCCAGCAACTTATCGACGCCGACGACATAGGTGGTGCGCTTGACGCCCTTCATCTACAATCACGCACGGTCGGTAATCTCATTGAAGCCGTCGAGGTGCGCTATTTGAAAGACATCCATAACATTCAAGTGACAATTACCTATCGTGAAAGCTTGGAGTATGTCTCGGAACGAAATAAGGAAGAGGCGCTCGCGTCCTTGCGCCGGTCAAAAGAACGCGCCGAAACACAACTCGCGTCCTTTCGTGAACGCATCGGCACACTCAAAAACGAATCCTCTGAGCTGTGTCCCATATGTTATGATACACCGACCGATGTCATCTATACCCCATGTTGTCAACACATATACTGTGCTGGATGTATTCTCAAATGTCTTCGCGCAAAAGGGGCATGTCCCATGTGTCGCACTGCCCTCGGTGTCGGCCACCTTATTCGCCTACAGAAAGAAAACGAGACTCCACGGGCCGAACCCGCGGAACCAAAGAAACGGCATAAACTCCTCGAAATTCTCAAGCAAAAACCAAAGGGACGGTTCCTTGTCTTCAGCCACTATGACAACCCTTTCGAAGACTTCGGCGACGATTGTAGTGGAGCCCACATTTCCTACCGCATCCTCAAGGGAAACTCTTTGTCGATTTCTAAAGCTGTAGATGACTTCGAAAAAGGAAAACTTCAGGTCCTCTTTCTCAATTCACGCGAGCTCGGCGTCGGCCTCAATCTCGTATCCGCCACAGATGTTATCCTCTATCATGCTCTCATGCCTGAAGAGGAAAAACAGGTAGTCGGTCGTGCCCTCCGTATGGGTAGAACCGCCCCCCTCACCGTCCATAAACTCCAACATGCCGGCGAAGTGCCTGAGAGGCACTAGGCTCTTGACCCTACAGGTCAAACATGGTGCCATCTTACCATACTAAAAACAACTACTACAGTGCTACATTATAGGGGTTGTTCATTTCATTCTATTTATTGGTTCCGAAAATCGAAAGCATAAGCTAGGTCTCCAAAAATAGGGTGATTTCTTCCAAAAATATTAAATCTAATATCAATATACTTATCATATGTCTGAACCCGTTCAAAATCCTCCTCACTTGGCCCATGGTCATAATATAGGACACTCCCCAACTCCGTCCGCCGATACCACTCGCGCCCCCACTCATATACCATCTGCCGTCCACGATAAAAGGAACATGCCTTCTGAAGCTGCCCGTCCAGCGTGTAAATTGCATGCGATCCATCCAACAGGCCATCCCTATAGTGCGAAATGTGGGTAACATCAATGTCGTCCCGCCGATTACAGTCTACCGATGTCTTCCATACACACCAGGCCCCGTCGCGCCGCCCCTTCTTATACGACCCATACATATGTTGCGACCCGTCATAATTATAGGAGACCCAGAACCCGTTCTTCTGTCCGTGCCTCGTATAATGATACGATGCTTTCAAGAGCCCATGTGTATGAAACTTTGTAGAACTACCCGCCAACGCAGCCATTACATTATACCCTGTCATTTCCTCTAACAGCCCGTCCGCTCGATAATGATACATAAATCCGAGAGGCGCCAATTCCCCATAAGGATTCGACCACTTCCACACACGCTTCCGCGCATTCGTCTCAACATCCAGCACCACTTCGACATCCGTCATGTCCGCCATTCTCTATGTTATAGAAAGAAACGCTGCGGTTCTTTATATAAATTACTCTTTGTCGTCCTGGCCCAAGCAAGGATGACCGGCAGGAATATCCGTAACAAGCCGTCCATCCGCCTCCCATTCACGATAGGGACCTACATCCACTCCATTCCTATAGTGCGTCTCAATCTCCAGTTGCCCGCCCTCATACCACTGGCGATACAGACCATCCAGAACACCCGCCTTATATGTACGAAGAAGCCACCGTGCCCCTGAGGGATAATATTCCTTATAGTCCCCATCGAGATTCCCAAGCACATAGAACCCTTTCACCTTCACCTCGCCGTCAGGCCAATACATACGATACTCGCCATGTTTCACGCCGGCCTCATTCACATAGTATTTCTTCCAAACTACATCTGACCCAGGATAATAGACCTTCACCTTTTCAGCCGTCATTCTTGATAATAAAAGAAACAACCCTATAGTGTTATACTGTATCGATTGTTTACATTGGTTTCTGCTGTCGCTCATCTATTCTTATTCGGCACCGTCGGCAGCGTCTCATTTCGAAACACCGCTCGGTCAAATCTCTCCAAATCACGCAAGAACTGTCCATTCGGCGCAGCGCACTCCCGCCGCTCACGGACATAGGTCACTGCCGCTGCCCAGCGTAAGCGCAGCCGCCAAATTACATATGCCGCCGCCAGGGATGGAGAACGACTAATCCCCCCCATACAATGAAGGAGCACACGACCACCCGCCCCAAGAGTATTTCCTATAGTGTTAACTACCGTCTCAATATGAGGGAAAATCGTATCTTCCAGAGCATCCTCCACAGGCACAATCGTCCATTGAATACCCTCTGGAATCTCCACATTCCGCTCTGCCACTTCACTATAGGAAAGACATGTGATTACATGGGTAATGCGGGCCTGTACCAGGAGGTCCGCACGCCGCACTGCCGCAAGAGAACCGACCCAGAGACCTGGTAAGATTTGATTCGCATCGGTAAGACAGGCCATCTAATCAATCCCCTATAGTTCTTCCCATAGGATTGTTTAGATGGATTCATTTATTTGTGGAGCGCCAGCCCTCTTGTTTTCGGGTCCCAGCAACGCGGACACCTTAAACGAGCGCTAAAGCGCGAGTTTTCGGACACCTTGTGACCCTTAAACGAGCGCTAAAGCGCGAGTTTTCGGGCTGCTGAAAGCACCTGCCACCATCGGCACACATCTCACAGGTATATCATGCGCATCGTGGACGGCACACATCTCCTTCCAAGCATTATAGAGAGCACTCTGTCTACTGAGCACCCGTGTAAAGACAAGATTCTGGGCCTCTGTAGGAATAGCGGGACGGTCCCCACGGGCGGCAAAAATCTGATTGGGACACTTCAGCTTCAGAGTCTGATTCAGAGGCAAAATATGCCAGCATTGATAAAAGAAGGCCCAGAAATCTGCCCAGTCACACTTATAGATAATATTGAAAATACGCTTATAGTCCGCCAATGCCTGTGGTTCCGTTGCGCCACCCTCACGCAGTCGCTGCGGCGTATTCTCATGTAACACGAGACCGGCCAAATTTGCCTCGTTATATTCCAATTCAATTAGCTGATATGGATCGTATTCGCCATAGAGACAATACCAAGCCCATTCCAGACTCGTACTTGTACAACGACTCTCTTCGAGATGAACGGTCTGGTCCAGAGGGGGGAAACCGGCTAAGTAGCGAAAGAGAACACGCAAGTCACCACAGTTGAGAATATTGGCGGGCAACTCCTTCGATAGTGTTGTCTGAATAACACCAGCCTTTGGCGGTTCAAGAGTAATTGTTGTACATAGACGCTTAATCTGTTCCATAGGGCGACCCTGTAGTTTATTACAAATCAGAATCAGCGGATGCGACCCATCATCGGCCTTCCACCCACGCAAATACTTCAGAAGTTCATTTAGCCCTCCCTTTTCTCCACTACTAAGACCATCCATTTCGTCCAGTAGCACACCCATGCGCTTATTTGAACCATCGCGCAACCACTCCTGAACACCACCATAGCGCAAAAGGGGAAGAATCGTCTTCGTAAAGGCAATACCACTCCGTGTATGACTCGCATTGAACTCCACCAGCGTATAACCAATCTTCTTCAGCACACGATATACGAGCGTCGTCTTCCCAATGCCTGGCGGCCCCACTATAAGAAATGCGCTCGTCTGCTGCTTTGTAATCCAACCCTCTAGCTTCGCCTCCGCATCTGGCTGAAAACAATATGCCCCCTGCGAGGCGGAATTTTTTAAAAAGGCCAATGGAATGTTCATATTCCTCTTGCTAAGATTGAAGAAGAGCCATTTAGGTGGGTGAGCGCACATGGGTGCCGCAATTCACAATAGGAATTAATTCAAGAATATTTCCTATTGTGTTCGTTTCTAAAAAGTACATGATTCTCCGTTTGTAATTCCTTCCCAAGTAATGGACTTCTCTTTTGCCTTATTACAAAGTTCTGTTAGACGGTCCTTTGTTGCGGCTGGAGTGTATGTATAATTGAAATTGGCGGCGTCAGTTGGGGCTTGGGCACTTATTAAGGACCCAATCTTCTCTCCTGTTGTGTTGTAACAGCCGGTGACCTTCGATGAACCAGAACCGTTCTCGTAGTAGGTCAAATAGTCCGGGCAAACGGAGATTTGCGGGGGCCATGCTCCCTTGTAACCCGCGGCAGGACCGGCCATTGTGGAGCCACTGAACCAGCGCATGCCGTAGAAGACGAAGATGAGGATGAAGAGGATTAGGGAGGCGAAGCCGGCAAAATACTTGTTACGGTTATAGAAATACACGGGCGCGGTGCTACATATTCCAATCGCAAATAAGACAAAAAGAATAAACTGATAGTCAATATTTAAATCAACGGACACAGTCGCCATTTCTAATAGAATCAATAAAGAAATAACCACATACTCGCCAAATAAGAATTCCTATAGTGTTTGCTTTATAGAAAGAATTATAGGGATTCTTTTTATAAAGATATAATTGTTTTTTATCAGTCGGTTTATAGCGAAGCTACTTAACCGAGACGGGCAACGCGGGCAGGGACGAGGCCAGCGGCGGTGGCGGAAGTGCCATAGCCGGCCATGGGGTACTCACCACCAGGCACCACAATCCACACAGGGGAGAGGGCACCACCGGCGGCGACAGGGCCGCCAGCAGTGGCAGAGGCAGCCACCTTGCGCACCTTGCGGAGGATGTTGCCCTGGTACTTGGCGACCTCACCCATATCCTCGAGGACATCGTTGGTGCTGAAAGAGTTGCCGGCAATCACGACAGCAGACCAGCTGTTGTAATCGGCACCCTCGGACACAGTGTAACCAGAGACATCACCAACACAGAGAAAATAACCAACACGGCGAGCAACCTGGGCGAATTCAGTTCCAACAGAGGTCATTTGTTTCTTCTATACCTTATCCGGAGAAAAAACTTTTGGGTCGGCTTTTTTAAAATTAGACGCACTGCGTTTGAGGTTTGCCGGTGGTTCGCCTAGCCTGGGGACGGCGTGGTTCGCCTGTCGTGTTTCGCCAATGGCGTACCGGTAGGCCCACAAAAATAGTGCCCCACCATAACAGGAATCTCATGTCACATTACGAAGGGTTTTCATCAAATCCCTACGAAGCCGCCGCACCCTATGATTCATCTAAAATCAGTCTCTTCAACACCGCCTCCTATGAGTCGAACGGTCGTGTCAATCTGACGACCCCCATCAAGTCTGCCGGTGGCTTTCTCGCAAACCCTGATGCCGCTGGCTTCGGATATAAGACTGCCGTAGACACCAATGTTGCGAAGGCAGTCCTCAAGGGCTCCTGGGAAGCCAATCCGGTAAGCAACGCCTTCTTCTCACCGGAGAATATTGCAACCCTCCAACGCCAAATCAAGGCGACTGTCAAATCCCGCGCCGGTTACACTATAGATGACCAGTCCGTCGACGAACTCCAGATTATTATGCGCTCCTTTTATCTCCAATACGCAAAGAACCTCCCCACAAATATACCCGGGCAAATTGCCGAATTAAATAAACTTGTAGTTGACTGGTCAGTCCCCACCATTATAAGCGAAGTAGAAATGCATCTCCATTATCAGCGTGATATTGATAAACTCCCTGAACCCCTAAGCCACCCCCAGTGGATGTCCGGTGCCGGCAGTCGTGGGGCAGCCGTGCGGAGCTTCATATAAACCCACGATTTTTGATAAAGATGCTGTTAAGAAAATATATAACAGAAACTCAACCCTAAAGAGAAACTATAAGATTTATTTCTAATCATTATTATATTTATATTATTTGGAATTTAATATAACAGAATTAATCTTTTAAGTTCCATGCTATATAGTAATCATTTATTACATTTTCTAACATTGATTCATATGTAGAAAATCGTTTTTTAGGAAATACTTCTAAATTAAAATCTTCAAATACCCACCATACATATTCATTTGTTAATAAACTACGAAATACACAATGCGTATGAAATGCTCGCCGAAATCCTTTTTCTTGAATGAAAGTCTCATCTTGTATTATTAAAGGTGATACATCATCTATATTTTGTAACCAGGATGTTAAATAGTCTCTTAAATCTTGTTTTGTTTTAGGAGGATTTTTATAAAAATCGTATAAGTCTGTCATTATAATATATGATAATATATCACATTAATCATTTAAGTAATTTCTGAACCCAATCATTTAAAATTAGTACAAATCTAAAAATCGGATTATAATAGATTATTTTTAGATTTTTTTATCATAAAAAACAGTAAATTTCAAATAATATGTCCCAGTTGGGTATGCCCCTCTTCCCTTATAATATAAATGTTCGCCCATTTTAATATTTCGTATGCTTTTAATATTTATTTCTGGATATTTTGTCATAAAGTCTGAGTAAAATAAGGTTCCATTATCTCTATAAGATTCTATTGCTTTACATAATTTATTCTTATGAAATAATAATTTGTATTCAAAATCCTGAAACGAATTCTGTATTTTATCATTAATTATATATTTATAGAGAGTTGATAAAAAATCTTCCAACGAAGTATCCATTTTGTTTTTCCACATATTCTTTATATTATTTCACATATTCTTTAATAAATTTACCATATTATAATAATTAATAATATCTTTAAATTCGCAGTTGAAATTTTCCAATATAGAAATGCACTATAGGGGTTAACTGATTTGATGTAGAATAAAGACTTGGTGCCTTATTCTACATAACATCCCATGTTATCTATCCAAATCTATGTCTCTCCCTCCGCCGAGCCATGTATGTTCTGTCTGGAAATCGATGTCGATGTAAAAACATGGAACATGCCATGTCGATGTAAAATACATACCCATGTTCCATGTTTGGAAACATGGCTCCGTGACATCAGACCAACATCGTGCCCCCTATGTCGACATTGCTTCCAGGCTGAGGTCGATGTCGAGTCTGAAACAAACATCGAATCAACACCTATAGTTCAGTCTCACGAAAACATCTATAGGAAAGCATGTATTCTATGTTTTACATTGGTAACGAGTACAATTATCGGCATTTATTTCTATATTTCTGCTCATATCTGAATTAGGGTCGGTTCTGACAGACCCAAAAAATTGAATCATCACCTCATCGACTATTTAAAGAAAACCCTCCATTGCCGTTGTCTTTAAATCCCCACTCATAGCCCTCAAACGAAAATGGAAGTATCACTTACCACCTACGCACCGAACTCACATGCCCTCCGTATTAGAGGCGCCGCCGAGGCATCACGCGTACCGACCCACTTCATCATTCTCCTAGATAACAGTGGCTCGATGGGAGATTCTGAAAGCATGACCTTCAGTCGTTCTGATACAAGTGACTCGAAAATGGACTATGTGAAGCGTTGTCTCGATGCCCTACTGGCATGCCTCTCCGCCGACGACATGCTCTCCATCATCACATTCGAGTCCACCAGCACCATCCACCTACAGTGCATGACCGTCAGCGAGGCCCATAAGGCACACATCCAAAGCGTCATTGGTAAGATTCGACCTGAGGATATGACGAATCTCTCTGCCGGCCTCGGCTCCGTTCGCCGCGTTCTGGCCACCGCACCGGCCGAGTTCAAGACCGGCATCCTTCTCCTCACCGATGGCCATATTAATCAGGGAATCACCGACCCCACCGCCCTCAAGGCAATCATTCACGACATTCTCCAGTCACGCGCCGGCCTCTCCCTCCATTGTGTCGGCTACGGCACTGACCACAACGATGAGTTCCTCAAAGACATTTCCATTGAAACGCAGGGGTCCTACAACATTGTGAAAAATATGGAAGATGTCGCCACCGCCTTCGGCGATACACTCGGCGGTCTCATGAGCTGCGTAGTCCAGAATGTGGAGGCAGTCTTGCCCGCCAGCGCAACAGTCCAGGGACCTTTCAAAGTCATCAATAAACCTGATTCGGTCACTGTCACAATTGGAGACCTCTATGCCGGCACAGAACGAATCATTCTCTATAGTGCACCCTCTTCCTCCACCTTAGCCGACGGCTCGGCAACATCTCATGCCTCAGTCCACGGCATGGCCCTTCCCCTTCTTACTCCTATAACCTATACCCTCGAAGCATCCCCCACCACCGAACGCTGTATCGACATCGAACTTACTCACCATCGCTATACCTGTACTAGCATTCTCCAACGCATTAAAGACATCGGTCGCGACGACCCTTCCCTCCGCGCCATGATTGATGCCTACGCCACCGCCGTTGCTGACCCCGCCTACGATTCCAGTCCAATTACTGCCCAGCTCCGCGCCGAAGTCGACATCATGCGCAGTTCCCTCGAACCACACACCGTAGGAATCGACGACAATGCCGTCCTTTCGCAACACATTTCCTATTATGGTCTCGGTCGCGGTTTCTGTACTCCGTCACGCCCCCCTCGGTCGACTCGCACACCCTGGGCACCGGCACGTGGTCGTCGACAGAGTGTCGATTCTGATGACGATGAGGCCGAAGAAAACCCTACCGCCACCTCCGCCATCTTTCAAAATTACGCACAGCGCATGGTCTCAAACACAATTCGCACCGTAAGTTCCAACCCACGAAACCCATCAACCTCGATTCCCTATAGTGAAAACACGCCTGAAACTCCCTAAGTAATACACTATAGGGAATGTTCTTTGACACACCATTATGAAAAAACTGGGGCACTGAGCCCTATTTTTCATTCATCAATTACTCCTATACATTACTTGGCCACCCGCTTCGTAATCTTCGCCTTCGCTTTTTTGGCACCACCGACTGCCACCCCTCCTTCACCCGCCGTCAGCACTGTCATCATTGCCGCCTCATGCTTGTCCCAGGCATCCACGAAGGCGTCCAGCTCCGCGACCCACAGCTCCACCGCCGTCGTCTCCTCCAGCTTCTTCAGCGCCGCCGTCGCCGCCTCCACATCCGCCTCCGCCTCCGCAATCGACGACTTCTTAATCCGGTCCACACGCATCCGCAACAGATACTCATACGCCTTCAGAGTTTCAGGATGTTCACGGTCTGAGCGCGGAGGCAGATTCAGCTTGTGGAGCGACCGCAATAGAACATCATCGTCCACATTCATAATCTTCACCACACCCTCCACGACACCACGCACAAAGTCGCGCACGGCTACCAGCTCCTCAATCCGGTCTCGCAGTTGCGCAAGTTGCCACGCACGACGCTCCTCATACTTCCCTAGACGATGTGTGAAGAATTCCTCCAACATATCCCCTACAGTGTCATATTTACGGATGTTGTTCTGGTTGTCAAAACAGCACATATTTGTCGTCTTCCAACTGGTCGTCAAATGGAACCGCTTCTCAAATTCTTCCTTTGCATCCTTCGCCTCTTCATAATAATCCTTCTCCAGATACAAGACGAAGTTCACATCCACATCATTATACAGGTCGTCGAAATTCTTCAGCACCGGCTTCCCTTCCCACTTGGTTTCCGCCCCCTCCGCCAACGCCATCTTATCCAGGAATGCCTTATAGTCCTTCGTCCATGTCCCAACAGGAAGTTCCGTAATGCGCACCGAGCACTTTGCGTCGTCGAACTCATAGAGCGCCTTGGTGACCCACTGCTTATCCTCCTTGCGCACCAGCCCACCACGGAACCCAATCCACCACGGGTCGAGCGCAATGCCGGCAAGGGTCTCCAGGTCAGAGGTCAGTCGCTGCTTCAACAATGCCACAATATGGCGCGGATTGTGAGGAGGAATGTTGGTACTGTAACCAGTCCCAATTCCTACAGTACCGTTAATGGCCAGAAGGGGAACTACAGGGAGATAGGTCTCAGGTTCCACCGGTTCACCGTCATCCAGTGTGTAAGTGAGTAGAGGGAGGTCCTCCTTCTTGAAAATTGCATCCACAATATGCTCGAGATGTGTGTGAATATAACGCGGCGAAGCGGAATCCGAGCCTCCCTGAAGCCGCGAACCAAACTGACCAATAGGCTTCAGATAATTAATATTATTTGCTCCCACAAAGACCTGCGCCATAGAAGTGATCGTCTGGTTCAGGGACGCCTCACCATGGTGATATGCCGCATGCTCCGAGACATAACCCGCGAGCTGCGCCACACGAATCTCGGACCGCAGATTGCGCTTGAAACAACCATAGAGAATCTTCCGCTGCGACGGCTTCAGACCGTCCATAATATGCGGCAGGGAACGCACATTATCAGCACTAGAGAAATGAATGAGCTCCTCATGGACAAACTGGCTGTAGGCAACCGACCGGTCGGCAGGCACAATAAGAGATTTCTTTGGATCATATGTCCCCAGCCATGCCTTACGGTCGTCCGCGCGCTTCTTGTTAAAGGCGAGGTCAAGAGCATCATTCGTGGTTCCGTCCCAAGCATACTTGATTTCCGCCAGATTCTCGAACCATTCACGCGCCTCCGCGGGCGTCGAAGTACCCAACCCCTTATAGTATTTGCTCTTGTACTTGCGTGCGGTCTCCTCGCCAACCTCAGCACGCCAGGCTTCCACTTCCGCCTCATTATAGAAGCAGAGCACCTCGGCGCCCCGCGTCATCTTCACGAGGGGAGTCATAATGGTACAGAT
>JACCDP011053670.1_pt1 | contig 27193 bp, 23 predicted proteins | sample 7445841 | NCBI WGS metagenome assembly JACCDP01 (sample SAMN15323441, study PRJNA562643) | freshwater metagenome | isolation source: river surface water | place: USA:Blue River Watershed | collected 2017-08-17 | reverse complement strand
GCCATTTGACGGTCGGTGAAATTGGATACCGTATCAATTACATATTGCCCGGGGCGTGGAGCACCGATATAACCGTGATCGTAATTTACATTGCCACCAACCACCACGTCCCAATTCTTATAGGACTTGGAATGAATGAAATTCGCCCCAGAAATGAGCGGAACCCCGGTCCACCATTTGGAGCCCTCCACCGAAGGAGCGGAATATACACCGCTGTAAACATTAATTTTGTTCAACGGCTTAGCTGTTGGATATGCTGTCCGAATGTGGATGGAACCCGACAAAGCTGAACTTCCAGACAAAACACTGGCTGCTCCTTTAATGATTTCAATTTGGCTGATGTTCTCGACCGGAACAAACCCCCATTCAGGCCGACCTGCGTCCCCCGACAACATGGGCATATCATCCACAATCACAGCGACCTTAGCCCCAACGCCAAAGGTAAATCCGCTCCCCCCCCGAATTTGCGGTTCGCCGTCCAAGATGTTCAAACCCGGAGTTTGATCCAGGGCAGTTTCGATGCTCCGTGTGTTTTTGTTTTCAATCATGGTAGGTTTCATGACCACCATGGTCACCGTTTGCTCTTCAAGGGGTTTGTCGAATTTACCGACGGCTACCGTCACTTGACCTTTTTCAATGCTGAAGGGTCTCAATTGAACTGATACGGTCTTCATTTCGTTCTCGGCAAGCATAAAGGAAAGCGTATCCGTTCGCATGCCCGTAAAACGCACCAGCAATAGCACTTTTCCAGCAGGGATCGACAGAGAAAACTTTCCGTTTTTGTCGGATTGTGCACCACGGGATACATCGTAACGATAGATCACATTGGCTCCTTCTAAAGGAGCGCTGTTCTCGTCATAGATAACCCCCTCTACCGTAGCATTTTGGGCAAAGGTTATTACCGTAAAAACAAGCGTACAAAAAACGGAATGTAGGTACTTCAAAAGGTCTTAATTGACAGAAAATTTAACTGCAGTATATTTTCCATTGGTGCCATGTAACTGAGCAACGTATAAACCGGACATCAATGAAAGTGGGGTCACTTTCTGAGCATCTCCTTCGAAAACGACTTGACCATTCAAAGCCAGAATGCGCATTTGCCCCTGAACGTCACCGTGGATAAAAACGGATCCCTCCGAGTAATTCACAGTAAAATTCGCTGCCGAAGCTGCATCAATACCAGCTCCACCACCGTTGTAAACCAAACTGATATCATCCAACAACACTTCATCGTTTGCTGCACCACCACCTGGGGTTGAATTGGTTGCGAAGGTTGTTAAAATAAATGCGGGTACCAAACCAGTATTCGCGGTTGGAACAAAGGGAACAGAAAACCTTACCCATTCGCCGTTGGTTGGGGAATAATCGAGTTCAGCAGTTGCAAGCACGTGAGGTTGAGAATTGGCATCGATGGGATCATGAGCATCATAAGCATCGTGAACGATGGCATGAACTCTTGCCGTTTGATTTCCTCCACCTGCTTGGGTGTATTTAGCCCAAAAGACTAACGAATCCGGCAAGGTAGTACATACTTCCGAAAATTGATCGTCATTGGTTTGCGAATAATTGTAGTTTGCAGGGTTGGAAGGAGTAGTACTTCCCATGTTCACTCGACCACAAGTCATGGTTCCGTTGGCCACAATTCCTAAAACGCTGGTCGACCAAATCCGTGCAGCATACGTACCTGTTGCACCCGCTCGCACGTTCGATGAGCGCTCAATTTGCTTGTTGGCAAAACCGGCAAAATTGCCAGAACCGGTCTTAAAACTGCTCCAATTGTTGGGTTCTTCGGTTGGTGCGCCCACATTTTCCCAAAGTTCCATATCACTATTCCCGATCTGGGTTTGCGCGTAGGTCATTAGACTTAAAAAACAAGCAATAACTAGGGTAAAATTTTTCATAATGTGTTAAATTAGTTTGAACAAATATAAAAATATCCTTTTAATCGTCGGTTTTTTAGTCTTAATATCAAAGAAACTTACCTTTGCTGTATGGAGCGAATGGGTTATCAAATCATGGAGCATTTCTCAACCTTACAAGGCGAAGGTTATCACAGCGGTCGTTCCGCTTATTTTCTGCGCCTTTCGGGTTGCGATATTGGTTGTGTTTGGTGCGACATCAAAGAAAGCTGGGACAATCAAGCAGGGGAATTTTACTCCTTGGAAAACGTTCAGGCACTTACAGAAAACCATGACTTCGTGGTGATTACCGGCGGTGAACCCGCCATGCACGATTTGCAACCTTTAACGGACGCACTGCATCGACAAAACAAGTACTTGGCCATTGAAACTTCCGGCTGCTATCCCTTACGTGGAGAAGTGGATTGGTATACGTTTTCACCCAAAAAATTTAAGGCACCGTGCGATGAAGCGTATTTGAAAGCAGACGAACTCAAAGTGGTCATATACCATCCATCCGACCTTGATTGGGCCCAACAACATGCGGCGAAGGTTGGGGAATCGTGTGCCTTATACCTTCAGCCAGAATGGAGCAAGAGAGATTTACTCCAAAAAGAGATCATTTCCTTCATCCATTGTAACCCCCGATGGAAACTCTCGTTACAAACGCACAAATACCTTGAAATCCCCTAATGAAACAATGCCTATTCCTTGTTACACTCTTCCTATTAACCCATTCTGTTTGTGGGCAATATTCGAGTAAAATTAAAAAAGCGGTCAAATTGTTTAAGGAGGCGCAAGTCGTTCCCTCGCAACAAATCGATCCTAAAACCGGTTATCCAGACTTCGGTTCGGGAATAGAAATTTTAAATAAGTGCCTTTTAAAAGACCCCAACTTTTGGGAGGCATATTTACTTCGTGCCGAATTTCACCTCAACCTTCGCAATAAATCCGCAGCAATTTCTGATTATGAAAATGCACTAAGAATTAACCCCGAGCATTCGCGAACAGGTATGACCTTTTTTCAACTGGGTGACCTATACCTGGATCGAGGCGAATACGCTAAATCCTTACATTACATCCAACGATTTCTGAAAAACCCCAACGCCAATAGCGACTATTTAAAATTGGGGAAACTCATCTACGAAAGTGCAACCTTTTCCATTGAAGCCATGAAAAACCCGGTTCCTTTCGAACCTTTGAACGCAGGACCAGGAATCAATACCGTACACGCAGAGTATTATCCTTCCCTAACGGTGGATGGTAAGCAACTTTTGTTTACACGTGCACTGCCCTTTGGAAACAACAACATTCAAGAAGATTTCTTCACATCCAAGTTCTCCGGCAACGAATGGGGAAACGCCTCTCCGATGCCGTCCAACGTGAATACGGAACGAAATGAAGGGGCTCCTACCGTTTCTGCCAACGGAAGAGGACTTGTTTTTGTTGCTTGCACGGACGAAAGTGGGGAATATGGCGAAAACCGAAAAGGCAAAGGGAGTTGTGATTTATATTATACGGAACGTATTGGGGATAAATGGCTTAACCCACTCAATATCCCGGGTGATATCAACACCTACCATTGGGAAACGCAACCGAGTTTATCGGCAGATGGAAAAACCCTTTATTTCATTCGCGGTCTCCGAGGAAAAGGTGCTGATTACCGAAACAGCGATATTTACGTAAGTCATCTTGGGGAAAATGGAAAGTGGATGCCTGCTGAACGACTACCTGACATTATCAATACGCCCTATGCAGAAGAATCGGTGCACATTCATCCCGATGGTAAGACGCTTTATTTTGCATCAAGAGGTCATGTTGGACTTGGCGGTTCAGATCTTTTTGTGAGTCAACTCGGGAACGATGGAAAATGGTCGAAACCCAAAAACCTAGGCTATCCCATTAATACCTTAAACGATGAAAATTCCTTGATTGTCGCGGCACAAGGAAACATTGCTTTTTTTGCTTCTGATCGAGCAGGAGGCTTTGGTGATTTAGACATTTACCAATTTGAATTGCCCAAAAACCTGCAACCCACCACTACTTATTATTTTGATGGGAAGGTTTTTGATGCCGTGACACTTGCTCCACTGGGAGGCCATTTTACCTTAAAAGACATCTCAACAGGAGAAGAGGTGATCATCAGCGATGCCGATCCCCTTACCGGTACTTTCACCGTACCTCTGCCCAGCAACCGTCAATACGTAATCGATGTTTCCATGAACGGATACGCTCCGACCTCACTCGGATTCGATTTAACCTATGGGGAAAATCAAACCACCTACCACTTGGATATTCCCATGAATCCCATCGGAAGCGGAAAAGAAAATGTTCTGCAAAACGTTTATTTTGATTTAAACAGTGCCAAACTTAGGAAAGAATCGTTCATTGAGCTGAACAATCTGGCCAATTTCCTCCGCGATAATCCTACCTTAAAAATCGAATTAGGGGGGCATACCGATACCCGAGGAGAAGCAAGTGATAACCTCAAATTATCCACCGACCGTGCCAAGGCTGTATACGAATACCTGACAACAACCGAAGGAATAGCCGCCGTTCGGTTGAACTACAAAGGATATGGGGAAACCTCTCCTATCGTAAGTGACAAAGAAATTGCTGCACTCAATGAACCGGAAAAAGAGAACGCGCACCAAAAAAACCGAAGAACCGTATATAAAATTTTAAATTAGTGGCATTCTTACGACTCATACGGTTTCAGAACTTACTGATCATTGGACTAACGATGATCGGGGTACAACAAACTCTTTTACGAGAGCCCCTTAATTCTCAATGGAACATCGCTTATCTGCTTTTCATTTTATCAACGGTTTTAATTGCTGCTGCGGGAAATTCCATCAACGATTATTTTGACCTGCGTTCTGACCGTTTGAACCGACCCGATAAAATCGTCATCGGCAAGCACCTTAAAAAACGTTGGGCCATTATCATCCATTGGGGTTTCAATGCCATTGCTGTCCTTATTTCGATCTTCCTAGGAATTTACCTCGACACCTGGTTTTTTGTTATTATTCACCTCTTCTCTTCCACCCTGCTATGGTATTACAGTGTTTATTTTAAAAAAGTTTTCTTTTGGTCAAATATCGTTATCGCCTCGTTAGTCGCATTGATACCTTTGATTAGTTGGGCATTTTTGACCATACTGGGTGTACCAACAGAACATGAAGTACTGGTGGTCTTTTTTACAACCTTTGCCTTTCTCCTCACCTTTTCCCGTGAAATCATTAAGGACCTGCAAGACAGGGAAGGAGATCAATTAGTACACGTTCGATCGATACCTCTGGTTTTAGGCGCAAATCGCGCTAAAATTATCGTTGCAGTTTCATGTGGTGTTACGTTGTTGCTCTATTTCGGCGTTATCGCTTTCTATGTACCCAACCATCAGCCACTGTTTCTGATTCTTTTGTCTACTGCCGTGATGATTTCTGCGTTAGTCACCTTTCTATCTTTTTGGAACATTCCACCTTCTATGCTGTCGCTGCTGTTAAAAATCAGTATGTTAACGGGGGTGATTTCCTTGTTCTGCCTATGAAAATTATCCTCGGTTCCAATTCCCCTCGGAGGGTTGAATTATTAACACAAATGGGATTTGCATTTGAGCAAAAGGTTGCGGATGTTGATGAAAAAATCGATATAACCCTGCCTTGGAATCAGCTTCCGGAAGCCATTGCTCAACGTAAAATGTTGGCACTCAAAAATGAAATTGCCAAAGATGAATTGTTGATTTGCGCCGATACCTTGGTTTTTTTGGACAACAGGGTGTTGAGTAAGCCGAGAGATCGAGAAGAGGCACGCAGCATGTTGGAATCTTTATCAGGACGCGATAACACCGTCATCACTGGCGTTTGTTTGTACCACCGTGACCAAACCATCACCTTTTCAGAACGTACCGTAATTACGTTTGCAACGTTAACTCCGGAAAACATCGAACAGTACCTGGATACGGAGGTCTGTTATGATCGGGCGGGCGCTTATGGAATACAAGATTGGATTGGATTAATAGGAGTGCGTGAGATCCGCGGATCCTACACGAATGTTATGGGACTCCCTACCCACCGATTATACCAAGAAATCAGAAAGTTCTAGTCATAAAAAACCGCCCTCATGGGGCGGTTTTAAAAGCATCTTGAACAAAGAAGAACTACTTAATAACAAAGGTCACCCTTCTGTTGTAAGCAAATTTCATATCCTCGTCTGCATCCTTTGGAGTTTCTTTCGTGTTCTCCTCATCTGCGCCTTTTCCGGCGCCCAAAATTCTCGAAGCCGAAATTCCGTATTTTTCAACCAGACGTTCTTTTATGTAATCGAAACGCTGCTGAGAAAGGTCGCTGAACTTAGCCACCATGTCTTCATCATCGGAGTATTCAATCGCAAGGGAATCTTCTGCGCGATCGTTGTGTGCAAACAACTCAACAGAAACACCTTCGTTCTCTTTCAAATAATTCCCCAACAACTCGATGATATCTTTTCCAGTCTCATCGGGCTTACTTTCTCCTTGCGCATAATAAATAACTTGAGCTTCGATGTTTTGAACCTCTGACAGTTTTTCAGAAATTATCAAATCCTTCGTGATAACCGTTCGGGAAAGTTGAATCATCGAAGTAGTGTCGCGTTTCATGCAATAGCACTTGTCTTTCGAATCCACCTCCTTAATTCGAATGTTATCGATGTAATAGTAAGCCATCGGTTGTAAAGCAGGTACCGCCGCTGGCTCTTCGCCATCCATTTCCATTTTCTTGGGATCTACCTTTTTATTTACTTCGTATTTTGTTTTTTCGTTCATCGCGAAATTTCCAATGACCACCGCTTTCTCGTCGCCTTTCGCTTTGTACACATTGCACACCTTATCCCAACCGCCGTAAGCGTTGTAAATTCTGTTTTTATAGTTGTAAATCACTCTACCAGCAGCATTATCGTCGTAGAAGGGCCCCGACGGTTCTTCAACATTCTCCGTTTGATAATCAGCTGCATTTTTTACGAACATCATTCCAATGTTGTTGCTGGAGAATTTAGAAGCTTCTGCCAATGACACGCTCATTTCGATGCAATACAATTTACCTGCTGTCATGGTAAGTTGCGTTTTGCCTTTTACAAAAGGAATGGTGAGATAGGAGCGTTCTTTTGCCAATTTACCTTGCTTGTACGTGACGATTCCGGCATAAGCATTGTTGGGGTCAACCGTAACATCTTTTGAAAAAAGCGCCGCATCATTGCCTTCAAATTTTTCTTCGCTAAAGACCATCGGTTTGGCATAGCCATAGACGTTTGAACCAACTCCAAAATCCCCGGAACCTTTGAAGATGTCAGCAACGCATTTAGAATCTACCGTTCCAGTTGGACAAGCACAAGATGCTTTTATTCCTTTCAGTAAAGAAATTTGACCGGCTTCAGAAACCTCAACTTCTTTGTCCTCAAAACTCTCGAAGGTGAAATTCAGAAGTACCGAATTAGCATTTTTATCGTTTTTTCCTTGTGCAACCAGGGTCGAACCCAACAACACAAAACCAAAAACCGCGCTCCATTTAACACTATTTTTTCTCATAATTTTTAACGGTATTAATTAAAACTTTTACGTGCTCAAAATCCACATCTGGGTACACACCGTGTCCCAAATTTACAATATGTCTTGAACTTTTAAAGGAATTCAACAACTTTTTTGTTTCCAATTCAATGGTTTTCGCATCGGCGTACAACAAGCAAGGATCTAAGTTGCCTTGTAACGTCTTAGTTTCTTGCACCAAACTGCGCGCGTATTCTATCTCCATGTTCCAATCTAACCCTAAAGTGGTGCAAGGAATATCAAGCATATCGGGAAGAGAACCAAGGGCGCCCTTAGAAAATACGGTGAAAGGAAAGCCTTCAAAGGCCCGAGCAATTTTCCGGATGTAGTACAAACCAAAAGCAGCATATTGCTCCCTGCTCAATATCCCAGCCCACGAGTCAAAAAGTTGAAGAGCATCTACACCAGCATTCCTTTGTTCTTTCATATAGGCAATGGTAAAATCGGTAATTCGCCCTAGCAATTCATGTGCCAAAGAAGGATTGGTGTACAAGAGCTTTTTAGCTTCAGAAAACGTTTTTGACCCCTTTCCTTCAACCATGTAACAAAAAATCGTCCATGGTGCTCCGGCGAAACCAATCAAAGGAACTCGGTTTTCAAGTCCTTTTTTTGTCAATTGTATGGCCTCAAAGACGTAAGACAACCTGTCTTTCACATCGGCATGAGGATCCAACTTGTTCATTTCATCAGCAGAACGTATGGTTTGTGGGAAATAAGGACCGCGTTGCTCCACCATTTCGTATTTCAGTCCCATGGCGTCTGGCACAACTAGGATGTCAGAGAACAAAATGGCTGCGTCCACCTCCAATCGGTCGACCGGTTGGATGGTTACTTCTGCAGCCAATTCAGGGGTTTCCACCAATTCTTTAAAACCGCTTAACTTTGCCCTTACCGCACGATATTCCGGGAGTATTCTTCCCGCTTGACGCATCAGCCAAACAGGATAGCGCTCCACGTTTTCGCCACGGTGCGCACGCAAATAAAGGTCGTTTTCTAACATCGAGTGCAAAGATAATGAAAACCTACCATGCAATCGGTGTAAGGTGTTTTGATGCTAAAAACTCATTGGCTTTACTGAAATGACCGCATCCGAAAAAACCGCGATGTGCGGAAAGCGGCGAAGGATGAGGTGCGCACAGGATTAAGTGCTTGTGAGGGTTAATCAAGGAGGTTTTCCGTTGAGCACTGGCTCCCCACAAAAGGAAAACTGCATGATCAAGCTCCGTACTTAATCGATGAATCACCGCGTCGCTAAATGCTTCCCATCCTACATGTTGATGTGAACCTGGTTGACCTTCTCGAACCGTCAATGCTGAATTTAACAGTAAGACGCCTTGGTCTCTCCATCGGTCCAAATTACCATGAACCGGAAGCTCTATATTTAAATCATGCTGCAACTCTTTAAAAATATTCTTTAAACTTTTCGGTAAAGGTAAAACATTGGATTGCACGGAGAAGGCAAGACCGTGGGCATGACCTTGGGTGGGATATGGATCTTGCCCTAAAATAACAACCCGTATGTTCTTCGGGTCAATGCCCTGAAAAGCGTTAAAAACCATCGGCAGTGGCGGAAATATTCTCGCAGTGCTATCCTCGTATTCATGAACGATGCGCTTTTGAAGCTCCGAGAACAGTATTCTCTCGAGGTCGTCCTGCAAAAACTCCAACCAATCCTTTGGAAGTTTCCAACTCATGCCACAGGAATGTTCTCTTGAATTTTTCTCATAATTTCTCCGTGCAGGCCATCCAGCGAAGACGTGTTTTTTCGACGAACCTTCAACGCACGAAATGCCTTTTTCCAAGCATCAAGACTCAACATATAGGCCTGGGCAAAAAGGCCAATGGAAATAAAATAAACCGAACTAATGATCCAATTCACGTAACTTTCAAACGGGAGATAGGAAGGAAGCAACAACAACCATGGAAGGTTCAATAACGGCACAAGGAAAATTGCCACAACCATTTTCGTTGAACCCCAATAAACCGGTCGTTTAAAAGATTTTTCTACCCACCATTTAATGGCATGAACGGGAAGCGCAGCATGAACGAATCCCAACACCGCAAAAGGCAGTAAAAATATCGATTTCATCCACTGCAACAGTGAGGCATTTGGGTGGTGCTTCTTGAGAAAGCGCTCGTTCTCGGTTACCCCCACAACCTTCAATTGTTCTTTATACCGATGAATTTCCGATTTCAATTCGATCAAATATGGATGATCCTCCAAGGGACGATCATTGATCCACCGTGCGAGTTGCAAGGCATAACTCCAACGCTGTTCGAACGAACATGAACCGTCAAAACAGGTCGGATGAATGCCTTTTCGTGTCAACATCATCACGTCTTCGTGAAGATCAGATGCCTCAGGATCGTTGACGTCCGGAATCAAGGTTCTCATGCTAGCGTCCAATCGGCGCGTCACTTCAGCAATGGTCTTGGATGGATTTTCGAGGTAAGCTTGTTGGTAATCGTTCAAACAAATCATTTCTCCGGCATCTACCAAAACATCGCTTCTTCTCAGGTTAAAATCTGCATAATTAATTCCTAATCCCTGTAGGTAAATCGGGTGCTTCCATTGATCTGCTTCAAGGGCAGAGAAGCCAATTCTTGCAGGACCTTTCTTGATAGGATGTAAACGTCGCTGGATGCGGTCGTGGGTAAAACCTTCCCCAAAAATCAAAATGTTGCGCCGGTTTTTAAGCAAGCGGTCGGTTTTCTCAAAAATTGCTTGATTTTTTTCAATGGTTTCCACCCCATCCCTTTGTCGATAAATGGGCAACATGTGGGCAGACCAAAATATTCGTTCAGTGAATCGGTTAAAAACGTCAGCGCGAACCATGAAATAAACAATGGGTTTTCGAAGTGAAGCGATTAACAACGGATCCATGAACGACCCCTGGTGGTTGCTCACAAAGATGGTTCGACCGAAAGCATAAGGACTTTTGTTGCGTTGGAAAACCCTGCGAAAATACAATCGGAGGGAATACTGAAATACCACCCACAGATAAAAATAAAACAAACGCATGGACGAAATTAAACAATTATTTGCATTTGAATTAACAAAACAACCTGCATAAATCATGCAACTTTATTGGCTTCAACTTAGGAAGATATAGCTATTTTAGAGCCATGAAAACAATTGGAGTTTTTTGCGGTGGATTTTCCTCGGAATTCGATATTTCGATGAAAAGTGCTTCAACCATATTAGCGAATTTCCCGCCCAATTATCTGCCCATTACCATTCAAGTTACTCGGCAAGGTTGGTTCGCAGAAATGAATGGTCTCAGAGGTATCTTCGACCTGAATCTCGCAGCCGTGAAATTCGGTGAATCGATTAAAACATTGGACGGTGCGTTAATTTACACGCACGGAGATCCCGGCGAAAATGGAAAAATACAAGCGTATTTGGATATGTTCAACATACCGTACATAAATTCCAATGCGCTGGCTTCCTCGCTTTCTTTTGACAAATGGTACTGCAACCAATTTTTAAAATCATTTGACATTCCCGTAGCCACTTCCATTTTTCTCACGAAAGGTATGACTTTAGAGGCTTCCAAAGTGGTGGATGAACTTGGTTTGCCCGTTTTTGTGAAACCGACGAATTCAGGATCAAGTTATGGGATTTCGAAAGTTAAGCACCAAGATGATTTGTATGCAGCTTTGGAAGGGGCTTTTAAGGAAGGAGATACAGTGGTCATTGAATCTTTCTTGAATGGAACGGAGGTGACATGCGGAGTGTACCGAAACATGCAAGGCATCCAAGTACTTCCCTTAACGGAAATTGTTTCAGAAAACGAGTATTTTGATTTCGAAGCAAAGTACCAAGGTAAATCGCAAGAAATTACCCCCGCAAGAATCTCCCCAAGGGACACCGTCAACATACAACATTTATCGAAAAGAATTTATGGTTTATTGAATCTATCCTCTATTGCACGTATCGATTTCATGTTGGTGGGTCAAACGCCTTTTGTAATTGAAGTAAATACAACTCCGGGATTTTCATCGGAGAGCATTGTGCCAAAAATGCTCAAGGAGGCAGGATTGTCCTTTTCGGAGTTTTGGCAGGAAATTTTCGATACCGAACTAAAGAGCAGCTAGACCGTTCAATAAGCCTTGCATAAGATTTTTAACATGGCTTTGGGGGCAAGTGTAACCGCTCGAAATCAAGGTAAAAACAAGCGTTCTTCCCGAGACCGTATTAACATACCCTGCATAGGATTTAATCCCAGTCATGGTTCCGCTTTTCGCAGAAACCCTATTTTCACCGGCTTGACCTAGGCACAAATCTTTGATCGTTCCGGATTTCCCAGCAACAGGCAGTGAATTTTTGAACGCATCATAGAAATTCGATCGGTAAACATAGGACAAAATACTGCAAAGGTGAGACGCTGAAATGCGGTTATCGCGGGATAATCCGCTTCCATCGAATAACTTCAGCCCAGCGGTGTCCATGCGAGATGCAAGATATTGACGGTAAACCTTCAATCCATTGCTGTTTGAGCCGCAGCCTGTATATTGGTAGGCCACTCCGTTGAGTAAACCCTCTGCAAAAAAATTCACACTTTTCCCATTGGTCCATTGAACTATTTCACCTACAGTTCGGCCCTCGATTTTTGCAACTTTCACAAGGGCATCGTAATCCGGTAGGGTTATATTTCTCGCACGAACACTTACCACTCCGCGAGCAGGTATCAATCCCCCCGTAATGCATGCATTGCCGAATGCATCGGCGAAATTCAATTCTGGATCAGCAACAGAACCTCGAACCCGAAAACTCGATTGATACGAGGGCAGTTTGCCGGTTGCTAACCTGAATTGGTTGTATGCCTCCCCCTGAATATTGGAGTTGTCTCCCTTTACTTTTGCACTGAGAATGTGATGCTGAAGTTGCAGTTGGGTCTGTTTTGGATACGCGTACAAAAACCGTGCTTTTCGGCCGGGTTTACCCGTGGCAAAAAAATAATTCACGGAATTATCGTAAAAGTTCAAACCGGCTGGAAATGCCCCATAATAATTCCCTGCATCCCAAGCTGACCAGCCTCTTGGGGTGCCTTCGTATCCAAAGGCAGATCCATCGATATAGATGAAACCTTCAATGCTCCGGATCCCTTGTTCCTTGATCATTTGCACCAATTCTGTGAACCCCTTACCTTCTTCCCCTTCTGCATGAAAGTAACGGCTACCGAAAGAAACATCGCCTAAACCACGAATCCAAACATTGCCCTTTAACACGCTATCTTTTACGTTTCCTTCCAAATAACATTCCGTAGAAAATCGATGATCCAAACCCAATAGTTCCAGAGCCATTGCTGTTGAAAATACTTTGGTCGTCGAGGCGGTGATAGAAGCCAAATTGCTTTGAAAATTCAGAAGGGTATCGCCGGTGTTCAAATCAATCGCAAGGACGCTATTTTGGGCTTTTGAAATGTGAGGGTCATTGAGGTATTGGGTTAAAAGTTCCTGAACGGTTTGACCATAGAGACCATTCGTCAACCACAAGATTAAAAGAAAAGCGAAACATCTTAATACATTCATCGTAGGACAAAATTTAGAAAATAACTTAGCGCTTATCCGTGCTTCATTAATTTTTTTCAACAGTTGAATGAAAAAAGAAAACTCCGATAAAATTCGAGTACTTCGCATCTTGAACCGATTTAACGTTGGAGGTCCCGTTTGGAATGTCGCATTGTTAACGAAACATCTTCCCGACGAGTATGAAACAAAGTTAATAGGCGGTAAAGCCACTCCGAATGAAGCAGATGCTCTATACATCTTGAGTGAATTGGACATTAACGCCAGCGTAATTCCTTCCCTTTCCCGTGAGGTGAGCTTCAGCAACGACTTTAAGGCTTTTTTCGCCCTTCGTAAGATTATGAAGGAATTCAAACCCCACTTGGTGCATACCCACGCATCGAAGGCGGGATTTTTGGGAAGACTTGCTGCATTTACAACGGGAGTTCCAACCGTTGTCCACACCTATCACGGTCATGTTTTCGAAGGCTATTTTGGTCCGGTAAAGGAAAAAATAATTCGGCAACTGGAGAGATTGCTTGCACGCAAATCCACTGCAATTGTTGCGATTTCGCAGGCTCAAAAAAAAGCAATTACCGAAAAATTCAATATTTGCCGTGCTGAAAAAACGTACGTCATTCCCTTGGGCTTTGATTTAGAACGATTTTACCCGAGCGAGGCGAAAAGAAATCAGGCCCGGATTGCGTATAACTTAAACGAGGATATCCTTGCGGTTGGCATTGTTGGCCGACTCACTGCTGTTAAGAACCATGACTTATTTTTAAAAGCAGCGGCCATTCTTACATCCAATTCGACGATAAACTACCAATTCTTTGTGGTAGGAGACGGAGAAACCCGGTTAGAATTGCAGCAACTTTGTGCTGAATACGGAATTTCATCCCGGGTTTCGTTTACCTCTTGGATTCAATCCATGGAAGCGTTTTACCCTGCAATGGATATTGTTTGCTTAACCTCTTTAAACGAGGGCACCCCCGTATCGCTCATCGAAGCACAAGCCTCTGGTATACCCGTAATTAGCACGAACGTAGGTGGCGTTGAAGATACCATGGTTAGCGGTAAAACCGGAATTATTTTAACGTCATTTTCCCCCGAAGAACTTGCCGAAAAAATAGAAAGCTTAGCACATGCACCGGATTTAAGAATTCAAATGTCAAAAAATGCTCATACCTTTGCTTTAGAGCAGTTTTCATATCTAGCATTGGTGAACAATATGGATGCCCTTTACAAAAAACTACTGAAAGATGCATAGTTGGAAAACCTTGGTGTTTTTATCGTTCCTTGCCTTAGCGTTGGGGGCGTGTAAAACCATCAATTCGAACCGCGTTTTATATTACGAAGAGGGAACAACGCTCAAGGTTGACAGCATCGGTTTATCGAACCGCAGCAGTACTATCGTAAAAGGCGACGTGTTAAGCATCGAATTCTATCCCAACAAAGGAGAACAAAAAATCATTGGAAAGGAAACCGGGAATTCGGCAAGCCCGACGAATCAAAACTACATTGTTGACGAGAACGGTGAAGTTAATCTTCCTATTATAGGTAAACTATCGGTACTGGGTAAAACCGCTGAAGAGGTTAAAAGTACTTTAGAAGAGGTATTAATAAAGGTTCTCAACGATCCATACGTCCAAGTGCGCATAGAGAACGAGCGTGTTATACTATTCTCGGGAAAAGGAGAAGGAAAAGTAATACCTATACCGCATCAGAATATTAGTTTACTGGAGGTGATTGCCTTAGGAGGGGGGTTGAAAGAGAATGCAAAATCGCAAGAAGTGCATTTAATTCGGAAGGACAACCAAACCACCAAAACGTATCGTTTTGATATCTCTTCGATTCAGAACATCCGTGCATCCGAGGTATATGTCCGCAACCACGACATTATCGTTGTCAATTATTATCCGCGAAAAGTACAAAGCGCATTGAAGGAAATCAATCCTTGGTTAAACCTCTCAACTGCCGGACTAGCTTTGATTTCAATCGTCTTACGCTTCACTCCATGAAAAAGTCCAAGTTCAGCATCAATGACTCGTTTAACCCGCTGATATTAAGAAACGTATTGGCTCGGCATTGGTACAAGCCCTTGTTCGCTTTTATAGGCATCTTCATTGCCATTTTCTTATACCTACGCTATACTAAACCCATTTATGAATCGCATGCCGTTATTCAGGTCATCAAAGAAAATAAAACACAACAAATATTAGGAGAAGCATCAGTTTTAAACGTTCAGCACAGCCTATCGGAGGATGTTGAATTACTTCGATCTCCTGTACTTTTTAGGAATGCAATCCATAGCCTTGGACTTCAAACCTTTTCATACAATGATGGTAAATTACTCACGGAAAACTTGTACGGATTTACTCCTTACTCCATCCTTATCGACCAATTATTGGACTCAGGATTGTGCGGTACAAACATTTATTTTGAACCCATTGATGATAAAAAATTCAATTTACGTTACACGTATCAACAAAAAACCTTCAACATACCTGGAAACCTTTCGAGCACTCTAAAATCTCCCCATTTTGAAATTCAAATTCACGCCCAAAATCAAGCCAAGTTTTTTGCCTTAATTCAAAACGGCAGCATTTATTTCAACTTCAATCATTTACGGGAACTGGCCAAAACGTTGCAAACAGGACTAAACATAGCCATTGTTGACGAAGGGGCTAAAACCGTTCAAATTTCTTACCGGCATGAAAACCGTAAACTGGCTTATAACTTAATGCAGGCGATGATCGGCAGTTATTTTGAATTCGAAAAATCCAACAAGCAACAAGAAAACCTGAAAACGCTCAATTTTATCAACAACCAATTGGACTCCCTATCAATGGTACTCAACATTTCCAAGGATAGCCTTAGCAGGTTTCAGAGGTCTCAGAATTTACCGAGCGTAACCTATGAAGAAAATGACATTACCAAAAACTTATCGGAAATCAATGGGCGAATTACGGAAATCAACGAAGAGATTTACGCTGTTAATTATTTAAAAAGAACGATTTCAGATCAAGTAACGCGTCCCGAAATATTTAAAGTACTTCCAGAACTGGTGGGTAAGCGCAGTTTTGAAGGTTCGATCACTCGACAAATTGAAGATTTAAAGCGCTTATTGGAAACCAAAGAGGATCTTATGCAAGACATTTCCTTTGAAAGCAAAAAGGTACGGTTAACCAACGACCGCATTGCGTCTTGTGTACAAGGAATCCATAAGAGCATTACAGCTATTCACGATCGACTCAAGCATGATAAACGGTTGTTAGAAAACCAATTAGCGGTTTACGAAGGTCGATTAATGGGACTGCCCGAAAAAACTTCGGAATTTAACCGATTAAAATACATGGAAGAATTGAATCGAAATTATTTCAATCAATTCACCGAAAAAAAGATTGAATTCCAATTGAGCAATGCGGGATATTCCTCTCAAAATCAAATATTGAGTTCGCCTGAATTAGCCAATACACCCGTGACTCCCAACCGTAAAAACACCTTCATTTTCGGTTTCATCTTAGCTTTTGTACTTGGTTTTGGTAACTTGTTATTGCACTATTTATTTTACAACGAAATCACTTCGCTGGATGACTTAAAATCCCTACTTCCTGAATCTACAACGGTACTTGGCACGGTCCCGTTGCACAAAAAGAAAATGACCTACTCGCAAGTAGTTGTCATCGACGATCCAAAATCCCGCCTATCGGAATCGGTTCGGAATATCAAGTCTAACATGAATTTCATTCGAAATAACGTTAAAACGGTAGCGGTATCATCCTCCGTTTCGGGTGAGGGCAAGACCTTTGTTATTTTGAATTTGGCGGCAACCTATGCCAATTCTGGGAGCCGATGCATTTTATTGGACCTCGATTTACGAAAACCGAAAGTGCATCATGGTTTTGGCGTTGATAATAATACGGGAATGAGTCAAGTACTATCCGGTCTTATTCCACTCAACCAAGCAATTCGGCCTTCTGAAATTCCTAATTTGGATTTCATAACCGCCGGTCCGATTCCACCCAATCCTTCGGATTTGATTCAGAGTAAAGCCCTTCAAGATGTTATAGATCAACTCAAAGCATCCTACGATATCGTATTCATCGACAATCCTCCCATCGGAGTGGTTTCGGATGGAATCAATCTGTTGACCCAAGTGGATATTCCTATTTACGTGTTCAAAGCAAATTATTCCAAAAGGGCCTTTGCAGACCAAATTATGAATTTGTTTACCATTCAAAAAATTGATAAAATCAACGTGATTTTAAATGCTGTTCCTGTTGGAGGGGGAATGTATGGTTACGGATACGGGTATGGCTATGGTTACGGATACGGGTATGGATATGGGTACGGATATGGCTACGGAGGATATTATTCTGATGACAAAAAAGAACCGTGGTATAAACGCATCATCGCAAAATTAACCAATCGCAAACAACAAAAGACAGATTAGGATGAAGGTGGAGTATTTTTCGATTGCTGGACTCATCAAGTTCATTCCAAGCTTATTCGAGGACGAACGAGGTTTCTTCATGGAGCATTTTAATGCCGATCGATATGAAGCCTACCTACCCCACGCTTTCGTTCAGGACAATATTTCACAGTCGCACCGAGGAGTCCTTCGAGGACTTCATTTTCAAGCGCCCCCTTTCGCTCAAGGTAAATTAGTTCAAGTGTTAAAGGGAAGTGTCATCGACGTTGCGGTAGACCTCCGTACTCATTCTTCCACTTTCGGTCAATATCAAATGATCGAATTATCGGATAAAAACCGAACGCAATTTTACATTCCTGAGGGATTTGCACACGGGTTTATTGCCTTGGAAGATCATACCCTATTCAGTTATAAATGTACGAATGTGTACTCTTCAGAACACGAGAGAACCTTGCTATGGAATGACCCCACGTTGGGAATAGAATGGCCCGATATTTCAAAAATTGTTTCTTCTAAAGACCAGGAAGGAGCTTTACTTAACCACCTTAACAATCCTTTTTAACATGAGCACCAATCTGAAACTTGCGTTGTTTTTCGCTGGCACTTTTGTTGCAACGGTGGTCTTCATCATAGTGCTTTTAGAATTTTCGAAAACGCTCGGCATAAGAGGTAACAACAACACTGAAAAACGCTGGAACCGAAACGTAAAGCCCTCCATCGGTGGAATTGCCATTTTCCTTTCGGTCTTCATTTCCATCGTAACTTATTTAATTAGCCATCCCTCTGAGAATATTTTCAGTAATGCCTCTTTCGTGTATTTCTTTTTAGGAATGTGCTTAGCATTTTTTATGGGACTTACCGACGATGCATTTGATACCAAACCGTTGATTAAACTCGGCAGTCAAATCATGTGTGGCGTCTTGGTGGTGGCTTCCGACAATGTGATTCCTATTTCCGACCTTTTTGGGGTGAATGCAATATTCACGGTGATATGGACCGTAGGTGTCATGAACTCGTTGAACATGCTCGACAATATGGACGGTATTACGGCAAGCGTAGCCGTTGCGGTTTTTGTCAATTTTATGGTCATTATCCTTTGGTTTTGCTGCAATGTACTGGACATCTACGTCTTTATTCTGATTGGTTTTATTGGAGCCGTACTTGGTTTTTTAACCTACAATAAACCTCCCTCAAAGCTGTTCATGGGGGACTCTGGTAGCCAATTAATTGGGTATACGGTAGCGTTCTTTTCCGTATATCTGTTATGGAATTTTAAAGGAGTCAATGAAATACCGTTTTGGTTAAGTACACTCATGCTAATGATGATTTTAGCTGCACCCTTTGTGGATACTTTCACGGTCGTATTTAACCGAATTAAAAGAGGAACTTCGCCCGCCAAGGGAGGAAAGGACCATACTACCCACCATTTGTTTTATGCCGGGTTCAGTGAATTTCAAGTTTGGGTCGTATTCTCCTTAATCTCCGTCATTCTCGGAGCGATGGGTATTTTGATGCTTTATTTATATACCTTGGGCATTACCTACTGGATTTTACCCCTTATTAGCCCACTTCTCGGTATCTTCTATCTCTTATTTCGACTAACGCATGTTGTTAAATCACCGCCTTCCCATTCCAGCAGCAATACTAATTCTTAGTTTCACTTTCGGATTCTTATCATGCTCTGATTCCAATAATACAAAAGAGGAAATTAAACCAAATTCCTCCCGTTTATCGCGACCTAAAATCCCTGAAACGATTGACTTTTTTGGAGAAAAATGTTCCTTAAAGGACGTGGATGTACGAGAACGATTGGACCGCGAGATCTTGGTAAACACATTTTTTCAAAGCAGCACCTCGTTAATTATCAAACGCAGTGCGCGTTATTTCCCAATCATTGAACCTATTCTTAGGTCGGAGGGTGTTCCGGATGATTTTAAGTATTTATGCGTTATCGAGAGCAATTTAACCAATGTCACGAGCCCAGCAGGAGCCTCTGGATTTTGGCAATTCATGCCCTTCACCGCACCGGAATACGGATTAAAAATCTCCTCTGAAATCGATGAACGTTTGAACCTTGAAAAAAGCACGCGAGCAGCATGCCGATTGATTAAATCAAACCATCACATTTTCAAGCATTGGATTAACGCTTGTGCAGCCTACAACCGAGGTCCCGGTGGACTTTCTCAAGATTTAGCAGCACAGGGTGTGGAACATTATTTTGACGCAGAAATGAACCCTGAGACCGCAAGGTATGTTTTTAGAATTATGGCGATGAAATTGATTCTTGAGCAACCCGAATCGTACGGATATGAAATTCCAAAAGAAGACCTTTATGTGCGGTACAAAACGCAACAAGTGATCATTACAAAACCCATTGAAAATTTAAGCGAATGGTCCTTAAAACAAGGCTTTAACCGAAAAATTGTTCGAATCCTTAATCCTTGGATTCTTGGAAACCAACTATCGCGCCCTTCCCTACCCTGCACCCTTGAACTCCCCTCAAACCGTTCGCAATTCAATCCAAAACACCCTATTTAACATGCGAACCCAAGATTCCAGTGTTCATATATATGGGGCACGCGAACACAACCTCAAAAACATTGATCTTTCTTTCAAGCGACAACAACTCATTGTACTTACGGGGATGAGCGGAAGCGGGAAAAGTTCCCTTGCTTTTAACACGCTTTTTGCCGAAGGACAACGCCGATACATTGAAACCTTTTCATCCTACGTCCGACAGTTCATAGGCGGACTGGAACGCCCGGATGTCGATAAAATAGAAGGGCTGTGTCCGGTGATTTCCATTGAACAAAAAACGGTATCCCGATCCCCACGCTCTACGGTAGGAACCATTACCGAACTGAATGACTTTTTTCGATTGTTGTATGCCCGGGCATCCACAGCATATTCAATGCAAACCGGCGAAGAAATGGTTAAATACAGTGACCGGCAAATAGCAGATTTGATCCAAGAACGCTACAAGGGTCGGAAATTTGCTGTTTTGGCGCCCAAAATACGAGCAAGAAAAGGACATTACAAAGAGTTATTCGAACAAATCATACGTCAGGGATATACCAAAGTTCGGGTGGATGGAATCATACAAGACGTAAAACCAGGCATGAAACTGGATCGGTACAAAACCCATGATATCGAAATAGTAATCGACCGATTTTCCGAAAATTCAAGCGATACCGAACGCCTTTATCAAGCCATTGTTACCGGGATGAAAGTTGGAACGGGCTTCATATTGGTTTCGGATTGGGAAACCAATGAGGTGAGTTATTTTAGCCGCAGCCTGATGTGTCCAACTACAGGAATCGCCTATCCCGAGCCCGAACCCAATTTATTCTCCTTCAATTCCCCTTATGGAGCTTGTCCCTCGTGCAATGGACTCGGAGAAATTAGTGCCATCGATATCGATAAAATCATTCCTGATTGGTCAAAATCCATCGCCAAAGGGGGAATTGCTCCGCTTGGAAACGTAAAGAACAACTGGTTTTTTGAAAAAATGCAATCCCTTGTCGTTTCCCTAGGTCATTCGTTCTATACCCCGCTGCAGGATTTCAGCCAAGAGGATATCAATTTATTGATCTACGGTAACGATGGTATGGAATTAGGACCGTCGGAGGTGCAGGAGCGATTTGAGGGAATTGCTCAATTCATGCTTCGGTACAAAGAGGACGGCGACCCCACCTTAGTGCGATGGGTCGAACAATTCATGGAGAAAAAAAAATGTGCCTCCTGTTCGGGTCATCGGTTGAAACAAGAAGCCCTTCATTTTCGAATTGGTCAACTCCATCTCGGTGAGTTATCCAACATGGATTTAACCGACTTGTCGCTTTGGATGGATGGTATTGAAAGGCATTTTACACCTGAGCAAGAAAAAATCAGCACAGAAATCATCAAAGAAATCAGAACGCGATTGGCTTTTATTCTTGAAGTTGGTTTGGGGTACTTAACCCTCGGAAGATCATCTAAAGGACTTTCCGGCGGTGAAGCACAACGCATTCGACTTGCCACACAAATTGGAACCGAACTCATCAACGTCATGTACATTCTCGATGAACCCTCCATAGGCCTTCATCAACGGGATAATCAAAAACTCATTGCAGCCCTGCAAAAATTAAAGCACGCAGGGAATACCGTGGTAGTGGTTGAACACGACAAAGAAATGATCCTTGCTGCCGACGAGATCATTGATATCGGTCCAAAGGCAGGTGCCTTTGGTGGTAAAATTGTTTTTCAAGGAAATGTGGAACGGCTATTAGCGTCTAATACGGTAACAGCGGGCTACTTCAATGGTAAAAACAGCATTGAAATCCCCAAAAAACGTCGAAAAGGATTGGGTACGTTTTTAACGGTTAGCGGAGCCAAAGGAAATACGTTGAAAAATGTTAACTTAAAACTTCCATTAGGAACCTTTACCTGCATGACAGGGGTATCGGGAAGCGGCAAATCTACCTTAATCAATCAAACGTTGTACCCCTTGCTCATGAAACACTTTCATGGCAGTGCCCTACAACCGCTCAGCTATGAAAGCGTCAACGGTTTGGAACATATTGACAAAGTTATCTGCATTGACCAGAGTCCGATAGGACGAACTCCGCGATCCAACCCCGTAACGTACACGAAAGTTTTTGATGAAATAAGGAGCCTTTTCGCAGCGCTTCCAGAGGCTCAAATCCGAGGCTATAAACCCGGTCGTTTTTCGTTCAATGTCAGCGGAGGAAAATGCGAAACATGTAACGGTGGTGGTTTGAGGTTGGTCGAAATGAACTTCCTGCCGGATGTCTACGTAACGTGTGAAACCTGTCAGGGCAAGCGTTACAACAGCGAAACCCTGCAAATTAAGTACAAAGGGAAAAACATATCCGATGTCTTAAACTTATCCATCGCTGAATCGGTTGCGTTTTTTGAGAACCAACCAAAAATTCACAGGACCTTGCAAACCTTGGACAGCGTGGGACTCGGATATATAACCCTCGGTCAGGCTTCCACTACCTTATCGGGCGGCGAGGCACAACGGATCAAATTGGCCGCTGAACTCACGAAACGCGCTACGGGGAAAACCCTGTACCTTTTGGATGAACCTTCAACAGGTTTGCACTTTGAAGACATTAAAATGCTGTTAAACGTGCTTCAAAGACTTGTGGACGAAGGCAATACGGTTTTGGTGATTGAACACAACTTGGACATCATTAAAACCGCCGACTATATCATCGACCTGGGGCCTGAGGGTGGAGCACAAGGAGGCAAAATCATTGCGGCAGGGACTCCCGAAGAGCTCGTTAGAAAGCACACCGAGGTATCGCCCACCGCATATTTTCTTAAGGAAGAATTAAATTGATTCATGACGTAAAAAAAAAATGTAAATTTGTCCATCCTTAATCAATAAAGAATCATGGCAGTAGAAATTACCGATAGCAATTTTGAAGAATTAGTAATGAAATCCAACAAACCTGTTTTGGTGGATTTTTGGGCAGAATGGTGCGGGCCGTGCCGAATGATAGGTCCGGTTGTTGAAGAGTTACACGGAGAATATGAAGGTCGAGCTGTCATTGGTAAAGTGAATGTAGACCATAATTCTGAAGTAGCGACAAAATTTCAAGTTCGAAGTATCCCAACCATTTTATTCATTAAAAACGGACAGGTAGTAGATCGTTCGGTTGGAGCCGTTCCAAAGGCGACGCTTTCTTCTAAACTTGACGCAATCCTTTAAGTCAATCCTATTTTTATGGACAACCTATGGCGGAGGCTTAAATATTACGGTATTGGGTTCGGGATTGGTTTAATTTTCGTGCTTGTACTTTTCCGCCAAAAAGGATGTTCTTGGACCCCTGGTAACCGCGTAAAGTCGGCGTTGTTGGATAGAATTGTATTTGTAGACTCGGCAGATAATGCGTTTCTCAAACTCCATCAAATTAATGCTAAAGATTTGCAATCCTACATTGAAAACGCCACCGTTTCATTCATGGAAAGTAAGCGCCACGGCAACGAAAAAATATACCATTTTAGTGGAGTTTTAGGAACCCAAAAAACCTTCAATTGCCTCATTGCCTATCGGGAGAAAAGCGTGGTGGTCGATGTTGACTTTGTGCACGATAACCCGAAAAAATACGAGCGATTATCTGGAGAAGCAAAACCCTTTCTTTTCAAGAACAAAAATTGGTTTTCCGGCAAATTGAGCCTTATAGATGTGGCCGGAATGAATTCAAATGCCGCGCCTGAGAAGTTCACCGCCTTGTTTTTCAAATACGGAACATTGGATGCGGGGAAAACAACCTTTGACACCAATTCCCCCTATTCTTACCTTAAATTCGGGACACCAACCAACCAACCACCTAAAATCTACCTCCTTAAAACGAAATGGTATCAAGAGAAAATTGAGATTCTCGACGTAAATACGGACCTGTAAGCTCGGAAGGGTAACATTTACGAGGGTTAATTTGTTAATAAATTGAAAAAAGGGAAGGAAGGTGGGTGGTTTTAATAAATACCTTTGAACTATGGAATTTAGCGCACAACAAATTGCTGAATTGTTGCAAGGTAGCGTCGAGGGCGATGTTAACGTTTGCGTTAATCAGTTGGCCAAAATTGAAGAAGGACAACAAGGCGCATTATCCTTTTTGTCCAATCCAAAGTACGAGAACCATATTTATCAGACCAAATCAAGCATTTGCATCGTAAACCGGTCTTTCCAACCGGCTCAAAACCTGCCTGCAACCCTCACCCTCATTCGGGTGGACGATGCCTACGGCAGTTTCGCCCGTTTGCTTGAATTATATGCTCAATTCCAAAAAAAACAAGCCAAAATAGAACAGCCGAGTTTCATCGATCCAACGGCACACATCGGGGAAAATTGCTACATCGGAGCCTTTGTTTACATTGGAGCTCATGCGTTTATTGGCAACGATTGTTCCATTTATCCCGGTACTCATATTGGAGACCATAGCCGAATCGGCAACAATACTACCTTGTATTCTGGAGTTCAGATATACGACAACATGCATATTGGTGATCGTTGCATTGTTCATTCAGGAACGGTTATCGGAAGCGATGGATTTGGCTTTGCCCCCGATGAAAAAGGAGTTTACAACAAGGTTCCGCAAATTGGTAATGTGGTGATCGAAGACGATGTCGAAATAGGATCCAACTGCAGCATTGATCGTGCAACGATGGGGTCTACGCGCATCGGAAAAGGCGTTAAAATCGATAACCTTTGTCAAATTGCTCACAACGTAGAAATTGGCGAGCATACCGCTATAGCCTCTCAAGCGGGTATTGCCGGTTCTGCTAAACTGGGAAAGCACATCATGGTTGGAGGCCAAACAGGAATCAATGGGCACCTGACGGTTGTGGACCACACAAAAATCGTAGCTCAATCCGGCATACCTTCGTCCATTAAAACGGCTGAAACCCTCATGGGATCCCCAGCCATAGCCCTGAACGATTTCAAACGATCGTACATTGGTTTCAGACGGTTACCCGAAATTTTAGAAGAGGTTCGATCCCTTCGTAAAGAATTGAATGAACTTAAAGATCAAAAGGAAAAGTAATGATAGAAATGCAGTGCACCCTAGCCGAATCCCTTCAATTCCTTGGAGTGGGGCTCCATACGGGCGAAAAAGTCACCTTAGAAATTTGTCCTGCACCGGAAAACCATGGGTATAAATTCCAACGCGTTGATCTTGACGGACAACCGATTATTCCCGCCGATGTCGATTTGGTGGTTGCAACCGATCGAGGGACGACTCTTGAACATAAAGGAGCAAGAGTGCATACCACCGAACATGTTCTTGCCGCTTTGGTAGGCTGCGGTATCGATAATGCTTTGATCAAACTCAACGGTCCGGAAATTCCTATCATGGATGGAAGCGCCCTACCATACGTCCATGCTATAGAGCGGACGGGCAAGACAGAGCAAACGGCAGAACGCAACTATTTGGAACTTGACGAAATTATTCCATGGGAAGACCTTGATAAAAACATTGAATTCCTGGCCGTTCCGAATCCTGTTTATCGCATAACGGTTATGGTGGATTATAATTCTCCGGTATTAGGAACCCAGCATGCGAGCATGTACCATTTAGGTGAATTCAACCAACAAATAGCGCCGTGCAGGACCTTTTGTTTTTTACGTGAGTTGGAGTTCCTGGCCAGCAATAATTTAATTAAAGGAGGGGATTTGGACAATGCCATCGTGCTTGTGGACCGTACCGATATCTCCAAAGAAGAACTGACTCGATTAGCCAAGTTGCTTGGTAAAGAATCCCTGGACATTTCCATTGAAGGAATTGGGGTGTTAAACAGTACCAAATTGCAATTTGAAAACGAACCTGCTCGCCACAAGCTTTTAGATATCGTGGGCGATTTAGCATTGATTGGTCGTCCCATAAAAGCCCATATTTTGGCAGCAAGACCCGGGCATTTTGGCAATGTGGCTTTTGCAAAAATCCTGAAAAACCAAATCAAAAAGCAACAAAATAAAGGACGTTTTTTCGATTTAACCCAAGAACCACTCTACAACATCCAGGACATTGAAAATATGCTTCCCCACCGCTATCCGTTTTTGTTGGTGGATAAAATACTTACCATAGCTGAAGAATCCATTGTGGGGGTAAAGAACATCACCATGAACGAGCCGATTTTCACGGGACACTTCCCTGGAAACCCCGTTTTTCCCGGCGTATTGCAAATTGAAGCCATGGCGCAAGTAGGAGGAATTTTTGCCTTAAGTAAGGTGGAAGACCCACATTTATACACGACGTATTTTATGAAAATAGATAAAGTTAAATTCAAATCCAAAATTGTTCCTGGCGATACCGTGGTCTTTGAATTAAAACTGATGTCTCCCATACGTCGGGGCTTAGTAGAAATGTCGGGAGTAGCTTATGTTAATGGAAAGGCCGTCATGGAAGCAGAAATGCTCGCTCAGGTTGTAAAAGACAAAGAAGTATGATATCCCCGCTTGCGAGCATCCACCCGAAAGCCACCCTCGAGGATAAGGTTGAAATTGGCCCCTTTGCAATGATCCATGAGGACGTGGTTATTGGCGAAGGAACCATCATTCACAGCAACGTTCATTTGTATCCCGGAACACGCATCGGTAAGCATTGTGAAATTTTTCCGGGCGCAGTAATCGGTGTTGTTCCTCAAGATTTAAAATTCGACGGCGAATATACAACCGTTGAGATTGGTGACCATACCAAGATACGTGAGTGCGTTACGATTCACCGAGGTACCAAGGACCAGTGGAAAACATCGATCGGTTCGCATTGCTTGCTCATGACCTATGTTCACATTGCGCACGATTGCCAAATTGGAAACCATGTCATCCTTGCGAGTTACACCGGGCTATCGGGGCATGTCACCATTGACGATTATGCCATATTGGAAGGTAAGGTGGCGGCTCAGCAATTTGTACACATTGGAAAGCATGCATTCATAGGTGGAGCCTCCTTGATTCGTAAAGATGTACCGCCCTACATAAAAGCAGCCCGTGAACCATTAACCTTTGCAGGTGTGAATTCGGTTGGACTTCGTCGACGAGGATACAGCGATGAACAAGTGCGACAAATAGAAGACATTTACCGCTGTTTATATGTGCAAAACAGCAACATGACCAAGGGCATTCAATCCACCATCGAATCCGTTCCTGCTTCGGTGTTGAGGGAAGAAATCTTAGGATTTATTCAAGCTTCAGATAAAGGGGTAATCCGAGGAATGATTTAAACATGTTTCATCGAGGAGAAATTATTACCCTAACGATCG
>JACCDP010046669.1_pt1 | contig 27226 bp, 11 predicted proteins | sample 7445841 | NCBI WGS metagenome assembly JACCDP01 (sample SAMN15323441, study PRJNA562643) | freshwater metagenome | isolation source: river surface water | place: USA:Blue River Watershed | collected 2017-08-17 | reverse complement strand
GAGAAGACGAAGAGAAGGTTGCTGGTAAGATAAGGAACTAACTCTCTCATAGATGGTCAATTTAGGGAATTCTAAAAAGGGTGTATGTTCAGTAATACTAATTTCTTGACCAAACACACCATATGCTGTACCAAAGGCTTGTTGTGATATAAATCCACTTGTTGTACTTTGAAGTAAATTCCATGTTTGCCCATCTCCACTATACATAATGGAAAGGGTGTTACTTGTCGATTTACCTGTTGCTATAAAGACATAATTTTCAGGATCATAAGTCACACCATATCCTGCGTATACGAAAGAGTTATTCGCATTTAACCAATGAACACCATCACTTGAATATTTGATCGTTTGAGGTTCAGTAGTAGGACCATATCCATAAGGTGAACCAAGTGTGGTATTTTCACCAACTGCTACCCAACGATTTCCGTAAAAATAGGGTGAATTGCTACCCGATGCTACTCCATAGCCTGCTACATTAAATCCACCATCTGTTGTATACCAACTATTTCCATCCCAACTAAATTGGATACTGGCTTCATCGGTAAGAATTGTACTTGGATCAATTGTGTATGCTGAACCAACTGCCACTACTCCTTCAATCGCAGCAACAATACCTGATCCGATACCATAGCCCGCATATTGAAAGCCTTGATTTATTCCTGGCTTAACCCAATTAAATCCATCATCAGAATAAGCAATTGTTCCTGTGTAATCTCCGACAAATGTAAAGGGTGCTCTCCCAACCGCCACCAAACGATTTCTACGTACAGAGGAATCACGAAATTTTGTAATGGCTCTTCCACCAAAGGGGAATGCTCCAGAATTATTTGTCGCAAACCAGTTCGCACCATCTGGACTGTATTGAATGGTGGCTGAACTTGCTGCCGCATCTCCTACCGCAATCCAAGTATCTATGGTAGAATAATAAATGGCCCCATACCCAGCAGGTGAAAAGCCACCTGTGGTCGCAGGAATCCAGTCACTCAAATTGGAACTTCTCGCAATCGTTTTTTGAGGTGTGCGCCCATCACCAACTGCGATATATGGATAGACTTGTGATAGGGAAGATGTGAAGGCTAAACCATAGACTGTTGTATTAAAAACATTAGATGTATTGGATTGGGAAAGAAGTTGCTCTGTATAAATGGAAGGACCAGGAGGGAATTGTGCTCCAATCACATTGAGAATTTGAGGTCTTGTCTCCGTCAACGGTGTAAAAGCCCCAGTACCTGCTGCCATCACAATTGAAGATGCTTTGATGACATTGTATCCAACACCATAACTGAGTGTCGCACTAGAAAATCCACCTGATACAATACTATTCCATTGTATTCCATCTGTACTTGTCCATAAGGTCTTCACACTAGCTTGTGCTTCCCCTCCAGCAAACCATCGCCCTTGATTAGAATCATAAGCTAGCGTTCTGAATTGTGTAAATCCTTGACTCATAAAGGCTCCTACCATTGACCAACTGATCGTTGGTGAACTTGTCATATACATACTATTTGATGCTATAGCTACCCAATAGCCATTGGGATCATTTGTTGTATAAATCATATCACGAATACCTGTCATATAGCCTAGCGCAGTAGTAAACAACCAATTACTACCATTATCACCACTAAAATACAAATCTCCATTGGAGGTAAATGCGTACCAACCATAAGAATAATCAGTAGAATAACCATAACCAAATCCTGTAAATGTCATAGCTGTATTGGCTACATTCCAAATCTGTCCATTCGAACTGTTAATAATAGAATTACTAGAGTTGAGACCAACAGCATAATTATTCTCTATTTTTAACTTTGTAATCGATGTTGAAAGAGTATCACCTGTACCAATACCTGTGTAGAAATTAGATCCATCGTCACTATAAAAGAGAGTACTGGCTGTGGCCCCACCATATCCACCTACAACCCATCTTGGATGTAATGAATATCCAGAAGGTATTGTAGAGAAGAAATACCCATAGGCTACTGTATTTCCAGTCTTGAACCCATTTGAATCTAATGCTGTAAATCCACCACGCACAATTGGATTCCACGATGTACCATCTAAACTGTATTGAATTGTTTTATGTGGATCTGAATCTGCTCCTGTGGCCACAAATAAAGGATTGTAGATGAGCCTATTTCCTGCTACTCCTGAACCATAGTACTGAAATACTAGGTTAGAAGATTGAGACCAAGAATCAATTGTCTTTGAAAAAATAACATTCGCATTGCTATCTGAATTAAGACCTGTGGCTATCCAGAAATTAATAGTCGAGAGGAAATTATTCCCTGACAAATTTAACTGGGACTCTACATCAATAGTACTTGTAAAGGTAGAATCATAATATATAAATGTACTATTAAATGCGATATACTGTGTAAGAATAGAAGATACACCCATTCTAGCTGAAAATTTATTGACTTCTGAAATCTGGGACGCATCTCCTTGAAAATAAGTAGCCATAAAGGAAGAGGCCACAATTGTGCTAGCATTTAATTGTGTTGTTGAAACAGCAGTTTCAAAACGAGCCTCTGTATTGACAGTAAAATATTTTGCTCTATTGTCAGGTAAAGGAAGTACACCTTGCGCAATACTGGAAACAGAAGCTCCAAAAGTTGTACCAATAGGGAGCCAATTTGCGCCATCAATGCTAAATTGTACATTTGACCCTGCTACATCATTCCCTACCGCAACAAAAGCACCAACACTAGTATCAAATGTAATGCGATTTGTAGCTATAGAAAAGCCACCTGATGTAATAGATGTCCACGTTCCTAAATTTAGCGATTTCCATATAGAAGTCAAAGGGTTACCACTTGTAGCTGATGTTCCTAAGACATAGAAGCCATTACCATACGCTATTGTATTATAAGTTCCTGGCATAACAGGAAGATTAGAGAGATTGGACCATCCACTCGCAAAATTACAGGCTCCTGCTTTGAATATATTATTCTGATTAAAAGTATCTTGTCCTACCGCTAAGAGGTCATAGTTGGCACCCACAGTAAAATCACGACAGATAAATTCACCTGATCCATAGGCAGCAGAGGCTTGTACCCAGTTTATTCCATCATATGTATAGCGAATACCAAAATTACCTGGACCACCAGCACCACCCGCAAGAGCAATACCTCCATCATTTGGATTAATAGGGGATGGAAAATAGAGTAAGCGATTACCATAAAAGGTTAATGGAAAGACACTTCCTGCTCCTGGACCCCAGTTCTTACCATCTGGACTAAACTGAAGTGAAGGAGAGGTTGACCAACTTCTTCCTGTAGCGATCCATTTTGCTGGATACGCATTCGCAAAGGTTGTAGACATATAGACAACATCATTTCCAATACCAACAAGGAAAGGAGGAAGAAGGATCGCAAATCCACCCGATTGCGCTACGTTCCACGTGCTCCCATCCATACTGTACTGAATTGTATTGGCTTGTGTAGTATCGGTTCCCACGGCTACCCATTTAGGTTGAGTGGTATTGGAATCAGCATTGTAATAAGCTCCTAAACCACCATCTGTGAAGGTGAGAGAAGTGGGCAATACAGAGAAACTGCCAAATTGAAGTTTATAGGTATCAGGTTCTCCAAAGACTAAGAAACCACTTAAATCAATCGGTGGATTTAAATACTCTCCTGCTCCAACAACAAAACTACTCAAAATGGCTGTATTATACAAGGTAGAAGCACGAACACTACTGATTGTTTTCATATCGGGTGTAGTAACACCTGTATTGGTGTCTTGTATTGTGTCACGAATATTCAGAGTAGGATTTGCGTGAATATAACTCAAAGCATCTCCTTCTGTAGCTCCTATTCCTGCGAGAATAGAATTGGGAAAGATATCCGATTTATTGGACATCGCACTGAAAATAGGAATATTCGCAACATTTGAGGTTGAAAATGTATTCGATAATGTCACAGTACTCAAACTAATTTCAATCGGTGCTCCTACTGTTTTGGCTTTTACTGTTCCTGCTACAGAGATGTCTCCTTGTACATAGAGATCATTAAACACATGAAGAGATTGTGTAGAGATGCTACCATAGATTTCTAGAGTTGATACATCAACAAGACTTCCACCAATATAACTGTCTCCTTTGGCCACAAGAGGTACATTACAGAAAGGATCAATTTGTAGATATCCTCCTACAGCAAGATTATTCAGGGTAGAAAAAAAAGTATAGACTACTGTATTCTCATTTACTGTGAAAGATCCACCGACTGTTCCACTTGTACCCCAAAGAGAGGATGTGTGGAGAGTACTAAAAAGACTTGTATTTCCATCAACAAGGAGATTTCCTTGTACTTCTAGAGTTGATAGATTCGCATTTCCAATCACAATTAATGAATTTGTGGATATAGATCCTGAGATGAGAACTTTTTCTACAAGTGTAGATTTCTCCGCAAGAATAGTATTTCCCACAAGTAATGAATTTCCAGTCGAAACAATACCTTCTGCTTCCAACGAATACGCAGAGACATTTTGTGTAACTGTACCTGACGAATAGACTTCCAAAGTCTGTGTTGTAAATTTCTTTCGTATTTGTACATCATCAAGGACAGTTGTATTATAAAGAACATTCAATGTGCTTTGTGAGGTAAAACTACTCTGCGCAATGAGAGAACCACCAAGAACAACATTAGATGCTACACTTACACCTTGATTTGTACGCAACCCACTTGCTACATTGATAGAGTTCATTGTAAGAGTCTGAATACTTAAGAATCGCGGAACCAAGGTTTGATTCGCATAGAGAGAACTACTAATGTAAAGATTGTCTTTAATAATAAGATCTCCTGTTGTACTTATATTTTCATAAACTGTGATATCATCACGTACATAAACAGTAGATCCTAGTGCTCCCATTCCATTTACGAGTAAAGATGTTGATAAGTAAATATCTTGATTTACATTGAGTGTTGAGAAAATATCTACAACACCATTTACTGTAATATCTCCTAAAATGGCTACATTTCCTGTTAATTCTAAACCTTGAGTAATATTGATTTGACCAATAGTAGCTGAACTTATATATTCTTTGGTACTACTTACTAAGTTTACAAACGCATTCGTAGCAGTTAATTGTTCCACAAAGGCATTTGATAAACTTGTCAAAAACCCTACATTATTTAAGATCTGCCAGGTTGTAGGTGTTTTAGAGGAGGCTGTCAAAAAACTGTAAGGGTTATATAAAAACGTAGAAAATGTTCCATCGGCAAAATAAATATCTTTTGATGTGCTAACCACAATGGGGATTCCTTGACTGGCTACACCAGCATAATCTTTAATTGTAACTATATGACCCGGGTACACAACAGAACTCAGATACACAATTGTTCCAATTGAACTTACCAACACTACTGATGTATTTCCTGTGACAGTAGAGGCTGCCATTCTATCGCTACTACAGTTTTTTCAACTCGTCCTTTTCCCTCGTCGTCTCAGGTCTAAGAGTTCCTTTCTCCATTCATAGGAAGAAGGTGACACCATGTCATTTAATATAGGAAGTGCAGCAAATCAACAAGGATCTATGGTGGGTAGTAATTACCTAGTCAACATTGTTGAACTTCAAAATGTAATTACATCGGCTACAGGTCTATCTCCCATTCAGCAAGTTCAACTCGAAGTCAATCAACTCCAATCAATGGTAAACTTTGATCAAAAACGTATTTTTACCAATATTATCAGTAAATTTGATACATCTCCCATTCAAATTACAGATGATATCAATTTAAGTAACTCTTTCATTTTCCAGAATGGACAGTTATTTACAGGCGGAGGAACATCCACAGGAGGTGGTGGAACTATTGTCAGTTCAGGTGGAACAGCCATATTGTTATCTAATACCACCAGTGCCAGCACAAACGCTATCACGTTCAATATCGGAGGAAGACGTATTTTCAGTTTTGATGGAGCTGGGCGAGCCTTATATTATGATCCAAGTGGAACAGGAAATCGTTTCTGGATCAGTTCGGCCACACTCATTGCGGATCAAGCACAGTTTGGTGGAGCAGGTATGAATGCGGGTCCTGGAAAATTTTTACAGAGTCAAAATACTTCAGGAACAGCTCTTTGGAACTATGTCAGTAGTGTTCAAACAGGATCCAATACAGGACCTGGAATCTTTTTGAGCAGTTCAGGTATTTACTTTGTGACCGGGAACACACCCGTCGACGCAGGTCGTGTGGACAGTAATAGAAATTGGTATTTAGGAAATCCAAGTTTGACAGGCAATAATGACTTGTTGAGTAGTAATGATTTTACTGTCATTGGTGGAAAGCTTCGGTATCAAGGAGGTGGAACACCTGTAGCAGGTCGTGTATTAACGATTGCGGATGCTCTAGGTAATGTTGTATTGAGTAATGTTGGTGCTGGTACGTTATCATCGTTTGTTGTGGGTGATCAAATTCAAAGTGGATCCATCAGTGTATTGACAAATGGAGCTGGTCAATATGCGCAAGTCACTTCTGGAGCCAACGTCATTGGACGCTTTACGGCTACTGGTCGCTTGGGTATTTCTAACGCCGCTCCTTCCCAAACACTCGATGTCGGTGGTAATGCGATTATTCGTGGACCTCTCACCATTCAAGATGGTTCACAAGCAAATGATTATGTTTTCACGGCAAACGCTTCTGGTCTTGGTACGTGGTCCAATCCCCTCCGACTCTTCCAAGGTTCTGGAGCTTCTCTAAATGAATTCCGCTTGGATACCACAATTCCTTCGTTCCGAATGACATTTAATGGTCAAGAAGCCATTCGTTTCAGTACAGGAGGGGCCTACATCGGTGTCAATAGTCAGTACAATGTAGCTGTGTCAGGGATTGTTGCTGCCGCAGGGTTTGCTTCCTTCTCACCTTTACGTTTCTTGAACGGATTCACAGGAACCGAATGGGGTCGCTTTTCTGATTCAGGTAATTTTGGTATTGGAACAACAACACCAGGTTACAAACTTACTGTAGCTGGAACACAGAGCAATCAAGCCGCGCTGTTTATCAGTACCAATTTAACAGTCTATGGCAATGCGAATGTCGCAGGTTCAATGACCGCTGGAAGCTTTGTGGGAAATGGATCCAATATTACGAATATTAATACCAGTAATATTGGTTCAGGTTCCAATCGCTTGGACTTGTTTATGAGTACATCCAGAGGAAATGATATTGTCTTACAATCAGGAATCAGTTCTATTTCCACCAGTATCTTCTCTACACTAACATCGTATAACCTCGCAGGAGGAACAGGGTTTTATAGTACTCTATCATCTTACATTCAATCCACGAGCAATGCGCTCTCCTCTCAAATTGGTCCAGGAGCAGGACAGGTAGTCAGCAGTTATTCTACACAGGTGGGCATTGCGATGCTTCAACAGTTTAGTACACTCTCCTCCTACATTGTGGAAAATACAGTTCAATTCAGTACCTTGTCCAGTTTGATTCTCACCACCTATTACCAAACCAGTACATTAGCGTATTCCACAGCTAGCACAGTTGTCTACAATCAATTCTTGTCCACAGGTGGAATTTTTACAGGACAGGTGGGATTTAATTATTCCACAGGTTCGGCTTTACAGGGCGCCTTGGATGTGAGTGGATTAATTTATGCGCGAGGCCTACGAGGTTTACAGGCTCCTTTCGCGATTGGTGTAGGCTCCAGTACAACCACACAGTTAATCGCAGGAGGATGGACGCCTGGTGTTGGTTGGCGATACGGAATTGAAGGTGATGTGGATATCAGTGGTCGCCTCTTTCGCAATGGACAACTCTATACTGTACAAGGAGTACCTGATACCTATTGGGTCCGCAATGGAAGTGATATTTATTTCAATGATGGAAATGTAGGTATTGGTGTGATAAATCCATCCTATCCTCTGGATGTCGCAGGACGTATTCGTTGTTTCGGTGTCGATGTCATTCCTGGTCCAGGACCTTCCACCATTAATCCACAAGGATCTTATGTCAGTCCTTGGCAATACCAAAATAGCAATATTTATTACCCCTACGGTGGTGTGGGAATTGGTCCAGGATTATCCTCAGTGTCTACGGGAATTCTCTTGGATGTCAGTGGTCCTCTTCGCGTGCGATTTGGAACATCCTATTTATCCACGCTTGCTGTGAATATTCCTTTCGGGAGTACGCTGACAGCCACTGCGGATATTTTTGGATCTCTCCGAGCCCGAAGCTTAGTTGTCGACTCTACAGGTGTCTTTGCTGGCCGTGTGACCGCAAGAGATTTCCTATCGCTCTCCGATAGGCGCTACAAGACAAATATTCAAACCATTCAAGAGCCTGCTGGTCTATTACAAGGTCTACGGGGTGTTCGGTTCAATTGGAAAGATTCAGGCAAATCGGATATTGGATTTATCGCCCAGGAAGTGTTTGAAACAATCCCTGAAGCCGTGAGTGGAGATGAAGAAAAAGGATTTCATATGTCCTATGAAAAACTCATTCCTGTCTTGTTGGAAGCCATTAAAGATTTACAAACCCGTGTGGAGATTTTAGAATTGCGGAACCAAGGAGTCAAATAGAAAGATGATTCCATCATCGGTATTTGCGGGCCTTGTCTTATTTTGGCCTGCTGTCTTAACATTATTTTTTGTCGGATTCTGTTGCGTTGTGTTTGCAATCTTTTTGATTGGAAGCACAGTCTTAGTGTTTAGTATTTTTATGTATGGACTCTATTGTATTTTACGAGACTTGGGTCTTCTCGATGTCCTCTTCCAAAAAATAGGCAAATTGTCTAATTACATTTCCGACCACGTGAAGTCAAATGTAGAGAAATCGTTTGTGTTTGAGTCGTTAGTCAAGAACCCCCTTGACAAACCTGCGTTATTTCTTTGCCATCCTCACGGACTCTACGGTCTCACGTGGTTTATCCATTTTGCGGGATCCTTGAGCAAATGGCCTCTTGAAAAACGTCCTGTCTTGGCCGTTCATTCTGTCTTTTTCCAACTTCCCATCTTCAAAGAACTCTTCAAATCCCATCAATGTATTGAAGCCAAAGAATCCGAAATTGTAAACGCCTTGGAACAAGGAAAGTCCGTAGCCTTGTTGGTGGGGGGCGTAGAAGAATTACAGTTGACCGCCCCGGGTCCACTCCAATTGATTCTGAAAAAACGAACAGGATTCGCCAGAATTAGCCAACGTTGCCAAGTTCCTCTTGTTCCCGTAGTCTGTCCAGGAGAAAACAGTTTGTTTCCTGCGTCCCAGGATTCTCTGTGGAAATGGATTCAAACCACTCTCTATGAACGATGGCGCATCGCAATTCCCTTTCCCTCCTTCACCAGTCTTTGGTCTTGGTTCTCCATTGTCTATAAACCTTTTCCAACCCCTCTCATCACCTATATTTTGAACCCTGTTCACCCAGATCAGAAATCTATAGAAGACATCAAATCTGAATATCAATGTGCTCTTGAACAGTTTTCAAAAGACTATTCCATCCCTATGGAGATTGTTAGCTAGGAGGAACTACATTACCTGAAAGGTCACCAGGACAAGGGTTGCCATTTACATCAAGGTGTTGACGATTACATCCTTGACGATCATACCCATTGCGGTCATATCCATCCTTATCATATCCTTGACGGTCAAAGCCATCTTTATCATAGCCTTGACGATCGAATCCCTGACGGTCATAGCCTTCTGCGTTGAAACCGGAACGGTCATAACCATCAATATCATAGCCTTGTCGGTTAAATCCATCGCGATCATAGCCTGCGGCGTTGTAACCATCGCGGCCGTAGCCTTGACGATCCCAACCCTCTTTGTTGAACCCTTGTCTGTCGTAGCCATCGCGATCATACCCCGCGCAGTTGAATCCTTGGAAGCTGTAGCCCGAGCAGTCGTAGATATAGGTTGTCGGGGTAGGAGGTTGAGGATACCAGTCAATTACTGTATATCCAGCATTTTGCCAAGCGGCCTTGATGGCATCGTAGGCGAAGCCAAAGATGGTTTGATTGTAGAAATCATTTGCTGTCAAGAATTGTTCAACATTGGCTAAATAGGTAGGAATAGCGAGAGGAGATACACCGTTATCTTTATCGGTCACACTCTTGTAAGCTAAACTGCTGTAGACCATTCCGTAATTAGGACCCGCAAGGGTTTTCAACATACGAATACAGTTGACTTGGATATAGAGCTCGGGAACTAGGAAACCCTCGTTCGTGGTATAGTTATAGACAATGAGACCCATTTCTATACTAAGTTAAAGATTAAGAAAGAATATTTAAAAATGCGCAACCTTACGTTTAGCATTCTTTGCAAATCCCAAATCCATGGGAAATTTGCAATTTGTTTGATGGAAGCGGTAGATAAGATAAGAGAATACAATGTGGAAACGCAAATCTATGTGGGAAGGAGTAATATACCGGTAGCACGCTCGGAATTATTAACAAATTGGTGGCGAACACACAAGGACGGAGATATCTTTTTCTTTTTGGATGCGGATCACACCTTTGCTGTTCAGGATATTCGGTCTATTTTAGCCTTGGATGCCGATGTCAAGTGTGGTATCTACGCCAACAGTGAAGGAACCAGTACAGCGAGCTTTGTGAATCCTGAAGGTTTCTACAATGGAACAGATAATCGAGTATTATTGGCAGGGTGTGGACTGATGGGTATCACATGGTCCATCGTAAACCGTTTATCGGAGAAACTTACGAAAGTTCACGTATCGGATCAAGGGGAACCCATATTTCCCTTTTTCCAACACCTTATAGTCCAGGAAGGTAGCAAACAATTTTGGTTAAGTGAAGATAAGAGTTTCTGTTATTTGGTGAATAAACACGGAGGCCTTCTGCGAGGATTTTCCAGTCCTACGATCGGTCATGAAGTATATAAAATAGAGACTCTGTAAATTAGGAGATGTCTGTACAAATACCGACATTTGTAACTTTACCTAATGGATTGTCTGCCCAAATTACCGATAGCACTGTGGCTGATCGTAATGGAAACAATCCTGGGTCATTACGTATCAGTGCGGATACTACATTTATTGTGTCAGGAGCTCCAAATTTTGGAACATCCGATTTTGGACGTATGTATATTTTTAAGCGCGATACCACGACCGAAAATTGGTTATTAAATCAAACGATAGAATCCCCTGTATTGAGCGCTTCAATTTATTTTGGAACATGTGTCGATATAGCAAATGACGATAATATTATCGCAGCAGGAGGGCCTGGTAATTTAGGTGGGAGGGTATTTTTATTTGCCCAAAAACCCTATACAAATTCCTATAGTTTTTACCAAAGTTTACGGGGTTCAGGTATTGTTACTGCTGGAAGCATACCACGCTTTGGAGAAAGCATTTCATTCAATGCTGCCGCCAACTATTTAGCTGTGGGAGCACCAGGGTGTAACTTTTCTTACATATTTACATCCAATATAAATGGTATATTTGCTGAGCAGCAACGAATTATATCACCCTTAGCTGGAACCAATAATTTTGGCAAATCTATATGTTTTTCAGGTGATGGTAATTATGTACTCATAGGTAGCCCTACTGCTAATACCAATACAGGAATCGCCTTTATGTATAAAAAAGATACAGGAACGGCAAATTGGTCTCTTGTACAAAGCATAAATACACCAGGACCTGCTAGTCTACAATTTGCAACAACATGCGATATGAGTTATGATGCAACCTATGCTATATTTGGTTGTGCCAGTCGTAGCAGTTTTTTCTTTAAAAAAGATTCAGGAGCTGAAACTTGGAATTACCTACAGGCAGTAACAACATCGGATACCGTAGGAGGAAATGGGTTTTTAACCAGTATAAGTTATTCGGGAAGCAATATTGCCATAGGAAACCGTCGCTTACCCACGAGCGATAAAGGAGGAGTTCTCTATTTTCAGAAACAAACAAATACCGATTATTGGCAACAGCTTTCGACCCTTCAACAACAAACAACCACTGGTTCCAGAGTAGTAGAATATGGGGGAGCAGGAGGTATGGTTAGTCGTGATGGAACCTTCGTAGTCTACAGTGCTAATCGTTGGTCGTCCGATAGAGGAAATATATATGTCAGCTACCGTGATTGGACATCCTATATGCCAAGTACAAATACGGTAGGATTAATCGGATTAGCGAGCACACCACGCAATACTGTTGTTTTACCCAAAGCGTCCACGATTACCGCACCCATGACATGGATAAAAGATACAACACCCAATAGAACATTTTATAATTTATTCACCATTAGCACTTCTTCAGGAGATTTAATTGATGGAATAAGAACAAGTATATCTTTCTGTAATGCTGGGTTGGGCCTCCATTTAGCTCAAGATAGAGTATCAAATTGGTACACGCTCAACTACTACGATGGAAAATAATAACTTTCTTTAGAATATGGCATTGCCATTTAATCCAGCATCCATAAGTACTCTTATATTATGGCTTGATGCTTCAGATCAGAATTCATTAGTCACGAGCGGTAATTCTGTTGTACAGTGGAGAGATAAATCTATTTTCCAGAATCATACCGCTTTTAGTTCTACGACTTCCCCTATCATTTCCAGTATTAATACTCTATCTTCCATTTATTTCAATAGTCGCTCAGGTAATCCGCAATATTTTCAAGGCCCACTCTCTACCAATCAATCTACCTTTACTGGATACGTGAGTAGTCTCTATATTTTTGCAGTGGCCACCATGATTTCCAGTCCTGTACGAAATTACAATCGAAATTTTATACAATTAGGATCTAACTCAACCTTTATGGATGGATTATTGAATTTTCAAACATATAGTCGTATATCATCATTAGTAGTATTTAAAACCTTTGTTAATGAACAATCGAATAATTTCTGGTATAATGTTTCTCAATCCAATCCCTCACGTCTTTTTTATTTTGATAGCACTCCAGTGGGTGAAGTTACTGCTTTTAACCGTCCATTCCAGACAAGTATGAGCTTAGTGAGAAATAGCGCTATAGGTTGTAATTATTCCCAAATTTCAATAAATGGATCCTATTTTAAACCAGCTTGGCCTGGTGGATTAACAGTTACATCCGCTTCACGATATTCTATTGGAGGAAATCTTGTCGGTGCCGCAGATGCGCGAAATTGCTGGGATGGACATATAGGCGAAGTACTGATTTACAATACTATTCCTCCTGTAACGTTTTTAACAAATGATCAGATCCAACAAATACAAGGTTATTTAGCTAAAAAATGGGGTCTTCAAGATGATTTAATAAATAGTCATCCTTACAAATCCAGAATTGTAACCCTCAGTACAATAAACAGTGCGGTAAATGTCAACGTAGGAGAAAATGCTAAACTCTTTACTTTACCATCCAGTGGAACAATTCAAAACAATATGATATGGCTTCAAGGAAAGAATAATTATTTGAGTACTGCTACCTTTTCTCCTCAACTCTTTGAAACTGTAAATTATCAGAGCGGAACACCGGTTCAACTAAATGCTCAGAGTCAAAATGTCAATTTGGTCAATAATGGAAACTCTAACTGGACACTCTTATCGCGTTTTGAGGGTGATATGAGTAATATAGGTTTTAATCAGTATACTTATTTTCCTTTGGTTTCCACTATCGGTGCTGCAACTGCGACTTTAGGATTTGCCAACAGTGTAAATTCCAATTCGAGCTACTTTGTAGCTACTCAACCAGCGTTCACAACTGCCACAGGCAATGCTTCAATCTATAAAAAAAATAGTTTCTCCGATACATGGGTAAGCGTTCAAGCTATTCAAGCTTCAGACAAAGCATTTGGGAATTGTTTTGGAAGTGCCGTTTGTATGTCTTACGATGCCAACTATATTTTAGTTGGTTCCAGATGTAATACTATCAGTGGAGTGACCGGTGTAGGAGCAACATATATGTTTAAGAAAGATCCTGTAAGTGATATATGGAATGAACTTCAAAAAATAACGGTATCAGATATCCAGAGAGCAACAAATATTGGTAATGTAAATATAATGGCAATGAGTAAGAGTGCTAATTATATAGCCTTAGGCTCACCCACTCTTAGTACTAATACCACATTAACAAATACAGGCGCTGTATATATGTTCTCTAAGGATTCTACTACCGATTATTGGAATCAAGTACAAAAAATCACATTATCATTTCCCACCACAAATGCTAAGTTTGGATCAGCAGTAGCCTTATCAGCCGACGGTTCTTATTTAGTAGTAGGTGCGAGCAATTATAATTTTCTTACGAATAGTAATATCGACTATGGTGCTGCGTTTGTCTATAAAAAAGATCCCAATAGTGACATTTGGAATTATCTTCAAGGTCTACAGCGGAATGATCCGAGTTGGCTAAGAGGTATGGGCTATAGTGTGAGTATAAGTGGAAACGCAAACTATATAGTTACAACTGCCTTATATAGTCAATTTTCAGGAGCTTATATTTACAAAAAAAGGGATACAGCCGATTATTATGATCGCATACAATTTGTATATCCTCGCAGTATTGCAACCGCAGGATCTCTAAACGAGTTTGGGTTTTCATCAGCAATAAATCACGATGGATCCTATATAGTTATTTCTAAAGATGGTAGATCCGCGGGTACCGGTGTAAACACATACTTGTACAAAAAAAGAGTGACAACAGATTTCTGGGATCAGTATCCAGACAATTCCTTTATAACTGGGGCGAGTGTTTCAATAGATTCCAATGGTGAAAACATTTTTATATCAGGATCAAACAACCTCGTAACACAAACACGTGTATTCCCCTATAAACAGTCCACTATGACAGTTATAAACGCGAGCAATACATTTCTTAATATAAATACTTCTGCTCCCAAAGGAACTATCCTATTACCTCCAGCTTCAGCAGTTCCTGGAGAAATGTTCTGGATTAAGGATATTGGAAATAATGCCAGTAATAATCCCGTGAGCATTTCTACATCACAAAACACTTATTTAATGGATAATTATAATGCTATGTTTTTTTACCAGAATAATTTCTGCGCGCAATTCCAAAGCGATGGAATAAGTAATTATAATTTAGTAAATTATTACAACGGGGGCTACACAATCATGAGTAATTCTGTAAATTTTATCCCTTTCCGATGTAATAAATCATTTACTTCGTTACGACCAGTCCTTACCTCTTCCTTTACAGCAGTATTGAATATTTCAATTCAGGACACATTCTCAGTCACAGGCTATAATAATTTAACTATACCAAGAAATACCATCACCTCTTTTGACAACATATATTTTAAAAGTTTTGATAATCAAACATTACTACCTTTCTGGAAGTCTCCCCTCGGTGTAAACACTGGTTCCGCTACCACCGACAGTAATACTTTTTATGTAAAAATTCCTTATATGTCCCCTGAAGGGGATGGTCCGACCTATTATATGTACTGGGATTCCAATTATATAGCAAAACCGGATGGCTTCAGCACCTTTGATTTTTTTGATGATTTTTCCTACGCTCCTGGAGGACAACCGGATCCGAATAAATGGATTGTTCAACTCAAAGGAGCTGGAACACCCTCCATAACCCAAACATCGGATGGATTTATGTTATTACAAGGTTCGGACAATCAAAATTCTAGTGCCAATCTTATCTCAAGATACCCTGTTTTTATAGGTAACGGAGGAAAATCCAATGTGTACAATCAAAGTGGGCCTTCAAACTATAATTCTAATTATTATCAATTAAATATAGGCTATTTTTGTACAGATACGAATGGGACCGTGATTAGCGTAGGGAATCAATCCACAATTCAGGATAATTTGGGGGGACAAACAAACTGGAGCATAACAACGTTAACCCAGGGTGCAACATACTATAGTAGTAATGCTACGAACCATTATGGTTATACAGCAAATCCTGGTGTAGCTGTAACAACAAGAACTACTAATTTAACTTCGAACTTTGGAGATTCAAATACTTGGCACGAATTTCAAAGTAGGGGTCCAGAGATATATCAAAATAACTATACTGGCACTACTCTTTTTTCAAATGCTCCCCCCTTTCAGGAACCTGATCTTTATATTCATATTGGTCAAACCTCCAGAGTAGGCTTTACAGCACCCAAACTCTCTATTGCCTATGTTGCTGCTTTTCAATTGGGAGTTGGGCGTGGTAACGAATACAGTGTTATATTCGGCAACAACCTTAATAATCCTCTCTTTATTTAATTCTAGCAAATGCGTCTCCTGGACTACCTACAAACAATCCAAACCCGTAAAAATATTCCTTCTCCACACGTAGACTTTTTAAAAAGACTACGTGATGATTATCATTTTCATCCCAGCGTCATTTACGACATCGGTTGCTGTGTTCTCCACTGGACAAAAGAAGCCAAAGCTATATGGCCCAAAGCAAAAATCTATCTTGCTGATGGCTTTACCGAAGCCGAACCTTTATGGCAAGAGGCCGGTCTAGACTATTTTGGAGGTGTCTTAAGCGATAGTGTAAAACAAGTACCTTTCTATGTTAACTCCTACCTTCCTGGAGGCAATAGCTATTATAAAGAAATAGGAGGAGAAAAGAGTTCTCTTCATTTCCCCGATGAATCAGCACGTATCGTGAGCACTTCTACACTAGATTCAGTAAGGCAAGAAAAAGGGTGGTTGTATCCCGACCTTGTCAAAATGGACGTTCAGGGAGCGGAACTGGATATTGTTCGAGGAGCGAAAGACACTCTAAAACACTGTAAATTTCTTATCCTGGAGTTACAACATAAGCCCTATAACCAAGGGGCTCCTTTAGCTCACGAAGTTATACATGAGTTAGAACAAGAAGGATGGGAACTCTTTGCTCCTCTCTTTACTGTGAGTAATTTTGACGGTGATTATTGTTTCATCAATGTTAACCATTTTGCCCCTACCTGAGTCCATTCTATATCGAGAACATTTTCGTGAAGTTTTTTCTGAAGAGCATTTATAACCGATTCTTTGAAGGCGGGTTCTGATTCAAGCTTTGTGAGAATAGCAAGCATTTGATCCCAAACACTTACTTTATCTTGGGGATCTACATGTACAACAGGTCGTTCGCTGAAGACAGCCTGATTCGCGACAATAGGAATACATCCAGCTGCTACTGATTCACGAATACTCAAACAATCAATTTCTTGAAACTCTGTAATATACACATGATAAGAAGAGCTCCAACGAGCTTTGAAGGTCTCCACTAAATCAACTTTTCCGTGGTCAATGACATCCTTAACAGAACCAAGGAGAGCGTTCATTTGGATTTGAAATTCGGGTGGGCACAGATCTTTTCCATAGTATAAATGAAGAGTAGCGGAAGGAAATTGGGCTTTGATTTTTGGCCATCCTAACGTAAGGAACTCAGGTAAGCTACGATCGTAAGAACTGGTCCAGATAAAGCGCAGAGCCTCTTTTTTAGAGACAATCGGTTTGTACTTTTGGATAAGAGTTGTCTGAATCCCATTGGGTTGAATAAAGAAAAAAGAATCTGGAACATGAGGAAGTAAACTTCGATGAAATTGACTTTTTACGCATAAGGTAGGCTGTTTTTGTTGGAGAATAGTTAAGGGGAAGAATTCTTTTCTTGGAATATCATGAAGATCAATAAGAATTCGTTTTGCTTTCACAATCGGTAGAATTGCGGCTCCAAAGGATCGCCAAAGAACAATTGTATCATATTCTTTATCTATATTGAATTCTTCAACCGATTTATATTCTACACCATCTTCATAGATACCTGGATAGACATTTCCATAGACAATCACAGAATATCCCTGCTGTACCCAAGCTTTGGATAATTCAACGACCGCTTGTTCGCTCCCTCCTAAGCCTTTGGTCTTTGGACAAAATTTTACAAGAGAATTTCCACAGTAATAGATAATAGAAGGCTTTGACGAAACAGTTTGCGTTTTAGGAAAATACCCCTCGGCTAAATAGCTGACCTGGGGAATTTCGTGACCTAAACTACGCGTTAAGAAAGCCCGTACAACTCCGCCCACTTTCCGCACACGCCAACAGAAACTGTAGTCTTCGCCCAACCAATCTCCACCATTGGCTTCGGGTGATAATTCACTTCGTGAAAGAAGCTTCGTTTGGAAGAAAGGAATAATGTAGCTTTCAGTATCTTCATCCCTCGAGACAGCATAACGATGAGAACCATATTCTTCTTCCAGTTGCTGAATCACCCTCTTCACAATAGGGCGACGGATGAGCATAAAACCGCAACCGCTGTACAATAGTTGGTCGTCTTCGCCTTTCTGGAACAGAGAAGGATTTACAGGATAACATGTAGGGAACCCAGCTCCATTTACATAGACCCCTGAAACCACATCGCCTTCTTTCTTGATAATATTTTCAATATCCTCTGTGGTGAATGTTTGATCCGAATCCAAAAATAAAAATAAATCCTCATTATCGCTATTTTCGTACCATTCGGTCAATAAGATACTCCGCGCATGGACAATATTGCTTTTGCCGATGAGAATTCTTACCAAAGGTTTATATCCTGTTTTACTATATATCTGATTCAAGGCTTGAAGCAGACACATATTAAATCTTGCTTGAATGTGTGCTTTACACGGAATAGCCAATGTGATCGTTTTCATTACTATATAGAACAAAGGCCGACTTTAGATTATAACGTTTGGATACCTACTGCAAAAATATTCGTAGTAAAGATATTAGTGACAATGCTACTGGCTTGTACTTGAAAACTACTCATAGTTAAGAATCGTCCTGTTCCTGCGACATCGAGAGCGGTCGTTGGTGATGCTGTTTGAATACCTACATTTGATGCGATATCAATCACCATCGCAGGAGTAGCGTTGCTAGGAGCAGAAGGCCATACACGAGACGACACACCTGTTTCAAAGAGCATAGGCCCTGTTGTTTGGAATCGCATTCTGTCTGACGCGTTCGATCCGCGGAATAACACAAGTTCTTGATTCCCACCTCCAAGATCCGCTTCTGCGACAACTGACTGTGTATACGTTCCATCCGTTCCGTAAAATCCAAGATATGAACCTGACGCATTTGTTCCTATTTCAAAGGGGCTCGGATAAGGACCACCTCCACCTCCACCACCACTGGAAATATACCCAAGTGTTCCTAATCCTTGAATGGTTGAATTCAAAATAGGTTGATCAATAAGTGCTCCTCCTCCATTAAGATCAAGCGAACCATTGGAAGCCTGAATATACGAAGGTTGTCCTGTGACAGAATCTATCACACCCAGAACTCCTGTAACAATAGAAGCAGAACTTACAATATTTTGAAAGTAGGATAGACCTTGTACTGTCAGTGTACTGGGTCCATAGATAACAAGAGAATGTGTAGAAATTGTGCCAGAACATTGGATACTGCTTGTCACAAACGAGTTTTCAAATCCTGCTACCGTTGAAATAAGATTAGCGCTGGTAACGTCTCCTAAACCACCACCTCCACCTCCTCCACCTCCTGTCACTAAGCTGGCGGAGAAGAATGTACCTGGTCCGTCTGTTGTTCCACCATATTGAATCGTTTGGGTAGGATCTGATGTTGAAGAATAGGCGCTAAAATCAATATAATCAGTTGATCCATTCAGATAAGTTAGCTTTGTAGCGTTCATCGATAATCCTGTCACCGTGGGAATAGCATTTTGATTAATAGCGATCGTATTACCACTTTTGCGGATTTGAATGTTATCTTGATTTGCTCCTGATCCCGTTCCCCACCAGACTTGATAGGATATAATGTAGTATCCTGCTATAGTCGGTTGAAAACGGGCTGTGCTTGTGCCAGCATTCGCTAACCATCCTTGTGGATCAAAATCACTGACGAAAGGTATTACAGTATCTGTGTTAGCGGTTATTGTTTCATCAGCTGTTAGTCTACCTTGACATACATAGTTGGAAGGATAGATACCTGTCAGGGGTGTTGTATTATAAAGAAGCGTTCCACTGCTCACGGAGAGACCATTTGGGTCTCCAGTATTTCCATCTAAGAGTGTAAGGCTCGAAAGTCTTACACTGTTTGTTATCACTTGTGGGCTGGCCAAGGTAATATCATTAGACGAAGACACATAGAAGGTATTCGTATTGACAATGGTGCTATTTGTCACAGAAAATGTTAAATCATCCAATGATGTTATTGTTCCAGAGGGAATGGTGGTGATTGCCATAGGATCGGGTCCTACGTTGAACAATGCGGATCCAACAATACCATAGGTGTAGATCACATACGAAGATATAGAGGAGACTTCAAGAGATCCTGTACTAACTGTAAACGCACTCACATAATCAATGGCTCCACCACCACCCCCGCTTTGACTATTTAATTTAGAGCCTTTCCAGAATAAATCAGTGGCTGTAGCATCGGTTGTTAACTGACCTGCTACTGTGCCCCCAACATTTCCTAAATATATACTGCTCATATAGACAGGAGCCGTTTCAGTTGTTACACCATCGTATCGTGTAAAGACAAAGGAACTAACCGAGCCTGTGGCTATCTCACTAAATCCCAAGGAATAGCTTTCAGCAGTGGAAGATGTATTCATAGAAAGAGAATTTCCCATACTGAAATATCCGTACCCACCATTGGCATCACGAAGAAGAAGATTATTGGCTTTGATTTGAAAGGCTGAATTCAGATCAGCAGGGAGAACTCCTGTACCTGTGGCGAAAGTCACGTCTGTTGTTGTAGGATACTGAGACCAGCCTTGGATATTGCTTTGGAGCCCCCCAGTGGTAGACGTAAGATTCGCTACTGATAAAGGGAGTCCACCATTGACAGAAGAAAAGAAGAGTTGTTGTGAACTTACTGTGACAGCTCTGGCTGTACCCCCTACATCTAAGGCTGTTCCTGGTGAGGCTGTCTGAATACCCACATTGGAAGAGGTATTGACAATAAAAGCAGGTGTAGCGTTAGACTGTGTTGGAATCGTTGGATTCCATAATCGTGAAGAGACACCTGTCTCAATCACAAAGGTTCCTGTCGTTTGGACACGCACGCGGTCAGAAGTGGAAGATCCTTTAAACAGTAAAAGTTCTTGGGTACCTGCTCCTGTTGAAATCTCGGCAAGAGCTGTATTGTTGTAATTTCCAAAGAGACCGTTATACGTTAAGGCGTTCACGGTGGAAGTTATACCGATGTAGGCATTGGCGGCATATAAAGCATTGGTGGTATCTTGAAAACTGCTAATATAGATGGTCTGTAGAGGACCAAGATTTACCCACCCTGTTCCTGTTCCAATCGTTAAACTATTCACTTGTAGACTGGAGGTGGCTATCGTAGAAGCTGTAAATGTACTGGTTCCCAGAACCGCTGGTATAGAAGAAATATACCCTGAAGACCCTAACCCTCTCACAGTAGAGATTTCATTACTTCTTACAATAGGAATATCACCATTGAATGAAGATACGAAGAGTTGTTGAGAACTAAATGTAACTGCTCTTCCAGTTCCTGCCACATCCAAGGTAGCTCCTGGTGACGCTGTTTGAATACCCACATTCGAACTCGTATTAATGATGAAGGCTGGTGTAGCATTGGATAATGTTCGGATTGTCGTATCGTCCCAAAGTCTAGCTGATACCCCTGTTTCCACCACAAAGTTCCCTGTTGTCTGAAAACGAATACGATCGGAGGAGGAGGAGCCTTTAAAGACTAAAAATTCTTGGGTTCCTGCTCCTGTCGAGACCTCAGCCAGAACAGTGTTGTTGTAGTTTCCAAAGAGACCGTAAAAGTCTAAAGTGTTGAGGGTAGAAACCGACCCGAAGTAAGAAGAGACTACTATTAAACTTTGGGCTTGGGTATAGGTTGTACTGGCGTAGATAGTTTGGATAGGAGGAAGTTGGAGCCAACCTGCTCCTGAACCGATAGTTAACGTATTGATTGTCAAGGAAGAGACAAACTGGGTGGCGGCACTCTGTAAATTGGCGGTTGTAGAGAGTAAATTGGCTTTCGTCACATCTCCTGTGCCTCCACCACCTGTAACAACCGCTCCCATAATAGAACTGACATAGAGGATTTGAGCGCTGATATAATACGATGTTGTGCTATTGACGGTGAGTGAATCACCTATAATCGCATTGGTACTGAGCGCAATGGTTTGGACAGGAGGGAGTTGGAGCCAACCGAGACCTGTACCAATAGTAATGGAACTCACATTTAACGAAGAAATGGTTTGTTGAACGGTCTGTGTACCACCCAGTTGTGCCCATTTAGTTGTAGACGCAGCGTAGAGTGTAAAAAAGGTAAAGGGATCGGTAAACACTTTAGATGTTGTTCCATCATCAAAACTTTCACCACTTTGTGTGGAAATTGTCAATGAACTTCTACCAAAAGCGCCGTACAGATCTTTAATTTGGAGGTACCGATTGGGAATTTGTGATGTCAAAGGTAATGTAATGGTACCTGGTCTGGTCCTGGTGTCAATAACCCCTACGCCTGATGTTGTACTAAAAAAAGATGCCATCGCTGACACACGCTCTATTTGTCAGGAGAGTTTCCTGTACTATCCCTTCATACGTAGAGTAATGACTAAGGTGAAGGAGGCCATTTTTTATACGGATGATTGGCGGGGAGTGAAGATACCAATCCCCATTTCCAGGCGAGGTAACCCTCGACTTGTTGTCTTTGAGTTGTTGTCGTCGTTCCAACGTAGAGAATAATCTCACATATTTCTCCTGAATATGTAAAGGATGTTCCACCACCTCCAATATAAATTGTTGTATTCGTATTATTTACAGAATTCGTTCCTGTTGAAGAAGGTGGATTACCATTTACAAAACAGGACATTAAAGAAGATAAACGTGTTCCAATAAGAATAATATTGGCATTATTTCCTGCGCTTGTATTTTTTCCTTCACCGTTGGCGTATTGATAAAATTTGTATAAGGTCTCTCCGTTGTTCCATCCCATAGCCATTTCGGTAGTGCCAGCGGGCTGACCAACACTTAACACGTCATTTTGACCTGCTACTCCAGTATTTCTTATAACCGCCACAAACATACAATCTCCCATTCCTATCGCGGATGATAAAGTAGTCGTTAAAAGATTAGAAGTAGTGAAGGAAAATGTAGGATAGGAGGTGTTAAACCCAGTGGCAGAATAGGTAGGAGCAGAATTTATTGTTATCGTTTTACTTGTTCCTGATTTATCACTCCACGATGTTAATGTTGAACCTGACAACGTAAAGCTGGAACGATCCGCAACATCCAACCAAAGCTGACAACCCGAAATACTAGTGGGTAGCCACATATTCACAGAACCTGTTGTCGTCATCAGTGGAGATACAATAGGAAAAAACGGTGTTAAGCGATAAGGATGATTCGAAGGGAGCGAGCTTGTTACACCCCATTTCCACGCCAAGTAACCTTCGATCTGTTGTAGCTGAGCAGTGGATAAGACAGAGTTATAAACGATGACTTCTCCTAAAAATCCTTTCATATTTATATTACCAAAGGTCATATTATAGTTTGTTATATTGAAGGATCCTGAAGAACCAATCGCTGAACTACTGGCTCCACCAAAAAGACTATTGTACGCTATAGACCCATTATAATAAGTGGTGGTCAGAATGGTGGATCCTTGCGCAGGACAGGTCAAATTGGTAGTTGTTGAGCTATTTCGCCAGGTTTGAATGCGGTTGGTATCGTAAAGAAACATAATTGCTGTGGATGATGAGTTCCAATCGGCTGTTCCTGAACCACTGAAACTGAGAATACGCATACCTTCACTTGAACCTGTCATATTAGATATGAAGACAGCAAAAGCAAAGATAGATGTTGTCGTAATACTTATAGAACCAGTAAAACTACCGCCTGCTATACCATCGTAATAAATGGAGGGTAATCCATTAATCGCTTTTTGTTGAAGTACAGGAGCCCCTGCAGTGGTAGCAGTACGACCATTGCCAGATTTATCCCTCCATTGGCTAATGACGGAAGCATTAAGAGAAAATGACGTTGGATCCGCAGCATCCAACCAAAGTTGACAACCTGAAATACTGGCGGGATTAAAGACAGAAGTATTTTGAGTAATGATAGGCATTAGAGGAATGTTTGTAGGAACAGGATTATTCGCGATTGGCCTGTAGTTTTTGTAGGGATGTGTAGCAGGTAGATTTCCTTGGAGACCCCATTTCCACGCTAAATATCCTTCGATTTGTTGTCTTTGGGATGTGCTGACAAAAGTATTAAAAATAATAACTTCAAATAAAAATCCAATAATTCCTCCAGCTGTAAGTGGACCTCGTCCTATGCGAGTAACTGTTCCTGAACCAGAAAAACTACCTGCTGAACCTGAACTTTGATTACTACCATTTAGACTTATTGATCCCGTGCCATTGTATAATCCGGTAGTCAATGTTCTTGTATTAAATGTGATTCCTGAAACACTCGCACCAGCACCGAATACTGCCGACCCCCAACGGTCCCAAGTTAAGAAATAAGGAGCCGCATCTGAAAGACTAATAGCACGCCCTCCAGAAGCTGATGGACCAATAAGATTAGTATAATATCCAGGAGAAGAACTTAAATTATAGACTATAAAAATACTCTCTATAGTCGGTAGTGCGGTGTAAGTTGTATCCAAATAAGAAGTTCCATTGAAGTAAACACCACTATTTGAAAATGTAGCATTTGCCCCTGCTGTCGCATTCCTTCCATTTCCAGATTTATCTGTCCACGTTGAAACAGATGCCCCATTCGCTACACTCGAACCGTTTCCATTTGGATCTGCTCCGTCTAACCACAGCTGACACCCTGAAACAGAGGTTGGTTGAAATAAAAAAACTTCCTGAAGCTGAGCCATCTCTTTTTATCCGATAAAGAAAGATGGAGTAAAATGTCGTATGTATGTAGTTTAGTTTGGAGCTGGCGGGAAACGTTTATAAGGATGATTTGCGGGTAAAGATCCTTGGAGACCCCATTTCCAGGCTAAGTAGCCTTCCACTTGTTGTCTCTGTGCAACAGTCATTTCTGTGTTGTAAAACACAATTTCACAAATATCAGCACCAGTATTGTATGATGGAGTGTTAATACTGTACGCCACAGAATCTGTTCTGTAACTCTGGGCAAGAATACTCTTCGACAAGACCATAGGAGAACCATTCACATTTATTGTATTCAATGCTGTTGTTGCCGCACTCACTTGCCATGTATAGAGTTTCATTACATTGTAAGGTTCAGGAGCAGTTGTTGTAGTAATACAGCTAAAAATCCCTGATGGACCTGAAGTCATTGTATAGGTATTCCCTCCTGATGAATACGCACCAGGACCAAAGGGGTTATCCTGACCTGCTCCCTGTCGTTGATTTACTGTAGCCCAATATAACACAGAAGCTGACATCTGTGTTGTGTTTCGCGCCACAATAAACCACGCTCTGGGTTGATTGGGGGACGCAAAGGTAATACTCAGACCCGCTCCAGCAGGAAAACGAATAACATTGTTACCATTTTGGGTTATACTTCCTGATGTCACTGTTCCTGCTGCACCACTTCCTGTATTGTTCGCACTTACACTGATAGTGCCTTTGTTTGTCCAACCAGTGACAGTTCCTGATGCTGGAGTTATTGTACTGGTGTCCGCAGCGTCTAACCACAAAAGACAACTCGAAAAACTCAAAGGAGTAAATATACGAGTATTCATCGTCAAACGGGGAGGAACAGAAGGGACAGGAAGACCTGGTGGAGCATTCTTGTAGGGATGGTTGCTAGGGAGGTTATTCTGTAGGCCCCATTTCCAAGCTAAATAGCCTTCTACTTGTTGTACTTGAGACATTGTTAGAGCAGTATTGTAGAAAATAACTTCTGCAAAATAAGTATTTGCGTTAATCTCATTTATGGCAACACTTATATTCGCTGTTCCTGATATTATGGAATTCTGTCCAGCATAAATAGAGATGGCTCTATTCGTGCCATTTATGCGGAACGAATAAGAAGTAGTATCTGTAGTTGTATTGGAATCCACTATATTTGTATTGTACCATTGTCCAGAGTTAAACGGGGTCACACCTAATCCCACATCATCAATAATAGCACGTCCCGCTGATAAATTTCCAGACTTAATATTGTTCCATAATACCCCATTTCCTCCAAAGAAATATTCTCCTCCTGTTACACCAATATTACTGCTGTGGTTCAAAAAAAATCTATTGTTGTTCGTATTATTGTAGGCGTTGAATACAGTGAACCAAGTTTGCGCAGGATTGGTTAATAAGTTCCCTGTGGATCTCATATTTTGTGGTATTGCGAATTGAATGGTTTGTAAATTATTTAACAGAGGACCTAATGTGGGTTGATTGGAAGCAGTGGCCTGGGCTAATACTAACCCACTGGATGATTTATCTCTCCATTGTGAAATAGCACCTCCAGACGATGTTATTGTAGTCGTATCGGCAGCATCCAACCAGAGACTACAATTAGGAACAGAAGCCGGATTAAAAAATGAAAATGGTGATGAAGAGGGTGCCAAAGGGATGGCCCCTATATTTCGAAACTGAGGAGGTAATGTGCTATTGCCATATACAGGAATGTTTTTATAGGGATTTGAAGCAGGTAGTGATGATACTAAACCCCATTTCCACGCGAGGTACCCTTCGATTTGTTGTCTTTGTGCTGTAGTTAAAGATGTATTAAAAAGAATAACTTCACCGATAGAACCTAGCCAATATTCTACCTGTGGATTGGCTTGGTTACCAATACCATATTTGGTAATAGCAAAAGAACCACTGGAGGCCGATGATGCTAATGATCCAGCGGAACCGTTAAACCATAAATAAGCATTAGTACCATCGTATTGACTGACGGCCATAAAAGCGACATTTTGAACAATTGTATTATTGGCCAGAGGGCCTGTAACACGCCACGTAGCGATTGTACTTGTTAATGCTTGGTTAAATAAAGCAATAACACTATCTGTTCTCCCATAATCCACATTAGTTGTATTCGCTAAACTGACCAACCGTTGATCAGAAACGGATCTGGGCTGTGATGCGGTCGTTAGAGCTACCGCAAAACAGGTCAGTGTTGTGGTGGATATTGTGACCGCACCATTAAAATAATTTCCAGAACCTGCTACTACACTTTGAACACCATTAATCGTATTCCCAAGAGTAGGCGTTCCAGTAGCAGTGGCATTATTTCCATTACCACTTTTATCTCTCCATGTTGTAATAGTAGATCCTGAAAAGGACATACTGGAAGAATCAGCTCCATCTAACCAAAGCTGACATCCAGAGATTTGTGTCGGAGCAAATATAGGAATGGATGACAGAGTATTTGAACTCATCTCTTTTTAGTTGATAAAGAAAGATGAATTGTATGACACT
>JACCDP011417120.1_pt1 | contig 27240 bp, 21 predicted proteins | sample 7445841 | NCBI WGS metagenome assembly JACCDP01 (sample SAMN15323441, study PRJNA562643) | freshwater metagenome | isolation source: river surface water | place: USA:Blue River Watershed | collected 2017-08-17 | reverse complement strand
GGCATGGAAGGCCGCCGGGGTCGCAGCGCGGTCGTATGGTGGCGGGAGCGTGCACGCCTTGGCCCTTTGCGCAAGCAGCGGACTTTGGGAACCAGCGCGGCGGTTTCGGGGTCATTTCCAAGAGCTTTCCCTGCTGGTTCGGCGGTCCGGGCGCCCGAACTCAGGGCGATTGCGGGTCAGGAAGACTCCAGCCGCTGGATCAGGCCGTCGAGTACGGCGTCGACTTGCAGCTTGATCCGCTGGCCGGGCGGGGGTGCAGGCTGGCCCGTTTTCGCGGCGGCGGCCTGTTGTTCGCGGAGGGCCTTTTCTCCGGCCTCGCGCGCGGCCTTCAGGAAGGCCTCCTTGGCCTCGTGCATCGCCCCGCTGCGGGTAAGTTCGGCCGAGGTGCCGCCCTGTCCTGCGAATCGTGCCGTGAGCTCATCGCCGATCCACACCCGCCAGTCGTCCTCGTCGGCGAAGTACACCGCCAGCGCGCCGTTGCGCGCCGTGCCCAGCTTGGTGGCCAGGCCGCGCATGAATGCCCCCGGCTGCGCGTCCTCCTCCGCGGAGGGAGACTTGGCGCGGACGCGGGCCACGATCCTCAGCCCGAGGGTGCGCTCGACGTTGGCCAGCTTGTGGTTGAACGCCTTCGCGCGAGGTGGCTCGGTGGGCAGGATTTTGTCGGCATCGTCGAAGTGCGCTTCCGGTCCCGGCTCCGCCGAGCCGACGGTGGGCTTAGCCCGCGCGGTAAGCTCGGCGAAGGTCTTCTCATCGGCCCGGAACGCCTTCGCGGCGGCCCCGTTACGCACGATGCGCACGCTCATCGCGTCGCCCTGCCGGATCTGCGGTAGCACCTCCAGCCCGCGGACCACGTAGCCAAACACGCTGTGCAGGTAGTTGAGGCGGTTGACCTCGCGGAGCGTGAGGAAGAACTGCGAGCCGTTGGTGTCGGGGCCCTTGTTGGCCATCGAAAGCACGCCCGCGGCGTCGTGGCGCAGGCCGGGCACGAACTCGTCGGGGAACGAGTATCCGGGGCCGCCGTCGCCGGTCCCGGTGGGGTCGCCGCCTTGGACGACGAAGTCCGGCACGACCCGGTGGAACTTCACGCCTTCGAAGAACGGCTTGCGCGGCGCGGGCCCGAGGGTGCCCTCCGCTAGGCCCACGAAGCTCGCGACCGTGCGCGGAGCGCGGGTGAAATGCAGTTCGCAGGTCACGGTGCCGCGCGGCGTCACGATCTCGGCGTAGAGCCCTTCGGGCAGCGGGGTCTCGGCCGTGAGGGCGCGGCCGGCGGTAAGCAGGAGAAGGCCGGCCGCTAGGACCGGCAGGGCAGGGCGGAACATGCCGCGACCGTGGAAGGTCGCCCCCCTCCGCTCAACCAAACTCGCGTCGCGCGCGAGCGCTCAGGGCAGGAAGGAGCAGACGTACTCGCACAGGCCCGACTTCACCGCGATCGTGAAGCCGCTGTTGGCGGGCACGTCGAAGCTCGAGCCGGCGCCATAGGTTCGCGCCTCCTTCGAGTCCTTCTGGGTCACGACGCACTCGCCGGCCACGATCTCCATGCGCTCGGCCGCGGCCGTGCCGAAGTAGTACGAGCCGGGCCGGATGAGCCCGAGCGTCTTCTTCGATTTGTCGGCGAAGAGCACCGTGTGGCTGACGACGTTGCCGTCGAAGTAGACGTTGGCCTTGGTGACGACGGTCACGCCGTCGAATTGCGCGGGTGGCTGGGACATCATCGACGGCATGCGGTCCGGCGGGTGCGGAGGCAAGCCCGCCTTGCCGCCTCCGTAGGAAGTCGGGTCGCATCTCCAACGCCGTGATACCTTTCCTTCCCCGCATCCGTCCAGCCGCCTTGACCCGCTCCGGCGGGTTGCTCCTTATCGCCTTCATCATGCAACGAAATACCCTGCCATTCATCACCGTCCTCCTGGCGCTCGGGCTGCCTGCCGCCGCCCCGGCCCAGCAGGTGGCTCCGGCGGCTCCGGCTCCCGCTTCCGATCGTCGTCCCCCCGCCATTCCGGTCACCTCCGCGGCCGACGAGACCGTCATGCTCTCGCCTTTCACGGTTTCGACCGGCACCGACCGCGGCTACCAGGCCCTCAACACGCTTTCGGGCACGCGCCTGAACTCGAAGCTCGAGGACCTTGGAGCCTCCATCACCGTCGTCACCAAGCAGCAGATGGAGGACCTCGCGATCCTCGATCTCAACGACGTGTTCCTCTACGAGGCCAGTACCGAGGGCACGGGCAACTACACCCAGTTCACGCCGAACCGTAACGGCGGCATGATCGACGGCACGGCCAACGATCCCGCCCGCGCGAACCGCATCCGCGGCGTGGGCAGCCCGATCAGCGGCAGCGGCGTGAACATCGCCGTCGGCAATTTCTCCTCGAACAACAAGATCCCGATGGACGCGTACAACATCGATGCCGTCGAGATCTCCCGCGGACCCAATTCCAACCTCTTCGGCCTCGGCGCCGCCGCCGGTACCGTGAACCTCGTGCCGTCCAAGGCCAACCTGACCCGGATGTCGACCTCCACCTCCGTCCGCTTCGACGACCGCGGAGGGCACCGCTTCGCCTTCGACGTGAACCGGCCGCTCATCGCCGACAAGGCTTCCTTCCGCTTCTCCGCCGTTGACGAGTCCAAGGGGTTCACCCGCAAGCCGGCCGAGGAGAAGATCCGTCGCTATTACGGCGCGGTGCAGGTCCGGCCTTTCCGCCACACCACCCTCAACGCCGCATTCGAGCACTACTCCAACTTCTACCGGCGCCCGAATTCTATCACGCCCCGCGACACGACGTTCGAGTGGCGCGCCTCCGGCAGCCCGACCTTCGACCCCACGACGCAGCTCGTTTCCTACTCCGGCGGCCGCACCGTCGGACCCTTCGTCGCCACGAATGAGAACACCCTGCTTCCTCCCGGCCTCATGGCCGGAGGCACCTACGGCCGGCTCGTCGTGCTCATGGACGGCAGTTCCTCGTCACCCTACATCAGCCAGATGCGCACCGCGAACCCGGTGACGTCCGGCATTCCCTCGCCCTTCACCGCCACCAGCAACGTGCGGTACCTGCAGACCGGCACCGACATTTTTCGGCGCAAGTCCAATCCCTACCCGCTCTTCTTCGCGCCCGCCATCAGCGACAAGTCGGTTTACGATTGGGAGAACGTGAACTTCGTCGCCGCCAACTTCGGCGAGGACACCGCCTCCACTCTGCGCCTCGAGGCCGAGCAGATCATCCTCAACACCGGGATCCACCTTCTGGCCGCCCGCGCGGGCCACATGTACCAGAAATTCGACCGCTTCTCCCGCAGCGTCATCGACAACACCGACACCGTGCTCTACGTCGACGTGAACTCCAAGCTGCTCGACGGCCGCGCCAACCCCAACTTCCTGCGCCCCTACGTCGAGGCGGTCGGGCCTTTCGATAACCGCAATCCCGAGGTCTTCGACACCCAGAACGCCGACCTCGCCTACCAGCTCACCCCGCGCAACCTTCCGCGCCTCCTTTCGTGGATCGGCACCCAGCGCTTCGCCGCGCACGCCGAGGTCAACCGCAACAGCAGCGCCACCTACACCTACGGCTACTGGGCATCCGGCGATAACCCGTGGGTGAACCGCGCCAACCGCGTGAGCGGCAACCAGCTCGCCTACCGTTTCTACCTCGGCGATGCCAACGGCCAGAACGTCGAGTACGGGCCCTCCACCTACCGCGATTACGCCGGCACCTACGGCGTCAATTGGTTCAACAATCTCACCGGCCGCTGGACCACCGAGAACATCGCCTTTGACAACCTTGCCCGCGCCAGCACCGCCCGTCGCCGCGAGGAGCTCCGCACCCTCAGCGTCACCGCCCAGAGCTACTTCTTCAGCGACCGCCTCATCACCACGGTCGGGCTCCGCCGCGACCGCCGGCGCGAGCGCAACTCCCTGCAGGCCGCCGTCAATCCGGCCACGGGCCTGGTGAGCTATGATAATTACTCCGTCTGGCAGGCATGGACCGACGACGCTACGGGTCCCCTCGGGCCCGCCACGCGCGAATCGCAGCGCGGCGAGACCAAGACCTACGGCGCCGTCCTTCGTCCGCTGCCGTGGCTCAACGTCCACTACAACCGTTCCGACAGCTTCTTCCCCCAGGTCGTTCGCTATGCCATGGACCTGAAGGGGGTGCTCCCCAACGCCAAGGGTGAGGGTAAGGACTACGGCGTCAGCTTCTCCTCCCTGCAGGGCAAGCTGAACGTGAAGATCAACCGCTACGAGACCATGGAGCTCGGCAGCCGGGCCGGCGAGATCGGCACCATCGGCAACCGCACATTCCGCCTCGAGGGCCGTCCGGAGAACAATGGCATCCGTGATGCCAACGGCTTCTACCCGTGGGCGCTCAACCTGGCCACCAGCCGCTTCGCCAAACAGGGCGTTTCGCCGACCCAGGCCCAGCTCAACGCTGCCACCGCGCGCATCATGGGTGTGACCGACGACTGGATGGCGACGTTCCTCGCCGCCGGTCCCGGCCAGCCGCAGACCAACGGGCTCTCCGACGTCCTCTCCAAGGGCTACGAGGTCGAGGTCACCTACAACCCGACCCGCAACTGGCGCATCAAGTTCACCGGAGCCCAGCAGGTCGCCCTCGACGCCCGCATCGGCTCCGAGCAGTACGACTACTGGCAGTCGCGTCTGCCGGTCTGGACGACCGCGAAGGACGACGAGGGCCGCCTCTGGTGGAACACGATTCCTGCGCTCGGCGGTGACACGCCCGAGACCGCCTACTACAACGGCCTCCTCTCGCCGTACCTCTTTGGCGTCGCCAACGTCGGCAAGCCCCGCACCCAGGTGCGCAAGTACCGTTGGAGCACGGTCACCAATTACTCGTTCACCGAGGGCATGCTGAAGAACTTCAACGTCGGTGGTTCGATCCGCTGGGAGGACAAGGGCTCCATCGGCTTCTACGGCGCCGCGCCCTCGCAGCTGCCCGGCTCCTTCCGCGGCGTCATCCTCGAACTCGATCCCAACAAGCCGATCTATGACCCTGCCCGTTACTACTACGACTTCTCGGTCGGCTATCGCACCCGCATCCTCGGCGACAAGGTGCGCGCCAACGTCCAGCTCAACGTGAAGGACGTCTTCGAGAACGGCCGCCTGCAGGCCGTCGCCGCCAATCCCGACGGCTCGATCTACGCCTGGCGCATCAAGGAGCCCCGGCAGTTCATCTTCACCGTCGGCTTCGACCTCTAAGCGCCCGGCGGCCATCCGGCCGCTTGTTGCCACTCATCAAGGCGCGCCCCGCGGGGCGCGCCTTGATTTTTCTCTCTGCTACCCCGCAAGCCCGTGCGATCGGAACCGCCGCCCATGTGGCTGCGGCTGCAGCCGCGGAGATTTCACGCTACCTCCCTCGGTGGTTTCCCAGCCGCACACGGGGCCCGTTGCTGGACAGGCAGCAATCAACCCGGCTCAATCCAATAAGCGGGCGGGCAACCACGGATTTCACTGATCGCACGGATGCCTCCCCCATCCGTCTCATCCATGGTGGTCTGCCATGGTTTTTGAACCGCGAAGAGCGCGAAGTTGTCGGGTGGGAACTCGTCTCTGACGTCGACAAGCCGCAGATGCGGCAAGATTTCTCATCCCACACGGAGGAAGGCTTTGCGGTCGACCTTTCCGTCCGGAACCGCCGTCCGTGTGGCTGCGGCTGCAGCCGCGGAGATTTCACGCTACCTCCCTCGGTGGTTTCCCAGCCGCACACGGGGCCCGTTCCTGGACAGGCAGCAATCAACCCGGCTCAATCCAACAAGCGGGCGGGCAACCACGGATTTCACTGATCGCACGGATGCCTCCCCCATCCGTCTCATCCACGGTGGTCTGCCATGGTTTTTGAACCGCGAAGAGCGCGAAGGAATTTTGGCTGCCGTTTCCGACGTGGACGAGGCGTCCCGCCTCGTCGGGTGCGCGGCAGTACCCTCAGCCCCGCAGTTCGTGGCCCAGGATGGCTAGCGCGCAGGCCGCGGCGGTGTCGCAGCGCAGGGTGAGCGGGCCGAGCGTGACGGGTTCGAATCCGGCCGCCATCGCCCGCTCGATTTCTGCCGGAGACAAGTCGCCCTCCGGCCCGATCAACCAGATCGCTTTGCGCGGGGTCGCGCCGCCCGCCGCCCGTCGCTTGGCAAGCGTCCCTTTCAGGGAGTGCGCCCCTGGGTGCAGGCTCGCGACGAGCCGCAATTCCTGTTCGCGGGCCCCTTCAAGGCATACTTCCAGTGTCTGCACGGGCGATATCTCCGGCAGGAAGGGGGTGCCGCATTGCTTTGCCGCCTCCAGCGCCACGATCCGCCATTTTCCCAACTTCCCCTCGGACCGGTCTCCGGCGAGGTGCACCTGCGTGCGCTCTGTCTCCAGCGGGATGATCCGCGCCGCGCCGATCTCGGTTGCCTGGCGCACGATCGCGTCCATCGCCGCGCCTTTCGGCAGAGCTTGCGCGAGGGTGATCGCGCACGCCGATGCGGGGTGGTCCTTCCGGGAAATCACCCGCAGCACCGCGCCCTGCCGGCGTTCCGAGGCGAGCTCGCAGCTCCACTCGGTCCCGCAGCCGTTGAACGCCACTACCGGCGAGCCGATCCGCGCCCGGTTAACCGTCACGAGGTGGTGTGTCTCGGCGGGCGTGAGCGTGATCTCCCCGGCTGCGGCGGCGGGAGTCGCGCAATGGACGCGGAAGTCGGGCATCGCGGCGGGAGTGTCAGTCGCCGCCCCGGCGCGTCGAGGGAAAACCGGACTGCAGCCGCCGGCCGACAATCACTTCGATTCGTCGATCGCGAGGTAGCGCGTGCGACCGTTGCGGTAGATCAGCACGAGCACCTTGGGGCCCTTGATCTCCTCGCTCAGCTTGACGGCCTCTTCGGCGTTGGTGCACGGACGGCGGTCGAGCTCCATGATGATGTCCCCCTCGCGCAGTCCCTGTTTCGCCGCCGGGCTGTCGGGCTCGATGCTGGTGATGAGGGCTCCCTTGATGCGGGCGGGGATCTGCATCTGACCGCGGACCTCGGGCGTGAGGTCACCGACTCCGACTCCGTTGAGGACGCCCTCGTCCTTGCCGCCGGGCGCGCCGTCGTCGCGGGCGAGTGCGTCCTCGTCGCGGCGGGTGAGAGTGGCCGTGACGACCTTGCGCTGCTTGTCGCGCAGCAGCTCCACCTGTACCTCGCTGCCCGGGGCGAGTTTACTCACGGTCATGATCAGGTGCCGAGGATCGCGGATCTCGACCGCGCCGACCTTAAGGATGACATCGCCCGACTTGACGCCCGCCTTGTCGGCCGGGCTGCCCTCGGTGACGTCGCTGATGAGGGCGCCTTTCTCGGTGTCGAAGTACGAGATGAGGTCTTCCGTGAGTTCGTCGGTGCGCACGCCGAGGAAGCCGCGTTCGACCTTGCCGGTGTTGACGAGCTGCTCGATCACGAAGCGCGCGAGGTTGATCGGGATGGCGAAGCCGACGCCCGAGGAGCTGCCGCTGCGGCTTAGGATGGCGGTGTTGATGCCCACGAGCCGGCCGTCGCTGTCCAGCAGGGCGCCGCCGGAGTTCCCCATGTTGATCGCGGCGTCGGTCTGAATGAAGTCCTCGAAGACGCCCATGCCCATGCCGCGGCTGAGGGCGCTGACGATGCCCCGGCTTACCGATTGACCGACGCCGAATGGATTGCCGATGGCGAGGACGACGTCGCCGATCTCAAGCTGGTCGCTGTCGCCGAAGGTGGCGGGGATCAGGTTGGTGGCGTCGATCTTGAGGACGGCGAGGTCGGTACCCGGGTCGCGGCCGATGACCTTGGCCTCATAGCGCTTGTTGGACTCGCCGATCGACACCTTCACCTCGTCTGCGCCGTCGATGACATGGTTGTTGGTGATGATGTAGCCGTCGGCGGTGGCGACCACGCCCGAACCGAGGCCCTGCTGAACCTGTTCGTTGGGTCGCCCGCCCTTCGGCGCGTTGCCGCCGCGGTTATTGCCCTTCGGGGCGTTGCGCCGGGGGGCGGGGGACTCTTCGCCCTGCTCTTCGCGCGGGACCAGCTGATCGAAGAAGCGGCGGAAACGCGGGTCGTTCCAGAACTGCGACATGTCCGGAGCCCGGACTGTCTTGCTGGAGTAGACGTAGACGACGCTGGCGGCGGTGCGCTTGACCACGGACGAGTAGCTGACGCGGTCAGCAGCGTCGCGGTTGATGGGACGGGAGTCGGTCTTGAGCGTGAGGGACGGCTGCTTTTCACCGTCCTTCGAATCAGCGGTCTTTTCCTTCTCCGCGGGCGCGGACTTCCGCTCCGCCTTGCGGGGTGCCTTACCCTCAGCCGCCCAGAGCGTGAGGCCGGAAGTTCCTCCCAAGGCCAGGAGGAATGCCAGCAGCGGCGTGAGAATCCGGAATGTCAGGTTGGTCTTCATTTTGAAATTTTGCGCGGCCGTCGTGCCGACCGCCGGGATGTGACGTTCAAAACGTGCGGAAGTGCCGCGCAATCCGCAACTCGCCGTCGACTCCCGTGGAGGTTCCGCCCGGATGGCGACTACATGTTTTCTGCCCCTTGGGCCGGCCCGCCTACGGCGCGATCTCGACGGAGACGATCTTCAGGTTCAGGGTGAGCACCGCAGGGTTGGCTCCGGATGAAAGGATGAAGCGCTCGATGGAGATGTACGGGGATCGCTTCTGCAGCGCATCGTAGAACGACCTCAACTGGTCCCAGCCCGCGTTGGTGATGTTGTATTCCGCCGTGTGCACGGCGAACTGGCCGCTCTTCTGGGTCGTCGGTGTGAGGCCGACGCCGTTGCGCAGGCCCGAGTCCTTGGCGAGCTGGTCCACCGTCGTCACCAGCTGGTTGCCGTTGAGGGTCTTCGCCGGGTCTAGGCGCTCGGCGGTCTTCTTCGCGGCCGTCTCGATGGCCGGCTGGTTGCGGATCCAAAGCGCCTGCGTGGCTAGCCGCGCGGTGGTGGAGCGGGTTTCCCGGAGGAAGGTGCCCGCGTGGCGGCCGAAGGCCGACAGCCACCACAGCACGCCGATCGCGAGGAAAGCCATCAGCAGCAGCTTCTCGCGCAGCGCGCGGGTGAGGAAGAAATGGCGGATCGCACGCATCATGGCTGCGGTTTCGGGGAAGCCCCCGCGGCAGTCTGGCCGGCGAGCGCCTCGGCTTTGAAGGTCGCGGTGAGGGTGAACTGCGCCTGATCTCCGCGCAGGGCCTGCAGGGGTGCCTCCACTTTCTCGATCGAGGGCAGCTTGCGCAGCGTCGCTTCGTAGGCGTTCACCTGGGCGGCATTGGTGGTGCGGCCCTCGATGAAAATGGTATTCAGGCCCCGGCCGGCCTCCGCCGAAACGCGCGTGAACCAGATGTCAGCAGGCTGCCGCTCGTAATTTTCTCCGACCAGCTGCAGCAGCATCTCGATCGGCCGCAGCCGTTTCGTCGCCAACTCCTCGATCTTGTTGGTCAGCGTGTCGACGCTCTCGATCTTCTCCACCACCGGACGCTGCGAAGCGACCTGAGCCTCGCGCGTGCGCTGCCACACGCGACCGCCCACGAGCGACAGCTCTCCGAGGCCGAGCACGAGCAACGAGGCGGCGAGGCCGAGCGCCGACCGCCACAGCACGATGTCGCGGCGGCGGGCGGCGCGCAGCGCGGCGAGCTCGGCTTTGTCGCGGACGTCGGCGGCGGCCGCCGCCGCGGCCGTCAGTCGGGAAATGAGTTCACCCGCGCGGAAGGCGATCTCGCCGTCGTTCCGGGCCGGGTCGGGAGCCGGGGCCGAAGCGACCTCGATGACGTGGCGCGAGCCTCCGAAGGCGGCGATGAGTTCGGACTTCACCCGCGCGCGTGCGTCGTCATCCGCCTCCGCGGGGAGATCGAGGGTGCGCACCCCCGCCGGGGACTCCGCCGTGGCCCAATGCACGGCCGTGATCGATCCGGGCGATACGAGCAACAGCGACGTGGCCGGCTCGACCGCGGCTCCGAGGGTTGCGGCGAAGGTTGGCAGCACGAGTTCGGCGCCCTCCCATTCCGCGACCTGCTCCGCGGTGAAGCGTCGGCGGTACGCGGCGAACAGCAGGGCCGTTTCCGCGCCCGGACGCCAAAACCAGCCGTAGTAGAGCTGGGAGAGCGGGAAGGGCGCGAGACCCTCCAGTGCCAACTCGATCTGCGCCGCCGCCTCCGTGGGTGTCGCTCCGGCCGTCACCCCCACCTGCCGCGTGAAAAACGCGGAGTCGGGCAGGAGAGCCACCTTGGGAGGCGGCGGCCCGGCGCGAAGCAGGGAAAGCGGTGAGGACATCGGAAGTTCGCGAGTACGTACGAGGCGATGCGGGAGAACAAGAACGCAAAACGGTTCCGGTGGAGATCGGGGAGACCTGATTCAACCACTGGCGGGATTCGCTCCCGCAACCGGCGGGTTCTCCTCGATCGCGAGCACGGTGTAGGGATACTTCAGATCGGCCGGTTTTCCCGCCGTGGCCGAACCTAGACCGCTGGTGGGCGAGGGTGCAGGAGAGGGGGCTTTGCCCGATGGCCCTCCCGCCGAAGCACTCGCCGCTCCCACCTTGGTTTCCTTTTTGGTGGCGACGGTCTGGACGGTCTTCGCGCCGCCGGGGGGGGCCACCACGATGGAGACGCGGAACTCATTCTTACCCTCCCGCACCGTGAGGTTGATCCGGAGCGCGCTGATGGTCGTGGAAAAGCCCTGTGGGTCGCCCGTCGGCCCCGTGATGCGGCCCACGTCGCCCGCATTCTGGAAATAGCCCGGACCATTGTAGCGGAAGTCCCCCTTGCCCTGGAGGAAGTCGACCACGCTCCGGGATTGAATCTGGTCGTAGCGCCCGAGGGCCGCGAGGACGTCCTGGCCCGCGCTGTTGAGATTGGGTTTGGGGAAATCGAGCAGCGACACGCAGGCGGTGAAGCGCCGCCAGTTCTCGTTGGGGCGCCCGTCCTTGTCGTAGAAGTAGTCGCGGGCCTTCTCGACGGCGGCCAGTTCCTGGTAGGAACGCAACGGCCGGGCCGGAGCCTCGTACGGCAGCGGGCCGGACTCGTAGTTGGGTTGGATAGGCGACGTGTAGGTGTGACCGCGCTTCATCCAGCCCATCATCGCATCGGCGATCTCCTCGGCCTCGTTCTTCTGCGTGCCCCACGCGATGAAGAGGTTGGTCAGGATCTGCGCGTTGACCTGCGGCAGCGGCAGCTTGCCGCTCTCATCCTCGAGAGCGACCTCCACCGTGCAGCCTTCGCCCGGGGTGTAGCCGGCAAAGCCGAGCGGGTCGTTCCAGCCTTCGGCTTGGCTGCGGAGGCCGTTACCCACCTCACGGAAGTCGACCAGCACCGCGAGCACCACCTCGAGCGCCGAGTAGGCCTCCACCCGCAGGCGGCGTGCGACGGCCGCGCGCTGGTCGGCCATCAGGTCGATCGCCGCCTTGTCCATGAACGCCAGCAGCGCCGTGAGCGCGAACAGCAGCGTGATCATGACGATCACGATCACGGAGCCGCGGTGGCTCCGGTGGCGGAGGGGATTTCCCGGATACGTCCGCATGGTCAGAAAACCGGCAGGGCCGGTCCTGCGGCCGGGAGCGTGATGACGCCTTCGCGGGCGAGCCGGCCGTAGGTGAACTTGAGCCGCAGCCGTTGCGGCGTGAGCGGCTGGCCCTGCGGGTTGAGCTTGAGGCTGGTCTCCGTCGACCAGCGCCGGGAATCGGGGTCGTAGTAATCGTAGGCGAGGGCGGATACGAACGGCGTGATCAGCGTCTCGCGCGGGGCCTGCGTCTCGAAGTCCTTCTCGAGCCGTGAATGCCAAAGGAGCACGAGCCCCTCGTTGGATCGGGCCTGGAGCGAGCAGATCACCTCGGGCAGGGGTTGGCCCGGCCAGTCGAACAGGCGGCTACCCGAAGGCAGCTCGAAGGTGAGCATCTTCTCCATCAGCCCGCTCTGCGGCCTGATTTCCTCCAACGCGATCGCGGTCGTGCCGGCCCGGCCCGCGGGCGGCAAAGCCGAGGCCCGCAGCTCGTTCTCTAGGAAGCGGGTCACCGCGCGCACGTGCTGATCGAAGAGCCGCGGTTCGGAGCCGCGGCCCCAGAGCTCTCCCATCGAGAAGACCAGCGTGTTCATCGCGACCAGCAGCAGCCCCACGAGCGCCAATGCGAGGAGCATCTCAAGCAGCGTGAAGCCTCGGTCCGTTCGTCTCATCGGGACGTTCCTCCGGGCTGCCCCGCCTTCAGCTTGCCCTGCAGTTCGAGGATCCGGGTCTTGGCGTCCTCCTTCAGCTTGCCGCGTTCCGCCGCGTCGATGACCCACGTCGGCCGCAGGACGAGAAAACCCTGCGTCACGCGATCGGGCTCGGGACGCGCCGGGTCGTTGATCTCGCAGGTGAAGGCCACGCGGAAGACATCCGCGACGTTGGTCGACGCGATCTCGACGCTCCATTTGGCGCGGTTGCCGGCGGCGGTCGTGAACTCTCCGCCTTCCTCCACCTTCTTCCGGTCGGGCTCGTTGAGCACCAGCTGGCGGGCGAAGGCGAAGTCCTCGTTGAGCTGCGCCGCGCGTCCCGCCGTCTCGTAGCTGTTGAGGACGTTCAGGTAAGCCGAGGCTAGCATCACGGCCGCCATCGCGAACAACGCCATCGCCATCAGCACCTCAAGAAGGGTGAAGCCGGATCCGGCGCGGCGGCGCGGAGGGAAATTCGCCCGTAATGCGCTCCTCATCTCAGGGATTGGCCGCGTTAGGGTCCACTGGCGGTAGCATCTCAGCGCATGTCCAGGGATCGACCGTCACGACGCTGACGGACCCCGCGCGCGTGAACTGCACGCGGAACGCCCGGCAGGTGCCGTCGCCATAGAAGGGCACGTACGGAACCGGTCGCGACTCCAGCAGCATGCCGCCGACGAGGATCGTGTTGGCGCCCCGGGCGGAGCCGGCGAGGAACTCGACCGTGAGGTCCTGCGCCGCTTCCGGCGCGATCGGGAAGGTTTTCAGCGGGCGTTCGACCTGGGTGAAGCCGTCCTCCGAGACGGTCGTCGGGGCGAGTCCGTCGATCAGGTAAAAGTGCTTTTTCTCCGCGTCGAACTTCAGCCGGATCTCATGCTCCGCCTTCAGGGCCGCCTTGCGTGCCTCCTGCACGGACTTCCAGAAGACGGCGTAGGGTGTCGTCGGTTCGGGCGTGAGGAGCCGCGATGAGCCGCCGACGAACAGCCCGCCGAGCAGCGCGATGAGCGCGATGCAAAGGAGGATCTCCAGCAGGGTGAAGCCGCCGGTGGCGGCCGGGCGGGAGATCGGCGGACGAAGGGTGCGCACGGAACGGCCGCGGTAACCGCCGCGGATCGGCGGGCTATTTCTCTCCGCCGGCGCCCGAACTCCAGTTGCCGATGTCGTCGGCGGTGCCGCTCTGGCGGTCGGGGCCCTTCGACCAGAGGTCGTATCCGCCCTTGTTCCGGGTGCCGGGGTACGCGTACTGGTAGGGCTCACCCCAAGGGTCGTTGGGTACCTTGCCGTCGGCGACATACGGCCCGAACCAGCGGTCTGCCTTGTTCGCCGGGCGCGTGGCCAGCGCCTGCAGGCCGTCGCTCGTCGACGGGTAGTCGCCCATGTGCAGCCGGTAGGACACGAGCGCCGTCTTCATGCTCTCCTTCACGAAGATCTCCACCGTGCTCACCTGCGCGCCGCCGAAGATCTTGTCGACGTTGGTGATCGCGAGGCCGGCGAGCAGGCCGATGATCGCGAGCACGACGAGGATCTCGAGCAGCGTGAAGGCGCGGACGAGGCTGCGGCGCCGCAGGGCGCGGGACGGTGCGGTTGGCTTCATGGCGCCAAGCCTGCGGGTGCGTCGGCCCTTGTCGAGACGCGCGGAGTCCCGGGTGGGCCGCTCATCGGCCGACCAGGAAGCAGGCTGTCATCACCAGCGTCGGCGTGAGCGCGGCCAGCGCGAGCGGCAACGGCGCGACGCCTCCCGGGAAGTGCCGGGCCAGGATCGCCTGTCCCGCCGGATTCGGGGCGTTGGCTATGACGGTCAGCCCTCCGCCGGTGACGGCACCGGCCACGACGGCGTACTTGAGCCCGTCGGTGAATCCCGGGACGAGCGACGCGAGGTACGTGATGGCGGCGTTATCGTTGAAGGCGGTGAGGACCACGGCGCCGAGGAACAGCGGTGTCTCGCCGAGCCGGGTGAGGACCGGCTCGATCCACCAAGACTGCAGCCCGCCGTGGATGACCAGGCCGGCGAGGAAGAAGCCGACGAGGACCGGAGGGCGCAGGTCGACCGGGTTCTGGTGGTGCGCCGTGGCCTGGGCGAAGGCCAGGAAGAACAGCAGTGCGCCCACGCACATCACCGGGTGGTGGGCCTGCCACACGGTGAAGCCGATGAAGCCGAGGTGGACGACCGTGATCCACGCCGGTGCAGCAGGCCGCGTGTCCGTACCGGTGGCCGCGGCCGGCGTTGCTGCGGCGGAGAGCGCCGCAAGTTCACGGCGGAATATCACGAAGTAGATCAGAGTGGCCGCCGAGACTCCCAGAATCGCGCGCACGCCGAAGGTGGTGAACATGAAGGCCAGGTCCCAGCCCCACGGTCCCGCGACCATGATCACCGGCGGCGCCGCGAAGTGGGTGAGCACGCCGCCCACCGAGATGTTGACGAAGAGCAGGCCCAGCGTCGCGTAGGCCAGCCGCCGGCCCGGGTTCAGCGCGTAGAACTGCCGCGAGAGCAGCAGCGCCCCGATGGTCATCGCCGCGGGCTCGGTGATGAACGAACCCAGTAGTGGCGCCAGGATAAGGATAGAGAGCCACCAGGCGGCGGGAGTACCCCCTCCCAGACCGGCCACCGCCTTGAGGCAGCGTTCCGCGAGGTCGAGCACCGGCCGCGTCGCCGCCAGGGTCATGATCACCACGACGAACAGCGGCTCCACGAAGCTTACCTTGCCGTCGATGTAGCCGACCACCTCCGGCCAGCCCTTGAACCACGTGATCGCACCGGCCAGCGCCACCACCCACACGCCGAAGACCGCCTCCACTTCGCCCAGGAAGTGCAGCACCTGTCCGGCGAAGCTCACTTCGCCCTCCGCGCGCGCCGCCGCTCCCCGCGCCGCGGCGTGGCGCTCCTCCACGAGGTGCGCCCAGTGGCGGATGCGCGCCGCGAGGAACGTGTGGACGATCGCCGCGCCGAAGATCGCGAGCGCGGCGAGATTGAGGGGTTCCGCCTCCGCCCGGTGGCGAAGCACCTCCCACAGTCCCGCGCCCGCGGGGTCGCGGTAGCTGGAGAGCGGCACCGGCAGCACGGAGGCGGAACTCGCCGCCGCGGCCGGGAGGGTCAGCAAGGGGATCAGCGGGGCGAGGCGGCGACGCATCGTGGGAGCGAACTCCGAAGCCGGTGGGCGTCAAACCGCCGCCCTTCTGCACGTGGTTTGGGGTCAACCAAGCAAAAGGGCCGGGCATCGCGCCCGGCCCCTTGGTCCAAAATCCGTCCGGCGCTCAGGCCTTGGCGTCGGCCGGGATGCGCATCGCGTAGAACGAGCGGTAGACGAAGACCAGCGCGACGAGGAAGAACACGCCGCCGATGAGGTTCTTCACCCCCTGGTCCTTCATCGTCACGGCGATCTCCACCGCGAGCAGGCCGAAGAGCGTGGTGAACTTGATGACGGGGTTCATCGCCACCGAGGAGGTGTCCTTGAACGGGTCGCCCACGGTGTCGCCCACGACGGTCGCCGCGTGGAGGTCGGTGCCCTTCTGGCGCAGCTCGACCTCGACGATCTTCTTCGCGTTGTCCCAGGCGCCGCCGGCGTTGGCCATGAAGATGGCCTGGAAGAGGCCGAAGAACGCGATGCCGATCAGGTATCCGATGAAGAAGTACGCGTTGAAGAAGGGGAGGGCGAGGGAGAAGCAGAACACCACGATGAAGATGTTCCACATGCCCTTCTGGGCGTACTCCGTGCAGATGCGGACGACCTCCTTGCTGTCCTTGTCCGACGCCGTCGAGGCGTCGAGCCGCATGTTCTCCTTGATGTAGACGACCGCGCGGTAGGCGCCGGTCACGACGGCCTGGCAGGAGGCGCCGGTGAACCAGTAGATCACGCTGCCGCCCATGATGAGGCCGAGGATGATCTCCGGCTGCACGATGGAGAGCTTCGGGATCACCTGGCCGAAGAGGTTCTCGAGCAGGATGATGATGCCAAAGACCATCGTCGTGGCGCCGACCACCGCCGTGCCGATTAGCACCGGCTTGGCCGTCGCCTTGAAGGTGTTGCCCGCGCCGTCGCCCTTCTCGAGCTGGTACTTGGCGTTCTCGAAGTCCGGCTTGAAGCCGAAGTCGCGCTCGATTTCGCCCGCGATGCCCGGGCGTCCCTCGATCTGCGAGAGCTCATAGACCGACTGCGCGTTGTCCGTCACGGGGCCGTAGCTGTCGACCGCGATCGTGACCGGTCCCATGCCGAGGAACCCGAAGGCCACTAGGCCGAAGGCGAAGATCGGCGCAGCGAAGAGGAATTTCTCCGGCATGATCGAGAGCAGCGCCGGATTCTGCGAGAAGTGGTACGACACCCACATCAACACCATGATGCAGAGTCCCATCCAGAAGGCGGAGAAGTTGCCCGCGACGAAGCCCGAGAGGATGTTGAGCGAGGCTCCGCCGTGCCGGGAGCAATTGGTCACTTCCTTCACGTGGCCGGAGTTCGTGCTCACGAAGACCTTGGTGAACTCCGGGATCAGCGCGCCCGCGATCGTGCCGCAACTGATGATCACCGAAAGCACCCACCAAAGGCCCGGGTGGATGCCTTTCTGGTGGGCCAGCAGGAAGTAGGAGGCGGCGAAGGTGATCGCGATCGAGACCGCCGACGTGATCCACACGAGGTGGGTGAGCGGCGCCTCGTAGTCGAAGTCCTTCGCCGAGCCGTACTTTGCCTGGCTGAGCGCCTGATTAAAGAAGTACGACACCAGCGAAGTCACGATCATCAGCGCCCGCATCACGAACAGCCAGATGATGAGGATCGCGCACACCGCCGGGTTGGCGGCGAGCGCGAGCGCCAGGAAGGCGATCAACGCCACGCCGGTCACGCCGTAGGTCTCGAAGCCGTCGGCCGTGGGCCCGACGCTGTCGCCCGCGTTGTCGCCCGTGCAGTCGGCGATCACGCCGGGATTCTTCGGATCATCCTCCGGCAGCTTGAAGACGATCTTCATCAGGTCGGATCCGATGTCGGCGATCTTCGTGAAGATGCCGCCGCAGATGCGCAGCACCGACGCCCCGAGCGACTCACCGATCGCGAAACCGATGAAGCACGGTCCCACCAGGTCGGTCGGCAGGAAGATCAGGATGCAAATCATGAAGAACAGCTCCACGCAGACGAGGAGCAGTCCCACGCTCATGCCCGAGCGAAGCGGGATGCCGAGGGTCGCGAGCGCGTTGCCCTGCAGCGCGGAGAACGCCGCGCGCGAGTTGGCCACCGTGTTGATGCGGATGCCGAACCAGGCGACGCCGTAGCTTCCGAGGATGCCCAGCACCGAGGCGAGTAGGATCACCACGACTTGTCCCGCTCCGAGGTGCGAGAGGAAGCCGAAGTAGTACACCATGCACGCGGCGATCAACAGCCAGAGGATCGCCAGGAACTTTCCCTGGGTGAACAGGTACGTCTTGCAGGTCTCCCAGATCGTGTTCGACACGCTTCCCATCGAGGAGTGAACCGGGAGCGCCTTGGTCTGCCGGTACTGGATGAGGCCGAAGATCGCGCCGATGACGCAGAACGCGATCCCCACGTACATCAGGCTGATGCCGCTCATGCCTCCCAGCCCGTCGAACGTGACCTTGCTCAGGTCGGGAATCTTGATGTCGGCCTCGCTGGCGCGGGCAGCGGAGGCAAAGGCCGTCAGGGAGACGGCGGCGGCCCAGGGAATCAGTCTTTTTGCAATCATGGAGGGGTTTGTAACCGGGGTTGATGGAGACCGGTCGCCGGGAGTCCCTCCCTGCGCCGGAAGTGCTGATTGATCGCGGTGAGGGTGTTGCGCAGCTCCCGCCCCCGCGAGTCCATAGTCGCAGGTGATTCGCGCGTTCAGAGCGCCTTATTCGGAAGCGGCGGGCGATTAATTCGCGTCGTGAGCGGCTGTTTCAGTCGAGTGTCCCGGACTTGAGATGCTCTTCCCTCTCCGCGCCCACCCCGGCGCACATGAAGATCGCGATCTCCACGAAGGATAGATCCGTCCCATTGTGCCTATTCCGTGGGTCTTGAGGCATCGCCATGGGCAGGTTTCTCGCTCCGCAAGCGTCACAGACCTCGCTGTAGTGTCGGTTGGATCGATTTTAGAATAGATCAGGATAGTCTGGCAGAGAGTTGTTCAAGAGGCGGTTACGCTAATAGAGCTAGCTAAAGAGCAAGGTATGAAGTGCTCAGCGTCAGTTGCACCCACACCCGCTGCCGCCTACGCCCCGGCCCCCCGACGCAATTTCCCGGGAGAAGTAAGTGTGTTCCATCATGAGCGAGTGGATCGGATCGCGGTCGGGGCGCATCGTGTAGCCGGAAAGCGCCTCGCGCTCCCACGGCTTCACGCGGACTAGTTGCGGGTTCGTACAACCCGAAAGGATCAACGCCAGCAGTCCGAGGAGGCACACGGGTTTCAGCCGGATTAAGTTCATTTTTAATAATCAGTAGATCAAAGGGTTGTGATTTATTGGCTCGCCTCGAGGAGCAGTTTTTCGATCTGACTCCGAAGTTCCTTCTCGGTGCGGTCGCCTTGGAAGCCTCGGTGGATGAACTTCACCTTGCCGTCCCGCCCAACCAGAAAGCTCGTCGGCATGGTGGGAACCTCGACTTTTTTCACGAGGTGCTGGCCGTGGTCATGCAGGGCGGGAAACGCGGGTGCCAGCTTTCGAACAAAGGTCTCTGCCGCGGCTGCCTTCTCGTCGATGCCGATCCCGACCACGACGAATCCCTTGGGGCCAAACTCCCGTTGAAACTTCGACAGCATCGGAAACGACGCCTTGCAGGGGCTGCACCACGACGCCCAGAAGTCCACGAGGATCACCTTTCCTTTGGTTTCCGGAAAGGCCTCTCCGGCGATGGCTCGGAGCTCGTTTGGGTCCAGCGCAGGGAACGGATCTCCTTCCTTCAGCGCCGCTCGTGCGCAAAGGGTGAGGCAAGCGCCCAGCCAAAAAAGCGCGAGGCGCACGATCCGCGGAAGAGGGCTTTTTTCAGGCAACGACATGTTGGAAAAATCCACGGGTTTGGGCGCGTGCGTGTTCCGTGACGATCAGGCCTTCGGCCCCGGGAAAGGACTGGATGAACTCGATGCCTTTCGCGGCTCCGAGGACGAACGCCGTGGTCGAGAGCGCTCCCGCCTGCAGGCAGCTTCCCGTCACGACCGTTGCTTGGAGGCATCCATTTGCCACGGGGCGCCCCGATCTGGGATCGATGATGTGCCCGTAGCGCCGCCCTTCCACCACGAGGCGACGGATGTAGTCCCCCGAGGAAGCCACACCCTTCCCGATGACTGCGATGCTTCCGGAGGTCGTACCGGGCTTGTGCGGATCCTCGAGTCCGATGTGCCAAGCGGGCCTATCCGGAGGGGTTCCCACGGCCCTGAGATCATGACCGAAATCGATCAAAGCGCTTGTTATACCTTGCTCCCTTGCGATCTGCGCCGCTATGTCTACGGCGTACTCCTTGCCAAAGCCTCCCAGATCCAGCGCCATTCCAGGCTCTGGCAAAAACACCTTCCCTGGCGAGCGCTGCACCTTCTTCCAGCCGACTTTTTTACGCGCTGTATCCACTTCCTCATCAGTAGGTAAGCGTGGGTTTCCTGCGCGGTAGTCCCAGAGGCGGAGCAGGGGGAGCGTCGTCGGATCGAGCACCCCTTGGGTCATGAAGTGAAGGGTGTCGCAGAGCTTGAACAATGCTTCCGTCTCCTCATCGACCGGCACCCATTCGCGACCGGCGGTAGCATTGATTCGGCTGACCAATGAGTCGCTCCGGAAGCGCGAAAACTTCACCTCAAAGCCTGTCACCCAAGAGGTCACCGCCCGTTCGAAGGAGAGTGCCTGCCCTTCTCCGTTCGGAGCAGAATATTTGATCTCGCAGTTCGTGCCCAGCGCCGGGAAGGCCAGCCGCCGCAGTGGGACGTTCCCCGTTCTCCCGGCAGGTGCTGGCGGAGGCGCCCGGTGTGACTGTGCGATGTAAGCCACAGTTTAAGGATTTGAAGTACAAGTCCTTACCACGCGAAACGGGCGCCCAAGGTGATGATGTTGGCCCGGCAGTAAGCACTTTGCGGAGTCACCCGGTCGGTCCCGCGCATGTCGTAGCGCTCAAAGGCCGCATCGAATTGCAGTGCGGGGGTCACATCCCAGACGATCTTCATCCCGTAGGTGAAGGTCTGCAGTGCAGATAATCGGTAGTCCGACGAGTAGAACGGTCCTGCGGGCCGTGGCGCCCCTAGCAGCGGGGTGATGGGCGAACCTTCAAAGGAGTAGCGGTAGAAGCTCGCCTCGCCTTGGTCGTGGAAACGGACGAGTGGTCGCATAATCCACTTTTCTCCAAGCTTTTGAAACCACGCAGCCTCCAGTGTAAACGCGTTGGTGTTGTACGAGTCGTGGTAGAGGCGCCCCGTGAGTTCCAGCGCCCCCTTGGCCTCGGGGAAGGAACGGTTGTAAGCCGCGAATCCGATCCATTTTTCCCGTTCCGCCGGGCGGTTTTCAGGAAAGGTCAGCGGGAGGAACACGCCCGGAATGATCTCGGTATTTTTCTGCACCAGCTTGTACGGATCCGCGAGGTAGCCCGTTGCCCGTCCCCATGTGAGATTCAGCGTGATCGATCCGCGGGGATCGAGCAGCTGGGTCACCCCGGCGATGAGGTCGAGCGATCGCTTGTCCTCCCACTCCTTGCGGTGGAAGACGCGCACTTCGTCTTTCGTTCCGGCGAGTCCCAGCAGGAGCGTGGTGTTCTTCTGATTGAACTCAGTCAGGGTGTTGAGCGACCAACCGTCCGATACGTAATCGCTCTCGCGGCTGTTGCCCGCTCCGACGGCCAGCCTCACTCCAGGGAACTGGTGTGAGTAGGTGGCGCTCCAGGCTTCGCGGCGTTCCGTCAGAGTGGAAAGCGGCACTTGATCGCTTCCGGTCGGCGCCGGCTGCCCGGTCGGTGTCGCTCCGGCGATCGCGTCAATCACGCCGTCCACCTTCAGTTGCGCCGCAGGCCCTATGCTCTTCTCGAGGGCGAATCCCTGCACCTGAATCCCGACGCGGCCGCCCATTTCCCGGTAGTCCTGGTATTTGTAGCGGATGGCGTCTTCCGCCCGCGCGGATCGCGGCGAAGCCAGCGCGAGGGCCAGCCCGGGGATCAAGGCTCGAAGAGAGGTGGCGGCGCTCACGTTCATTTCATGGCAAGGGTTACGTTTAAGGGATGCTGCCCCGCTTGGGGTGCAACCGGAGAGTTTCACCTCGGAACGGGCGCGATCCGCGGAGAAAAGTTACTCGGCTTGCCCGAAGCGCCCGGCTCCGCCTCGGGATCTCGCCGGAGCAGGGCCGACGCCGAAGGCGATCAGGACGCCATGAAGCCGAGGTCGGGCTTCGGAAAGCGGACGATGTTGGGGAGGATGACCGGGATATTGGTGGCGCTCACCCCGAACCAGCGAGCGAGGGTCGCGGAGTACTCATCGACGCTGGTCGTGGGAATCCATGTCCCTCGGGTGCCGCTGTCGTTCGGGCCTCCCAGCCGGAGGTCCGGCATCTGCCCGTACATCGCCCCGCCGCGGACCGCGCCGCCGAGCACGAAGTGATGGCTGCCCCAGCCGTGGTCTGATCCGTCGCCGTTGGTGTTGTAGGTGCGGCCGAAGTCGGAACCGGTGAACACGGTCACTTGGTTCTCCGCCCCGATCTGGGCGAGCGCGCGGTAGAATCCGTCCAAGGAGCGGCTGATGTCGCGGAGGAGGTTGGTATGAGCCCCGCTCGCGGTGCTGCCCAAGGTAACCTGGTTGTCGTGGAGGTCGAAGCCACCGATCCGCACGAAGAAGATCTGCCGGGTGAGGTTGAGCTGCGCCTGGGCGTTGACGAGCCGGGCCACCATGTGGAGCTGCTGCGCGAGGCTGGTGTTCGTGATCCCGTTGAAGATGGCCGCGAACGGGCTGGTGCCCGTGATGATGGAAGAGAGCAGGGAACTCGTGCCCAAGGCGCGGTTTGTCAGCCCACCGAACGCCGCCTCCAGCAGGCTCGGGCTCTGCTGGGCCAAGGCGTCGTTGAGCGCGGCTGTGCGCACGCCGTTGACGGTGGTGCCGGTGCCGCTGCCTGTCAGGGAAACCGTGCCGCCGGTGCCCACCGCGTACTGCTGGACGTTTCTGCCGATCTGGAAGGTATTCTGACCCGCCAGCGTCATCATCATTGAGATGCGGTTGTTCGAGTTCAGCGCGTTGGTCAGGTCCGCGACGCGACCGCCCCAGCCGGTGGCGACTTCCGAGAACGGTTTGTCTGCGACACTGGTCTGCCACTCGACCTGTTGGTCGTTGTGCGAGAAAAGCTGTCGGGGGCGCAGTTCCGGTCGGGCGTTGTAGGTATCCTTGGTGAGAGGATAGGAAAGCGTGCCCACGTTCGCCAGCACCGCCAGTTTGCCGCGGTCGTAGTACGACTTCAGTTCCGTCATGGCCGGATGCAGTGCCCAACTGCGTCCGTCGCCGCCCGAAGTGGTGATGGGCAGGAGGCTGGACTGCGGCAGCGCGAGCGCGGTGCGGGCAGCCGTGTAGGCGGAGAAGCTGGTGTTGTCGGCGGGCACGACCAGGTTGTTGGCGTCGTTACCGCCTGCGAAGAAAAGGCACACGAGTGCCTTGAAATCAGGCGCGGGCGCGCCCGCGCGCGCAGGAGTCTGCGATGCGTCCGGACTCGCCGCCGCCCCCATCAGGCGGAGCTGGGCGATGGAGGAGACGAGGCCGGTGGTGCCGACTCCGGCGCAGCAGGCGCCGACGAAGCGGCGTCGGGTCAGGTCGAGGTCGCGAGTCTTGGAGTTCATGGTTGAGTTACTTTTGGACGGCGCCCTGCGGCACGGTGACGGTCAGGTAGATCGCGGAGCGGACGCGCTCCAGGTCGGCGCCGCCGTAGACGGTGGCCGTGCTGGTGGGCATGGCGGTGATCGCCGTGACGAAGCGGTCCGTAACCGCGCGCGGCAGGGCGCCAGCTGCGAGGATGAGGTTGACGCGATCCACCAAGGCGCGGGGGTTACGCGCCAAAGCCAGTAGCGAGTTTTCGAGCTTCACGCCGATTGTACCTTCGGCCGGGTTAAGCGTGCTCGTCGTCCCAGGTATGCCGGTACGGCCCGCGTAGATGAAGCTCCAGAGCTGGTTCGGGGTGCTGATCGCCGTGGTATCCGTCACGATCTGATACTCCGGCGCCACCAAGCCGGCGGCGGCGAGGGTGCCGGGCTGCACGTAGTCAGGTTCAAAGAAGTTGAAGACCGTCGGCGCCCGCAGGGGGGCCTGGGCAAGATTGGCCTCTGGATTAGAGTACAGGAATCGCCCGTTGTTGGCCCCGCCGTCGAACGCGCGCAGCACTGCCGTGGTGCGGAGCAGCGGCTCCTTGAGCTTACCGTAGCTCGCGGTGGTGGCCAATGCCGGCGAGCGGGCCTCGTAATCCAGCAGGATGGCACGCACGACTGCGCCGAGGTCGCCGCGCACTCCCGCGCCGTTGTTCGCGAAAACCTGCGCCGCTCGATAGACGTAGCCCGGGCTGGGGTTTGATGTGACGAGCCGTTGGATGAGCTGGCGGGTCAGGAACGGCCCCGTGTTCGGATGGTTGAAAAGGGCGTCCAGCGTGTCCTTGAGGTCCTGTTGGGGCGTCTGCCGGGCGGGAATTTTCCGCCCCGTGATGATGGTCTTCTCCCCTTCCTCGTGGAAAGCCGGGTAGAACATCATCGGCCTGAGGTAGTTGGCCGGTTCCCCGCGGAAGTTGGGTACCGCCGCCGCCGTGTAAAACCCGAGGCCGGTGAACACCTTCGCCATCTCAGCGATGGTGCGGTTGTCGTACGTGGGTATGGGCGCGCCGACTTCATTCAATCGCGGTAGGCCGTCCTGCTGAAGTTCGATGAGGCCGACGGAAAACAGCTGCATGATCTCACGGGCGTAATTCTCGTCCGGTGCCGTCAGCTGCTTGCCCGTGTTGTCGAATGTGGCCTTGGCGTTCCGCAGCGAGCTCAGGTAGACGCCCATCACGGGGCTGAGGGTGATGTCCTCCAGCAGCTGCCGGGCGTTGCCGAACGCACCCTTCACCAGAATGTCGTAATAGTTCGCGAGCGCGCGTGGGTTGTTCGCCAGCGTGGAGTTCACGTCCGAGACCACGAAGATCTGGCTGAGCGCGAAGGCCACTCGCTGGCGGAGCTGATCCCGGGCCGTGAGCGCGAGCCGCCACCAGGCAGCCTGCCTGTTCGCCTGTGAGTACTGGGGACCTTCGCCGACCGCCGTGTAGACGCGAAAGTCCTCATCGGTCGCGTCGAGGTGCAGCGAGGGCGGCAACGCCTGCTGGGCCGTGATCCATGCGTCGAGGTCGGCCTGCCTTTTGCCCGCCAGCGCGTCGATTTCCGCGCCGGTCGGTCCGAACGTGGACTGGATCAGGAAGCGGGCCGTATCCGTCGCGGCCATCGGCTCGTCGGCCAATCGCGGCGGCGAGGCCGGGGCCGACCAAACCGCGCGCGCATTGGACTGCACGAACGAGCCGCGGAGCTCCCCGGCGGGATAGCTGACGGACTCGATGCTCAGGAAGACGCGACCTTCCTTGAGGGCCTTCACGATTTCGGCCGCCGACAGCGTTCCGCTGTCGTTGATAACCCACGCCTGTCCGGAAATCTGTCCCAGCGGCAGCTTGAACAGGTCCACTCCAACCTCGCCCGGGTTGCCTAGGCGCAGGTAGGCGATCGTCTGGGCGGAGGTGAGCGCCGAGAAATTCGCGCTCACCAGCGCGATCCGCTCGTCTGACCCCAGCTGGACGCTGGCCGAGCCCGAAGCGGTCGACGCGGAAGCGGAGGGTGGTGTGCGCAGCGTCGCGAGGAAGAGCGTGGGTTGGTTGAAGAACAGGGTGACAACCGCGCTTCGGTCTGCGGCGAGCGAGTAGCCGGCCCCCTCGGCGAGCGTCAGCACAAGATCCCGGTTGGCTGTCGCGGTGGACGCCGCGCCGGCTGCCGTGATCGTGACATTGGTGAAGTCCGAGCCGGCAGGAATCGTCACCGAACTTGGCACCGGGTTGTAGTCCCGGCCGGCTTCGGCGGAGCCGCTCATGCTGAAGTTTACCGTCAACGGTTGAGATGTGCTGCCGGCGCGGGAGATTCGGAAGACGGCTGGAGCTCCGCCGCGATTATCGGTTGCCGAGGTGGTCGCCACGACGCTCACGGTCGCCAGCGGATCCGGGGTGAGGTCGTAAACCTCGACAAGCGCCACACCGGAAGTGTTTCCCACGCCGCTCACTTGAACCGAGTATCCCCGGCCGGGCGGCAGATCCACGATGAGGGCCGAGTCCCTTGATCCGGCCGCGAAGGGGAATGCCCCCGCTTGAGTGAAGGCTGCTGAGAGCGCCGCGGCGTCGGTCGAGCTCCAGTTGTCGTTGGTCGAGAGCTGCCGATTGGTGTTCGACTCAATCACCGTTATTGCCGGGTCGGAGAGTGCGCCGGCCACCCCGAGACTGGTGAGGGCCGGTCCTGCTGCCCGGGCAAGGATCCGTCGCGATGGCCCGCCCGGTGCTATCGACAAGCCCGAGATGAGGATCCCTGCTCCGGTCCCTACCCGCGCCCGAGTGGAAAGGTTGCGGAGGCGTGCCTCGCCCGTCACGTCATACACCTCGACGAGCGCGATTCCGGTCCCGTCCGCCACTCCCCTCACGATCGCCGTGTAGGATCCCGGCCCGAGCGTGATAGCGGTGGCTGAGTCACGGCTGTTCGCCGTCAGCGGGAAGGCGCCGACTTGGGAAAACGCGTTGGTGCCGCCAATCGCAGTGGTGGACCAATTGTCGTTCTCACCGATCAGCCTCTCGCCGGAGTAAATTTCGATCCGGGGATCAACGAGAGCCCCGGTGACTCCGAAGCCGGTGAGTGCCGGACCGACTGCGCGGATCAGGACTGACTTGGGCGCTCCCGGGCCGATCGCGAAGCCGACGAAGGCGGCATCCGCACCCGCGCTAACCTGCGCGCGGGTGGAAAAGTTGGCCATCCGCTCGTCAAACTCGGCGGCGCGTGGGGCGACGCCCAGACAGACCATGAGGCAGAGGAGAGCGCGGTTCGAGCGTTTCGCCGCGACGCATTCCATCCAATTTTGCATTTGGGGATTCGAGGGACTGCAGTTTAAAAAAACGCCTCCATCACTCCGAAGGCTGGATTGGCAGACTCCGCGGTCAATTCCATCTGCCCGAGACCTAATCCAAGTAAGATCCAGACGTTAACGCTTCGAGATGGAGTTCGAAGCGGCATCTATCCGTGGGCGCAATCACCCTGTGAGATTGTGCAACGTGACATAAGCCTGTTCGGGGCCCTGCGGGCTTTTCTAGTCGCCATCAATTGTGGAGGAGGCTTCGGGAGGCAGTCGCCGGAAATGAGCTGTCGCAACCTTCATCGGGCGTATCCATCTCTTGCCTACGTTGGGGGGGGCGCAGGCTGCAGCCGCCGTCGGCAAAAAAAATTTCAAAAAAGGACTTGCACAGGTCCATGCGAATTGCACCGTCTCCAACCCCTTCGATTTAACCTTCTCGCGACTCGCTCGTGAAGAGGCTCTTTCGAAGAAGCCGAAAAGTTCTTTGCCGATCTGATTCTCGGAAGTTTTCCAAAAAATTTTTCGAATTCCGCTTGACGGAAGTGAATCTTACTGGTTGGCTTTTCGTCTTTCCCCAAAAGGGGAAGATCTTTGAAAATTACTTTGTGCGATTGATTGGGACCCCCAATCAAAAATCAAAAACGGCCCTAGCAACCTGCTAGGGTCTTACAAGTAGTTCATGAATCACTAGGTTCATAACTCTTCTTTTCGGAGAGTTTGATCCTGGCTCAGAATGAACGCTGGCGGCGTGGTTAAGACATGCAAGTCGAACGGTTTTCGTTGAAGGGCAACTGGATACGAAAGCAGTGGCGAACGGGTGCGTAACACGTGAACAATCTACCTCCAAGTGGGGAATAGCTCGCCGAAAGGCGAATTAATACCGCATACGGGCAAGGCTCTCCTGAGCTTTGAACTAAAGTCGGGGACCGCAAGGCCTGACGCTAGGAGAGGAGCTCGCGGCCTATCAGCTAGTTGGCGAGGTAACGTCTCACCAAGGCGAAGACGGGTAGCTGGTCTGAGAGGATGATCAGCCACACTGGAACTGAGACACGG